>Ga0247829_10001090_pt1 | contig 11891 bp, 12 predicted proteins | sample 12C_Control_Day4_FD_207765 | JGI IMG/M metagenome (GOLD analysis project Ga0247829, IMG submission 207765) | Soil microbial communities from agricultural site in Penn Yan, New York, United States - 12C_Control_Day4 | ecosystem: Environmental > Terrestrial > Soil > Agricultural land | place... | reverse complement strand
CTCCTGCAGGAGCATCGCGACCCGCGAGTCACGCTCGCCCCAGCCGCGGTTGAGCGCTTCGGTCATCTCCTCCAGCGTCATGTTGGCCATCCGCATCGGGACCTTGTTCTCACGTCCCAGCGCGACGGCCAGCGAAACGTCCTTGTAGGCCAGGCGCAGCGCGAAGGCCGGCGGATCGAACTTGCCCTGCAAGAAGTTGTCGCCCAGCGGGTCGAAGGTGCGGGCGCGGCCGCGGGCGCCCTGACGCACGGCCTTGAAGATCGCCAGCGGATCCACGCCGGCCTTCACGCCCATGGTGAAGACCTCGGCGAGCGCGGTCTGGATCATGTAGCCGGCGCAGTTGTGGACGAGCTTGGCGATGGAGCCGGCGCCGATCGGCCCGACGTAGTACGGCTGGTCGCCGATCGCGTCGATCACCGGCTTGAATTTCTGGAAGACGTCCTCGTCGCCGCCGATCCACAGCGCCAGCTTCCGGCTCTCGGCGCCGCGCGGCCCGCCGCTCACCGGTGAGTCGAGCATGTGGACACCGCGCGACTTGAAGACCGCGTAGAGCTTGCGGACCACCGTGGGCGAGTTGGTGGAGAGATCGAAGAACGCCTTGCCGGCCGTCATGCCGGAGAGCAGGCCGTTCTTCTCGTCGAGCGCGACCGCCTCGACATCCTTGGGCTCCGGCAGCGAGGCGAAGATGACCTCGCACGCCTCCGCGACCGCGCGCGGCGAGTCGGCCCAGCGGGCGCCGGCCTTGACGTGCGACTCGGCAGCCTCGCGTCGCACGTCGTGAACGACCAGTTCGTGACCCGCCTTCTGGAGATTGGCCGCCATGTGGCGGCCCATGGTGCCGAGGCCGATGAATCCAACCTTCATGACTTTGCTCCGTCGAATACCTTGCGCGCGATGCGGCCGGCCGTCATCGCGGTGGGCCACCCGGCGTAGAACGCCATGTGGGTGATGACCTCGCCGATCTCCTCTTTCGTCACGCCGTTGGCGAGCGCGCGCTCGAGGTGGCCGGTGAGCTGGTCAGCGCGGTTCATGGCGATCAGCGCGGCCACGGTGATGAGGCTGCGATCGCGCTTGGAGAGCTCGGGACGCTCCCAGACGTCGCCGTACACAACTTTCTCGCTCAGCTCGATGAGCTTGGGGGCGACTTTGCGGACTTCGTCTCGGGCGGACATGGCGGCTTGCGGTGTGCTCACGGATGGCTCCTTTCGGCGGCTTGCGGCGCCATATGTTAGCATCGCCCGCGCAACGCTCAAGGAGGCCCGACATGCGTCGACTGCTCGCGTGGACCGCCGCTGCGCTCTTGCTCTGCACGCCAGTCGCCAGCCCGGCGCAGAACGCGCGCGCGACGCTCGACGGCGCGGCCAAGGCCATGAGCTCGGTGGAGGTCAAGTCGCTCGAGTGGAGCGGCAGCGGCGTGTTCTTCGCGCCCGGCCAGAGCTACACGCCGGGGCAGCCGTGGCCACGATTCATCGCCAAGAGCCAGACCCGGAACGTCAACTACGAGACCGCGTCGCTGCGCGACGACGTCGTCCGGATGCAGGGCGAGAACCCGCCCCGCGGCGGTGGCGTGCAGCCCGTCCGGGGCGAGCAGCGTCAGCAGTTCGTCCTGAGCGGCGACCAGGCCTGGACCGTTGTGGGGGACGCGGCCGTGCCGCAACCGATCGCGCTCACCGAGCGGCAGATGCAGCTGTGGACCACGCCGCACGGCGTACTCCGAGCCGCCTTGGCCAACGGCGCCACGGTCCAGGGCCGGATGATCACGTTCGCCCTGCCCGGCCGGATGATGGTGCGGGCCACGCTCAGTGACCAGAACCTGGTCGAGCGCGTGGACGCCGTCATCCCCAACGCCGTGGTCGGCGACCTGCCGGTCGAGGTCACCTACAGCGACTACCGGGACTTCGGCGGCGTGAAATTCCCCACCCGCATCCGCCAGTCGGCCGGCGGCTTCCCGACGCTCGACCTCACGGTGACCGACGTGAAAGCCAACGGGCCGGTCGACATCAAGGTCCCCGACCCCGTCCGCCAGGCCACGGGCGTCTACACGCGGGTGGCCACGCAGATGGTGGCCGACGGCGTCTGGTACCTGACCGGTGGCAGTCATCACAGCGTGGTCATCGAGATGAAGGATCACCTCATCGTCGTCGAGGGCCCGCTCAACGAGGAGCGGGCGATGGCGGTGATCGCCGAGGCGCGAAGCCTGGTGCCGAGCAAGCCGATCAAGTACGTCGTCGCCAGCCATCACCACTTCGACCACTCCGGCGGGCTCCGCGCCTTCGCCAGCGAGGGCGTGATCGTGATCACCCACGACAGCAGCCGGGCGTTCCTCGAACAGGCGCTCGGCGCGCCGGCGACGGTCCTGCCCGACCGCATGGCCAAGTCGGGCCGCAAGCCGGTGGTCGAAGGCGTGCGCGACAAGCGCGTCATGACCGACGGAGCGCGCACGGTAGAGATCCACCACATCGCCGGCAACGCCCACTGCGAAGGGCTCCTGATGGTCTACCTGCCGAAGGAGAAGCTCCTGAGCGAGGCAGACGTGTTCACGCCGCCGCCAGCCGGCACGGCGCCGCCGATGCCACCGAGTCCGTTCACCGTGAGCTTCGTGGACAATCTCAAGCAGCTCAACCTGGCCGTCGATCGGATTCTGCCACTGCACGGGCGCATGGTGCCGATCGCCGACCTGCACACTGCGGTGGGCCATGGCCACTGATCCCGTCTACGAAGTTCTCGCGCTCAAGTACGGCGAACGCGACACGACCAAGTGCCAGTTCTTCTACCGTGAGGGGTCGCACGACAAGCTGACGCTGCACTACTTCGTCTGGCTCATCCTGGGCGGACCGCACCCCATCCTCTACGACACGGGCTTTCTCGACGACGACGCCCAGGCCCGCGGCATCCGCAACTACGTGCGCCCGGACGAGGTCGTACGGCGCGCCGGCGTGCAGCCGGCCGACGTGCCGATGGCGCTCATCAGCCACCTGCACTATGACCACTGGGCCGGCCACAGCCTCTTCCCCAAAGCCCAGTTCTGGATCCAGCAGGACGAGCTCGGCTTCTGGACGGGCCGACACGCCAGCACGCCGGCCTTCCGTGGCTCGGCCAACGTCCCCGCGCTGGCGAATCTGGTGACGCTGAACTACGCCAACCGCCTCAAGATCATCTCCGGCGACCACGACGTGCTGCCCGGCCTGCGCCTGCATCGCGTCGGCGGCCACACCGCGGGCCTGCAGATTTTGTCGGTGAACACCGCGCGGGGTCCGGTGGTGCTGACGTCAGACGCGTCGCACTTCTATCACAACGTCGAGAATCGCCACCCGGTGCAGATCATCACCAGCCTGCCGGAGATGCTCGACGGCTTCGAGACGATCCACGAGCTGGCCGGACCGCAGAAGCTCATCGTGGCCGGCCACGATCCGCAAGTCCGGGAGCGCTTCAAGGAGGTGGAGCCCGGAATCATCAAGATTGCGTGACGCGGCCCGGACCTCTCGACCTCGACCGCCCCTGAAGGGCTCGCCAGTGGCGTAAGCGTCGATCTCGCTGGCGTACAGGGCCGCCGGCATCTCGCCATCTCGACCTGCTCCACGTCGCGGACGGTCATCCCGTGTTCCTTGAGCATGCCGCGCACGAACAGGTGGTCGACGGCGAAGTGGTTCGGGATCGCGACACGCCGCCCCCGCAAGTCCTTGATGGTCTTCGCAGGCGAGTCGGTCCGGACTACGATGACCGCCCCCGAGCGATGGCCGAGCGACACCATCTTAGCCGCGACCCGCTGTCCACGAGATCCATCAACATGGGGGCCAGCAGATAAGCCGCCTGGACCTTCCCGGCCATGAACGACTCCTTGAGTTCGGGCCAGCCGCTGTACTTGCTAAACTCCGCGACCGAGTCGGCGAGCGTCACGTCGATCACGCTGCGGCCGTCGGCATCGCGCGACATCGCCATGGCGGGCGGTTCGCCGTAAGACCAAGGTCCTACAGACCACCCCGGTGGGGGTCGAGCAGCATCGCCATTGGATAGGCTTCGAGATCGAGATCGCGGTCTTCGGGTTCAGCTTCTGGCTGGACGACCCAGGGAGCGGGAGGCTGGTATGGTCTTCGGCCGTAGAGATCTAGTACCGGGCGGAGTGGCGAATGATCTGTTGTCGAATCTCTCAAACCCGGCAAATCCGGTTCCGACCTTGGAACATCGACAAGGTGCCGACGACTATCCGGGCGCAGCAGCGCGACTGGGCGGATTTCTCTTGGCTGACGCACTCCGAGGAGGCCCGAGGCATGACAACGTGCTGAAGTCGTTTGCGTCTCGCGCCTTGAGCGGCACGCTGCTCGGCGTCGCGTTGCTCGGGCTCGCTGCCGCTCCGGCCCTCGCCCAGACGAGGAATCCCGACCGTGACGCGTATTTCGGCGAGACCCACGTTCACACGAGCTGGTCGCTGGACGCGTGGCTCGGCGGGAACCGGACCGATCCCGGCGACGCGTACAAGTACTTCAAGGGCGAGCCGATCAAGCACCCCTTGGGCTATGAGGTGAAGATCGATACGCCGCTCGACTGGGCGGGCGTCACCGACCACTCTGAATACGTTGGCGTGATCAAGCTGGCGAACGATCCGGGCTCCCCCATCAGCAGAATACCCGCAGCGCAGCCGCTGATCCTCAGGGCCGATACAACGGCGGAGAAAAACAGGATCTTCGAGTACGTCGTGAAATTGATGGGGGGGCCACCGACCAAGGCCCTCATGGTGCCGGCGATAGCAGGCACGGTCTGGAAGCAGAACGTCGAGCTCGCCGACAAGGCGAACCAGCCGGGGAAGTTCACGGCCTTCTGCTCGTACGAGTGGACGTCGACGCCGAACAACATGAACCTGCACCGCAACATCTTTTTCAAGGACTGCAGCAAGGTGCCGCCAATGCCCTTCAGCGCGCTGGATTCGTCGCACCCGGTAGACCTGTGGAACTGGATGGATACGCAGCGCAAAGCGGGCAACGAATTACTCGCCATCTCGCACAACGCCAACCTCTCGGACGGCCGCATGTACCCGACCGAGGTCGACTCCAAGGGACGTCCGATCGACGCCGCCTATGCCGCGTCGCGGGATCGTAACGAACGCTTGATCGAGATCAAGCAGATCAAAGGCACCTCGGAAACGCACCCTCTGCTCTCGCCCAGCGACGAGTTCGCGGGCTTTGAGATCATGTCGATCCTGTTGGGCGATCCGGCGGGCCGCTTTCCCCACATCGTCGGTAGTTACGCCCGGCAGGCGCTGAAGGATGGCCTCGCGATGCAGGACACGAAGGGGTTCAATCCCTTCAAGTTCGGCTTCGGGGCAGCCTCGGATTCGCACAACACGGCCGTCCCTTATCGCCAGAACAACTTCTTCGGCCAGGCGGGGGCGGCTGACGGGACGGCGAAGGAACGCATATCCGGCGTCCTCTTCGCCGGTATGGATCCACGCGTCGTCGGCACCGCCGGGCTCACCGGCGCGTGGGCAGAAGAGAACACGCGCGCCTCGATTTTCGACGCCATGCAGCGCAAGGAGACCTTCGCGGTCAGCGGTCCGCATATCAGAGTGCGCTTGTTCGGCGGGTGGGAGTATGCACCGGACATGCTGGCCGACGCAGGCTGGGTGAAGACCGGCTACGCGAAGGGCGTCCCGATGGGGGGCGATCTGCCGCCGGCCAAGGGAAAGGCGCCGACGTTCGTGGTCTGGGCGGTGAAGGATCCAACGTCGGGCAATCTGGACCGCATCCAGATCGTCAAGGGCTGGACCAGGAGCGGCCAGAGCTTCGAGAAGGTCTTCGACGTCGTGTGGGCCGGCAATCGGAAGCCCGACAAGTGGACCGGCGCGGTGCCGCCGATCGGCAGCACGGTTGACGTCGAGACCGCAACGTATACGAACACGATCGGCTCAGTCGAGCTCAAGACGGTCTGGACCGACCCGGAGTTCGATCCCAGCATGCACGCGTTCTATTACGCCCGCGTGCTGGAGATCCCGACGCCACGGTGGACGACGATCCAGTCCAAGGAGCTCGGTGTAGCACCCCCCGACGTGGTCGCCACCTCACTGCAGGAGCGGGCGTGGACGTCGCCTATCTGGTACACGCCGAGCGCCGAAGCGCGCAAGACCGCAAAATCGGGAACGACGGTGGCCGACCTGAAGAAGAAAGGCGCGCTGGCGCTCAACGATGCTCAGCTGAAAGCGTTGCTCGTGCAGAAGTCGCCATGGCTCCAGAATACGGTCACCGGCGACAAGTACCAGATCGTCTATGGCAATTCGGGCAAGCCCGCGTCGGGGAAGGCGGCCGCGCCGTTCCAAACCGGTTTCATCACGCAGCAGTTCGCCGCGAATCAGGCCCAGCTCCAGTTGCGATACGTAGGCAGCAAGATGACGCTCCCGAGTCTGACCGGCAACGTGGCCGACGCAAGCTATCTCGCTACCTCCAGTCCCTACTTCATCAACGACGGGAAAATCGTCACCGCGCTCGTGGGCACGCCGATCGAGATAGCGGTCTACAAGGTAGGTGACAAGTACATTGGGGCGCGCAGCAACGAATTCGGGTATGCCAACTACGAGATCATCCCCACGGTGACCGAGCTGGCCCCGTTCCGCTAGCCGCCATGATCGCGCGCTGGCTGCGGGAGCCTTTGCTCCAGTTCCTCGTCGTTGGCCTTCTGCTCTTCGGAGTGTGGAAGGCCGCCAACCCAGACTCGTACGCGCGCGGTCCGACCAACCGGATCGTGCTAACAGACGATGATGTCAAGCAGCTGGCCACCACCTGGATCATGGCCGGACGAGCGCTGCCATCGCCGGAGCAGATGCAACGGCTGGTCGACGACAGGGTCCGGGAAGAGGTGCTGTATCGCGAAGCACTGGCGCTCGGCCTCGACAAGGATGACACCATCGTCAAGCGCCAGCTGGCGCGCAAGATGGAGTTTCTGGCCGAAGACGTCTCGAAATTGGAGGAACCCAAGCCCGGCGAGCTCAAGGCGTGGTTTGAAAAGAACAAGGAGCGATTCGCGTTGCCGCCGCGCATCTCGTTTCGCCACGTCTATTTTTCTCCGGATCGTCGAGGTGCGACGGTTCGCGCTGATGCCGAGCGCGCGTTGAGCCAGCTTGCGGGCAAGCCGATGGATGCGCCCGGCATCGCGACGGTGGGCGATCCGTTCATGTTCCAGCAGTACTACGGTGATCGCGCGTACGACGAATTCGCCCGGCAGTTCGGGCCGCCCTTCGCCCAGGCGCTGGTGCAGCTGGCCCCCGGCGCCTGGACGGGTCCGATCGCGTCCGGCTACGGCTGGCATGTCGTGTTCGTGGAGTCGCTGACGCCTCAGCGGACTCCCGACTACGAAGAGATTGAAGCGGACGTCAAGACCGCTTGGCTCGAGGACCGACGCAACGAGGTGAGGGCGCGGATGTATGAGGCGATGCGCGCTCGGTACGAGGTCGTGCTGCCCGCTCGCAGCTATCAACCGAGCGGTCCTCCCGCGACCGGGGTCGTAAAGTGATGTTCGCGTGCGTCTTCCGTCGCGCCGGCATCGGCTGTCGATGGCTCAGTCTCCTCGGCACGGCGTTGATCGCCGTCGCCTTCGAAGCATCTGCGCACGACGCGCGTCCCGCTTACCTTGAGATCAGGCAGACCACGTCCGAGCGCTACGACGTGCTCTGGCGAACGCCGGTGGTCTCGGGTATGCGGCTACCGATTCTGCTCAAGCTTCCCGACGGCACCCGCGACATCGTCACGCCGCACACGCAGGAGCTATCGGATTCGCTGGTCGAGCGCCGCGTCATCGAGGCGCCCGGCGGCCTCGCGGGCCGGCGCATCGAGTTCGTTGGAATGCAGGCGACGATCGCCGACGTGCTGGCGCGTGTGCAGACCGCGGATGGCACCACGACGACGACGCTGGTGCGGTCGTCGCAGCCCTGGGTCGAGATCGCGGCCCCCCCGGGCGGTTCGCTCGCGATCGCTGGCGCGTTTGTCGCGCACGGGATCGAGCACATTCTCGGCGGGTACGATCACCTGCTGTTCGTCTTCGCGCTGCTCCTGATCGTGCGCAATACGCGGACTCTCGTGTGGACGATCACCACCTTCACACTTGCGCATTCGATCACGCTCGCGCTCGCGACGCTGGGTGTGGTCCACGTCCCAGGACCGCCGGTCGAAGCTGCGATCGCGTTCTCCATACTGCTGCTCGCGAGCGAGATCGTGCGCACGCGCCGGGGCGAATTTAGCCTGACGGCGCGCTGGCCCTGGGTGATCGCCTTCTGTTTCGGGTTGCTTCATGGCTTCGGCTTCGCCGGCGCGCTGTCCGAGATCGGCCTGCCGCGCGGCGATATTCCGCTGGCGCTCTTCGCCTTCAATGTTGGCGTCGAGGTGGGTCAAATCGCATTCATCGGTGCACTGCTGGGAACGATGTCGATCGCCAAGCGGTTCGGGATCCTGACCTCCGTCGAGCGCCACGTCACCCAAGCTGCCCCCTACGCCATCGGCGCACTGGCGGGGTTCTGGTTCGTCGGGCGCGTCGCCGCATTCTGGGCTTGAGCACAGTCAAGCACAGAAGACGCCGCTGCCCAGCGCCCGGCCAGAAAATCGAAGCCCCCAAGATCTTGAAATCTTGGGGGCGGTGTGGTGCGGGGGCTGGATTTGAACGAACGGCCTTTGAGTTATGAGCCCCCAACAGGCGCTTGATCAGGCGCCCGGGGCGTCGCGCTCCGGGCCGACCAGGGTAGCCCCGCCGTCGACGACCAGCGTATGCCCGGTGATGTAGCGGGCGTAGTCGGAGAGCAGGAAGCGGACGGCGTGCCCGATGTCCCAGCCGGTGCCCTCACGACCCATCACGGAGGCCTGGCGGCGACGATCGCGTTGCTGGGTGCTCATCCCTCGCTGATAGACCATCGGCGTGTAGACCGGCCCCGGCGCGACGCAGTTCACGCGGATACCGTCCTTGCCGTGGTCCACCGCCATCGCCCGCGTGAGCGCGATCACCGCGCCCTTGGAGGCGGAGTAGACGGTCAGGCCGCGCGGGCGCAGCGCGGAGATGGACGACACGTTGACGATCGCGCCGCCGCCGGCCTTCACCATGGCCGGGATCGCGTGCTTGGCGGCCAGGAACATGGTCTCCACGTTCACCTGCATCACCCGCCGCCAGTTCTCCTCGGTCTCGTCGACCACGGAGCCGCGGCTGCCGATGCCGACGTTGTTGTCGAGGAAATCCAGGCGGCCGAAGCGATCGCGCGCAGCCTCCACCATCGCGGCGCAGTCCTTCGCCTTCGTGATGTCGGCGGCGACGGCGAACCCCTCGCCACCCTGCGTCTTGATCATCGCCACGGTCCGCTCGGCGAGCGCCAGCGTCCGATCCACGACCACGACGCGCGCGCCCGCTCGCGCCAGCAAGATCGCGGTGGCGCGCCCGTTGCCAATGCCGTCGTCGGCGGCGCCGCCGCCCGTGACGATGGCCACTTTCCCCTCGAGCCCCCAGCTGTCCGGCACCTCGATGCTCGACACACGCCCCTCCTGATGAGGCCTCACTGCCCGGTGAGGCGACTATACGCGAGTGGTATCGTGTGGGCGCGCCGGGAGCCTACTTAGGCTCCCGGTCCAATCCGACCGGTCTGGAGGCACGATGAATCTCCTGCGCCCGCTCGAACGCGACGTGACGGTCAACGGCCTCCGGCTGCACCTGCTCGACTGGGGCGGTGCCGGCCGGACCCCGCTGCTCCTGCTGCATGGCTTCACCGGCCACGCCCACGCCTGGGACACGCTGAGCATCGCGCTGCAGCCGCACTTCCGCGTGGTGGCGCTCGACCAGCGCGGGCACGGCGACAGCGATCCGGCCGACGTCTACAACGCGGTGGTGGCCTTCGACGACATCACAGGAGTGGTCGATCAGCTCGGATTCGCCTCGTTCGTGCTGGTGGGGCTGTCGATGGGCGGCCGCAACGGGATGTACTTCGCATCGAAGCGCCCCGAGCGCGTGCAGAAGCTGGTCACGCTGGACATCGGTCCCGAGATCAGCGCGAAGGCCAGCGCGCCGTCGTCCGGGCCGCCCGAGCCCGAGACGTGGGACAGCATCGAGCAGGCGGCCCGTCATCTGTATCGCGGCAACCCCTACCCGGGCATCCACTACTACCGCTGGGTCGCCTCGCAGAGCCTGCGTGCCCGGCCGGACGGCGCCCTGGTGTGGAAGTGGCACCCCAGCGTGAAGGAGCGCCGCTCCACCGGCAACGTGGACTGGTGGGACGTGGTGCGCGCCATCACGCCGCCGACGCTGGTACTGCGCGGCGAGCACAGCCCCATCCTCGACCGGGACGTGGCCGAGCGGATGGCCAAGGAGCTGCCGCACGGCCGCTTCGTGGAGATTCCCGACGCCGTGCACACCTTGCACGAGGACAACCCCGAGGCGGTGCTGGCCGCCCTGAAGGATTTCCTGGCGTTCTGAGACTGCGTCCCGCCTTCCCTTGACAGCCGGTCGGGTATTAGGACATCCTAACTAGCCGAATACGGGGTCACGAATGACACGAGAGGGAAGGATCGGGATGACATCTCCACGCCACACGATTCGGACGACGACGCGATGAACGGCGTGATCGCGCTCATCGCCAGGGGCGGTCCCGTCATGATTCCGCTGGCCGCCTGTTCCGTGGTGGCGCTCGCCGTCATCCTGGAGCGCCTGTGGGCCTGGCGCGGCCTGGGTCGGAGCGCCGATGCCGAAAAGGTGCTCGCGCGAGCCGCCGGCGGCGAGTGGGACGATGCCTGCCAGCTCGGCGAGGCCTCCCGCTCCCCGGTCGCGCGGGTGCTGGCGGCCGGCATCCGGCACCGGAACCCGGCGGCCACGCTGGCCATGGAAGCGGCCGCTCGCACGGAGACGGCCCGGCTCCGGCGCTTCTTGCCGATTCTCGACACCATCATCACGCTCTCGCCGCTGCTCGGCCTGCTGGGTACGGTCACGGGCATGATCAGCGCCTTCGGCGTCATGGGTCCGTCGGGGCTGAACTCCCCCACCGCCATCACCGGCGGGGTCGGCGAGGCGCTCATCGCCACCGCCGTGGGGCTGGGCGTGGCCATCGCCGCCCTGGTGCCGTTCAACTTCTTCAACAGCCGCGCCGAGGAACTGCTGGACACCATCGAGCGCTACGGCTCCCGGCTGGAGCTGCTGCTGGCCGAGGCCGCCGCGTACCGCTCGAAGGCGGCCAGCGCATGATCATCAGCCGCCGCGCGCGCCGGCGCGCGCGGATCGAGATCATCCCGATGATCGACGTCGTCTTCTTCCTGCTCGTCTTCTTCATGATGGCGAGCCTGTCGATGACGGTGTACCGCGGCATGCCGGTCAACCTGCCGCGGGCGGTCAGCGGCAGCGCGCCGCCGGCGGAGAGCGCGGCGGTGACGGTCGCTCGTGACGGTCAGGCCTACCTCGATCGCCAGCCGGTGACGCGAGAGGTGCTCGGCGAGCGGTTGCGCACGATGGTCGCGGCCAACCCGGCCGTCGCCATCGTCATCACCGCGGACGAAGCGGTCGTCCACGGCCGCGTGGTCGACGTGCTGGACGAGGTGCGCCTGGCCGGCGTCACCCGCATGGCGATCGCGATCCGACCCGACGTGGCGGCGGCCAGGCCGTGACGGAGCGCGCGCTCGGCTGGTGGGTGATGGCGTCGATTGCGCTCCACATGGTCGGCGTCGCGGCCGGATCGCTCGGCCGCCCCTCGATGGACATCGTGCGGGGCGCCGCGGTGGCGATCGAGGTCGTCCGGATCCCGACGCCGGAGCCGCCGCCAGCGCCTCCGCCGCCCCGCGTGAAAGCGGTGCTCCCGCGCATCGTGCAGCGCGATCCTCTGCCCAAGCCGGTCGAGGCGCCGCAGCTGACGCCCAATCTGCTCGACGCTCCGGCCCCGCCGGCGGCGACGC
>Ga0247829_10001089_pt1 | contig 11893 bp, 8 predicted proteins | sample 12C_Control_Day4_FD_207765 | JGI IMG/M metagenome (GOLD analysis project Ga0247829, IMG submission 207765) | Soil microbial communities from agricultural site in Penn Yan, New York, United States - 12C_Control_Day4 | ecosystem: Environmental > Terrestrial > Soil > Agricultural land | place: USA... | reverse complement strand
GCCACGTCGCGCGGCCCGCAGAACTCGGCGTTGAAGTCCCGCTTGTACTGGAACATGTTGCCGAGGTCGTCCGCGCCGGGGAATCCGAAATTGCGATACACCTCCGGTGGGACGTCATTGTAGCGGACCTCTTCGCCCAGCGCCCGGCTGAGCCCCGCGGCCATCTGCGCCCCGGTGAGGTGCTCACCTGCGATCGCCACCGTCCTGCCGGCAAACTCCGATGCCCGCTTGAAAATGCCGAACGCCGACTTGCCGATGTCCTCCACTCCGATACCGGGCAGCTTCGCCTCACCCAGCGGAAACGTCAGCAGCAGTCTCCCGTCGGGTCCCCGCTTGGGGCCGGCGCCGAAGCCGATGAAGTTCTCCCAGTAGAACGACGTGAGCAGGAGGGTGGTGGGAACGCCGGTTCGCTGGAACAGCGCGTCGGCTTCGCCCTTGGCGTCGAAGTGGGGGACCTTGTACTTGCCCATAAGCGTGGGCATCCGGTTGTCGCTCAGCGGGACCAGCTTCCGGGTGTCTTCGAGGGTGGACCAGATGACGTGCGACGCCCCGGCCTTTTTCGCGGCGGCGGCCTGGTTCCCCGCCTGCTGAAGCTCCCGCTCGGGCGACATGTGCTCCCAGAAGTTGGTCAGCGCGAACACTCCCCATGCGCCCTTGAAGGCGCGCTCCAGGCTCGCGGCATCGTCCGCGTCACCGGCCACGACCTCCGCGCCGATGTTCTTGAGCGCCTTGGCGTTCTCCGAGTCGGGCTTCCGGGTGATCGCACGGGCGCTGAAGCCGTGCTCCGGATCGGTCAGGATCGCGCGCACCAGCCCACCCCCCTGGGCGCCGGTGGCGCCGACCACGGCAATGGTCCTGCTTTCGGGCATCAGTGACCTCCAGATGGTAGTGGCGCAGCGCGGAGGGCGGCGCCGAGCGCCGCCGCCGCCGCCTGCAGCTCATCGGGCGTATACCCCGCATACCCCAGCAGGAAACCACCGCGGGCCCCGCTCGGTTTCCGCAACCAATAACGCGACAACGGATACACGTCCACCCCGGCACGCGCCGCTGTCTGCGCCGCACCGACATCATCCACGCCCGGCGGAAGCCACGCCGTGAGCTTCATCCCGGTCTCCGCTCCCTCGATCTGGAGCAAGCCGGCCAGATGCTCGGCGGCGGCCTCCCGCAGCGCGGCCTGGCGCCGGGCGTACGCCGCACGCATACGCCTGATGTGGCGCAGCAGGTGGCCGCCGGCCATGAACTCCGCCAGCGCCACCTGGTGGAAGAACGGAGCGTGGATGCCGGCGAGAAACCGCGCCGCGGTCACGGCCGCGAGCAGCCGTTCTGGCACCACCAGATAGCCGAGGCGGAGCGCCGGGAACAGCACCTTGCTGAAGGTCCCGACGTAGACCACCCGCGCATCGGTGTCGAGGCTGTGGAGCGAGGGAATCGGCAGCGCGGCGAAGCGGAACTCGCTGTCGTAGTCGTCCTCCACGATCCAGGCACCGGTGTCCCGCGCCCAGGCGAGCAGCGCCTCCCGCCGCCCGCGCGGCATGGTGGAGCCCAGGGGGAACTGGTTCGATGGCGACGTGTAGACCAGCCGGACCGGCTCGGCCACCACCGCGAGCTGATCCACATCGAGCCCGCCCGCGTCCACGCCCACCGGCACGATCCGGGCGCCCGCGGCCTGCATCGCCGCGCGCGCGCCGAGGTAGCCGGGATCCTCCGCGGCGACGAGGTCGCCGGGATCGGTGAGCAGCCGGAGCGCAAAGTCGATCGCCTGCTGCGCCCCCTCCACCACGATCACCTGGCCCGCAGTGCAGCGGACGCCGCGCGCGGTCTCGACGTACGCGGCGATCGCCTCGCGGAGCGGCGGGTAGCCGCCGGGCTCGCCGTAGGCGAACAGCTCGCTCTTCGACGAGCGGAGCACGCCGTTGCACACGCTCCGCCAGAGCGGCCAGGGGAAGAGGTCGGCCGCGGGCACGCCCGGCCGGAAGGGGCGCGGCGCGCCGCGAGTGGGGCGCCAGGTCGCAACGCTCGCGGCGATGGTTGCGCCCCGGGCCGAAAGACCCGGCGCGTCGCCGGCGGGCGCACGGTTGCCGGACCCATTCCGGGGCGGACGGTGAGCAACGAAGGTGCCCGCACCACGCCGCCCCTCCAGCCATCCATCCGCCAGGAGCTGCTCGTACGCCGTGGCCACGGTGTTCCGGGACAGCTCGAGATCGTGCGCCAGCATCCGGGTGGAGGGGAGCCGGCTGCCGGCCGCGAGCTCCCCGGCCGAGACACGGTGACGAAGCGCGTCGGCCAGCTGGCGCCACACCGGCACGGGAGAGCGGCGGTCGAGCGGGAGAAGGGCGAGCGGCGGCGCGGCGGCGCCGGGCGCGAGCGTAGACGACAGACGGACCTCCCCCTGCAAGCAAGTGGCACGGGCCGATGTCGGCAAAGTGGCTCTGGCCCCCCGGCTCGGGCCGCGCATCTTGGCGCGTGCTCTCGAGCCTCATCCTACTCGTGATGCCCGCCGCCGCGCAGGTGCCGGCCTGGGTTCCCCGGGAGCTCGGTGTCTTCGACACCGAGCGGGGCCGGGTGCGGGTGCAGGTGATCGCCGACAGCCTGCGGGTCCCCTCCGCGATCGCGTTTCTGCCCGACGGCCGCGTCCTCGTGGCGGAGCGGGCTGCCGGCCGGCTGGATCTGATCGACCTCGGGTCCGGAGCCCGCTCCGCGCTCGAGGGGCTGCCGCCGGTATTCGCCGAGACCGACGGCGGGATGCTGGACGTCCTGCCCCACCCTGACTATGCGGCGAACGGCTGGATTTACTTTGCGTACTCGATCCGCACCGGTGGCGGCAACACTACGGTGGTGGACCGCGCCAGGCTTCGGGGCACCCGCATGGTGGACCGGCAGCGGCTGTTCGCGGCCCTCCCGGCGGTGGACAACGGCCACCACTTCGGCTGCCGGCTCGTGCTGCAGGACGGATATCTCTTCATCTCGCTCGGCGACCGCGACCAGCGGGACCGGGCGCAGCGGCTCGACAACCATCACGGCAAGATCGTGCGGCTGCATGAGGACGGGCGGGTGCCTACCGACAACCCGTTCGTCGCGGTGAGCGGGGCGCTGCCCGAGATCTGGAGCCTCGGACACCGGAACCCGCAGGGACTCGCGCTCCGCGATGGCGTGCTGTGGGAGCACGAGCACGGCCCCCGGGGCGGCGACGAGATCAACATCATCCGGCGGGGCGCGAACTACGGCTGGCCCCTGATCACGTACGGGCGGGAATACGAGGGCGGCCCCGTGGGCGAGGGTCTCACGGCCCGGCCCGGGCTGGAGCAACCCGTGCACTACTTCATCCCGTCCATCGCGCCGAGCGGAATGACGTTCTACACCGGCGATTCGTTTCCGAGATGGCGTGGCAACCTGTTCATCGGGGCGATGGGGCTCACCCACCTCGGCCGCTACAGCTTCCGGGGCGACACGCTGGTCCGGGAGGAGCGGATCTTCGACGGGATGCCGTGGCGGGTGCGGGCGGTGACGCAGGGGCCGGACGGGTTGCTCTACATGGCGGTGGATACCGGCGGGATGGTGCTCCGGCTCCGGCCCGCCGATCCGGCTCCGTAGGAAACCGGCCGCGAATGACGCGAATGTATTCGCGCTTATTCGCGGCCGCTGTTGACACCGTTCGCCGCTTGTAGTTTCCTCGGGGGCCAGTAGCTTCCGCGGCATGACGCGCGAACGCGCCGGTCTGCCCCTCGCCGCCGTAGCGTTCGCCGCCGTCTGCTTCGCCTCATTCCCCGGCCTCGACCCCCCAGCCCACCATCTCGCCGCCGTCATCGCGGCCGTCGTCGTGCTCTGGGTGAGCGAGGCGCTCCCGCTGCCCGTCACCGCACTGCTGGGCGTCGCCGGGGCGGTGGCGCTCGGCGTGGCGCCTGCCCGCGAGGCGTTCGCGCCGTTCGCCGACCCGCTCATGTTCCTGTTCATCGGCGCGTTCATCCTGGCGCGGGCGATCTTCCTGCACGGGCTGAACCGGCGGGTCGCGTACGCCGTGCTGTCGCTGCCGTGGGTCGGCGCATCGGCGGGTCGGATCCTGTTCGCCTTCGGCGCGGTCACCGCCGCCATCTCCGGCTGGATCTCGAACACCGCCACTACGGCGATGATGTTCGGGATCGGCATCTCGATCCTCGCTGCGATGGGCGACGACGTCCGGCGCTCTCCCTATGGCGCCGCGCTGATGCTGATGACGTCGTTCTCCGCCTCGATCGGCGGTTTGGCGACACCGATCGGCACGCCGCCCAACGTCATCGGCCTGGGCTTCATCCGGAGCACGATCGGCGAGGAGGTGTCGTTCTTCCGCTGGATGCTGCTCGGCGTCCCCACGGTCATCGCACTGTACATCGTGCTCTACGCCTGGCTCCGCTTCGTCACCCGCGGCACCGTGGGGGATCTGGCAGCCACCCGCGCGCTGATCACCAGCGAGCGCGCCGGCCTGGGCGGCTGGACCCGGGGTCAGCGGTCGGTGGCGGTCGCCTTCGGGGTCACGGTCTTCCTGTGGGTGCTGCCGGGAATCGTGGCGCTCGCGGCCGGCGAGAGCAGCACCGCGTTCCGCACGCTGAACGAACGGCTGCCCGAGGGCGTCGCGGCGATCGCCGGCGCACTGCTCCTGTTCCTGCTGCCCGGTGAGGGAAACCAGCGGGCGATTACCTGGGACGAGGCGGTGAAGATCGACTGGGGCGTGGTGCTGCTCTACGGCGGTGGATTCGCGCTCGGCGTGCTCTCGTTCAAGACCGGACTCGCGGAGGCGGCGGGACGCGGACTCACCGGCCTCCTCCCCATCTCGGGCGAGCTGGGCCTCCTTGTAGCGTCGGTCATCGTCGCGATCGTGCTCTCGGAGGCCACCTCGAACACCGCGGCGGCGAACATGGTAGTGCCGGTGGTCATCTCCATCGCCCAGGCCAGCGGGATGGATCCGTTCGAGCCCGCGCTGGGCGCCACGATGGCGGCGAGCCTCGGCTTCATGCTGCCGGTCTCGACCCCATGCAACGCGATCGTCTACGGGTCGGGGCTGATTCCGCTGAAGAAGATGATCCGGTACGGGGCGGTGCTGGACCTCGCCGGCGGGATACTGATCGTGGTCCTGGTCCGCCTGCTCGGCTCGCTGGTCCGCTAGGCGCCAATGGATCTCACCTCCGGCTACCCCTTCTGGCAGGTGCGCGACGGCCTCCCTGCCGTCTATCCCGCGCTCGACCGCCATCTCGAGGCCGATGTCGCGATCGTAGGGGGCGGCGTGACCGGAGCGCTCATCGCCTCCCATCTGGTCGAGGCCGGGTTCGCCACCGTCCTGGTGGATCGCCGCGAGATCGGCTGGGGCAGCACCGCAGCGACCACGGCGCTGCTTCAGTACGAGCTCGACACTTCGCTCGCCGAGCTTACCGCGTCTGTCGGCGCCGGTCGGGCCGCGCGGGTGTATCGCGCCTGCCACGGCGCGCTCGCCTCCCTGCACGCGCTCGCGGCGCGAACGCCGGATGGCTCCGATTTCGTTCCCCGGCCCAGTCTGTACCTGGCGAGCACGCGACAGGATGCGGCCGAATTCGAGCGCGAATGGGCGTTCCGGCGCGAGATCGGATTGAACGTAGACCTGCTGAGCAGCGCGGAGCTCGGCGCGCAGTTCGGCATCGAGCGGCGCGTGCGGCTACGAGACCCAGGTGCTGCTGCCGCAGCGGGGCGTGACGCTGCGGAGCACGTATGCCTTCGCGAGCGAACCACTGAAGCCCGCTGCGTTCTGGCCCCGGCGGGCTCTCATCTGGGAATCCGCCCGGCCGTACCTCTATCTCCGTACGACGGACGACGATCGGGTGATTGTGGGAGGCGAGGACGTCGGGTTCTCCAGCGCCCGGGCGCGGGACCGGTTGCTCAGGCCGAAAACGGCTACGCTCCAGCGTCGCGCGCGGCGCCTGCTGCCTCGCCTTCCGCTCGAGCCGGCGTTCGCCTGGACCGGCACGTTCGCCGAGACGGAGGACGGGCTTCCATTTATCGGGGTACACCCGCGGTCGCGCGGTGCCCAGGTAGCGTGCTGTTACGGAGGGAACGGTATTCTGTTCGGGATACTGGCGGCGGAGATCATCACGGCGACGGTCCGCGGAGACCGCCATCCCGACGCCGAGCTGTTCAGCTTCGAACGCCCGACGGCCCGACCGCCGGCGCCTCGCCCGCGAGCGCCGCGAGCGCGTCGCCGCTGAGCCGGTACACCGTCCAGTCGCTCATCGGCCCCGCGCCCAGGCTCTGGTAGAACCGGATCGCGGGAGCGTTCCAGTCCAGGACGGCCCACTCGAGGCGCCCGCACCCGCGCTCCACGGCGAGCTGTGCGAGCTGCCGGAGCAGATGCCGACCGACACCGTGGCCGCGGAACGCCGGCTTCACGAAGAGGTCCTCGAGGTACAGGCCGCGCCGGCCCAGAAACGTGGAATAGTTGTGGAAGAAGAGGGCGAAGCCGGCCGGGGCCTCGTCCACATACGCGATGACCACCTCGGCGTCGGTCCGGGCGCCGAACAGCGAGCGCCGGAGCGACTCCTCGGTGGCCACGACCTCGTCTCCCAGCTTTTCGTACTCGGCGAGTCCCCGGATGAGCTCGAGAATCAGCGGGACCTGATCCTCGGTTGCCGATGCGATGCGGATGGTGTGTGCCATCCTCGAAATATCATCGGGCCGCGGTCCAGATGCCGTAGTCGGCCACGGCCCGCACCTGCGGCAGCAGCTCGGGGAGCACCTCGAGCCCCCACAGATACACGAAGCCGGTGCCCGGCGGCCCGCCGTACGACTTCACCCAGGCCCCAGCCTGCTCGAACTCATCGGTGGCCAGGACGCCGTCCGGCAGCAGCTTGGGATCGAGCGTCCAGAACGCCATCGCCCGGCCGGTGAGTCCCCACGTGCTGCCCCGAGCCGACGGGAACGCCTGGTAGTAGGTGAAGCCGAGCTTGTCGTGCGGAATGCCGAGGAGTGCGGTGGGGTGCTTGGGGTCCACGGCCACCGGCCGAACCCGTTTGGTCGAGTCGTTCCGGGCCCGGGTGAAAAGAGCGGGCGGCTCGCCGGTCCACACGATCTTGCCGCCAGCATTCAGGTAGCGCCGGAAGAGCGCGGTGTCGGAGGCCTCGCCCGCCACTGTCTTCGGCACCACGTCCAGCGCGAACACCACCACGCTCGGCGCCTTGTCCCCGATCCGGGCCTCGAAGAACCCGGCCAGCGCCTTGGCATCCAGTGTCTCGTAGCCGAAGCGGTTGAAGTAATCGCGCACCATCTCACCGCCCCGGGTTCCCGCGAACTCGGCCGCCGCGGAATCGTAGAACACCGCTCGGAGGAGCGAGGGTCCACGGGCCGTGTGGATGGCGTACACCGCGCCGTCGTCCGCGCCGAGATAGAGCGCGCCGTCCACCGGGACAGGAGTCGAGAAGATCCGGGCGCCGAGACCGGTGTGCCACCGTTCCGCGCCGGTCGCCGCGTCGAGCGCGAAGAGATTTCCGCTCATGTCGGCCACGTAGAGGATGGAATCGGCCAGCACCGGCGACGCGATCACGTTGTCCGGCGTCGGCACCCGCCACACCCGCTTGCCGCTGTCCGGATCCACCGCCTCCACGTAGTGGCCGTCGGAGCTTCCGTAGTAGATCCGCCCACCCCACACCACCGGGGAGGTCACCACCCACGGCGCCGGCCGGCCGGTGCGCCAGAGCCGCTTGCCGGTCGCGAGGTCGAAGGCGTAGAGGTACGCGTCGCGGGAACCGACGTAGACCTTTCCATCGGCGATCGCGGGCGAGCCCTGGATCGTCTTCCGGTCGAACCCCTCTTTTTCGGAGTCGAGCGTGGCGCCCTCGGTCTCCCCCCGCCAGCGCAACTTCCCGTCGGCCAGGTTGAGCGCATACACGTAGCCGTCGGCACCGCCGACCACGACGGTGCCCGCGCCCACGCCGGCCGATGAGCGGATCAGCGCACCGGTCGGGTGGCGCCAGCGCTCCTTCCCCGTGCTGGCATCGAGGGCGTAGACGATTCCGTCGGCGGCGGCCTCGCCATCTTCGCCGCCGCTGATCACTGGCGAGGAGACGTAGAAGTCCCAGCCCTCCCGTCCCCAGGGGAACGGCCGCGGAGCGCCGGTGCGGACCGACCAGCGCGGGGTTCCCTTCGCCGCGTCGAGTGCGACCAGCGTACCGTTCCGCTGGGCAAAGAGCACCAGCCCGTTGGTGACGGCGGGCGACGAGAGCACCGAACCGCCGGCAGCGTACTTCCAGCGGACCGCGCCGGTGCTGCGGTCGAGCGCGTAGAGGTGGCCGTCGCTGCTGCCGATGAATACCCGGTCGCGGGTGACCGCCGGCGACGATCGCACGGTGCCGCCGGTGGGCGTGCGCCAGGCGAGCCCGCCGAGCCGCGGCACGCCGGACACCGGGTAGACGCCGAGGTGGGCGGCATCGCCCCGGAACATGGCGACGTCGGCCGGGGCGGGCGCCCGGCTCTGCGCGGCGGCGGCGAACGGGAGGGCGAGCAGGGAGCAGGACGCGAGCAGCGATCGCGCGGTCATTTCCGGAGGGCTCGTCGAAGGGGATGCATGCGGTACGGTTGGTGGTGCTCGGCGGTTTCGCATGGGAGTCGGTAGCGCCGTGCCGCCATCGCGCATAGCCGCTGCATGCTACTCGAGCTCGTCTATGGAACGGGGCCAGTCGGCACCGAGGAGGCGGGAGAGCGAACGGTCGGCCAGGACGCGGCCACCCGTCTGGCACCGGGCGCAATAGTTGGTCTCGTTGTCGGCGTACCGGATCCGCTGGACCGGCGCGCCGCAAACCGGGCACGGCTCGCCGAACCGGCCGTGCACCGCCATCCCCTCGCGGAACGCCGTCACCTTGCCCGGGAAGTCGTCGCCGGCCTCGGCGCGGAGCCGGTCGGTCCACTCCACGAGGACCGCACGGGTCGCGTCATGGAGCCGAGCCACGTCGGCGTCGGCTAGTCGAGCGGTCTGCTGGAGCGGCGAAAGCCGGGCACGATGCAGGATCTCGTCGGAGTACGCGTTGCCGATGCCGCTGAAGAGCCGGGGATCGGTCAGCGCGCGTTTGAGGGTGTGGTTCTCGCTCCGGAGCCGGGCCTCGAACGCGGCGAGGTCGAGCGCCAGCGGCTCGAGGCCGCCCCGGTCGAAGGCCGCGAGCGCAGCCACGCCGCGGACCAGGTGGATGGACGCGCGCCGTTTGCTTCCCGCTTCGGTGAGCACCAGCTGCCCGTCGGCGAACTCCAGGGTGGCCAGGGCGATTTTCCCGGGCGGCTTGGCGCCGGCCGCCAGCCAGCGAAGCCGGCCCGCGACCATGAGATGGACCACCAGAAACAGGTCGCCGTCGAAGCCCACCACGATCCGCTTGCCGAGCCGCCGGAGGCCGGTGACCGGGTGCCCTTCGATCTCCGCGAGCGGCGGATCCACGGTTCGGAGCACGAACGGATTGAGGACCCGAGCTCGGAGCAGTTCGCGGCCCAGGACCCGCGCCTCCAGCCGTTCGATGTACACCACGACATCGGGAAGCTCGGGCATTTCCCAATGTACCGCCGGCCTGCGAGAATTGAGGACCGTCCATGAGATCCGTTGCCGGCACCCTCTATGTCGTCGCAGGCGCGCTGCGCGGTGTCGCCGCCGCCGCCGCGCAGGAGCCGCTCGTCATTCCCAGAGTCGAGGAAGCGCCAACCATCGACGGAAGACTGGACGAGCCGATGTGGGCGTCGCTCACCCCGCTTCCCATGGTCGGCTACAAGCCCACCTTCGGCATCGCCCCGTCCGAGTCGACCGACGTCCGGCTGGCGCACGACGGCCGGGCATTCTACGTGGGTGCAGCGCTGTACCACCGCGATCCGGCCGGGGTGCAGCCCTGGAGCCGGGCGCGGGACGAGGACAACGGCGGCGATTTCATCAACGTGGTGATGGACACGTTCAACGACAGCGAGAACGCGGTCACTTTCTCGACCACGCCGCCGGGTCCGCGGCTCGATTTCAGCATCGCCGCCGACGCGGAAGGTGACAACTCGATCACCAGCGCGTGGAACGGCGTCTGGGACGTCCGCACCCGGCGCGACGAGCGGGGGTGGTACGCGGAGTTCCGGATCCCGTTTACCACCCTGCGCTACCAGGCGAGCGGCGGTGTGGTTCGCATGCGTCTCATCGTGAACCGCCTGATCGGCGGGAAAGGCGAGCGGGTGATCTTTCCGGCGATTCCTCCCCGGTGGGCGTTCGGCATGTTCAAGCCGTCGCAGGCGCATCCGGTGGAATTCCGCGGCGTCAAAGCGGGACGGCAGTTGCTGGTCACGCCGTACGCCCTGGCCGGACATCAGCGCCGGTCCCAGCTCGATCCCGCGCTGGGACGTTGGGTCGCCGGCTCGGATCTGCGGCACGAACTGGGTGGCGACATCAAGCTCGCCCTCAGCAACGACATCAATCTCGACCTGACGGCCAACACCGACTTCGCCGAAACCGAGGTCGACGACCAGCGGCTCAACCTCACCCGGTTCCCGCTCTTTTTTCCCGAGCGCCGCCAGTTCTTCATCGAGCGGGCAGGGGTCTTCGCCTTCGACTTCGATCTCGTCAACCGGCTGTTTCACAGCCGGCGGATCGGGCTGGCCGACGACGGCACGCCGGTCCGGCTCTACGGTGGTGCGCGCCTCGTCGGCCGGCTCGGTGGCTCCGATCTCGGTCTCCTCGTCATGCAAGCGGAACGTTCCGGAACGTCGGCAGGGGAGAACTTCGGTGTGGTGCGCGTCCGCCGGCGGGTCTTCAACCAGGAATCGTTCGTGGGTGCCATGGTCACCACGCGGCTCGGTGCCGGCGACGCCGCCGCGGGGGGCTTCGATGCTTCGCTCAGGCTGGGAGGCCCGCACTACGCCCGGCTCACCGCGGTGGCCTCGACGGGACCTGACGACGTCACGCCCGTGACGAGCACATTCGAGCGCACCGCACTGGGACTCCGGGTGGAGCGGCGGACGGTAGAGGGATTGGGCATCGTCGCGGGCGTGCTCCGCCTGGGCGAGGGGTTCAACCCGCCGATCGGCTTTCTCGAGGCCAACGGGCTCATGAAGGCTGACGCGAGGCTGCTCTACGGTGCCTTCCTGCCCGAAGCGTCCCCGCTCAGAGTGGTGACCCCGGCTCTGTTCGCGACCCGGGTCTGGGACCTCCGGGCCGATGAAGTGCAGACTTCCACCGCGGCGGCCGAGCTTACGGCGGATTTCAAGAGCGGGGCGGAGGCTGTCGCGGTGTTGGAGCGGCGATCAGAGCTGGTGCTGGCGCCGCTCGCGCTGTCGGAAACGATCGTGGTCTCTCCCGGCGACTACGATGCGACATCCGTACGCGCGTCGTTTGCCACCGGCACGCGGGGCACGCTGAGCGTCACGGGGGAGGGAAGCCTGGGCGGATTCTACGGAGGCAGGCGCGGGTCCGGCACGGTGATCGGGACCTGGCATCCGGCCCCGCCACTGACACTGACCGGTGAGTACCAGCACGAACGCCTGAGCATCGAGAGCCAGACGGCAACGCTCCGCATCCTTCGCGGTCGCGCCGCCATCACCTGGACCGGGCGGCTCTCGACCTCGCTGGTGGTCCAGCACAGCACCGCAGCCCATCTCACCAGCATCAACGCACGCGCGCGGCTGAACTTCCGGGAGGGGAACGATCTCTGGATCGTCTACACCCACGGGCTCAATTCGGACCGGGCCCGGGTGAGTCCGGTGCTGCCCGGGACCCAGACCCGGGTGCTGGCGCTCAAGTACACCTATACGTTCGGCACCTGAGCGCTCGGCCCAGGTCCCCGCGTGCGAGCCGAGTACGACTGCTACGCGATCACCTCTCCCGGCGTCGAGCCGGTCACCGCACGCGAGCTTGCCGCATTGGGCCTGCCGCCGACGGCGACCCCACCCGGCT
>Ga0247829_10001082_pt1 | contig 11913 bp, 9 predicted proteins | sample 12C_Control_Day4_FD_207765 | JGI IMG/M metagenome (GOLD analysis project Ga0247829, IMG submission 207765) | Soil microbial communities from agricultural site in Penn Yan, New York, United States - 12C_Control_Day4 | ecosystem: Environmental > Terrestrial > Soil > Agricultural land | place: USA... | reverse complement strand
AGAAGGACGGCGGCGCGCGGGGAGAAGGCGGTGGTGCGGAGGGCTTCGGGAAGAAAGGCGCAGCGCCCGCCGACGCAATGCGCGGCCACGAGGCGAGCCCCTGGAAAATGAGAACGGGCGCCGCCGCGACGCTCGCCTGAGTTCGCGCTTCGCAGACGGCCAAGTTGCCGCACCCGCAGACATGCCCGCTTCCCGGCAGGCACGGCGGCGCAGCCTCGGCCGATGCGGCCAGCACGGGCAGCGGCGCTGCCGCACCCGCCGGGTGCTCGTGGCCGCCGTGCGCGCGCGCCACCCCGGGCGCGAGCGCGGCCAGCAACCACACGACGGCAAGAAAAGCCGCTCTCACGAGCGGCATTCTAATCAGTCGTTGTGGCCTTTGGCGCTAATGGCTTCCATGGCCCTTGCCGACGCACGCGCCCGGCACGTCGAGACCGCGCATGTCGAGCGGCCGCTGCGTTTCCTTCTGGAACTTCGCCACCTGGTCCATGCAGGCGGCCTCGCGCGTCTCGAGGTTGCCACCGCACTCGAAGCTGGAAGCCACGTTGGCATCGCCGCCCTTGAAGAGGGCGGCCTGCGGATACGGGCACAGCGGCCGGGTGCGCGCCGGATTCAGGCTGCCGCCCTGCGCCAGGATCGAGTCGGGCGCCACGCCGTTCTCCACCCAGTTCACGAGCACGCCAAACAGGTTCTGCGGCTGCGGCCCCGTGCCGCCGCTGCAGTGATTGACGCCCGGCGCGACGTAGAAGCGGAACCACGGCGCGAGCTCCTCGAAGCCGCCGAAGCGCTGCGCCGCCTCGCGGTAGTAGTGCACCGACTGGCGCCACGGAATCAACTGGTCCGTCTCGCCGTGCCACATGAGGATCCTGGCCCCGGCCTTCTTAGCTTCGTCGAGCTCCACGCTCACGATGTCGCTGTGCGGCGCGACCACGTTGGTGGCGAGCTCGGTCTCATCGTCGAACTGCGAGATCGGCAGCGGGAACCAGTCGAAGGCGGTGTCGCGGTGCGACCAGCAGAAGATGCCCAGGCTGCCGCACGGGCCGCCGAACGCTCCCTGGCTCAGCACCGAGGCGTTGGCGCCGCGGCCGAACGGAAACCAGATGCGGGCGCCGTGGTCATTGCGCGGCCCGTCCCAGATGCGGTTTACGGCTTCGGCCTGCGCCTCGTTCAGCAGGCAATTCGACGCCGGGGCGTTCGGCCGGCCGCAGATCGCCTCGCGCGCATCGTACTTGCACTGGCGCGCATCGCTCACCAGCCCGTCGCTGACGCCGTCCTGGGCGTCGCACGCCGCGATGGCGGCCGCGTTCGCCGCCTGCATCTGCGGGTTGGTCAGCGTGAACCCGGCCAGGTCCTTGTTGACCCACGCCGGCCAGACGGTGGCGACCTGCAGGCGCGTATGGAAGTTGGCCGGCGCCCCCACCAGGAATCCGTCGAAATCCCGGGCATGCCGCAATGCCAGCGCCAGCCCCTGGCGCCCGCCGGTGGAGCAGCCGTTCCAGTAGTTGCGGATGGGCTTCGCCCCGTAGTAGTCCTCGGCCAGCTTGAGCGCCCATTGGTACTGCTGCTTGATGCTCTCGTTCAGGAAGTCGTCGAGCCGGCCGGTGTTCAGCTCATGCGTCTCCTGGATCACGGCGAAGTTCGGGTTGTCCGAGGCCGGGTGGCCGGAATCGGTCGACGAGCCGACGTAGCCGGCATTGGTGGCGGCAGTCACGCCGCCGACGTTACCTACCAGCCCGCCGCCGCCGAGGTTCTGCACCTTGCCGTTCCAAAGCGAGCCGCCGGTGTTGTCCATGGCATTGAGGGGCAGGCCGACGCGCAGCACGATGCGCTGGTCCTGCCCGACGGCGTAGCCGTGCGCCGGGCCGCCGCGCGAGGAATATACGAAGTTGGCTTCGCAGCGCGTGCCGATCACCTGGGTGAGCGGAATGGCGGCGCTCACCTGCAGCACGCTGGGCTGCGTGGCGAGCTGGCTGCCGAGCGCGCTGCAGCTCATCTCGGCGAGCGCCGAGCCGGTAAACAGCGCGAGCGGCATCGCGGCAAAGCGCAATGTCTTGTTCATGGTCTCTCCTCCTCTATTCCGCGTGGGTAAAGTCCCGGATGTCGTCCCGGGCGTAGCGCTCGGCGTACTCGATCGGCCACCAGCCTTCGCGCACCAGCTCCATCAGCCGCCGATTGAACTGGCTCACGTACTGGCCGTTGTTGCGGTAGAGCTGCTGCAGCGCTTCGTCTGCCAGGCGCTCCTGGCGGCCGGACTGGTTGCATAGCGTGCCTGGCACCGCCACGTTGGGCGCCACATAGCGATAGACCGGCACGTCGAGGTGCGGCGTGCGCACGCCGCCGCGGGCGTTGCCGAGCTCATCGAACACCAGGCTGCGCGGCGGGCCGGCGTTCACCTCGATGTAGCTCGCGCGCGGCGGCACCGTGCCGTCCACGGCCCAGTCGATCACCTTCTGCAGCGCCATGAACGTCGGGGCGCCATACGGAAAGCGGCTGAGCGGCCCGACGCAGCCCGGGAACACCTCGGCCGGCTGGTCGCGCGAGTCGTTGTGCGACATCCCGGGGACTTCGTAGATGCGGAAGCGGTTGGGGGCGTCGTCGCTGTCCGGACGCCGATAGGCGTTGGTGCCGTTGACCTCGAACTGCGTGGGAAGCTGGATGGTCGGCACGTCGGTCATTTCCACCGGCGCACCGCCCAGCGTGGCGGTGACCAGGAAGCCGTCGACGATCGGACTGCCGTCGCCGGCGCGGAAGGCGCTGTTGTGGGCGTTCGCCATGTAGCTGCGCACGAAGCCGGACGATGCCGAAGTACCGCCCATGACGAGGGCCTTGACCGGATATTGGGCGGCGAGCGGGCTCGCCGGATGGTTGCTCCTCAGCAGCCAGCCGACCTGCGCCAGGACTTCGTTTGCCTGGTTGTTGCTGACGTGCAGGATGGGGTTGGCCGGCGTGCCGTAGCGCTCGGGGTTGTAGATGTACAGGCCGATGCCGCGCGGGTTTGCCGGGTTGACCGTGGTGCTCGTCAGCACCACGCTCTGCGAGCTCACCGTGACGCAGGCATGGCCGCGCTGCAGGATCCCGTAGCGGGCGAACTGGCAGATGAGCGCGTTACCGCCCTGGTGGGTCGGCTCGTAGACCACCACGCCGCTGAACTTCTGCGGGTTGGCCGGCCGCCAGATAAGCATGCGCACCTTGTACGTCGCCCCGGCAGGACCGGCGGTTCCGGAAACGAAATACTCGTCCACCACGTAGTCGAAATCCGTGGGGTTCGTCCCCTCCGGACCGATTCGAATGCCGGGGTGCATCGGCTCCGGCCCAGTAATGGGACCGTCCACGGTAGGCGTCGCGGGAACGACGGCAAGCGCCACGCTAGTAGCGGCTGCGCAAAGAACGCCAAGGCTGCATTGCGCAGCACGACGCAGGGCAGATCTCATGCTCTTTTCTTCTCCTCTCTTATCGCTGCAGGACAGCAAACGGCGCAGGCCAGACGGAAAGATCAAAGCCGGCTTTCCCGCGACAACCTATGTAACTGTTTCCACTAAAGCTCGTTCCGAAAGTCCGCTATTTGCTGCAAGGGTTCCTTGATAGGATTAAACACGCAGTTACCAATAACGGCTATTGCTAGAAAGTCATCAACTGATCACTACCAAGCATGAATATCACCTCTAGACAGTTGAAGGCTTTCCTGCTGACGGCGCGGCACCAGAGCTTCTCGCGCGCCGCGGAGCAGCTCTTCATTACGCAGTCCGGGATGAGCGTGCTGATCCGAGAGCTGGAGGAGCAGCTAGGCTTCCGCCTGTTCGACCGCACCACCCGGCGCGTCACCCTCACCGAGTTCGGCCACCGCTTCCTGCCGATCGCCGACCGCAGCCTGCTCGAGCTGGAAGCCGCGGCGCAGAACATCGGCCGCTCCGCCTCGGCGGCCAACCGCCGCCTCGCCCTGGGCGCCATGCCGCTCATCGCCGGGCGGCTGCTCCCCGGAGCCATCGGCGAGTTCGCCCGCCGCGACCCCGGGCTGGACATCGTGCTGCACGACGGTGAGCGCAACAGGCTCGTGCCCATGGTGAGCTCGGGTGAGCTCGATGCCGCGATCGGCTGCTTCCTCGAGCCGGTGGCGGGGCTGCGCCGTATTCCGATCCACCGTTTCTCGCTCATGGCGATCCAGTCGCCGGCCGACGCCCTGCGCATGGGACGCGCGCTGCGCTGGGACGACATGGTGCGCGCGCGCCTGATCGGCATTTCGCCGGACGATCCGGTGCAGCATCTCGTGGAGCACACCCTGCAGCGCTTCGGCCGCCGCGATCCGCCCGACATGGCCTTCAACTACCTGGAGACCATTATCGCCACCGTAGCGACCGGCGCCGGCGTGGCGGTAGTGCCGAGTTTCGTGGTGCCGGCATGCCGCGAGTACAAGCTCGCGATGTGGCCGCTGACCGATCCCGTGGTGCCCGTGGACCTCTACGAGATCGCCGACCGCGGCCGCCGGCTGCCGGCCGGCACCGAGGAGTTCAACGAGTTCCTCAAGGGCTACATCGCGCAGTGGGCCGACGAGCCTTCGCCGCCGGATTTCGCGCAGGCTGCCTGAGTCTGGCGGCGCTGGTCCTTGCGGCGGCGCCCGTGCATGCCGGCCATGACGATGTCAGGGTGGAAGCCGCCCTCAAGCGCAGCCCCGGCAAGGTTACCGCGCTCGGCAGCGTGTACTCGTTCGAAGCGAAGCCGCTGCGCGCTCCGGCCTACGTACCGAACGAGCTGCGCGGCTGGCGCCTCACGGTGCTCAAGGGCGAGCGCTTCGGCGCCGCCTTCCAGGTCGAGAGCAATACCGAGTCGCGGATCACGGTAGCGCCGGCCAATGGGTCGCTGGACGGCATTGCGGTGGGCGACCTTTTCATCGTCGAAGAGACCGCTCCCCAGAGTCCGCAGTGACGCGCTTCGCCGGGTGGTTGCTTGCGCTGTGCGCGTCCGCCGCCCTGGCGCAAGCCGCGCGCACCCCGGCCGAGACCGTGGATGCTTTCCACACGGCGCTGCGCAACAAGGACACGGCGGCGGCGCTTTCGCTGCTCGACCGCTCGCTGGTGGTGTACGAGTTCGGCGCAGTCGACCCGACCGCCGAGTCGTACGCTTTCCGGCACCTGCCGTTCGACATGGACGTGGCGGTGGCCACCGCCTGGAAGCTGGAAAGCCGTCGCACCGGCGGCGAGGGCAACGAGCGCTGGGTTCTCAGCACCTACCGCGTCACCGGCAGGCAACTCGACGGCACGCCGATCGACCAGACGACCCTGGAGACGGTGATCCTGCGCCGCACCGGGGGGCTCTTCCGCATCGTGCATTTCCACTGGTCGACGAGCGACGCTGCGTTCCAGGCACGCGCGCAGTCGCAGCGCCGCCAGGAGGAGAAACCCTGACACTTCAGCCGACCACGGGCTGCGCCAGGATCCACAAGCTGAGCGTGGTGTAGGCGACCATAAGCGCCAAGAGGGGTAGCTGGCTGGCCGCCACGCGGCCGGGGAAAAGACGCTGCGCCTGCCTATGGGCGAGCACCACCGCGAGCACATGGCCGACGATGACGAGCGCCACCGCGCCGTACCAGAACACGTACGGGCTAACCACGGCGAAGTTGACCTTGTAGCCGGCGGTGCCGAAGAGGTCCCAGCCGAAGCCGAAGGGGTCGGAGGCCAGGGGAATGATGAACTGGCCGGCGGTGAGGAGCAGCGAGAAGTAGTGCGCCAGGTGATAGGCGACCGCGATAGGTACCAGCGTCATGACGAAACTCGACGCGGCGCGGCCGCAGGTCAGCAGGAACACCAAAACGAAGACGAGCGGAAAAAGCGCGAGCAGCACCGTCTCGACGAGCTGCGACACGTCCAGGCCGAGCTCCGAAAGCGAGAAAAGCACCGGCGAATCGTGCGCCGCCGTGGCGATCGTCTGCATCAACGGGGTCTCGAGGAAGCCATCGTAGGTGACGGTGGCGAGCATCAGCAGCACGAATACCATGAAGGCGAACGACACCGGGCCCTCGGTGCGCCGCCCGAACGGCGCGAAATGCGACAGCACGCCGAAGGCGAGCGAGAAGGCCTCGCCGCGCTCGAGCCACACCTTCCGGCCGTAAATGAACATGCCAGCCCACGTGATCCCCGCATAGAGCACGATGACGCAGGCGAGGCGCGCGGGCACGTCGCGCTCCGGCCAGACGAGCTCCGCCCACGCAAAGCAGAAGAAGAGCGCGACTGCCGGCCAGACATCCAGGCGTTTCGGATACGGCCGGCGCAGCGAAGGCGCCCCGGCCCAGCGATAGAGGGTATCGAGCGGATTCAACGGCGCCCACAGGTCCGCCATGAGCGCACAGACGAAAGCGAAGCCTACCCACCACAGCACCCAAACCACCGCTGGCAGCAGATTGCGGTACGGATCCTGGTTGCCGAGGAAGCCCGCGGCGAGCGCGAGCACGAACACCAGCGCTACGATGAGCCGCGCCGGGCCGGCGAGCCAGCCGGGCACAACCCAGCGCTTGCGCTGCGGCGCAGGCGCGCTCCTCGGGCGCATGAAGAGCGCTGCGACGATGAACGTGGCGACGATGCTGGCAGCCGCGCCTGCCAGCCAGAGCCACAGCGGCAGCGGCAAGTCGAAGCGCTGGCCGAAGCCATGCGCCCACGCAGGCGGCGCAGCAGCCGCGAGCAGCGCGCTAAGGATGAACTTCGAGATAGAGGACCGTCCGCCCGTGACGGGCGCCATGGCCGTGCTCCGACACGGGGAAGCGGCCGGCGATGCTCGCCTTGAACGCCATGACGGTCGGCGCTTGCGGCTCCACCGCGCGCTCGATGTCGTAGCCATGCAGGTGAAGCTGGATGCGCCGATCGCTCGACCAGCGCAGCTCCACGTCGTCGCCGCGCTTGACGCGCAGCGTGCGCGCCGGCTCCCCCGCCTTGATCGCGACGTCGAACGCTCTCGGCTCGGCGGCCAGCGCGGCGCCGAGCCACACGACCGAAAAAAGCAATGCTCTTAGCGCTGGCGCACCTGGAGATTGCCGCCGCCGAGCGCGCCGCCGCCGCTGTAGCTGCAGCCGGCGGTGCAGGCGACGTGGATCTGGTCGGCCGCGGCGCTGGCGCCCTCGCCGTTGTCCTGCACGCAGACGCGGAAGCTCGCCGGCGCCCCGTTGTAAGTGCCCGTGCCGTTGAACTGCACCGCGTTCGCCCCCGGCAGCACGCCGCCGCACGCATCGCGTACGCCGCTGAGATAGGTCATCTGGGCAATCTCGATCCTGGCATTCGCGGCGCGGTCGTGCAGCGACATGCTGCCGCCTAGCGCGCCCAGGCCGCCGCTGGCGCGCGCCGCCGACAGGCCGAACGTAACCTTCGAACCGTTGCCGGCGAGGAAGCCGCCACCTTCCACCTCACGCCGCATGCACGCGTTGTATTCGGGATTGGTTAGCTCAAGCACCCGCAGCCCGCCCTGGTTCCAGCCGGTGTAGATCAGGCAGCTCTCGTTGTCGATGCGCGGGTCCGGGCGGGTGAAGTCGTTCTCGCCCGCATCGGTAGTGGCCACGCTCGGCGCCTTGTAGTAGGCGACTTCCCGGGGATTCTCCGGATTGCGGAAATCCACCACGCGGATCCCCTGGTTGGCGGCGGCGTAGTAGACCAGGCGCAGCTTGTAGCGGTTGTCGAAGCCGATGTAGTGCAGCATGCCAGCGTTGATGTTCTCCGTCAGCATCTTCTCGCAGTGCTCCGGCTTGTTGATGTCCGGCTTGAAGGTGCTCACCACCCGCGGGTTCTTCTCGTCGGAGATGTCGATCAGGCGGCCGAAGGTGCGCTGGCCGCTCGAGCCGCAGATGCGGTCGGCGCGGCCGTCGAGCCCGGCACCCGACTCGTCGGTGGAGACGATGTACTCCTTGCCGTTCTCGTGGATCACGTACTCGGTGGCGTGCGACGCGGCGGTGGAGCCGTCGCCGAAATCCGGATCGAGCTGCTGGTCGCACCAGGAAAGAAAGCTGATGTAGCGCAGCTGCGGGTTCGGGCGGCGCAGCGCGATGTCGGACGAATCCAGGACGAGCAGGCCGTTGGCGCAGCGCCCGGAGCCGTCCGACGGGAAGCCGCCCAGCGCGTTATTGCCGCCATAGAGCGCGAGGTACACGCGCGTCCCGGCGTCGTTCGTGCTGACGTCGTGGAAGTTGCGCGTGGCAAGGGTGCGCGCCTGCACCTCGGGGGGCAGCTGCAGCCGGTTCCAGTTCATGAGCTGCTTTGGGTTGGCCTTGTCCGCCATGTCGAGAACGTGCAGATCGATCCGGTTCGGGTTCTGCTGGATCGTCTGGCCGCCGAACGGCACGCCGTAGTAGGTGTTGGTGTCGGGCGTGAGCCAGCCGTCGTGGTTACCCGAGGCGGTCGTGGTCGTCGCCAGGTGCTTCGGCTGCAGGCAGTCGCCGGAAATATCATAGATGTCGAACCAGTTGTTGCCCTGGGGCCCGAAGTCCTTGAACGCCGAGACCATGATGTTCTTCTGGATCTCGAGCGCGGAGTATGCGCGCTGCATGGCAGGCGTCCTCAGCGTCTGCGTCCAGATCGGTTGCGCAGGCACCCGCATGTCGATCACCGAGGTGCCCGTGGTTGGCAGATTGAGGTTCGAAGGGTCGCGCATGCTGGCATAGGCGCAGCGCCCGATGAGTTGCACGTCGCCGAAGCTGCCGCGCAGCCCGAGTGGCTCGTGGCCGACCTGGCGCAAGCCGCACCACTGGCCCTGGAACGGGCCCGCATCGAGCATCGCCTGGGGCAGCGAGCCCTGGAGGCCGACCTCCGGCCGGTCGTCCGGTCCGGGTACGCAGAACGATTCGGCTTGCGCGCCGAGTGGCAGCGCGGCGGCCGCCGCGATCGCCCAAGGGGCAAAGTGACGGAACGGGGTCATTGGCTGAGATCTCCTTTGTTCTATTTGCTTGTCAGTTGTCATGGCGTTCCTTCCTGCGCACCACGCCAGCATCGTACATGACCTTGCCGCCGATGACGGTGAGCACCGAGCGCACGCGCGGGATCTCGGCATCCGGAATGGTGAAGAAGTCGCGGTCGAGCACCACGATGTCGGCATGGTTGCCGGGCTCGATGGAGCCGAGGTCGTCCTCGCCGATGAACCACTTGTTCGCGGCGGTGGCGAGCCAGATGGCTTCCTGGCGCGTGAGGGTCTGGCCGGCGTTCACCAGGTCGCCGGACAGGTTGCGGCCGGTGACCGTGGTGTAGAGGTTGAGCCAGGGGCTGATGACGGTGATGTCGCCGCCGTCGGAGTGCCAGCCGAGCGGGATGCCGTTATCGAACAGCGTGCGGTAGGCCGGGCCGATGTTGGTGCCGGTGCGCGTCGGGCCCCAGCCGACCAGCAGCCCGCCGCCGAGCGCCTTCCACTGGTTCACCGACGCCTCGGTGGTCGCCGGAACGTGGGAGATGCGCCAGCGCAGCCTGGTGATGCCGTCGGGGAAGCCGTCCAGTACTAGCTGGTCGTGCGCCTGCTGCCGCAGATTTACCAAGTTCAAAAAACTGGTGAGGTTGAGCGAATGATCCTCCCCCCGCCAGCCGGCCTTGCCGATGGCGACCAGGCCGGCGACGCCGCCGCCGGTGAATTCGCCGATGCCGGCGGTGCGCATCCAGTCGTCGCCGAAGAACTGGAACGAGTTGCGCAGGCGCGGCGCGAGCGTCGGCAACGTCGGATCGTTCGCCGGATCCTGGTGCAGGAAGTCGATGCGCAGGCGCGCCGGGAGGCTCCGCTCGCGCTGCAACTCGATGAACGGAAAGTGCATGGTGTACACGTTCTCGCTCGCGATGCCGTTGGAGGGCGCCTCCGAGTGGAATGCGCCCGAGTCGCCGTGGGTGGTGATGCCCAGGGAATTGAAGTACTGGAGCGCGCCGGACGCAGTGCGCTTCCGCGATTCGGGCGTGAGGAGCTTCTCGCGCAGCGTCTGCAGCGCGGGGCCGCTGACCAGCGCCCCGGTGGTGGGATTCACCACCACGGCGGGATTGTTGGCGGCGAACCAGGCAATGGCGGCGCTGTTCATGCGCGTGCCGCCCTGCGCCGCCTGGATATACACCGGGCGCGGGACGGCATCGAGCTCGGCGAGCTCGGGCAGGCGTTGCTCGGCGAGCTGGCGCGCGGCGATCGGCCCGATGGTGGTGATGAGCTCGGTGCGCGGCACGCCGGCGGCGTCGAGCTCTACCGAGCGCTCGAGGTAGGCCTGGACCGCCTCCGGGATGCTGAACACGTGCTCCATGGGCGTATGCCAGCCCGGGCGGTTGCCGACCAGCACGATGTGGTTGTGCGCGTCGATGATGCCCGGGATGGCGGTGCGCCCGCCGAGATCGATCACCCGCACGCGGCCGCTGCGGTCGACGTTCTTGCCGGCGTCGACGATGCGGCCGTTCTCGATCAGCACCTCCTGCACCACGCGCCGTTGCGCGTCCATGGTGTGGATCTGGCCGTTGGTGAGCACGAGCGCTTCGGCGCGCTTGATCTTCTTGCCGTCGGCGAAGGCTGGCAACGCGAGCGCGAGCGCCGCGAAGGCCACGAGGAATCGTTTCATTGTGGTTTTCCCTTTCTTGTCTTCAGAGCACGCCCGAGTCGTGCACGACCTCGCCGTCCACCACCGTGAGCATCGGAAGGGTGCGGCGCATCTCGGCATCGCTCACCGTGAAGTAATCGCGATCGAGCACCAGCAAGTCGCCGAGCTTGCCTTCCTCGATGGAGCCGAGGTCGTGCTCGCGGTTGCAGTACCAGGCCGCGCCACGCGTATACATGTGCAGCGCCTGCTGGCGCGTGATCTGCTGGCCCGGGTTGATCTGCTGGCCTTGCGGGTCGGTCGCGGTGAGGATGTTGTTGCGTCCGGTGGTGGCGTAGTGCATCGCGAACCACGGGTTATGCGCGGTGATGTGCACGCCGTCCTGGTGCAAGGCAAGGGGGATGCCGTTCGCGACGAGCCGCGGGAACATCGGCCCGACCGGCAGCCCGTCGGCGCGCGGAGCGCTGGTCCAGCGGAAGCCCGAGGCCGAGACGCCGCAGTTCAGCGCCTTGAGCCGCTCGAGCTGCCCGGGCGTAGCGTGGTCGGCGTGCTGCAGGCCCCAGCGCAGGCTGCGGATGCCGTCCGGGAACCCGGCGGCCATCATCTCCGCGTGCATCTGCTCGTAGGTCGAGACGACCTGCTCGATGGCGTCCTGGTTGGTCGGGCTGCCGCCCTGGCTGTTCTCGTTGCGCCAGCGCGCCCTGGCGCATAGCCGCTGCGCTTCCAGCCACACGAGGTAGCCGTTCTGGTTCGACGAGGAGGACGCTACGAACGGCGCCGCCCATTCGCCGATCGCGCCGGTGCGCACCATGTCGTCGCCGAAGAACTGGAACTGGTTCTTCAGCCGCTCGCGCAGCTCGGGCAGCTGCGCGTCGAGATCCGGCACCGGCTGGCCGGCACGGTCGAGCGCCGCGATGTAGCCCTGGTTGTGCAGGAAGTTCATCTGCAGGCGCGTGAACACCTTGCCCTCGGCGTGCAGCGCGAGGTACGCGTCGTACATGCGGTAGTGGTTGAGGTTGAAAAGCGCGTGATTCGGCTGCGGGTCGAGCGTCTCCGGCTGCAGCGTGCCCGTGGCCACGGCCACCAGCACCTGGTCGAGGTTGGTCGTGACCCCGACCTGGGCGGTGTACGCCATGGCGTCGAGCGCGCTGCGCTTCTTGTCCTCGAAGGTCTGGCGGATCCTCAGGTGGTAGAGCGCGGCGTTCGCCTGGTTCGGGTTGCCGCCGGGAATCAAGCCGTCGGCGCCGACGCTGACCGTGGGGTTCGTCACGCTGTCGAAGAACGCCTTGCCCAGGGAGTTCACGCGCGCCGGGCCGCCCCCGCTCTGGTACAGGAACACCGGCCGGTCGGGCACCGCCGCGTCGAGCTCGGTGAGCGTGGGCATGCGGCGCTCGAACCAG
>Ga0247829_10001081_pt1 | contig 11914 bp, 20 predicted proteins | sample 12C_Control_Day4_FD_207765 | JGI IMG/M metagenome (GOLD analysis project Ga0247829, IMG submission 207765) | Soil microbial communities from agricultural site in Penn Yan, New York, United States - 12C_Control_Day4 | ecosystem: Environmental > Terrestrial > Soil > Agricultural land | place... | reverse complement strand
TGGCCCCGGAGCTTGCGGACGAGTTCCAGGTTCTCGTCCCGGGACTCTGCCATGGCGTGGGCGAGTCCGTCGGTGTCGGCGCCCATGACGTACGCGTCGTAGGCCGTGACCCGGTTGACCCACCCCCAGCGCCGGGAGAAAGCTTCCAGGTTCTGGGCGGTCTTGCCCAGCTTGGCGGCGGCTTTGGAGATACTGCGGCCGGTGCCCAGGCGCAGGTAGACCTGGAACGCCTCGTACGCCTGCTCGCTCTCCCCCTCACCTCGTACCCAGGGGTACGGCTCAGGATCCTTGCGTCGGGTCATGTCAACTCTCCTTCCGGCACACGAAATACGTGGCGCCTTCCCAGTCCAGTGTCTCCCCTACGTAGCCAACGGGGCATGCTTCGGCGGTCTCGCCCTTGTCGCCCTGCGGTCCTACTGGACCCGGCGCACCCGACGGACCGGAAGGCCCCACTGCCCCCGACGGGCCCATAGGTCCGGTCGCCCCGCTCGGACCGGGAGCACCCGACGGGCCCGGCTTTCCCGACGGGCCCGGAGCGCCGGGTGATCCGGCCACCCCGGGGGAGCCGTCAGCCCCAACCGGACCTGGCGCGCCGGTCGGACCGGCATTGCCCGTCGGCCCCGGAGCCCCTGCCGCACCGGGTTTACCGTCCTTGCCATCGGCCCCGTCCTTTCCGTCTGCGCCGTCCGGCCCCCGGCTACCGGTCGGGCCGCGCTCACCGTCCTGCCCGTCGTCGCCCTTAGGGCCGGCAACAGGCACGCCCCCGAGGGAGCGCACCTGTTGCGCCAGTGCCGCACGGTCCGATTCGGCGGTCTCGATGCGGCGAGCCAGCCCCTGCCCGTAGGCCAGGGCGTAGACGAGTCCGGCCGCCACGGCCAGGAGCGCAATCCACCAGCGGAGCCCTTTCACGGCTTCACCCCCAGTAGCCATGCTCCCACCAGGACGAGAATGGGCAACAGAAAGGCCGAGAGGACGATGCGCCGGGTCTGTACCTTGTCGTCCTCCAGGGCGGTGATCCGGGCCCGGTCCTCGGCGCAGTCCTTGACTAAATTCGCCATCTCCAGGGAGGCGATCCGCTTGTCCGACTCCCGCTGCTCCTGCGTGACGTACAGGGCTTGGGCTGCCTCCATGCGGGCGAGGGCGGCTTGGATGGCCCGGAGCGCCTCCCAGACTGTGGGCTCTTCCACGCCAGGCCCTACAGCGGCCAGGACAGCATCATCAGGCGGGCGCCCAGGAGGGTGACCGTCCCGGAGCCGAGATTGGTCACCTCGAAGGACAGCACGTCGCCGTTGCGCATGGAGCCGACGAGGGTAGCGACCCGGGTCACGGAGCCGCCAGCGGTGAAGCCGTCGACGTTGACGAGCGGGCCCGGAGTGGCGGTGCCGGCCGTGTTGGTCTCGATGTGCCGCACCTGGAGCGCCTCGTCCGGGTCCAGCCCGGAGAAGAACAGGTGCAGGTTCGCCAGGTAGTCGGCGTTGGAGAGCACGGAGAAGTTGCCGGTGCCGTGTTGGTTCGGCTCGTCGGTGTACTCGCCCGTCCAGTAGATGCGCACGGGGCTGCCGGGCAGGAGCTGCGTGGACTCGGTACGGACGAGATGCGTCAGGTTCGACGACACGGAGGTTCCCTTCGGAGGCGTGACCGGGGCCGGCGGCTTGGGCTGGGGCTTCGACCCGTTCCGGCTCCAGGACGGTTCATGATTCAACCGCTCCTGGATCCTACGGCGCAGGTCCGGCATCTCCACCGACGGGCCCGTCTTGGGTCCCTTGGGGTCGCTCTTCCAGTCGGACCACTCCTTGTGCCCGATGACCGACTTGGCCGACCAGCCGTGGTAGCGGGCCCATGCGGCGGACGCCCGGACCATGGCCTCCACCTGTACCTCCGGCCACGGGTCCACGCCGTCGCCCAGGTTCTCGCACTCGAAGCCGTAGAACGCCCGGTTCCCGTCGACCGCCCCCGGAGAACCGTCGTGCTTCTTCGGCGCCGGCGGGCGGATGTCGTAGGACTCGTCCGTCACCGCCTTCAGCACCGCCGGGTCACCGGAGCCGGCGTGGTTCGCACGGCCCGACGAGATCAGGTGAACCGTTCCGTCTCGGGAGATCACGCCGTGACACAGCGGCCCGGGGAGCGTGCTGAACCCGTCGTGACAGATCTCGACGCCGTCGACCTTCGGGCCGGTGACAGTGTGATGCAGGATGATCCCGTGGACCTCACCCCAGGCGCCCTTGTGGTTCCGGTTGTGGGTGAGCCAGCCGGGGTACTCCCGGACCTTGACCCCCTCGGCGCGCAGCATTTCGGCCATCGAGCGGCCATGCATCGGTGTCGCCATTGTCGTCCCTTCCTAGGCGTGGACCCCAGGATACGGAAGGACCCCGCAGCCGGGGTGGCTACGGGGTCCTGGGGCGGTGCGGCTACTTGTCGTCGGTTCCGGGCAACGGCCCCTCGTCGCGGGTCTCCGCGTCGTGCATGTCCCGCACGGTCTGCGTGATCGTCTCGGTGGTCTCGGCGTCCTCGGAACGCCAGTCCTTCCAGCCCATCTGGGTCACTCTCCTTCGTGGGAGTCCTGCGGAGAGGTCGTCCCTGCGCCCCCGTTGGACTCGGCGTCGTCGTTGGTCATGTGGTCGGAGTGGTTCTCGTTGCGGTGGTCGTCGTGCTCCCGGGCCATCAGTACAAGTCCCTATGGAGGTGGTCCGACATGTCCGTGAGCGCAGCGGCGATGGCGACGCGCTCCCTCTGAGTGGTCGGTACGTCTCGGATGATCCGCTCGTACGTCGCACGGACGTAGTGGTTTGCCGACTCCAGGTCCGGTTCTAGCTCGTCCATCAGGCGAACCACCTGACGGTGTCGTCGCTCTGAGTGCTGAGACCGAGGCGGGCCACGGTCGCCGGGTTGTCGGTTCCTTCGGCGATGATCTCCAGGGCCCGTGCCAGGAGCGAATCCTCGGCCGCGTGTGCCTCTTCGTAGTCGTGCGCCGCGTCGTGCTTGCGTACGGCCTCCGCCATCCGCTCCAGCTCTTCCATCACTTCTTCTCCTTCGGAGTCCCCGGGACCGGCTTCGGCTCCGGCGGGTACCAGCCTCCCCGGCTGGCGACGTACACGGTCTCGTGTCCCTTGCGGCGGGGGTCGTCCTCCGCCAGCTTCGGCTGCTTGAGCGCCATCAGAGCACCTCCACCGAAGTGATGTATCGACCGGCCAGAGCCAGGGAGGCGACTTCTCCCGAGAGGCCGTTGATGATGTAGAGACCGCCGTTACGGGACGCCCCGCCGACCCCGTTGAGGACCGCGCTAACGGGCTCCTCCGTGTCGAATCTGACGAACTTCGACTTTCCACCCTCGTCCCAGTTGATCTTAACTGTCGTCATGATTCGGTCTCCCTCTCGGTGTTCCACTCGACGAGGTGCCGAGTGGGGTGGTTCGGGTCGGGCACGATCCTGAACTGCGGTTTCTCTTCTTCAGCCCCTTCTGGGACCGGTGGGGGAGCGGGGTTAGCTGTATCCCGCACGGGTCTCGACACGGCCCACCAGAGGGCTCCGAACCCGACTCCCCACAGAGTGAGGATCCCGGCGCCCGGGGCGATGGCGGACAGCGCCACCACCGCCCCGGTACCGAGGAGGACGAGGGTGCAGCCCCCGGCTATCCGGCTGCTCACGCCATCGCCCCGTAGACCGTGACGCCCAGCCAGTTGGCAGCCATGGCGAGAGGTACGGCTGCCAGGCCAGCTACTCCCGCCGACGTTCCGAGGCAGGCGCCGCACCACGCTCCGAGCTTCACCTCTCGGCCGCACTTACGGAACTTGATCACCGCCAGCACGACGCCGGTCAGGATGAGAACGGCGCTGGACCCCTGAGCGGTGAGCGGCAGGTACGTGCCACGGCTGCTGACGCCAGCGTCCGTCCCGACCCCGAGCCACAGGGCTGCGTCCCCGAGCCAGTTGGAGACCCACAGCACCGTGTCGAACATCCAACCAAGGAGTCCGCCAACGGAGAGCGTGGCCAGGGCTCCGTACGCCCAGCCGGCGACGAACGGGAGCGCTTCACCGATGCACTCCAGCGGGTCACTGACCAGCTTCTTTCGCCCGGGGAACCACTTGATCACGGCTGCGGCCAGGATGATCAGGCCTACGGTCACCCCGCCGACGGTCGCCCAGATCACGACAGGTCCTCGGCGTGGAGCCGGCGGCCGATGACGTAGTCGTAGATCTTGCGCCCGTCGTCGAGCGTCCGCCAGTCGTTGAGGAAGATGACCCGACCCCAGTCGACGCCCCGGATGTCCGACAGCTTGCCCACGCGGTGCACGTACGGGCCGTAGGGGGCCACTCCGTGCTCCCGGCAGTAGCTCTCGAACCGGCGGACGGACCCGACGAGGTAGACCCGTTCCGGCTGACGCTCGCTCATGACCGTGTCTCCTTCTTGAAGAGGTCGGCGTCCGCCCTGGCGGCGGTCGCCCGCTTCTGTCCCCAGCCGTACTCGGCCCGGAGTGCACGCATCGACGTGTGGCCTCCGTTGCGGCGGTCGGAGTCGAGTACGCACTCGGCGTCGGGGTGCACCGCACTCGACTGCACTTCCTTGCGGAGTGCGCCCGCACCCTGCCGGATGAACTCGGCTGCGGTCGCCCGCGTGGAGCGGACGGGTGCACTTGGCAGGGTGCACCCGTCCACTCCCTCGCACTCCCAGTGAGTGCACCCCCGTACCGTTGCGGGTGCGAGTGCACCCGACCCGCTTGGTGTTGCCGGGTGCGCGGATCCGATGTCCGTACCGGGTGCACTCGCCTTGTACTCGTCTTGCATCCACTCCGGGATGCGGTCGACGTCCCAGGCGGGTGCGTCGAGTACGGGTGCACTCGGCTCTGCACTCGTCTCGGGTGCGGGTGCACTCCCCGCACTCTGGAGCCTCCATAGGTAGTGGATGCGCCAGAGTACGAGGGGTGCGAGTGCACCCACCGCACTGATCAGACCCCAGTGCACCGGGAGTACGCCGGCCGTGACGAGGTGCGAGGCCACGTTGATCACGACCATGGCGAGTACAGCGGCGAGTACATCCCGGTGCACCTGGAGTGCACGGATTACGTAGAGGTCCAGTGCACCCGGGACGGATGCGGCGACGAACCAGTGCACTCCGGTCGCCGTGGCGAGGGTGTACTCGGCGTGAGCCGTACCCACCAGGGTGCACCCGAGTGCACCCCAGAGGATCCAGTCCTTCCGCGTCAGTGCACTCACGGAACCAACCTCACGTAGCTTGCGCAGGAGCACACGAGTGCGTTGCTGATCCACTCGATGCAGTGCGCGTCCCGACCCGAGTGCACCCGCTCCAGGTGACCGCACTCGCAGAGTGCGTCGGGTGCGGGTGCACCCGGCTGCGCGCACTCGCCGGGCATCCGGGTGCACCCGCACCCCGGGTCGGTGCATCCGCTGCTCACGTGCACCCCGGTCGAGTGCGTGCACCCGTTGCAGGGAGGACTCCAGATGTCCTCGGCGTGACCGACGTCGTGGGGCGACGGGTCGGTACCCAGGGCGACGACGCCCGGAGCCGGTACGCTGCGCAGTTCGTCCCGCACGATCTCCCGCACCCGCTCTTCCGAGAGGGCTGCCGGCTCCGGGGTGCCGTCGCCCAGCCACGCGGTGAGCGCGTCGCGCAGCCTGGCCACAGACTTGGGGGCCAGGTCTACCCAGGGGCTCATCGGGAGGTAGATGTGGAGAAGCCCCTCCGCCTGTTCGGAAACGCTTACCTGTTCGCCGTTAGGGTCTGTGTAGCTGAAGATGTCGCTCATCACGCATCGTCCTTCCCAGGCGCCCAGGGCGCCCAGTCGTTGGGTCCGGGTCCGGTGAGGATCCGGAAGTGGGGGTACACGCGGCCGGTGTCGGGGTCCTTGGCGCTGTAGGCGAGGAGCGGAACTGCTCCGCCTCGCAGGGCCAGGTTCTGCACCCGCATCCGGTCCGCCGGAGAGAGAGCCGGCTTGTTCCGCTTGGCCTGGATGAAGAGCTTGTAGGACGGAAGTCGACAAGGTCCGTCGAATGCGGACTCAACCCGGCGTTCCGGCCCGATGGCGATGACGTCGAGGGCACCCTTGCTGGCGGCACTGCGCATGCAGTCGTAGCCGTAGCCTCGCCACCCGATGTGCACCGGTGTCTGGCGAGTGGTCTCACAGTCGCAGCCGGTGAGGTAGTGGATGATGTCGCGTTCGAACTGGGCGCCCTGCTGGGCGGTGTTCCTAGCCACGACGACCCCGGAGCGCCCAGCCGAACCAGAAGCCCAGGACGAGCGCCCAGGAGGTGGCGAGCAGCAACGCCAAGATCTCAGCCACGGTCCTCCTCCCGTTCCTTCTTGCGTGCGGCGGCACGGGCCGCTGCGGTGAGGGCTGCGATCGCCAGGAACCCCGTGATCAGGGCTCCGAGGAACGCGCCTACGAGGTAGTCGGACAGGTACACCGGGTACCTCCTTCCGGTTGGGGAGTGCCCCGGTCTGCCTTGCGGCGTACGTCCGTGGTGACCGGACCGGGGCGGGGTACTACTCGTCGCAATCGACGTACAGGCCGAGTGCGGCACCGTTGCCGTCGCTGTGGTGAGCTGCGACCCGGCGTGCGGACTCTTCGCGACGCTGTTCGCTACGACGGTCCTCCTCCGTGGACGGACGGCTCTCGTAGTACCAGTTCGAAAGGTCAGCCATGTCGTATCTCCCAGGTCTCTCGGGAGCCCCTCGCTCCCTGATGACTTAAGTAAACATCCTGGAGCGAGGACTGTCAACCCGAGACACGCCGGTCGAAGAACCGGGCCCCTGTCACCGCGTCGATGGCAGCGGCAACCTGCCCCTTGGACATGGACTCCGCCCCCTGGATCCCGAGACCCGTGGCGTACTTGACCTGCGCCTCCGACGCCCTGCCGCTCCGCCACGACGCGGACTTGCGGGTGGAGAAGCCGGCGTAGAAATCCTCCGAGAATGCCTCGCCCCACGCCATGGCGGACCCCAGGTCCAGCGCCGTGTGCTGGCTGCGCCGCCACGGCTCATGGCCCTTCACAGCGGCGTGGCACACGTCCCACAGACCCGGCTCCTTCGAGGGCCACAGGAACACGTACCGCTCACCGCAGTTGATGTACAGCACGCCCTTCGGCGTCGTGTTCCACGCGTGCTCCGAGCCGGCGAACAGGTCCACGTCCTTCGCCTTGAGCTGGAACGACGGCACCCCGCCGGGGACGAGCCGGTTGGCCTCCTCCTCGGCGCGCTCCGCCGCTTCCTGGAGGGTCTCGTCCTCCTCCATCTGCTCGATGACGCCCGGTTCCAGGTCGATCAGGGTGCGCAGCTTGTTGGACGACGACGCTCCGACCACATCCAGGACGAGCGCTTTGGTCTTGCCGGGCCACGGTCGCAGCACCCGCCCGACCATCTGCACGTAGAGCGGCTGGGACTGTGTGGGGCGGGCGATGACCGCCACCTCCGCCCAGGGGGCGTCGAACCCCTCCGTGAGGACCATGCAGTTGGACAGCACCTGCACCCGTCCGGTTCGGAAGTCCTCGAAGATCTGCCGGCGTTCGTCCCGGGGCGTCTCGCCGGAGACCACGGCCGTCTTCACCCCGGCCGAGTTCATTTCTTCGGCAGTCGCGTGGGCGGTCTCCACGGTCGGCGTGAACACGATGCCCCGGCGTTCCTTGGCGTGCTCCACGTAGGCCAGGGCGATCGGCTTGTGCGCCTGCGTCTCCATGAGCGCACGTCCCAGATCGCCAGCCTGGTAGTCGCCCCGGGACGTCTTGACCCCGCCCATGTCGACGCCGACACTGACCCGCTTGGCTTCGACGTCGGTCAGGTATCCCTTCGACATCATCCACAGGACCGACTTGGTGTAGACGACGTCGTCCCAGACGGAGCCGAGACCGACGTTGTCGCCCCGCGCCATCGTCGCCGTGACGCCCAGGTTCAACGCGTCGGGGAACGCCTCGTAGATCTTCCTGTACGAGGCGGCTGCGGCGTGGTGGCACTCGTCGGTGATGATGAGTCCGATGTGGCCGACGTAGCGCTCTCCGTCCTGGATCGGGGCAATGCGCCGTGCCGACGCAAGCGTCTGCACCGAGCACACCATGACGTCGGCGCCGATGTCGTTGTCGTTGGCCTTGACCTTCCCCACCGACACGTCCGCCGGGAGCATGGCGCGCAGCTTGGCGATCGCCTGGTCGACGAGTTCGTCACGGTGGGCCAGGATCATGACGCGCTTACCGTGGTTGCGAGGGATCCCGGGTCGGGTGTCGTCGTCTGCCCAGGGCCGGAAGTACTTCACCAGAGCGGAGAAGACGACAGTCTTCCCGGCGCCGGTCGGCAGGACGATCGCCGGCCGCTTCATGCCCCCCGCCCACGCGGAGAACACTGCGTCGATGGCCTCGCGTTGGTAATCTCTCAAACGCAATTCAGTCATTACACGTGCCTCCAGGTCTTTCGTCGTTTGATGTAGCTGATCACTTGTTCAGAAACTCCGTACTGCTGGGCAAGATCGCGTCCTTTTGCCCCTTCTTTCAAAGCAAGGCGGATGTCAACTACCTGGGATTCCACGAGTGTGGCGGAGTGGTGTCGCGACCCAATCTGTGCGGTACCGTGCTCCCGCTTATGGCTTTCATTCTCCCGGGGTGTGCACCACTTGAGATTCTCAGCACGGTTGTCCTGAGGGTCCCCGTTCAGGTGAGCTGCGTGCATCCCCTCAGGACGTACGCCGTGAAAGGCAGCGCACACCGCTGCATGCACCCCTAGCTGCACCCATTTTCCATTGTGGAAAGTGTTGAACCGGAGGTATCCACGCTTGTCCGGAAAAGGCTTGAGCCACCGTTGGGGACCTTTAATGCGTCCGTCAGCAGCGGCTGAATATCCGGGGTGGCCAGGAATCGGCTTAAGCTCCATGCCACCAGTAAAGCTGCGCCGTACCAGTAGTGTCAACTACGCTGCTTCGGGAGCGGGTGCTTGGCCAGGTGCTTCTTCAGCTCCGCCGTCTGAGCGGCGAGTGCCGGATGCCGTCCCATGGCGCACAGGTTGCAGGTGCGGGGGTTGTGGTCGGTCACGACGTCGTGTCCTCTCGGTTGACCCACAGACGCAGGTCGTCCCCGAAGTAACCGGCGACGAGCTCCGCGAGTCGGATGGGGTTCTTGCGGAAGGGGCCGGGGCCGAACACCTGCACACCCCGGTTGGCCAGGTAGTCCCGGGCCCCGTCCCGCTGCTTCACGCGGTGCGCCTGCGTCTGTACGTACCGGGCCTTGGAGTCCAGCCGGGACCACGTGACGCAGTAGCGGCACCGGCACCGGTACCGGTTGTACGCCGTAGGGGTGCAGTGGTGGACGCCAGCGGGAAGCTCTACCGGATCGGCGAACTCCTCCCGGTTGCGGTTGCTCACGGGAGGATCTCGTCGGCCCGGTGCCGGAGCTGCCGGATGAGCCGCATCATGCAGTCGTTGATGTGCAGCTCCGCGTCACCAACGGGGCCGAGAATCAGTCCGTCTTCCACGGTGGACGCAGCCTCCCGGAACGCTTCCGCCTGGGCGTGCATGACGACAGCCTGCACCGTGCGGTAGACGCCCAGCTTGGGGATGATCGAGCGGGTCACCATGTTGGTCACGGACCGCTTGTTGAGTCCCAGCTCCCTGCCGATCTGCGCGTGCGTCCAGCCCTGGGCTACCTTGCCCAGTACGTCTTTCTGCCGGTCGCTGAGTGCGCCGGTTCTGTCTCGGGTGTCGTCGGCCATGGCCGTCCTTTCAACGGAGGGAGCCCCGCTCCCTGATGACTTAAGTAAACATCCGGGAGTGAGGCTCTGTCAACCCGAGACACACCTCAGTGTGTGCAGTCAGACCAGCGGTACGCGGGGTTCGAGACCTCCGCCAGGATCGGCACGCCCCGCCACTCCCAGGTAAACGCCTCCTTCAGGAGTCGCTGCCAGTACTCGGCCTCCTCCTCGGGCACGGAGATGACGAGCTCGTCATGAACGACGCCCCGCAGGTACGGACGGGCGTTCAGCCCCGCCCGCTCCGCCAGGTCCACGAACCGCAGCATGGACTCCGTCATGATGTCCCGGGCTCCGCCCTGCCCGTACAGCGCCGGCGCCTGCGTCCATGCCCGCTCCGGGTCGCACCGCATCATCCGGCCAAAGCCGTTGTCCAGGAGCGCCCCGGTACGGGCGTGCTCGACGGCTGCAAGCTTCCACGCCTCGAACACGTGCAGACGCTCCGAGTGCCGCTCCTTGGCCCGGTACGTGGCAGCCACGTCCAGCCCGTGCTGCTCAGCCACGGTCCGGGGGGACTGGTTGTAGTTCAGGCCGTGGCTGACAGGCTTGTACTCCCCTCGCCGGGTCCGGTCCCCGCTCATGATCTCGGCCATCTCGGCGTGGTAGTCCATGCCGGGCTGGAGCATGGCGATGAGCGCCGGGTCCTGGGAGTGACCAGCCAGCGCCCGCACGTCGACCTGAGAGAGGTCACAGGTGATCGTCACGCGCCCCGGGTCCGCCACGTACACCGCCCGGTGAGCCTGCGCCAGGTTGGCGGAGGCCGGCTCATTACTCGCCCAACGGCCGGAGGCCTGGGGTGCGCTGACCTTGGGGTGGACTCGCCCCCTGGGGTTGGTCCAGCGCTGGATCTCCGCGTACTTGGACGTGGCGCCCGTGGCCAGTTCCAGGACCCCGCACAGCTCCCGAACGGCCGGCAGGTGCCCGTACGCCTTCGGGTGCAGCATCCCGGGCGACGCCTTGCCCCGATCCTTGTCGAACCACATACCGTCGCCCAGCGCTTCGGCGGACAGCTTCAGCGCTCCGGTCTTGGTCCGGGGAACATATGGCGCTCCGGCATCGGCGAACGCCTTCACCAGAGCGTCACGGCCGACGTCCGTCGCCCAGGGGGAGGCGTACACCTCTCCGGGGATGCGATCGGCCATGCCGACCCGTACCGCTTGCTCCGGGTCCGCCTTGAGTGCATCCCGAGCCCCGTCGATGGAGAGGTTGCGCATCGACTCCGGCCACTCCGCCTTCAGCTTGAGCTTGAACCGGTCCGGCTTCGTCATCGGCACGCCGTACTCCGCAAGCCGTTCCTTGGCCTCCGCCACCTTCGCCGCTTCCTCGGCCACGCGCTCCGCCAGAAGCTCCGTGTCGATCGCCCAGCCGTTAAGCGTCATGCGGTTCTGGAGAGCGACGACGCGCATCTCACGGCGCATGTAGTCGGAGAGGTCCTCGTACGTCAGCTTCTCGTACACGAACCGCGTCGCCTCCAGGTCCCCCTTCAGGTACTCCTGGTACTCGGGGTCGTTCACCGGGATGCGGTCGAAGCCGCCGTGCTTGGATGCCAGCCGCTTGATGTCGTCGGTCTTGCCGGTGTGCCCGAGCCGGTGCGCCACCGCGTCCAGCTTGTGAGAGACACGGTCTGCCCCCCGTGCGCCGGGCGGGTCAAGGAGCTGAGAGATGACCTGCGTGTCGATGGCCTTCTCCGCCAAAGCGTCGTAGTCGGCGCCGTGGTGGTACGCCAGGGCGAGGAGGTCAAAGCCCAGGATGTTGTGACCGTAGAGGACGTCTGCCACGTCCAGATCAGACACGATGTCGGCTGTCCACTCCGGCGCCGGCTTCACCGTAGGCCCCAGTCCGTACGGGTCCTCGATGTACCCCGCCAGCCGGACGAACGGCCCTTCATGCCGGCCGGTGAACAACTCCTCGGCGGCGGCGGTCTCCAGGTCGAAGCCCATGTGAGTAGGCGGATCTGTTCGGTTCGGTTCCTGCGGCTCAGACCGAACAACTTCCACAGCGGATTCCTCTCCTCGGGCGGCTCGCTGCTCCTCCCGATCGAACGAGCAATAGTCGGCGTGGTCGGCCAGGGTCACCGACGTGCTGCCGCAGACACAGCCGCCGTACTCACGGGGCGCCTCCGGCTCCGTCGGCTCCGGCAGGCCGTCCGCCCAGGGGTCGTCACTCTTGCGCAGCC
>Ga0247829_10001079_pt1 | contig 11934 bp, 11 predicted proteins | sample 12C_Control_Day4_FD_207765 | JGI IMG/M metagenome (GOLD analysis project Ga0247829, IMG submission 207765) | Soil microbial communities from agricultural site in Penn Yan, New York, United States - 12C_Control_Day4 | ecosystem: Environmental > Terrestrial > Soil > Agricultural land | place... | reverse complement strand
CGGACTTTCCGAGCCCGGCGCGATCTTCGCGAGCCGCGAGGGCGACGGCAGCGAGATCGTCTGGTTCACCGTCGCCCACGAGCCGCCGCGTCACGTGCACTTCGTTCGCTGGCACCCGGCGGGCATGATGGTGGAGATCGACATCGAGCTATCCAGTCCCGAGCCGGACAGGACGTGGCTCGACGTGCGCTACACCTACACCGCGACGGCGGCGGAGGGCGCGCGGCGCATCGCGGCGATGACACCGGAGCAATGGCTGGCCCAGATGACCCATTGGGAAACGCATCTCGACGCATGGCTCGCCGCGCATCCGGCTTGAAGGCGCCGGACACGCTCGCGCGGTCGGCACCGGGATCGGCCGGCATGACGATCACGGCCGCGGCGCGCGCTGCCGGCCTGTCGCGCACGACTTTGATGTACTACGAGCGGCTCGGACTGATCCGGCCGCAGCGCCGGCTGGGTAGCCGCTACCGCAGCTTCGGCCCCGGCGACCTGCAGGCACTGTTCAACATCGCGCGCTGGCGCGCCGTGGGGCTGCCGCTCGAGGCGATCCGTGCTCTGTTGCAGCAGCCGGCCGGTGCCACGGCGGCCTTGCGCCAGCACGTGCGCGCACTTGATCGCTCGATCGCCGCCTTGCGCGAGCAACGTCGCGGCGCACTCGCCCTGCTCGGACAGCGCGGCGACGGTGTGGCCGCGGCGCCGCTGACCAAGGCGGCATGGACCGGCCTGTTCCGCGCGATCGGCATGAGCGACGAGCAGATGCGCGCCTGGCACGCGCGCTTCGAACGCGAGAATCCCTCGGGCCATCGCGAGTTCCTGCGCTCGCTGGGCCTGGGCGCCGCCGAAATCGGCCGGATCCGCCGCTGGTCCCTGGCGATGGACAGCGCCCCTGCGGCGCGCGGGCGTGGGGCGGCGTCCGACGAGCCTTCCTCCTAGGCCCGCTCGGCGCGCGGCTATCCGCGCGCGGCTGCTCGACCCCTGGCACCCTGGCATGTCCGGCCAAGCGTTGCTGCCAGGCGTTGCTTCCGGCCAACCGGCCTGGACAGACATCGCCGTGGCGCAGAGCCACGCGCGGGTGCCGGTCTTGAACGGCGACATGGCTCTTCGCGCTGCGTCGGCATGGCTCTTCGGGCCGATGCGGCACCTCGGCCATCCGCGGACACTGCCATCCCATGAGTTGCGCCACACCGGCGCGCAAGCACCTCCAGGGAGACGACATGTCCAGGATCATCACCGTATTCGGCGCCACGGGTGCGCAGGGGGGCGGGCTGGCGCGCGCGATCCTCGCCGACCCGGCGCGGCGCTTCGCGGTTCGCGCCGTCACGCGGCGGCCCGACTCGGTCGCGGCGCGCGCGCTGGCGCGGGCCGGTGCCACCGTCGTCGAAGCGGACTGGGACGACGCGCCGGCCGTGCAACGCGCACTCGACGGCGCCTACGGCGCCTATTGCGTGACCAGCTTCTGGGAGCACTACTCACCGGAAGTCGAGCAGGCCCAGGCCAGGATCATGGCCGAGGCGGCCGCGCGCGCCGGCGTGGCGCATGTCATCTGGTCGACGCTGGAGGACACCCGCCGGCTGATCCCGCTCGGTACCCGCATGCCCGTGCTCAAGGGCCGCTACAACGTGCCGCACTACGACGGCAAGGGCGAGGCCGACCGCTTCTTCCTCGAAAGCGGCGTCCCCGCCACGCTGCTGTACACCTCTGCCTATTGGGAAAACCTCGTCGTCTTCGGCATGGGACCGCAGCGTCGCGCCGACGGCACCCTGGTGATCGGTTTTCCGACCGCCGACAAGCGCATCCCGTGGATCGGCGCCGAGGACATCGGCCGCAGCGCCTTCGGCATCTTTGCGCGAGGCACGTCACTCGCCGGCATGACCATCGGCATCGCCGGCGAGCACCTGACCGGCGCGGAACTCGCCCACCAGCTGGCGGCCGCTCTCGACGAGCCGGTGCGCTACGAGGCGATGACGCCGGAGGCCTACCGCGCGCCAGGTCACGAGGCGCTGGTCGAACTCGCCAACATGTGGCAGTTCAAGCGCGACTGCGAGACGCTGTACTGCGCCACGCGCAGCGTCGCGGCGACGCGCCAGCTCAACCCCGCGCTGCAAGACTTCCGCGCGTGGCTGGCGACGCACGCGCGTCGGATTCCGGTTCCGCCGCTGGCCAGTGCGGCCTGAAACCGAGGCGATTCCATGCGCCGCATCCGCCAACTGCTGGCCCTCGCGATGATCGTTGCCGGTGTCGCCATCGGCGCGCTCAGCGCAGCTCTCGCGGTCGCTTCCGACGCGCACGCGGCGACCGCGGTCGTGCCCCTGCCGGAGCGACTCAGCGACACCGGCCTGTATGCGCGCGGGTCGACCACCCGCATCGCGCCGGAGAACGTGCCGTTCACGCCGCAGTACCCGCTGTGGTCGGATGGCGCGGCCAAGCGTCGCTGGCTCTTCCTGCCCGCGGGAACGAGCATCGATGCCGCGGACCCCAATGCCTGGGAGTTCCCTCGCGGCATCCGGCTCTGGAAGGAGTTCTCCCACGGCGGGCGCGCGGTCGAGACCCGCTACATCGAGCGGCTGGCCGATGGCCGCTGGCGCTTCGCCACCTACGTGTGGAATTCGGCGGGCACCGAGGCCACCCTCGCGCCGGAGCAGGGCGTGCGTGCGCTCGCCGTGGCGGCCGCTCCCGGCGGCCGCTACGCGGTGCCGTCGCGCGCCGACTGTCTCGCTTGCCACGATGGCGCGCCCGTGCCGGTGCTCGGCGTCAGCGCGTTGCAACTGTCGCCGGATCGCGACCCGCTGGCACCGCATGCCGAACCGTTGCGTCCCGGCGATGCCGACATCGCCGCGCTGGTCGCGCGCGGCTTGCTGCGCAATCTGCCGCCGGCGACGCTGGCGCAGGCGCCGCGTATCGCCGCGCGCAGCCCAACCGAGCGCGCCGTGCTCGGCTACCTGCATGGCAATTGCGGGCATTGCCACAACGCAGCGGAAAGCGGTGCCGGCGTGCCGGTGCAACTCGACCTCGCCTATGACGCGACCGATCCGCACGCCGGAGGCGCGCGCAGCCTGCGTGCGCTGCTCGGCGCGAGCCGTTTCAAGCCCCAGGGCGCGACCGCCGCGCGCGTCGTCGCACCTGGGGCCACCGACAAGAGCGTGCTGGTGCAGCGCCTGCGATCGCGCGATGCGCGGACACAGATGCCGCCGCTCGGTACCGCAATTCCCGACGACGCCGCGCTGGCGTTGATCGAACGCTGGATCGATCTCGACCTCATCAATACGCCCAAGGAGCCCTGACCATGTCACGCCATTGCACCGTTTTTCCCTCCGTGCCGCTCGCGATGCTCGCCGTGTCGCTGGTCGCCGCGCATGCGGCGCCTACCCGCGCCCAGAACGCCGTATCCACGACAGCGACAGCCGTCGCCGCACCGGTGTCCGACGACAAGGTTGCGCGCGGCCGCTATATCGTCACGACCTCCGGCTGCCATGACTGCCATACGCCGTGGAAGATGGGTGCCAACGGTCCGGAGCCCGACATGTCGCGCGCCCTGTCCGGACATCCGCAGGACATGAAACTGCCGCCGGCACCGGCGCTGCAGGAGCCCTGGGTGATGGCGGCGGCCGCGACCAACACCGCCTATGCCGGCCCGTGGGGTGTCAGCTTCACCGCCAACCTCACGCCCGATCCCGAGACCGGCCTTGGCAAGTGGAGCTTGCGCAACTTCGTCGACACGATCCGCAGCGGGCGACACCTGGGCCGTGGTCGCGAGGTGCTGCCGCCGATGCCCATCCAGGTCTACAAGAACTGGACCGATGCCGATTTCGAGGCGGTCTACTCGTACCTGCGGACGGTTGCGCCGATCAAGAACGCGGTGCCCGAGCCACTGGCGCCAACCGTCGCCACGGTCAAGTAGACGTGCGCTCTGCGGCCCGCAAGTCGCGGGCCGGCTCTCTCATCGGCCTCATTCGGACGCATTACTGCGCAGGAATTCCTTGTATCGCGCGCTGCTCCACGGCTAGCCTTCTCTGATCGGGGAAGTCCGTCGGTAACGCCCCCTCGCAGGGAAACCGAATGCAAGTCGTGCGGCAACAAGAAAAGCAAAGGGCTGCATCGGTGTTTGCGCATCTGCGGCTGCACGTCCTCGAGAGCCGCGTCGGGCGACGTCTCATCGCCACGTTCCTGCTCGCTGCGCTGCTGCCGGTGGCGGTTCTCGTCGCGGTTGTCTGGGGTGGACTCGATCGGACGCTGCGCACGTCGCAAGGCGAGTTCGCGGCGCAGGTGGCGGAGGCCGTTGCCGGGCAGGTGACGGCCGAACTGCGCAGCATCGACGACATGTTGTCCACGATTGCGGCGTCCGACAGCCCGCGATTGCCGCTGCCGGGCGGCGTTGCGCCAAGCGCAGCGGCGGTATCGAGTTGGGCCGTGATCGATGCCGCCGGGACGGTGCGCGCATCGACGGGCAAGAGCCTCTCGCCCGCCGTCGTGAAGCGCGTCGCTGGCGTGGCCTCGGTGCGTGGCACGCGTCTCGTCGGGGTCATCGATGGATCGCAGCGCACGCTGGTGCTGGCCCGCACGGTCGTGGCGGGCGACGGTGCCCCCTTGGTCGTGCTCGCGCGTCTCGAGCTGTCGTCACTTCGCCGTCCGTCGACCAGCGAGCGTGCGGCGGCGGAGTTCTGCCTGGTCGTGCCACGTACGGCTGCGCAGTTTTGCACCGGTGATCACGCCCCGCCGCCAGAGGCGTTCGCCGCGACACCGGCTGGCCAACTCGCGCACTGGAACCATCGCGGCGAGCCGATGCTGGCACTGTCCGTCCCGCTGCAGGCGCCGTTGGCCGCCGACGCGGAAACCTGGAGCGTCACCTTGCTGCGCTCGGAACGGCCGATCCTCGATGTCTTGCAAGGCCTGCAGCTGTCGGCGCTGGTCGCGGCGATTCTCGCGGTCGCCATCGCCTTGCTGCTCAGCCTCCATCAGCTGCGCCGCCTGCTCGTGCCGCTCGACGGCCTGATGGTCGCGGCGCGCAGCATCGCCGATCGCAATTTCTCGTACCGCGTGAAGATCGCCGCGCGCGACGAGTTCGGCCGCCTCGGCACTGCATTCAACGCGATGGCCGAGCGGCTCGGCGTGCACTTTCGCGCCTTGAACACGTTCTCCGAGATCGACAAGACGATCCTGATCGCGCCCGACACCGGCCGCATCGCCAAGCTGGCGATGGAGACGCTCAAGGAGATCACGCAGGCGGAGTTCGTCGGCATCGGCGTTGCGGAGCCTTCCACCCCGACACAGTTACGCGTCTACCTGGCAGGCGCGACGGTGGAGGCCGGTCCGCCGCGCGAGATCGCCTGGAACCCCGACCCGCAGGATTTCCTCGACCGCACCACGTACGGCACCTGGACGGACCGACCGCCGGTTCCCAACGGATTCCTCCACGGCTTCCGCGCCGGCCGCGACACGAGATTCTTCGTGCAGGTCATCGCACGCAGCCAGCGGGTGTGGGGCCTCATCGTGCTGGGCAAGCGCGAGCCGCGCGAACTTCCCAACCATCGGCGTGCGCTGGTCCGGGACATTGCCGACCGCATCGCGGTGGCACTGTCGACCGCGGAGCGCGATCGGCGGCTGCACGTGCTCGCGCACCTCGACGGCCTGACCGGTCTGCCCAACCGCCAGCGCCTGCTGTCGATGCTCGAGCAGGAACTGGCCGGCGCCCACGCCGCGCACCGACGCGTCGGCGTCCTGTTCATCGACCTGGACCGTTTCAAGGAAACCAACGACACGCTCGGTCACGCGGCCGGCGACACGCTGCTCAAGCGCACCGCTGCGTGCATCCGCGAGAGGGTGCGCGATGCGGACATCGTCGGCCGCCACGGGGGCGACGAGTTCGTCGTCATCCTGCGCGACGTCGCGGGTGCGGCCGACCTGGGTGTCGTGGCGCGCAAGCTCGTCAAGGCGTTGGCGAAACCGATCGACATCGAAGGCAACAGCGTCTACGCCGGCGCCAGCGTCGGCATCGCGCTGTTCCCGGACGACGGTCGCGAAGCCAACGACCTGCTGAAGAAGGCGGACACGGCGATGTACCAGGCGAAGGACGCCGGGCGCGGACGCTTCGCGTTCTTCAGCAAGGACATGGACGTCGCGGTGAATCGGCGGGTGACCCTGCATCGGCAGCTGTGCCAGGCGCTCGAGCGCAACGAGTTCACGCTGCACTTCCAGCCGCAAGTCGACCTGCGCAGTGGTCGCATCTGCGCCGCCGAGGCGCTGGTGCGCTGGCGCCACCCGGTGCGCGGCCTGCTGACACCGGCGCACTTCATCGAGGTCTGCGAGGACACGGGGCTGATCGAGCAGGTGGGCAAGTGGGTGATGCTGGAGGCCTGTGCCCAGCACCGGCGCTGGCGCGACGAAGGCGTCGACGTGCCGCGCGTCTCGGTCAACGTCTCCAGCCGCCAACTGCGCCAGCCCGAGTTCGTCGCGAGCGTCGACTATGCGATGGTCCGCGCCGAGATGGATCCCGAGAGCCTCGAGATCGAGGTGACGGAATCGCTGATCCTCGACGGCGGCAAGCTCGCGATCAACGCGCTGCGCGCGCTCGAGCGCTCAGGTGCGCGCGTCGCGATCGACGACTTCGGCACCGGCTACTCGTCGTTCACGTACCTCAAGACCCTTCCTGCCTCGATCCTCAAGCTCGACAAGTCATTCGTGAGCGACATCGCGACGGACAGCGACTCGGCGACCATCGCCTCGGCGATCATCAACATGGCGCATACGCTGCGCAAGGAGGTCGTCGCCGAGGGCGTCGAGACTGCGGCGCAGCTGGAGTTCCTGCGTCAGGCGGGCTGCGAGCGCGTGCAGGGCTACCTGCTGAGCCCGCCGCTGCCGGCTGAGCGGCTCGGCGAGCTGGTGCGCTGTTGCGAACGCGGCGGCGTCGCTGCGCTGATCGAGGCGACGCGCCGCGCGCCGCCGGCGTTGCCGCTGGAGCCGGCGCCGCCGGTGGCCGCGGAGGGGGCCAACGCAACGACCATCGTGTCCGACACGCGCCTGCTCGCCCAGGCCACGACCATCGCGGGCTTGCCGTGACGCCGTCCACGGGCAACGCGCACGCCGGCGGCGGCAGCACCGCTGGCCCTGGCATTTCACGGTCTGCACAAGTCAGCGCAAGCCGCCGCAGGTTCGATGATGCAACTGCTGCTGCCGATGCTGGGCAATCGCTGGCGCATCGGCAGCGGCCCCAGCAGCGACGTCGTCGTCCTCGATTCGGTGGCGACGCTGCAGCGCGATGGCGCTGCGCGCGCCGACGCGCTCTACGTCGTGATCGCATCGCTGCTCAAGGCCGCGGCACTAACGGTCGGACAGCTCGCGCAACGCGCCGACGTGCGCCTGGAGACCGCGGTCAACTTCGTCAACGCGTGCTGCGCCCTCGGTTATCTGACGACCGAGATTTCGGGCTGAGACGAAGCGCGCGGCGTCGCTGTTACGATCCGTTCCGGCGGGCCCCCTCGCATGGAGGTGCCGTGAACCTGGTCAGGTCGGGAACGAAGCAGCCACAGCGGATTCCCTTTAGTGCCGAGGACAAGGCTCGCCTTTCCCGCGCGGAGCGCGGGTAAGGCGTTTTCGCTTGTCGTGATGCAAGAGGGGCTGCGCCCCCTCCTGGACCTCCCTCAAAGCTCGAAGGCCGACCGGAGAAGTGCGATGGCGTTCTCGATTCAGGCGGCGCGTCCGCAGGACGTGCCGCGCATCTTCGCGCTGATGCGCGGGCTGGCGGAATACGAGAAGCTGGCGCACCTGGTCAGCGGTACCGAGGCGCAGCTGCACGAGGAACTGTTCGGCGCGCGGCCGGTGATCGAATGCCTGTTGGGATGGGAAGACGACCGTGCGGTCGGCTTCGCGCTCTATTTCTACAACTTCTCGACCTTTCTCGCGCGGCGCGGGCTGTATCTCGAGGACTTGTTCGTCGAGCCGGCGGCACGTGGCCGCGGCCATGGCAAGGCGCTGATGCTGCACCTCGCGCAACTCGCGGTGCGGCGCGGCTGCGGACGCTTCGAATGGTCCGTGCTCGACTGGAATCAACCGGCGATCGACTTCTACAGGTCGCTGGGAGCGGATCTGCTGCCTGACTGGCGCATCTGTCGCGTGACCGGCGACGCGTTGGCGCGGCTCGGCGCGGTCCGGCTCGGCGCCAACTGAGCGCGCGTCGCTAGAATCGTTCGCATGTCGTATCAGGTGCTCGCCCGCAAGTGGCGTCCGCGCGATTTCGCCACGACCGTCGGGCAGGACCACGTCGTGCGCGCGCTCACGCATGCGCTCGACGCGCGGCGGCTGCACCACGCCTACCTGTTCACCGGGACCCGTGGCGTCGGCAAGACGACGCTGGCGCGGATCCTCGCCAAGGCGCTGAATTGCGTCGGCGCGAACGGGCAGGGCGCCATCACCAGCACGCCGTGTAACCAGTGCGAGGCCTGCGTCGCGATCGACGGCGGCCGCTTCGTCGACTACATCGAGATGGATGCGGCGAGCAATCGCGGCGTCGACGAGATGACCGCACTGCTGGAGCGCGCCGTCTATGCGCCGACCAATGCGCGCTTCAAGGTCTACATGATCGACGAAGTGCACATGCTCACGAACCACGCGTTCAACGCGATGTTGAAGACGCTGGAGGAGCCGCCCGATTACGTGAAGTTCATCCTCGCGACCACCGATCCGCAGAAGATCCCGGTGACCGTGTTGAGCCGCTGCCTGCAGTTCAACCTCAAGCAGATGACGCCAGCCGGGATCCAGGGCCGGCTCACGGAGATCCTGCAGGCCGAGGAGGTGGCTTTCGAGCCAGCGGCGTTGCGCGCGCTGGCGCAAGCGGCACACGGCAGCATGCGCGACGCCCTGTCGCTGCTCGACCAGACGATCGCTTACGGCGGTGGCCGGGTCGCCGTCGAGGCGGTGCAGCAGATGCTCGGCGCGGTCGACACCGGCACGCTCGAGCGCGTGCTCGATGCGCTGGTCGCGCGCGATGCCGGGGGCGCCGTGGCGCTGGCCGACGAGATGCAGGCACGCAGTTTCTCGCTCGCGCAGGCCTTGCGCGACCTGGCGAGCCTGCTGCACCGGATCGCGCTGGTACAGCAGGTGCCCGACAGCGGATCGGGTGACGTCGATGCGCCGTTGCTCGGCCGATTCGCCAGGACGATGGCGCCGGACGAGGTGCAGCTGTACTACCAGATTGCGCTCCACGGTCGCAACGACATGGCGCTCGCCCCCGATGAGTACGCGGGCTTCACGATGGCGTTGCTGCGCATGTTGGCGTTTGCGCCGGCCGAAGCGGGGGCGCAGCCGGCGGCCGCGTTGGCGGCGCCGCGCGCTGCAGCCCTTGTGGCCGCAGCTGCGGCGCGGACGAGTGCGCCGGTGCCGGCGCGTGCCACAGCGCCCGCCGGCGGCCAGCAGAAGAGTGTCGCCGCCCCGCCGGGCGCTCTCCCGGCGCCGACGCCGCGCCGCGAGGTGCCGACCTCCGGGGGCGCGCCGGCCAGGCCGCTCGGCGCGGACGACTGGCCGGACTTCACGGCCCGACTGACGCTCTCGGGCTTGGCGCGCGAGCTCGCCCATCGGAGCGAACTGGTGGCACATGAGGGCGACCAGTTCCGCCTGCGCGTACCGATCAAGTCGCTGGCCGAGGCCGGTACGGTCGAACGGCTGCGGGCCGCGCTGGCCAGCCACTTCGGCCGCCCGGTGCGCGTTCACGTCGACGTGGGAACGCCGACGCAAAATGCTACGGCAGCGGGACAAGCCGAGCAGGTGCGCAGCGAGCGCCAGAAGCGCGCCGAGGAGTCGATCTACGCCGATCCCTTCGTGCGCGAGGTCATCGAGAACTTCGGCGCCGAGATCGATCCGCAGTCGATCCGGCCCAAGAGCTGATCCGCAGCAAGCGACACGCGTTCCACGCAACACCAGCCATCGAGGTGCAAATATGATGAAAGGCCAGCTCGCCGGGCTCATGCAGCAGGCGCAGAAGATGCAGGAGAACATGCAGCGCATGCAGGACGAACTCGCCCGCACGGAGGTCGAGGGACAGTCGGGTGCTGGCATGGTCAAGGTCGTCATGACCTGCAAACACCAGGTGCGCCGCGTGACGATCGACCCGTCGCTGGTCGGCGACGACAAGGACATGCTCGAAGACCTCGTCGCAGCGGCGTTCAACGACGCGTCACGGCGCGCCGAGGAGACGGCCACCGAGAAGATGCAGTCGGTCACCGCCGGCATGCCGATGCCGCCGGGCTTCAAGCTGCCATTCTGAGCCGCGACGCGGTGCAACCGCTGCTGGCGAGACCTTGAAACTCGGACCGACGCTCGATTCTCTCGTGGAAGCGCTCAAGCGCCTGCCGGGCATCGGCCCGCGCTCGGCGCAACGCATCGCCTTTCACCTGTTGCAGCACGATCGTGCCGCGGCCGTGACGCTCGGACAGGCGTTGTTGCGCGCCGCTGACGGCATCCGCCATTGCGCCCGGTGCAACACGCTCACGGAGCAGGACATCTGCGAGACCTGCGGCAACCCGCGCCGCGACCCCGGCCAGTTGTGTGTCGTGGAAAGTCCGGCCGATCAATTGAGCATCGAGCAGTCGCTGTCCTACAGCGGGCTGTACTTCGTGCTGCTCGGCCGCCTCTCGCCGCTCGATGGCATCGGACCGAAGGAGCTGCAGATGGAGCGGCTCCTCGCGCGAGCCGGCGACGGCCTCGTCAAGGAAGTCATCGTCGCCACCTCGTTCACCGCCGAGGGCGACGCGACCGCGCACTACGTATCCGAACTGTTGCGTTCCCGGGATCCGTCGCTGAGAATCACCCGGCTGGCGCGCGGCGTGCCGGCGGGCGCGGAACTCGAGTACACGGACATCAACACCATCGCGCAGGCGATGCTCGATCGTCGTGCCGCGTGAACGACGCGACGGGGGGCCGGTGACAATTGCGCTGTGGTGTGTGCTTGCGGCCGGCGTCCTGCCGTATCTGGCGACGGTGATCGCCAAGCTCGGCGGTGCGCGTTACGACAACCGTGACCCGCGCGCCTGGCTCGAGCGGCAGAGCGGCTGGCGGCGGCGCGCCGACAACGCCCAGCGCAACGGCTTCGAGGCGTTGCCCTTGTTCGCCGCCGGCGTGCTTGCGGCGCAGTTGGTGAACGCGCCGCAGGGGCGGATCGATCTGCTGGCGCTCGTCTTCGTCGCTGCGCGGATCGCCTACCTGGCCTGCTATCTCGCCAACCTGCACTACGTCCGTTCGATGACGTGGTTCGCCGGCTTCGTGGCGACTGTGCTGCTGTTCTTCGCGGGAGCCTAGCAATGACGGGCAAGGCATCAGGCAACGTCGTCAGCCTCGCGATGCGCGCATGCGCCACAACGGGCGCCTGGTGGATGCGATCAGTCTGGTGGCCAACGGCCGTTAGGTGAACTTGCGCAGCAGCGCGGCGAGCTTGTCGCTGTCGGCGGCGAAGGTGCGGATGCCCTCGGCGAGCTTCTCGGTGGCCATCGCGTCGGCGTTCACTTCCCAGCGAAAGCGTTTCTCGTCGATCTCGATCGGCGCGCCGCGCGGCGGCGCCACCAGGGCGGGCTCGATCTCGCCCTGCATCTGGGCCAGCTGATCGAGCAGGTCGGGACTGATCGTCAGCAGGTCGCAGCCGGCAAGCGCAAGGATCTGACCGGTATTGCGGAAGCTCGCTCCCATGATCTCGGTCGCGTAGCCGCCGGCCTTCAGGCGCTGATGGATCGTGCGCACCGAGCGCACGCCCGGATCGTTGCCGGAGGCGTTGGCCGCTTCGTCCCAGCCGCCACCCGCGGCCTTCCTGTGCCAGTCGTAGATTCGACCGACGAAGGGCGAGATCAGCGTCGCGCCGGCGGCGGCCGCCGCCTCGGCCTGCGGCAGAGCGAACAGCAGGGTGAGATTGCAGTGGATGCCTTCGCGTTCGAGTACTTCGGCGGCGCGGATGCC
>Ga0247829_10001078_pt1 | contig 11937 bp, 13 predicted proteins | sample 12C_Control_Day4_FD_207765 | JGI IMG/M metagenome (GOLD analysis project Ga0247829, IMG submission 207765) | Soil microbial communities from agricultural site in Penn Yan, New York, United States - 12C_Control_Day4 | ecosystem: Environmental > Terrestrial > Soil > Agricultural land | place... | reverse complement strand
GTCATGCGCCGCCTGGCGGGACGTGCTGCGCACGGCATGGGGCGAGCGCTGCACACCGGACGGGGGCGGCACGCGCACCTCGAACTCGTAGTGATAGCGGCCGTCGATCCTCCACGGGATCGAGATGTGAATCTTGAGCCGCAGGCGCGCCCATGCCGGCGCCATACGATGGGTCGGCGCCGTGCTGGGCGGCAGCATGAACCGCGCGGAGAACCGCGTCGTCGTCTCCGCCGGCAGCACGCCCTCTCCCATCAAGTTGGCGACGACATCGGGGAGCGTGGCCTGGTGCGTGATCCGATGCTTGCCGGAGCCGATGCGCCAGCCCTGCTCGCCGGTGAGTCGCGCGTCGATGAATTCGACCTTGGTGTCTTTCTCCACGGTCACGTCGAAGTCGACCGTGAACGTCTGCCCGGCGAACACCGGGTTCTGCGCCGAGATGCTGACGTCGGGCTTCGCCACGCGCCGACGGTACCGCTACCAGCCCGCGTCGGCGACGAGATCGAGGAACGTGTAGCGATTCCGGATCTCGCGCGCGTGCTGCAGCGCCGCGGCGAAGAACGCCTCCGACCAGCCGAGCTCGTCGGGCAGCGCCGCCGCTCCTGCCGCGCGCAGCACCCGCGTGAGCGGCGCCGCGCCCAGCGTCACCGCCGCGAGCCGCGCACGGATCGTGCCCCACTCGCGCGCGAGCCGCGCATTGAGCTCCTCGGCGGCCGCCGCATCGAGCCGCTTCTGCGCGAGCTCCTGCCAGCACGCCTCGCCGGCGATCGGACCGAAGTGCGCGATCACGTCCTCGCGGGTGACCGCGGTCGGGCGCACCACGGGCGCCACATCACTCGCGAGCACGCGATCCTGGAGGCTCGCCATCGCGATCGAACACACGCCGATCTGCTCGCCGTGGAACGGCTCCGGAACGCCGTGCGGCCGCATCATCTCGGCGTAGTGGCTGACCAGGTGCTCGCCCTGACTCGCGGGAAAGCTGCCCCCGCAGAGCGTCATGCCGAACCCCGACAGCACGAGCGTGCGCACGAGGTGGCGCATCGCGACGAGGTCACCGGCGACGAGGGCGGCCGCGCGCTCGAGCAGCTCCGGCTCGTCACTCGCGAGCAGCGCGAACGGCGCCTCGCGATAGGGCCGTCCGAGCAGCAGGTGCGAGAGCAACCAATCCGCCTGCGCCGTCGGCCGGCACACGCTATCGCCGAGCCCGGCGCGGATCATCCTCGGCGGCGCGGCCGCGAGCACACCGAGATCGAAGAACGCCGCGATCGGCGTCGCCGCACGCACCGAGCGCTTCACGCCGTCGCTCGTGATCGAGGCGCTCAGCGACGTGTAGCCATTCATCGACGGCGCCGTCGCGAACACCAGCTGTGGACAGCCGCGCTCGAGGGCCACCATCTTCGAGAGATCGTTCAGCGTCCCCGATCCCACCGCGACCACCGCGTCCGTCCCGGGCGCGAGCTCGCGCGCGATCGACGCCACCGTCTCCGCATCCGCGTGCGGGGCCTCGCGGATCACGAGGCGCTGCACGGTGAACCGCCCCACGAGCGCGCGCTCGACGCGTTCGCCGAGCACGCGGTACGTCGTCGCATCCGCGATCAGCGCCAGCCGCCGCCCGACGTTCAAGGCGCCGACGAGGTCGGCCTCGTCGCCCGCGAGCGAGTCGGCGATGACGACCGACCTGGCCTCCGCGCGCAGGAGCTGCCCGGTCTCGGGATCCGCGTACCGGCCGTCGAGCAGCAGCGCGATAGGATCACTTGCACGCATCGAGGACCGCTCTCAGCTGCGAGCGCAGCGAACCCACGTGGGGCGAGAACGAGCCGTCGAAGGCCGCGGAGCCGACGGTGAAGGCGTCGGCTCCGGCCGCGGCAAGTGCGCGCACTTGCGCTGGCGTCTTCACGGCGCCGGCGACGAGCAGCACGCCGTCGGTGGCGCGCCGGGCCGCGCGCACCATCTCGAGCGGGTCCGCCTCGGTCGCGCGGTACGCGAGCAGGTCCACGCCGGAGCAGCCGCGCTCGCGATACCGCCGGCAGTCGGCCTCGACGTCCGCCGCCGAGCCCGCGAGCTTCGTCGGATGGTCGAACGGCTTGCCCGGGAATGGCAGGTACTGCACCTGCGAGCCCGCGAGGATCCGTTGCACCTCGTCGACCTGCGTCCCGCCGAGCAAGCAGTCGACGCCGATCTCGCGCGCGATCCGCGCCGAGCGCAGCACCGCTTCGGGCGCCGGGCTGACGACCTCCATGTAGCTCGTCGCGCCGCGCGCCTTGATCCGGCGGTGCAGCTCGACGAGCACGTCGGGCGTGACGCCGACGTCCTTGCACCCGATGTGCTTGAGGGGAACCGACGCGATGTCGTCGAGGACATCGAGCGCGTCGGGGACCGTCTGGTCCGCCCGAGTCAGCATGAAGACGAAGTCCATGTCTTCAGTGACCACGCCACCGCGGGCTTGGCAACCGCGACGCGATTCGCGGCGGGAGTGCGCGATGCGCAGGTTTGGCTACAGCTCCTCGAGCGAGCTCATCAGCTTGGACGGATCCGCGCCGGCCTTCATGGCGCACCCCGCGAGCGTGACCAAGTCCGCGATCACCTTGTCGGTGCACGCGGCGTCGGTGCACTGACAGGCGCGATCGGCGAGCGCTTCGATGTCCGCGGTGACGTCCTTCTTGCACGCGGAGAGGTCAGGCGCGCCTCCCTCGGCGTGGGCGGCCGAAATCCACGCGAAGACGTCACTCGTAACGGTCCACATGTGGGTGATATCGTGAACGTCATGAGAGCGTCACTCTCGGTCGTCTTGTGCCTTGTCGCCTCCTGTGGTCCGCGGGAGGTCGATCCCGCCGCCGTGCTGATCGGCCTCGAGATTCAGCCGGCGAACGCCACGCTGACGTACACGGGCACGCCGGTCACGCTCGAGTACACCGCGATCGGCACCTACGCTGACGGGCACACCGCCGAGCTCACGGAAGTGACCTGGTCGCTCGATAGCGACGGCACACGCCTCGGCGCCTTCGCCGACGCGACGTTCGCCGCGAATGGCCAGGCCGCCGGAAAGGGCGGCGTGTTCGCCACCATCGAGGATCAGGTCGCGGCGACCTCGGTCATCGTCAACGTGCACCCGACACGCCTGGGCGAAGGCGTTCCACCCGACGGTGCGAGCAATTTCCCCGACGCGCCGCCGGTGGGCGCAGGCTCTCCGACGATCGTCTATCCGCTCGACAACGCCGTCATGCCGACGAGCGTGAAGTCGCCGAACGTGCAGTGGGAAGGCCCGGGCACCGACGGCGACCTCTACCGCGTGCGCCTCGTCGCGGGCAACGCGACCGTCGACACGATCCTCGCCGTCGCGCCCGGGTTCACGTTCGCGTCGCAGCTGACGCCCGAGGACTGGCGGCTCCTCGTCAACAGCGCCACCACCGGCATCACCGTCACCGTCGACCACTGGGATCCGACCAACGGCGCGAACGGCGGCACGCCGGTGAAGCTCGCGCTGATCCCCGCCGACGTCTCGGGCGCGATCTATTACTGGAACCTCAACGAGGGGAAGATGGAGAAGATCGACGCCAATGGGCGCTCGGTCGCGATCCCGAACCCGCCGGCGAACCCCAATGACGGGTCACGCTGCATCGCGTGCCACTCGGTGAGCAAGGATGGCCGCTACCTCTCGGGCTCGCTGTGGGGTGGTGGCCTGCAGGGCGCGGTGTTCGACATGTCCGATCCGACGATCACCACTGCGGATCCCGCGCCGACGCTGGCGCCGGTCTCGACCAGCTCGTACACGCAGCTGTTCTCGACGTTCAACCCCGACGCGTCGCGCCTGCTGATCAACGTCGGCCTCACGTTCAGCCTGATCGATCCGAAGACCGGACAGACGGTCCCCTCGAACGGACTGCCGACGGGCGCCGTGGCGCACCCGGCGTGGTCTCCCGACGGCCAGTCCGTCGTGTTCATCAACAACCACAATGGTCCGACGTGGGGCGTGGACTACACCAGCGGCGATCTCGCGATCATGTCGGCGACGCCGGGCGATGCGTTCGGACCGGCGACCACGCTCGCCCCGCACTCGCAGGACACCAACGGCTACACCGCGCCGTCGTGGCCGTCGTTCTCGCCGGACTCCGGCTTCATCGCGTACGGCGCCGGCACGCACTCGCGCGGCGACGTGAGCGGCACGCCCCACCCCGGCTCGCTGTTCGTGATCGATCGCGACGGCGGCACATCGCACGTCCTCGACATCGCGTGCGCGGGCCAGCGCAACTGCCACTTGCCGAACTTCAGCCCGTACGACGCGGGCGGCTACTTCTGGCTCGTGTTCTACAGCTTCCGCGACTACGGCAACGCGCAGGCGGGCACCAAGGGCACGCGGCGCCGCCAGATGTGGGTCACCGCGATCGACAAGGCCAAGCTCGCGAGCGGCCAGGGCGACCCGAGCTCGGTGCCGTACTGGCTCCCCGATCAGGATCACCTCACCAACAACATGAGCGCGTTCTGGGCGCTCCCCGCCCCGATCTTCTGATCCGCTACGGGCAGGCGGTCGCGCCGATGTGGAACGCGAGCGTCTCGACCGTGAACATGCAGCCCTCGGGATCGACGGTCACGGTCTGGCTCTGCAGGTCGCCGACGATGCCGCGGAAGGTCGCGTTGGTCAGCGTGCCCTCGACGGAGGTGCTGCACGCCGACGTCAGGTTCAACGTGCCCGCCGTGGCGACGTAGTTCGCGTCGGTGGTCATCGCCGTCAGGTCGAAGCGATAGGCCGCCCCGACGAACGGCGCCTGGCCGAGCGGAATCGTCGACAGATCGATGTCGGTGTCGAGCACCGGATCCGTCGCCGGATAGCCGATGATCACGGGGTTGATCGAGCCGTTGATGTTGGGCGAGATCGCGACCTGGACACCGCCCGAGCTATCGAGCTGATCGAAGTTCGTCGGTGTGAGCGTCGCGGGCACGAACGGCGTCGGGCACACGCATGTGGTCTCGCACGCCTGGCCGCCCTTGCACTCGACGCCGCAGTCGCCGCAGTTCATCTCGTCCTCGTTGACCGCCAGGCACGTGGTGCCGCACAGCTTCGTCGGCGCGCCGCACACGGTGCCGTCGAGGCCCGGCGCCTGATCGATCGGCGCATCGGCGGGCGAAGAGGAGCCGCCGTCGTCACCACAGCCCGCGAGCACGAGGAACAAGAGACCGAGTCGCTTCATGGGCGCATCCTGCGCCAATCGGCGCTAGCGGCGCCAGCGAAGAACGTCGATCGTCGCGGGCGATTGCCGGGCGCGGCCAGAGCGAGCACGACGAGCGCAAGGCGACGCATCTCCGGTCAACGCGCGGAGGGTCGTGCGTGTTCCCGCTCGATCCGGACCTACAGGATTAGTGGCCGCTCCACTGCGACTTCAGGAACAGCACCAGGCCAACGAGGATCGCGAGGGCGATGAAGACCGACTCGAGGACGTACGTCTTGGGGGCAGGACCGCTCACGCCCGGAACCTACACGATCTGCCCCGGCCCGCGAAGGGCTACTACGTCTCGGAGGACTGCTGACGCGAGGGCTCGAGCCGGCGATAGATCGATCGGCGATCGATGCCGAGGATGTGCGCCGCCTGCGTCTTGTTGCCGCCGACCGCCGCGAGCACGTGCCGCACGTACCGGTGCTGCATCTCGTCGAGCGTGAGCAGCTCCGCCGGCGACGCCGTGGACAGCTCGAGCCGCGTGCTCTTGTGTTCCAGCAGCTTGCGCGGCAGCGCGTCCGCATCGATCTCCTCACCGCGGCAAAGCGCCGCAGCCCGCTCGATGCAGTTCTCCAGCTCGCGCACGTTGCCCGGCCAGTCGTAGTCGACGAGCAGCTGGGCCGCCTTGCGCGAGACGCCGCGCACGAACGACTGGCGCCGGTTCGCGACGCGCTGGATGAACGCGTTCGCGAGCATCAGGATGTCGCCGGTCCGCGCGCGCAGCGGCGGCACGTGGATCGAGACCACGTTGATGCGGTGGAACAGGTCCTCGCGGAACCGTCCGGCCTCCACCTCGGACTCCAGTTCGCGGTTGGTGGCGACGATGATGCGTGCGTTGAACGGGATCTCGGTGTCACCGCCGACGTGGCGCACCGTCCGCTCCTGGAGCACGCGCAACAGCTTCGCCTGCATCTCGAGCGGCATCTCGCCGATCTCGTCGAGCAGGATGGTGCCGTTACCGGCCTGAACGAACAGGCCGTCGCGCGCGGACTTCGCGTCGGTGAACGCGCCCGCGACGTGACCGAACAGCTCGCTCTCGAGCAGCGAGGCCGGCATCGCGCCGCAGTTGATCGCGACCAGCGGCTCGTCCTTGCGCCGGTCCGACATCCGGTGCAGCGCCGTCGCGACCATCTCCTTGCCGGTGCCCGATTCGCCGTGGATGAGCACGGTCGCGTCGGTCGCGGCGATCTTCTTGATCATGCGGCGCAGCTCTCGCATCGCGGCGCTCTCGCCGATCATGTCCTCGAGGGCACGATCGGAGCCCGTCCCGGTCGCCTGGCTCAGGCGCTTGACCTCGCGCTGGAGCGCGAAGTGCTCGAGCGCGCGATCGATCGCGACCTCGAGCATGTCGCCGTTCACCGGCTTGGTCAGGAAGTCGTACGCACCGGCCCGCATCGCAGCGATCGCTGTATCGAGCTGGCCGTAGCCTGTCAGCACGATCGGTGCGCAGTCGGGGTAACGACGGTACAGCTGCTCGCACAGCTCGACGCCGGACATGTTCGGCATCTGAATATCGGTGACGACGACATCGACCGGATCGCGTCGCATGTACGCGAGACAGTCAGCGGCGCTCAGCACAGGCTCGGCGGTAAAGCCACGCTTGCGGAGCACCTCGCACAGGAGGAGCGCGTCATCCTCTGCGTCGTCAACGACCAGGACCTTTGCTTCAGCGCGGGTGATCCTCACGAGGAGCCACCATAGCGGCGATGCTCCGGAAGGCTCTTGCGAGGTCAGTAAGCAGTGCGTGAGAGCGGTGGTATTTCGGGAGCACCTCCTGATCGTGTGTGGCAGAGGTGAAGCCACGAGGCGTGCGGCGAGCGCCTCCGACACATTCAGGGGTGCAGCACGCACCCGCCGATCACCTCGCCGCTCCATTTCGCGCGCATCGCCGTCGCGAACTCGGCGATCGGGAACACGTGCGAGACGTGCGGGCGGATCGCGCCGGACTCGGCCCACGCGAGCACCTGCGCCTTGCGCGGCGCGCGCAGCGATGGATCGTTCACCGTCGAGATCACGGTCGGGCAGCCGAGGACGTCGAGCCCCTTCATCATGATGAGGTTCGTCGGCAGCACGTTCGCGTTCGGCGCACCGCGCAGCCCCTTGCCGCGCGCGACGAACGGCGTCGCCGCCCAACCGACGATCAGGAACCGCGCGCCGAACCGCACGCAGCGCAGGCTCTCGACCGAGATGTCGCCGCCGACGCCGTCGTACACCACGTCGACACCGCGGCCATCGGTGAGCGCCTTGACGTCGTCGCGGAAGGGCCGCACGCCGTCCTCGCCGCGCGTGTTGATCACGTGATCGGCCCCCTGCTCCTTCACGACGGCGAGCTTGGCGTCGGAGCGGCCGGTCGCGATCACCCGTGCGCCCAGCAGCTTCGCCAGGTGCACCGCCGCGAGCCCCGTCGAGCCCGACGCCCCGTGGATCAGCACGGTCTCGCCCGCGGCCAGCCGCCCGCGCGTGACCAGGCAGTGGTACGCGGTCTCGTAGTTCCCGAGCAGGTTGCACGCCTCGTCGAACGTCAGCGCGGCCGGGATGCGGACGACCGCGTCGGCGGGCGCGACGCCCCACGAGGCGAACCCGCCGTAGCGCTGATAATCGCCGTGCGAGCGCGGGCCCGCGATGAACGGATCGACGAGCACCCGCTCACCGACGGCCACGTGCGAGACCTCGGCGCCGGCCCACGCGACCACACCGGCATACTCCAGCCCAGGCGTGTACGGCGGCTGCGGAGGGTGCTGGTACTGACCACTGGTCATCAGCAGATCCACCCAGCCGACCGATGCGCTGTGGATGGCGACGATCACGTCGCGTGGCGACAGCGCAGCGGGATCGGGCATCGTCATCTCGACGAGCGAGGTGTGGTGAGCGATGGCGTCGAGGGGTTCCTCGCCGAGGGCGGAGACGATCACGCGGTGGCCGGTCACGGGGCGCGAGTATCGCTAACACCCACACGGTGCGCACGATCTCGGATGACCCACCGTGACCCGAGGCGCGCTTTCGTTCGTCCCGGCGGGGGCCGATACTGGATCTGCGTGATGACCAAGAAGCGAGCATCCACCATCGACGAACGGATGGAACCGTCGGCGGCGGGCGCGGAACCCAACTTCCGGGTCGACCGTGTCTATCTCCCGACGCCGGCGACAGCTCCCGCGGTGTCGCGCGTACGGACGCCGGTGCTGCGAACTGTGGAGCCAGCGCCCTCGGCTGCGCCGCCGCGCGAGATCCTGGAGCTCAAGCATCAGCTCGACGAGACGCAGCGCGAGTTCGACGAGACGCGGAAGCTGTGGTCCGCCGAGCGCGACGTGCTCGAAGAGAAGCACGCCTCGGAGGTCGCCAAGCTGCGCATGGCCTTCGAGGCCGAGCTCGCCGGTGCGCGCAAGGAGGGCCTGCGCGATGCGTCCGAGCGCGAGCAGGTCTACGAGCAGGAGGCCGAGCTGCTCACCCAGCATCACGACTCCGAGCTCGCGTTGCGTGACGATCAGATCGGCGCACTACGCCAGGAGGTCGCCGCGCTCGAGCTGCGCTGCGCGACGCTCGAGGGCGAGCTCGATCGCTGGGCGCACGAGCGCAACAAGTACATCGCGCACCTCGAACAGGGGCTGGCGCTGCTCGGTGCCCGCCCGGCCGAGCCTGCCGACGAGCCGCTCGATATCGAGCTACGTCGCGAAGACGGTTAGAGGCAGATCGCCGTCTTCACGTCGACGACCTTGCCGTCGCGCGGGCAGCGCAGCTGCGTCGCTTCGAGCGCCTTCTTCAGGCAGTCGGCGGCGGTCGCATCCGCCGGGTCCCGCCCCGCGAAGGGCTTCACCATCACCTGGAACGGGTTGCCCCTGGCCGACAGCTTCCACTCGGCCCAGTAGCCGCGCACGTCGTGCTGCTTGCGCTTCTTCGGCCCGCACGCCGCGAATGCCGGGTTGCCCTCCATGATCCGGTCGGACTCGAGCGCACCGTCGACGTCGCTCCGCACGGTGACCACACCCGGCGCGAGCTCCGCGACGGCGAGGCCGGCCCTGGGCGCGTCCGGCGGCGGCCCCTTGGCGACGAGCTTGGGCGCCGCGGCCTGGATCGTGGCGACCTTGTCCCTGGGGCCAGAGAGCGGCGCCGAGTAACGCACCCAGCGCTCGGCGGAGCGCTTGCCGTGGCGCTCGAGATCGACGTGCAGCATGCACGGGCCACCGTCGGAGCACTCGACGCGCGCGGTCGCCGTCGACAGGTTGGGATGCTTGAGGCCGAGCGCGGCGACCAGCGACGGGGCCTGCCCGCACGCCTCGCTCTTGTCGGCCCACTTCTTCTCGTCGACCAGTCGCTTCGCCGCCTCGACGTCCTTGGCGGGGACGATCTTCGCCTTCTCTGCCTTCGCGATCGCGGCACCGACCGCGTTGCGCATCTTCGGCGTGGTCGTGACCGGGAAGTCGCTCAGGTACACGACGGCGATCGACGGCTTGCCGGTACCGGCGACGACGCCCTTCGACTCGCCCTTGCACACCTCGTACACGCCTTGCGCGTGCGCCGAGCCGGCGAGCATTGCGAGAGCCACCACGGGAAGTGCGATGCGCTGCATGCGGCGAGCATATCGCGTGAGCTAAGGTGCGTGCGATGTCAGAAACCGCCGAGCTCCGCGAGCACCTCGTCGATCTCGAGGTGAAGCTCGCCTATCAGGAACGCCTGATCCGCGATCTAGATGCCTTGGTCCGTGACTTCGGTACTCGACTCGACACCGCGCTCCGTGAGCTCGAAACCCTGAAGCAGACGGTGCGCAGCGGCGAGGTCCCGTTAGGTCCCGCTAGTGAACGGCCGCCGCACTACTAGCGAGTGCCATCACCGCCGCGCCGAGGATCGAGATCACGGCACCGACGACCAGGCGCCCGACGTACGAGCGCATGGGACGCGTGACTTCGGGGCGCAGCAGGCTCGCCATGTCATGGCGTGAGTGCAAGCAACACGCCATCAGTTAGTCGCGCGCGAACATCGCGCCGAGCGTATCGAAGCCGACCATGAAGCCGAGCTCGACGCCGAGGAAGTCGCCGTGCGAACCGGCTGCGACGTCGAGCTGCCGCTGCCGATGATAGACGAGCCCGAGCGACACGGACGTCCACGTGCGTGCGGGCCCCGCCGGGACGAGCCGCGAGTACGCGATGCCGGCACCGAGCACGAGGGAGGACGCTTCCATCAGCGTGCCATCCCCCGCGTCGCCGTACCCCGCCAGCGCGAACAGCCCCGGTCGCCGGCCGTGGTTCATCGTCGTGAGGCGCGCGCCCCACAGGCCGATCTTCGTCGCGCGTCCACCGAGCGGACCGAGCTCCTGCGAGTAGAGCAGCTGGCCGATCACGCGGTCCTCCGCGAGCTCTGCCATCGTCCCGATGCGCAGGACGCCGCCGCCCGAGCGCACCTCGCTGCCATCGGGTGCGCCGTTCACCGTCACCGCGCCACCGGCGGAGATGCACCCCGCGAGCAACCAGAGCACGGCCAGCTTCATACGTGCATCGTATCCGAGCTCGACGGGAATCCGTGGCGGAGCGCAGCGGTTTGCGTCTACGTGATTCGCCCAGCTATCGCCAGTGACTACCCCGCGTTCGCGACGCTGTATCGCGAGCTCGGCCTCGACGAGGCCCCGCCCCCCGAGGAGCGCTGGCGCCGCGAGCTCGTGCACGGCACGTTGATCGCCGAGCGCGACGGGCACATCGACGGGTACGTGCACTTCCACACGCTCGGGCAGGTCGGCTACGTGCGCAACCTCGTCGTCCGCGACGACGCGCGCGACACGGGGTTCGGCACCGACCTGATGCTCGCCGCCGCGAGTGCGCTGCGCCGCGCCGGCGTCGGCGAGTGGCACCTCAACGTCCGCGACGGCAACTCACCGGCGCTCCATCTCTACGAGAAGCTCGGACTTCGCCCGGAGCACCGCTCGACCGCGCTGCGGTTCCCATGGTCGCGCGCGAGCGAGCTCCCCGCTGTCGCCGCCGTGGCGCTCCCCGTCGATCCGCGCGAAGACGAGGACATCGAGCGCGAGCTCCACATGCTCGCCGGCCAGATCGCGATGGCGCGCCTCGCACCGCGCGTCGTGCTGTGCCAGCTCCGCGACGCGACCTGCGCACCTGTCGGGTTCGCGGCGTTCGACCCCATGTTCCCCGGAGCGCGCACGTTCCGCGTCGCGATCCCCGCGTTCGCGGCACCGCTGCTCGCCGCGCTTCGCCCGCACGCTCGCTCCGAGGACCGCGACCTCGCGCTCGTCATCGACGATCACGACGCGCTGGTCGAGCTCCTCGTCGCGCACGGCGCCACGGTGAAGCTGCGCCTCGTCCACTACGCGGGCCCGCTCCCCGCGAGCTAGCGACGGCAGCGCGCGATGGTAGCATCAGGGCGTGTTGCGCCCGTCCTCGCTCCTTGTCGTGCTCCTCGCCGCGTGCTCGAGCAGCTCCACCACCTCGACGACGCCGCCACCCGAGCGCACCGATCTGATCAAACGCGGTGACGGACCGCTCACGCTCGTCGGCAAGACGCTCGACGTCGGGGACGCGATGCCCGCGGTCGCGCTCGCCGACGGCAAGCTGCAGAAGATCGACCTCGGCGCGCTCAAGGGCAAGCTGGTGATCCTCTCGGTCGTACCGTCGATCGACACCCGTGTGTGCGAGACGCAGACGCACAGGGTCAACGACGCGATGAGCCTGTTCCCCGCGGGCGCCGAGGTGATGACGGTCAGCCGTGACCTGCCGTTCGCGCAGACGCG
>Ga0247829_10001077_pt1 | contig 11938 bp, 14 predicted proteins | sample 12C_Control_Day4_FD_207765 | JGI IMG/M metagenome (GOLD analysis project Ga0247829, IMG submission 207765) | Soil microbial communities from agricultural site in Penn Yan, New York, United States - 12C_Control_Day4 | ecosystem: Environmental > Terrestrial > Soil > Agricultural land | place... | reverse complement strand
CGGTCAAATGAACCTGCAACTCACTTGAACCGGACAGCAGTGCACTTGTTGCCGGGATCCAGCTATCTGGGAGCGCCAGAGCGAACTGAGAGTTGGATCCCGGTGCCAAGCACCGGGATGACGCCGACTACGACCGCAGGAACCCGACGATGTCCTTCACCGTGTCGACGATCGGCGCCGCGATGGTCCTGGCCTTGCGCGCACCCTCCGCCAGCACGCGGTCGATCTCGGCGGGGTCGGCGAGCAGCCGGTTCATCTCGGCGTTGACCGGGGCCAGCCGCGCCACCGTCAGGTCGGCCAGCGCCTTCTTGTAGGTCGAGAACTGCGCGCCTGCGAACTCCGTCAAGACGTCGGCCTTGGTCTTGTCGGCGAGCGCCGCGTAGATGCCGACGAGGTTGTCGGCCTCGGGCCGCTTCTCCAGCTCCGCCTCGTTGTCGGGGAGCGGGTGCGGGTCGGTCTTGGCGCGCTGGATCTTCTTGGCGATGGTGTCGGCATCGTCCGTCATGTTGATGCGCGACATGTCGGAGGGCTCCGACTTCGACATCTTCCTGGTGCCGTCGCGCAGGCTCATGACCCGCGTCGCCGGCCCCATGATCACCGGCTCGGGCTGCGGGAAGAACAGGCCCTCCTCGAAGCCCGCCGCCTTGATGGCATCGCCGAAATCGTTGTTGAACTTCTGGGCGATGTCGCGGGTCAGCTCCAGGTGCTGCTTCTGGTCCTCGCCGACGGGCACGTGGGTGGCGCGATAGGCCAGGATGTCCGCCGCCATCAGCACCGGATAGGCATAGAGACCGACGGAGGCGTTCTCGCGGTCCTTGCCGGCCTTCTCCTTGAACTGCGTCATGCGGTTGAGCCAGCCGAGCCGCGCCACGCAGTTGAAGATCCACGCCAGCTCCGCGTGCTCCGCCACCTGGCTCTGGTTGAAGAGGATTGTGCGCTTGGGATCGAGCCCGGCCGCCATGTAGGCCGCCGTCACCGACCGGATCGCACCTTTGAGCTCCTTGGGGTCCTGCCACATGGTGATGGCGTGCATGTCGACCACGCAGTAGATGCACTCGTGGCTCGACTGCATCTCCACCCAGCGCACCATGGCGCCGAGGTAGTTGCCGAGGTGCAATTGCCCGGTCGGCTGCATGCCGGAAAAGACGCGCGGGGAGGGCTTCTGCGGGAGCTTCATGGGTTGCGTGCCTTGCTGGATCGGCGCGGGTTATCGCGTGCCCTGCGCGGTGGCGCAAGGGTTTGGCGGGTTCACACGGGACCCGCGGGCCGCCGGCTGAGGAAGCCGCGCAGCTGCCGCAAGTCGAGGATGCCGAGCACCAGCACTGCTGCCGCATAGACGAGGAGCCCCGCGCCCACCAGCGCCGCTAGCGCCAGCATGCGTGCGAGGGACCCGTGCGGCGGGCCGAACCAGGGCTCCAGCGCGACCGCCGTGGACCAGAGCGCCGCGCCCATCACCAGGCTCGCCAGCATGATCCGCGGCAGAGCGCGCCTGAGGCGCGCATCGGTAACGAACGCCCCGCGCCGCACCAGCACCGCGTAGAGCAGCCCCGCATTCAGGCAGCCACCGAGCGTCGTCGCCACGGCGATGCCGAGGTGCGGCATCAGCCCGAGCCGTCGGAACAGGAAGAACAGCCCGATCGAGCCCAGCGTGTTCACCGTCAGGCTCAGGACCGCAAACCGCATCGGCGTCGCCGTATCCTCGCGCGCGAAATACGCCGGCTGGAACACCTTGATCAGCACGAACGACGGCAGGCCTACAGAGAAGATGGCCAGCGCATAGGCCGTCGCCGGCGTGTCGGCGGCCGTGAAGGCGCCGCGCTCGAACAGGCCCTTGACGATCTCGACCGGCACCACCGCCAGCGCCACCGCGGCCGGCACCGTCAGCAGCATCGCGAACTCGAGGCTGCGGTTCTGGCTGTCCATGACGGCGGCATGGTCGCCGGCCCGCAGGTGCCGCGACACGTCGGGCAGCAGCACCACGCCGATGGCGATGCCGACGATGGCGAGCGGCAGCTCGTATACCCGGTCGGCGTAGTAGAGATGAGAGACGGCCCCATCCTGCAGCGACGCCACCACCGTGCCGATGACGATGTTGATCTGCGTGACGCCGCCGGCGATGACGCCGGGGATGCCGAGCTTGATCAGGCGGCGCATGTCCTCGCTCATGCGCGGCCGCCTCAGCTTGAGCGAGAGCCCGTTGCGGCGCGCGCCGTCGACCAGCAGCCACAGCTGCAGCAGCCCCGCCGCGAACACGCCCCAGGCCTGGATGATGCCGGCGGTCGGATCGTTCCTGTAGCCGAGCCCGAGCGCCACCAGCGTCGCCGCCATCATCGTCACGTTGAGCACGATCGAGACCGACGAGCTCTCGACGAACTTGCCGACCGAGTTGAGCACCCCCGACAGCAGCGCCACCAGCGACATGCACAGCAGGTAGGGCATGGTGATGCGGGTCATCAGCACGGCGAGATCGAACTTCTCCGGCGTCGCGCTGAAGCCAGGGGCGAGGCCGTACATCAGGAACGGCATGGCGATCTGGGCGACGACGGTCAGCGTCACCAGGATGAGCACGAGGCCAGACATCGCCTCCTCGGCGAAGGCGCGCGCGGCCTCCCTGCCCTCCCCCTCCAGCCGCTTGGCGAACAGCGGCACGAACGCCGAGTTGAAGGCGCCCTCGCCGAACAGGCGCCGGAACAGGTTGGGGAAGCGGAACGCCACGAAGAAGGCGTCGGCCACCGCGCCGGTGCCGAGCACGGCCGCGATCAGGATGTCGCGTACGAAGCCGAACACGCGGCTGACAATGGTCAGGCCGCCGACGGTGGCGAACGCGCGGTAGAGTCTCATGGGGGCGGAGGGGTAGCCGAGCCGGGCGGCAACGGCAAGGCGCGCGAAAGCGCCGCCCTAGAGTAGCCTGGCGCCTCGCCGGGCTAGCGCGATTGCAATCCTCGACACCAGGGTCGGATAGCAATCAAATGTCCCGCGATGCTCATCGGCCATCCGCTGGCGCAACCACCGGACGGGAATATCGCGATGCACAAACGGGTTGTTCTTGGGGCCCTTGGCGTGCTCCCAGAAGCCGGTCTTCATCCCGCCCAGATTGTAGATGCGCAGGTCGAGATCCTTGTACTCTGGATGCCGCGGCAGTTGGTTCACGTACCACATGCTCAAAGCGTAATCCCCGGCATAGGGAAAACTGCCGAGCAGTGAGCCGAACAGATGGAAACGCGTGTTGGCATGGAACGGCTTGAATGCGTCGATGACCTGCAGACGACTGTTGAGGTTGATCTGAAGGCCATCGTCGCTGAACGCGAAGCGAAGCTTGGACATGTCGCCGAAGGTGTTGAATACTCCGTACGTCGGAAAGACCTCCATCTTGCGCTCTCGCGTCGCGTGACGGTGAACGATATCGGTCAATGCGGCCCGGAAGTCGCGCACGTTTGCGGCATCGGCGATCACAAGCGAGGTCTCGAAACCGCTGTATGCCGGACTGACCTCGTTGCGGCGCTGCACAAGGATCAGTCTGCGAATTCGCTTGCGGAAGTGATCGCGCTCGTCCGTGAACAGCCGCTGCGCGATGTCGCTGGTCGCACCGAACAGGAAGAAGTCGATGGCCTGCTCTTCCATGTTGGTCTCCCCCGATCTGGTTCGCAGGATGCGGACCGAGTCAGATCGTATGTTTTGACAATTTGACGAATTTTGTAAATGTGTCAAGACCTCGGGAAACGGTCGAAGGGTTGCAGGTTCGCGTCGGGCAGGTTCGCGTCGGGCTGGCGGTATGAGTGAAGGAGAGCGCAGACGCAGAGTCCTCGATGCCGGGTTGGCGACCTTCGTCCGCTTCGGCCTGCGCCGCACCACGATGGCCGATATCGCGCAAGCGGCCGGTATGTCGCGGCCTTCCCTCTATCAGCTGTTCGACAGCAAGGACGCGATCTTTGCCGCGGTACTCCGGGACATGGGAGACCGCGCCTTGGCGGCTATCGCTGCCGCGCTGCCGACGCAGCGCGACGAGCGTGATCGGCTGCGCCTTGTGATCGAGCTGTGGTGTGTGGCGGGCTACGCACTGGCGTCGACATCCCCTGAGGCGACCGAACTGGTCGATGCGTCGAATGACGCGGGGCACGAGGTGATGAACGCGATCTACTCGCAGGTCGAGACGATTATCGCGGACATACTCGAGCCTGCGGCCGGTGCGGATTCGACGCGCGCCGCCAGTGTTCTCATGGCAACAGCCAGGGGCTTCAAGCACAAGCGACCGTCCGTCGAGAACTACCGCGAGCAGATGTTCAAGACGATCGACATCATCCTGGCAGCTTACGGCTCCAGTGCTGAGCGCCGGACGGCGGAAGAGCAGAAGTAGCGCGTCCCAGACGAATGAAACTCACGAGCCGCCGTGGAGACCCGAATGTCGAACCTCGCAGCCTTCCCGATCACCAGGCGCTGGCCCTCCAACGAGAGCTGGACGCCCGAGTTCCTCTCCCTCAAACCCGACGGCAAGGTTCCCGCCATCATCGACCCCGACCAAGCGGCCGTGAGGCAACCGTCAGGCTCGCACCGATGCTGACCCAGGTCTACGAGGTCACCAGCCCCAAGGAGGCGGCCGCCATAACGGCGATCGGCGTCGACCACATCGGCGTGCTGGTGGGCGACGGCAGCTTCCCGCGCGAGCAGCCTCCGGCATCGGCCGCGACCATCGCCGCATCGATCGGCGGCAGCGCAACGTTCTCTGCCCTGTTCCTGTCGCCGGATGCGGCCTACATCCTGCGTTGGGCGCGCGAGCTTCGCCCGGCGATCCTGCATCTGGGCTGTGCACCGGAGCTGCTCGGGCCCGCCCAGGTTCTCGAACTGAAGCGGTTGCTGCCGGGTATGCCGGTGATGCGCAGCGTGCCGGTCGTCGACGCAGCGAGCATCGACATCGCGCGCGCCTACGAAGGCATCACCGACTTCCTCCTGCTCGACAGTTACCGCGCCAACGACCGCCAGATCGGGGCGCTCGGCGTCACGCACGACTGGAGCATCAGCCGGCGCATCGTCGAGGCTGTGCGCACGCCCGTCATTCTCGCGGGCGGTCTCGGCCCCGACAACGTCGCCGAGGCCATCCGTGCCGTGCGTCCCGCGGGCGTCGATTCCAAGACGCGCACCGACAAGGGCGACACGCACACCAAGGACCTGGACAAGGTGAGGCGCTTCCACGCGGCCGCGAAGGCAGCGCTGCGATAGCGCTACGCCACCGGGCCGACGCCGATCCGGCCGAAGCCCGGGAGCTTGATGGCGGGACGCCGGATGTCGAGCCCGGTGACGAGGCCGAGCACGTTGACCTCCACGCCCTCGACCCAGCCCACCGTCACGCCGAGCAGGCCGCCGAGCGAGAGCTGAATGCCGGTGCCGCTGGGGGTCATGCCGAAGATGCCCGACGCGACATGCCAGTCCTTGCCGATCGCCGTCGGCGGCAGCGCGATCCGCGCCTCGGGCACGGCGGCCAGCACATAGGCCACGAACGAGTTGGAGTTCGGCCCCGGCCACACCGAGTAGTCGCCCGATCTACTGTAGGGATAGCTCGCGACCGCTGCCCTGATCTTGGGGATCAGCGCCTCGGCCTCACGCCCCTCGACCGCGCCGACGAGCACCGGCCTGTGCCCGTACCAGAGCGCGTCCGGCGCCCAGTTGTTGACCTTGACCGGCCGGCCCCACGCCACCTTGTCGTAGCGGGTGTAGCTCGCCGCCCCCTTCTCCTTGACCACGATCCAGCTGTGGTGGGCGAAGATGCCCTTCCAGCGGCCGGTGCGGGCGGCGTAGACGTGCACCATCGCCTCGGGCTTGGCGCGCGGCGCGGGCAGCAGGTTGGCGCTGCCCCAGTCAGCCCGGCTCCAGGCCACCGCCTCGTCGGTCGAGAGCCACCACGCCGCATGCAGCGCAAGCGGCGTCAGGAAGACGGCCAGTAAAATCAGAAGGGAGAAGCGGGCGAGGGCCATGGCGTGGCCTGAGATGGCTTCTGATTGCGCCAAGGTCAAGGCGCGCCGAGCTACAGGGTCAACGCGTCTTGACCGCGGCCGGAACCGGCCCCACGTTCTCAATAGGGGGGACCTTCGATTTGCAACGGAAAGGGCCGCTCATGGACACGCCGGTCGAGATCCACTTCCATGGCATCGAGAAGAGCGACGCCATCGAGGAGAGGGTTCGCTGGAAGGTCGACAAGCTCGAAAAGCACTTCGGGCGCATCACCCGTTGCCGGGTCGTGCTCGAGGTGCCCCACCGCAGCCCCGCCAAGCCCAAAGCCTACCAGATCAAGATCGAGATCAGCGTGCCGAACCGCCAGCCGATCGTGGTCACGCACGAGCGCGAGGGCAGCCATGCCAGCGAGGAGCTGCAGCTGGCGCTGCGCGATGCGTTCGGGGCCGCCCTGCGCAAGCTCGACGACGTGTCGAGCAAGATCAACTCGCGCAGCAAGCTCGAACGCGGTCGCCGGCGCCCCCGAGCCGACGTTCCGCCGGCTAGTTGATCGCGATTGCGGCCAAATTTCTGTCCAGCAACGGCGCAATGCTGGGGCGTGAGCCTCGGGCCTCGCGACGTGCAGACCGCGTCCCCATATATCGGCGCGGCAAGCAATGGGAAGACCTGGCGCCGACCGCCGCCAGGTCGGGAGAGTTCTGAATGCAGTTGTGGCGCAGAGATCGCGATACGACCTTCGTTTCCAACAGGACCAGCACCATACAGGACGAGGAGCTTCTGGACGCCTACTCGAGCGCCGTCGTCGGCGTCGTCGAGGCGGTGTCGCCCTCCGTCGTTCACGTGCAGGTGAGGGGCTCGCGCCAGGGACGCCCGGCGCAAGGTTCTGGCTCCGGCACCATCCTGTCGCCCGATGGCCTGGTGCTCACCAACAACCACGTGGTGGAGGGCGCCTCCGCCATCGAGCTGGCGTTGACGGATTCGCGGCGCGTGCCGGCGCGCATCCTCGGCCGCGACCCCGATACCGACATCGCCGTGCTCAGGGCCGAGACCACCGACCGCCTGCCCGCCGCCAGGCTCGGCAACTCCAAGAGGATCAGGCCCGGCCAGATCGCCATCGCCATCGGCAACCCGTTCGGCTTCGAGTCGACCGTCACCGCCGGCATCGTCAGCGCGGTCGGCCGCTCGCTGCGCGCGCAGAACGGCCGCCTGATCGGCGACGTCATCCAGACCGACGCCGCCCTCAACCCCGGCAACTCCGGCGGGCCGCTCGTCAACTCGCGCGCCGAGGTGATCGGCGTCAACACCGCCGTCATCATGGGCGCGCAGGGCATCTGCTTCTCGGTCGCCTCCAACACGGCCCAGCACGTGCTGACCCAGGTGCTGCAGCACGGCCGCGTGCGGCGGGCCAGGCTCGGCATTGCCGGCGACCAGGTGCACCTGCCGCAGCGGCTGCGGGTGCGGTCGGGGCTGACGCAGGAGTCCGGCGTGCGCGTCGTCGAGGTGCAGGCCGGCAGCCCGGCGATGGCCGGCGGCCTCGAGCCCGGCGACGTCATCGTCGGCCTCGACGCGGAGGCCGTGACTGGCATCGACGACATCGCCCGCATCCTCGACGGCACGCGCATCGACAAGCGGGTTTCGATTCGCATCCTGCGCGAGGAGCGCCTGGAGACGGTCGACATCGTCCCCACGGAGCGCCTGCCTGAGCGGTAAGCGACTGCGCGGCTCCCTCTCGATCACGGCGAGGGGGAGCCGGCTTACGGCACCTGCAGCCTGCCTGCGACCTGCGGCTCGCCGCCGGGTCCGGGCTTGACGATCACCATCTCGCCCGACGCCGGCTGGATGCCTGTCAGCGCATTGATGACGATGCCGTGCGTGACGAGCAGCACCCGCGTCTTGCCGTCGAGCCCCGCCAGATAGGTCTTGAGCGCCTTGACCTGGGGCTCGCGGTGCTCGCCGCGGCCGACGAGGTTGCTGAGCGGGGTGAAAATCTCGGCCGCTTTGCCCATGGCGAGTTCGGCCGTCTCCCTGCACCGGCACCAGGGGCTCGTCAGCACGCGATCGAAGACGATCCCCTGCTGGCGGAACGCCTCGCCCGTGCGCCGGGCGTGCGCGCGGCCCTCCTCGCTCAGGTTGCGCTGTGTCGAGCAGTCGTCGAGCCGATAGCCCGGCGGGTCGCCGTAGCCGCCCGAGCCCGGCGCATCCGAGTGGCGCATGAACACGACGTGGCCCGGCTGCTTCAGCACCGCCCAGCCATCCGCCATCGCGACCGCGCCATTCGCGAGAGCCGCGCCCAACAGCACCAGGGCGCCAAGCACCAACCGCAGCAACGACGACGGCGCACCCGTCAATTGCGGTCCTCCGGCAGGGGCGGCAGCGGGAAGAACTCGATGCCTTCCTCGCGCAGCGCCTTGGCCTCGTCCGCCGTGGCCTCGCCATGAATGCCCCGCGCGGGCACCTCCTCGTAGTGGATCTTGCGTGCCTCCTCCGAGAAGCGCGGGCCCACGTACTCCGATTTCGCCTCGACCTCGGCCCTGAGCTTGCGCATGGCGGCGGCGAGCTCGCGGTGGGCGGCGACGCGCTGGGTCTCGGGCCTGGTTGGCTCCCTGACCGGCCTCTCGAGTGCCTCCGGCATCGACTCATCATCCGGAGCCTTCGCGGCCGCCCGTCCCTTGCGCTTGGAGATGCGCGGCGCCATCAGGGCTTTCGAGACCTTGCTGGTGCCGCAGTTCGGGCACGACAGCAGGTCCCGCTTCTCCTGCTTGTCGAAGGCGTCGCTGCTCGCAAACCAGGCCTCGAACTCGTGGCCTTTCTTGCACTTGAGCCGGTAGCGGATCATGACGCTTCCTTTGCCCGCAGCGCCTCGGCATGCACGACCTGGAACGGCCGGTCGTGCTGGAGCGAGGGCACACGCGAACGCGCCTGCTGCACCAGGCTCGAGTCAATATCGGCGACGATGACTGTCGGATGAACGCCGTCGGCCTCCGCCAGCACCTCGCCCCAGGGCGTGACGATCAGGCTATGGCCGTAGGTCTCCCGCCCGCTTTCGTGCCTGCCGGCCTGCGCCGCCGCGAGCACGAAGCAGCCGTTCTCGATGGCGCGCGCGCGCATCAGCACATGCCAATGCGCAGCGCCGGTCGGCCGCGTGAAGGCCGAGGGGATAGCGAGGTAGTCGGCCCCGGCCTTGGCCAGCGCCCGGTAAAGATGAGGGAAGCGCAGATCGTAGCAGATCGTGACGCCGAGCGTGCCCCACGGCAGCTCGGCCAGCATCGCCACGTCGCCCGCCTGATAGTTCTTGGACTCCCGGTAGCTCTCGCCGCCCGGCAGGTCGACATCGAACATATGGATCTTGTCGAAGCGCGCCTCGATCTCACCCCCGGGCGAGAACAGCAGCGCCCGATTGGCGATCTTGCCGCTGGAGAGCAATACCGCCATGGACCCGACGTGCAGCCAGATGCCGAGCTCGCGGGCAAGGCTGCGGAAATGGGCAACGGCCGGGTTCCCCTCCTCCGGCCGCACGGCGGCGAACAGGCGCGTGCGCTCGGGCTCCATCAGCGTCGTGATCTCGGGCGTCTGCACGTACTGGGCACCCTGCCGGGCGGCCTCGCGGATCAGCTCGCCGGCCTCCGCCAGGTTCCTCTCCACGCTGCGGCCCGCGCACATCTGCACCAGGCCCGCTCGGAATCGGCCGGTCTTACCCTGTGACATCGCCTGATGGGCTCCCCAAGCCACCGCTCGCAGCGCAGCAATGTAGTGCTTCGCACGCGTGCGGGATAGGTGGCCTATCACCGCAATGCGCACCTGCAACTCACGTCCACGGATGCCGGTGAATCGCTCGGCTCCCAGCGGAACACCTTCCAGCTCAGGCCGCCACCAGGGCCTCGCTGGTGACCCTCGCCAGGACCAGCACGTCCACGCGGGCCGCACCGGCCCGCTTGAGCGCCCGAGCGCAAGCTTCGGCGGTGGCGCCCGTGGTGATGACGTCGTCGATCAGCAGCACGTTGCGGCCGATGAGCCGGTGGCGCCGGCCGCTGGGCACGCTGAACGCACCCGCCACGTTGCGGCGCCGCTGGTCGTGGGTGAGGCCGACCTGGGTCTTGGTGAAGCGCGTGCGCTGCAGGAGCAGCGGCTCGGCGGCCAGGCCCGTCTGCCGCGAGAGCTCCTCGGCTAGGATGGCGGCCTGGTTGAACCGGCGCGACAGCAGCCGCCAGCGTGTCAGCGGCACCGGCACGATCACGTCGGCCCCGGTCAGGAGCTCACGGCCTGCCTCCCCGAGCCAGCGCCCGAACAGCGCGCGTCCATCGTGCCGATCGGCATACTTGAATTGGTGGATGAGGGTGCGCATCGACCCTGAGAAATGTGCCACGGCTCGCGCCCGGTCGTACACCGGGGGCGTCGCCAGCGCGACCGCCGACACCATGCGCTCGCCGGTATCGAAGGGCAGCGGGATGCCCAGCACGTCGCACAAGGGCGGCCGGATGAAGCGCACCTCCCGCCAGCAGGCGGCGCACAGCAGGTGATGGCTGGCGAGCGGCGTGCGGCAGGCGACGCAGCAGGGCGGCACGATGACGTCGGCGCAGGCGGAGAGACCCCGGCTCAGCGCCGCCCGAAAGCGCGCACTCAGGGGCGGCACAATGAGATCCCGTGTATCGCCTCGCTGCTCCATGCGCTCAACCCTGTCATGCCGGGACGCAAGCGAACAAGCCCGAGATTGCCGGGTCTGCTCGCGAACTGCCCATGCGTAATGCCCGCGGGTGGTGCCCGTGGTGATGTAAGGAGCGCTCTCCGTCCTCCCCACCCCGGTGTTGGCGGTCCCAATTCCCCCCTTGCGTCCGGCAGAGACCGCCGCTAAAGGGCTCGGCTGCAACCGGTGACCATCCGGAAAGGAAGCAATGCGAGGCTACAAGGACCAAAAGCTCGACGAGCGTCTCGCGCGGGCCGCCGAGGCGAGACAGAAGGCACTCGAGAAATTCAAATCCCGGCCGGGCGCGGACGACCCGGCCGTGATCGCAAAGGCCGCCGAGCGCAAGGCCATAGCCGAGGCGCGCGAGGTGCGCGACAAGGCCCGCGCCGAGATCAAGGCCAAGGAGGCCGCCGAGCGGGCGGAGCGCGAGGCCAAGGAAAAGGTCGAACGCGAGGCGCGCGAGCGTCGCGAGGCCGTCGAAAAGGTGATCCGCGACTCCGCCGAAGCCGCCGAGCGCAAGGCCGAGCGCGACCGCCGCTACGCCGCCCGCAAGCAGAGGCAAACAGGGAAGAAGTAGCTGACCTCTTGCGCGATGCACTCGGTGCAGCCTGCGAGGTCCCCGACAGTCGCTGCCTTGTTGCAGATGCCGCCGTGCGTCGCTACTATTCGCGACGCCGACGAGATTACCCTTGTGTCGGATGCCCTTTCCGCGCTGATTCTTTGTCTTCTTGCTGCAAAGAGATACGGGGTGGAGGATTTCGTGCCAAATAATGATGCGCAAATTTCGTTGGATGAGCGCAAATTAGCCCTCGAAGCGCGCAAGATTGAGGGCGAGCTGGAGATTCGAGGGCAAGAGTTACAAGCAAAGGTTGCTGAGAATAGCTGGCTCACGAAATTGGCGTCTCCCCTGACCACAACTGTAATTGCAGGGGTCCTCACACTTGCGGCGCATGCCTATGCCGTTAGCTCCGGAAAGCTCGACAGGGCACGGTTTCCCGGATCAGTATTTTCATCGTGAGCGGCGGGCGGGCGACGAGCTGCTCGATGGTGCGGGCGGCGATGCGCCCGACACCGTTGGTCTTGCGCCGGTTGAAGCGGAAAGCGAACTCGTCGAGATAGGCTTGCAGGTGCTTTGGCTTCACGGCGCCGGCATGCGTGCCGAGCAGCCAGCGCTTCAGGAGTGACACCGTCCAGTGGCAGCCCTGCAGGGCGTCGCTCTCGCGCCGCTCCTGTTTGGTCTGGATGACAGCCTGGTGAGGCCTCTGGCCGAGGCTTTCGCTGTTGTAGCTGGCGAGCCCGTCGGTCACGACCTGG
>Ga0247829_10001075_pt1 | contig 11954 bp, 11 predicted proteins | sample 12C_Control_Day4_FD_207765 | JGI IMG/M metagenome (GOLD analysis project Ga0247829, IMG submission 207765) | Soil microbial communities from agricultural site in Penn Yan, New York, United States - 12C_Control_Day4 | ecosystem: Environmental > Terrestrial > Soil > Agricultural land | place... | reverse complement strand
GTCGTCGCGTCCGGATTCGGCCTTCGCCATCGTCACGCCGAACCACCTGCACGTGCCGGTCGCAGAGGCGTTCCTGAAGGCCGGTATCCACGTGATCTGCGACAAGCCGCTCGCCACCAGCGCGAAGGAAGCACGACGGCTGCAGGCGCTCGCGTCGAAGCGCGGCAGGGTCTTCGCCGTCACTTACAACTACACCGGCTACCCGATGGTGCGAGAGGCGCGGCAGCGGGTGCAGGCGGGAGCGCTCGGCGAGGTTCGCGTCGTCCAGGTCGAGTACACGCAGGACTGGCTCACCGAGGCGCTCGAGGCGAGCGGACAGAAGCAGGCTGAGTGGCGCACCGACCCGGCGCGCTCGGGAGCCGGCGGCTGCGTCGGCGACATCGGCACGCACGCGTTCCAGCTCGCCGGCTTCGTCTCCGGCCTCGAGGCGAGCGAGCTGTGCGCCGAGCTCAGCACCTTCGTCGCCGGCCGCCGCCTCGACGACAACGTGCAGGTGATGTTGCGCTTCGCCGGCGGCGCGCGCGGCGCCCTCTGGGCGAGCCAGGTCGCGCCGGGCAACGAGAACAACCTGCGGCTGCGCGTCTACGGCAGCAAGGGCGGGCTCGAATGGCACCAGGAGCAGCCCAACCAGCTCCGCTGGTCGCCGTTCGGCGAGCCGACGCAGACGATCTCGCGCGCGACCGGCGCCGTGGGCGCGGCGGCCGCGCGGGTGACGCGGATTCCGGCCGGCCATCCCGAGGGCTACCTCGAAGCCTTCGCGACGCTTTACGGCGAAATCGCCCACGCGATCCGGGCTGCCCGCCCGGGCGCGTCCGCCGCCGACCCGGCGGTGCAGTTCCCCGGCCTTGCCGACGGGGTGCGCGGCGTCGAGTTCATCGAGGCGGCGGTCTCCTCGTCGGCCCGTGGCGCACGCTGGGTCCGTCTGCCTGCCTAGGCCGCCTGGCATCCATTGAAACCCTGATTGATTTATTTATCGATGTGATGAAACTAGCCACATCCGATCACATCAAGACATGTCCTCCACGGCCACCATCGCCGAAATCGCCGCGCGGGCCGGCGTCGGCACTGCCACGGTCGATCGGGTTCTCAACAAGCGCCCCGGCGTCAACGCCGACACGGTGCAGCGGGTGCTGCGCGCGGTCGCCGAGATCGGCTCGCCACCGCAGCGCGGCCGGCCGCGCCGCGACGCCAACTTCCGCTTCGCCTTCGTCCTGCCCGCCGACGAGACGCCCTTCCTCGAGCTCGTCGAGAGGCAGATCGCCCAGTCGGCGAGCGACTTCCGCCATCAGCACATCACCGAGGTCACGTACCGCCTCGCCGCCGGCGACGGCGACGAGTTCGCATCGGGCCTGGCGCAGATGGCCGACTGCGAAGGGGTCGCCCTGATGGCGCCCGACGTGCCGCAGGTCAAGCTCGCGATCAACGAGCTGGTGCGCTCGGGGGTGCATGTGGTGACGCTCTTCTCCGACGTCGCCGGCTCGATGCGCGAGACCCACGTCGGCGCCGATAGCCGCGCTGCCGGCCGCACGGCCGGGCTGCTGCTGGCGCGGATGGCCGGCGGCCCGCCGCGCGACATCGTGCTGCTCGCCTCGCAGGCGACCCGATTCTCGGCCGAGATCGAGCGTCGCATCGGCTTCGCCCAGGTGATCGAGGAGCGATTCCCCCACCTGCAGATGCTGCGCCTGCCCGACCTACCGGCCGGCGACATCGCCGCGGGACGGGCGTTCGCGCGCTTCCTGGAGAAGGACATCGACACGGCCCGGGTCGCCGGGCTCTACAACGTCGGCTCCGGCAGCGCCGGCCTGGCAAGGGCGCTCGAGGCGGCCGGCCTGGCGGGCACAGTGCCGGTGGTGGCGCACGACCTGACCGACGAGCTCCGCACGCTGCTCAGCGACGGCAGCTTCGCCTACCTGTTGACGCAGGACATCCACTACTGCGTCGGCGTCGCGGCCCGTGTGCTGCGCGCCCTGTGCGAGAACGTTCGCGGAGCACTCAACGTGGTGCAGCCGCGCGTGGAGATCCTGACGTGCGAAAACCTGCAATGAGGCAGGTGGCGTCGGATATGTGTGCCCCTGACCCCGTCCTCAACAGAAGGAGACGACCGAGATGAAAGCGATCTTCAAGAAGCTGCCCGCCACGCTGGCGATCGCAGCGGCCGGAATCCTGGGCATGGGCAGCGGCGCTGCACAAGCCCAGGGCAAGACGATCACCCTGTGCTGGGCTGCCTGGGACCCGGCGAATGCGCTGGTCGAGCTCAGCAAGGACTTCACCGCCCAGACCAAGGTCAACATGAAGTTCGAGTTCGTGCCCTGGCCGAACTTCGCCGACCGCATGCTCAACGAGCTCAATTCCAAGGGCAAGCTGTGCGATCTCATCATCGGCGACAGCCAGTGGATCGGCGGCGCGGCCGAGAGCGGCCACTACGTGAAGCTCAACGATTTCTTCGCCAAGGAAGGAATCAAGATGAGCGACTTCATGCCGGCGGCGGTGACCGGTTATTCCGAGTGGCCGAAGGGCACGCCGAACTACTGGGCGTTGCCGGCCATGGGCGATGCGCTCGGCTGGACCTACCGCAAGGACTGGTTCGCCAAGCCCGAGCTGCAGGCCGAGTTCAAGCAGAAGCACAACCGCGACCTCGCGGCGCCCAAGACCTGGACCGAGTTCAAGCAGGTCGCCGAGTTCTTCTCCGGCAAGCAGATCGACGGCAAGAAGGTCTACGGAACCTACCTCTTCACCGAGCGCGGGTCCGAAGGCATCACCATGGGCGTGAGCAACGTGCTCTATCCGATGGGGTTCAAGTACCAGGATCCGAAGAAGCCGTACGCGATGGACGGCTTCGTCAACGGGCCCGATGCGGTGAAGGCGCTCGAGTTCTACAAGGCGCTCTACAAGTGCTGCACCCCGCCTGGCCTCACCAACTCGTACATGGGCGAGGGGCTGGACGCGTTCAAGTCGGGCCAGGTGGCGATGATGATGAACTGGTTCGCCTTCTTCCCGGGCCTGTACAAGGACCCGAACGTCGGCGGCGAGAAGATCGGCTTCTTCGTCAACCCGAGCGACAAGGGCAAGGGCTCGCAGCTCGGCGGCCAGGGCATTTCGGTGGTGGCCTACTCGCCGAACCGGGCCGAAGCGCTGTCGTACATCAAGTGGTTCGCCTCGCCCGCCGTGCAGAAGAAGTGGTGGGCGCTCGGCGGCTACTCGGTGCACAAGGCGGTGCTGAACGACCCCGGCTTCACCAAGAGCGCCCCCTTCGCCTCGGAGTTCCTGACTGCGATGGACCAGGTGGTCGACTTCTGGGCCGACCCGAGCTATGCGCAGCTCCTGCTCGCCGAGCAGAAGCGGGTGCATGACTTCGTCGTCGCCGACAAGGGCACGGCCAAAGAAGCGCTCGACGGCCTGCTCGCCGACTGGAAGAAGGTGTTCAAGGAAGACGGCAAGCTGAAGTAAGTTCGCCGAGAGGAGGGCCGGCGCACCGCGTGCGCCGGCCGCCCGACGCTGCCGGAACCCGAACCCCGACCGATGAGCGCTGCCGAGCAACTCGCCCTTCGCGCCGCCGAGGCGACGCCTGCCCCCTTGTTGCGCCGCATGCGCGGCCTGTCGGACCGGGCGATCGCGTGGCTCTTCATCGCGCCGACGATGGTGCTGCTGCTGGCGATCAACATCTTCCCGCTGATCTGGACGGTCAAGCTCTCGTTCACCAACTTTCGCGCCAACCGGCCGAATGCCGCGGTCGTCAACGTCGGCATCGACAACTACGTGTCGGTCCTCACCGACCCCGACATCTGGGGGCCGATGCAGGCGACGGCGCACTTCCTGTTCTGGACGATCGCCCTGCAGACCCTGATCGGCTTCACGCTCGCCTACCTGATCGACCGCAAGTTCCGCGGCCACGGCTTCTGGACGACGCTGATCCTGATCCCGATGATGCTGTCGCCGGCGGTGGTGGGCAACTTCTGGGCCTTCATCTACCAGCCGCAGATCGGCCTGTTCAACTACGCGGTGTCGTTCTTCACCGGGATTGCGCCTTCGAGCTTCGAGATGCTCGGCTCGGTGAAGCTTTCGCCGTGGGCGATCATCATCGTCGACACCTGGATGTGGACGCCCTACGTCATGCTGATCTGCCTGGCCGGGCTGCGCAGCATCCCCGACTACATCTACGAGGCGGCCGAGGTCGATCGGGCCTCCGCCTGGCGCCAGTTCTGGAGCATCACGCTGCCGATGGTGCTGCCGTTCATCATGCTGGCGGTGCTGTTCCGCGGCATCGAGAACTTCAAGATGTTCGACCTGGTCAACCTGCTCACCAACGGTGGGCCCGGCTCGACCACCGAAGTGGTCTCGATCACGCTCAAGCGCGAGGCCTTCGAGAAGTGGCGCACCGGCTACTCGTCGGCGCTGGCGATCATCCTGTTCGTCGCCGTGTTCGGCCTGGCCAACATCTACGTCAAGGCGCTCAACGCCGTGAAGAACCGATAGGGGTCGCATGCGCATCGGTCTCAGCACAGCGCATTCGGTGGTCGAGCCTTCGACCCTGGCCAAGTCCGTGGCGATGGCGCTGGTGGTGCTCTACGCCTTCATCACCCTGGTGCCGCTCGGCTGGATCCTGCTCACCAGCATCAAGAGCCCGCCCGATTCGATCAGCTATCCGCCGAAAGTCTTCTTCGACCCGTCGATGGAGGGCTACTGCAACCTCTTCACGACGCGCTCGCGCCAGACCGAGGAATACATCAAGAGCCTGCCGCCCGCCGCCGACACCTGCGACAGCCTGGCGCGGCGCAACAGCATGGTGGTGGTGAGCCGCTCCAACTACCTGCCGCGCTTCCTCAACTCGCTGATCATCGCCGGCGGCTCGACCCTGCTCTCGGTCGGCCTCGGCGTCATGGCCGCGTACGCGTTCTCGCGCTTCAAGGTGCCGGGCAAGGACGACCTGATGTTCTTCATCCTCTCGACCCGGATGATGCCGCCGATCGCCGTGGCGATCCCGATCTATCTGATGTACCGCGAGCTCGGCCTGTCGGACACCAAGCTCGGCATGATCCTGCTCTACAGCGCGGTCAACGTCTCGCTCGCCGTCTGGCTGCTCAAGGGCTTTATCGACGAGATCCCGCGCGAGTACGAGGACGCGGCGATGGTGGACGGCTACACCCGGCTGCAGGCCTTCCGCAAGGTGGTGCTGCCGCAGGCCACGACCGGCATCGTCGCGACCGCGATCTTCTGCCTGATCTTCGCCTGGAACGAATACGCGTTCGCGGTGCTGCTCACCAGTGGCGAGGCGCAGACGGCGCCGCCCTTCATCCCGATCATCATCGGCGAGGGCGGTCAGGACTGGCCCGCGGTCGCCGCGGGCACGACGCTCTTCCTCGTGCCCATCCTGGTCTTCACCGTGCTGCTGCGCAAGCACCTGCTGCGCGGCATCACCTTCGGCGCGGTGCGCAAATGAGCCTGCCCGCGGACGAGCTGGCGACGCCGGTGCGGCACGACGCGCATCCGCGCTGGCCGCGCTGGCTCCGGCGCGGGCCGCTCGAGCTCGTGGCCAGCGGCGTGATCGCGCTCGGCATCCTCATGATGCTGCAGCCGTTTGTGCTCGCGCTCTTCACCTGGTCGTTCGTCACCACGCTCGCCGGCGTCGCGATGTTCACGATCGTCTCCAAGTTTCCGCCCTGAGGACTGACGCGCCGTGGCCGAGATCCGCGTCGAGCGCCTGCACAAGGCCTTTGCCGACTTCGTGGCGGTGAAGGACTCGAGCTTCACCGTGAAGGACGGCGAGTTCTTCTGCCTGCTCGGCCCCTCGGGCTGCGGCAAGACGACGACCCTGCGCATGATCGCGGGCCTCGAGCTGCCGACCGAAGGGCAGATCTTCCTCGGTGGCGAAGACGTCACCTGGAAGCGCGCCTCGCAGCGCGACATCGCGTTCGTGTTCCAGCTGTTCGCGCTCTACCCGCACATGAACGTGCGCAGGAACATCGCCTTTCCGCTCGTCTCGCAGGGCATGCCGCGGGCGGAGATCGAGCGCAAGGTGGAAGAAGCGGCGCGCATCCTGCAGATCACGCGCCTGCTCGACAGCCCGGTGTCGGGCCTTTCGAGCGGCGACCGGCAGCGGGTTGCGCTCGGCCGGGCGATCGTGCGCCAGCCGCTCGCCTTCATGATGGACGAGCCGCTCGGCGCGCTCGACTCCGAGTTCCGCGAGCTGATGTGCGCCGAGCTGCGCGGACTGCACGACCGGCTGAAGGCGACCATGGTCTACGTCACCCACGACCAGATGGAAGCGATGGCGATGGCCGACACCATCGCCATCATGAACAACGGCGTCATCGAGCAGCTCGGCGCGCCGCAGGAGGTGTACGACTGCCCTGCCTCGGTGTTCGTCGCCGACTTCATCGGCGCGCCGGCGATGAACTTCATTCCCTTCGCCGGCAGCTACGCCGCCGGCAGCGCCGAGGTGCTGATCGGCGGCGCGCGCGTCGCCGTGCCCGCCTTGGTCGAGGCCGCCACCGGCGGCGAGCTGCTCTGCGGCGTGCGCCCCGAGCACGTGCGCTTCGACGACGCCTCCGGCCTGCGCGCCGAGGTCGTCGGCAGCGAGTACCTCGGCCACAGCCAGATCGTGACCGTGACCACCGCGGTCGGCTCGACCCTGCGCGCCAAGCTCGGGCCGCAGGTCCGGGCCGAGCGCGGCGAGCATGTCGGCCTGGCGTTCGACGCGCGCACCGTCTCGCTGTTCGACAAGCCCACCGGCCGCGCCCTGGCCCTCAGGCGCGAGGCGACCCATGGCTGACCTTCGCCTCGACCGCGTGGGAAAAAGCTTCGGTCCGACGACCGCGGTGCGCGAGCTGTCGCTCGACATCGCCAGCGGCGAGTTCATCGTCCTGCTCGGGCCGAGCGGCGCCGGCAAGACGACCACGCTGCGCCTGGTCGCCGGCCTCGAGACCCCGGATCACGGCAGCGTCTTCATCGGCGGCCACGACGTCAGCCGCACCGCACCGGCGCTGCGCGACGTCACTTTCGTGTTCCAGCAGTACTCGCTCTATCCGCACCTGAGCGTCTACGACAACCTCGCCTTCCCACTGCGCTCGCCGCTGCGCCGCGTGCCCGAGGCCAGGGTGCACGAGAAGGTGCTCGAGATCGCGCGGCTGCTGCGCATCGAGGACAAGCTGGGCAACCCGGCGACGCGCCTCTCGGGCGGGCAGATGCAGCGGGTGGCGATCGGCCGCGCCCTGGTGCGCGAGCCCGCGGTGACGCTGATGGACGAGCCGCTGTCCTCGCTCGACGCCAAGCTGCGCAACGACCTGCGCCTCGAGCTGAAGCGGATCCAGCAGGACCTCGGCGCGACCATGCTCTACGTCACCCACGATCAGACCGAGGCGCTGACCCTGGCGACGCGGATCGGCGTACTCGACCACGGCCACCTGGTGCAAGTTGGCAGCCCGCGCGAGATCTACGAGAACCCGCAGACCAGCGCCGTCGCCGCGCGCCTCGGCTCGCCGCGGATCAACCTCGTGCCACGCGCCGCGCTCGGGGCCTGGCCCGCACCCGAGGGCGCGGCCACGCTCGGCGTGCGTGCCGAGCACCTGCACCTGCGCAACGGCACGCCCGCCACCGGACCCACGCTGCGCGCCACGGTGCGCCGGATCGAGCTGCTGAGCGACCAGCGCCTGGTGCACCTGACGCTTGCCGACGGCGCCGCCGAGCTGATCAGCGCCGCCCCGGCCAGCGGCAGCGTCGAGCCCGGCAGCCAGGTGAGCGTGGACATGGACCGACCGCTCTGGTTCGACGCCGCCGGCCGGCGCGTCGCCGCCTGAACGGCCTACCGACAGCGACTTCCGGAGCCCGTTCCCATGGACCACCGATCCCTGATCCTCGCCGCGACCCGAACGCTGATCGATCACGTCGACGAGCTGACCGAGCTCGACAGCGCCATCGGCGACGGCGACCACGGCCTCAACATGAAGCGCGGCGCGCTGGCGATCCAGGCGCGGCTGAGGGACGGGAAGGACGCCGGCTCGCTCAACGAGACGCTGAAGGGCGCCGGCGCCACCTGCATGAGCACGATCGGCGGCTCGTCGGGGCCGGTGTTCGGCACCTTGCTGATGACCCTCGCCCGGGAGCTGCCTGCCGCGCCCGGGCCGCACGATCTCGCCGCGGCACTGGCCGCGTCGATCGCCGCGCTCACCCGCCTGGGCAAGGCCCAGGTCGGGCAGAAGACCCTGCTCGACGTGCTCGACCCGGTGCAGCGGCTCCTCGCCGCCAGCGACCCGGCCTCGGCCGACCTCGAAGCTCAGGTGCGGCAATGCGCGCTCGACAGCGCTGCCGCGACCGCGACGATGGACGCGATCCGCGGCCGCGCTTCCTTTCTCGGCGAGCGCGCCCTCGGCCATGTCGACCCCGGCTCGCGCTCGATGGCGCTGATCATCGCCGCGATCTGCGACGGACTCTCTGAAGCGAGGACCACCCCATGAAGAAGCTGATCAACGACGTCGACGATGTCCTGGCGGAATCGCTCGACGGCTTCGCCGCGGCCCATGCCGACATCGTCAGCCTCGGCGCGGAGCGCAAGTTCGTGCAGCGGCGATCGCTCAAGCCCGGCAAGGTGGCGCTGATTTCGGGCGGCGGCTCCGGCCACGAGCCCTTGCATGCCGGCTTCGTCGGCCACGGCATGCTCGACGCCGCCTGCCCCGGCCAGGTGTTCACCTCGCCCACGCCCGATCAGATGCTCGCCGCCGCCGAAGCGGTGGACGGCGGTGCCGGCACGCTCTTCATCGTCAAGAACTACTCCGGCGACATGATGAATTTCCAGATGGCCGCGGAGATGCTGACCCGCGACAACGCGACCGTCATCGTCAACGACGATGTCGCGGTCGAGAACTCGACCTACACCACCGGCCGGCGCGGCGTCGCCGGCACGCTGGTGGTGGAGAAGGTCGTCGGCGCCGCGGCCGAGCGCGGCGACGGCCTGGCCGCGCTCAAGGCGCTCGGCGACAGCGTCAACAAGGCGACGGCCTCGATGGGTGTGGCGCTGACTTCGTGCACCGTGCCGGCGGCCGGCAAGGCGACCTTCCAGATCGGCGCCGACGAGATGGAGATGGGGGTCGGCATCCACGGCGAACCGGGGCGCCGCAGGGTCAGGCTCGGCTCGGCCGATGACATCGCCGGCGAGCTGGTCGGCTCGATCCTCAAGGACCTGTCGATGGCCCGCGGTCAGGAGGTGCTGCTGTTCGTCAACGGCTTCGGCGGCACGCCGACGCTCGAGCTCTATCTCGTGGTCACTGCCGCGCTCAAGGTGCTGCGGGGCTCGGGAATCAAGGCAGTGCGCTTCCTCACCGGCTCGTACGTCACCTCGCTCGAGATGGCCGGGTGCTCGATCTCGGTCACCGCGGTCGATTCTTCCGTGCTCTCGCTCTGGGATGCGCCGGTGCACACCGCAGCGCTGCGCTGGGGAGTCTGAGCGATTCCACTCTCCGAACGCTCGGCCGTTCGATGCGATGATCGACGCAAACACTTCGGGAGGTCTCATGCTCGCTCGCACGCTCTTCGGCCCGATTGCGCTCGCCACTGCGGTTCTGGCGGCGCCTGCCGTCCGCGCTGCTGATCCGGTGCCGGTAGGCAAGGCCGAGGTGCAGCAGCTGGTGACCGGCAAGGTCTTGACCGTGCAGTTCGTCGATCCGCTGCGCCTGACGCTGGCCAAGGACGGCAAGATGGACGCCTACGGCACCGCCAGCGCGATCCGTGTCATCGGCACCTGGAACGTCGACGAGCAGGGGCGGCTCTGCATGCAGTCGCCGAACCCGGTGGTTTCGGGCTGCCGCTCGATCCTGCGCGGCGACCGTGGCCTCGGCATGACGAAGAACGACGGAACGGGATTTTTCGTCGTCAGCGAGATCAAGTAGCGCGCTCGGCCGGGGCGGCCGGTTGAAAAGCGCCGGCGCGGGCCCAGCTGCAGGGATCGCAAGCTCCGGCGCCTGGCCGCGCCTCGTCCCTTGGTCCTGCTGCTCATGTCGCTCGTGGCCGTGCTGGCGATGGCCTGGTTCTGGGGCCAGCCGCTGCTCGGCGAATGGCGTCGACGGCGGATCCGGCGCCAGCCGTTCCCGGCCGAGTGGCGACAGGTCCTGCGCCGTCGCGTGCCGTACTTCCACACCTTGCCGGCCGACCTGCAGCTGCAACTGAAGAAGCGGATCCAGGTCTTTCTCGCGGAGAAGCCCTTCATCGGCTGCGCCGGCCTGGAAGTGACCGAGGAGATGCGGGTAACGATCGCCGCCCAGGCCTGCCTCCTGGTCCTCCATCGGCGCGGCGAATGCTTCGCCAATCTCCGCCAGATCCTCGTCTACCCCGGGCCGTTCGCCGTCGACAAGCTCCATGCCGACGGCTCCGGTGTGGTCGAAGACCGGCGCCAGGTCCTCGCCGGTGAATCGTGGACGCTCGGCCAGGTAGTGCTGTCGTGGGAGGACGCGCTCGCCGGAGCCGCCTCGCCGCACGACGGCCGCAATGTCGTGATCCACGAGTTCGCGCACCAGCTCGACCAGGAGAGCGGCCGGGCGAACGGCGCACCGCCGATGGCGGGCAGGACACGCCGGGCCCGCTGGGCGCGCGTGCTCGAGGCCGAGTTCCGGGCCCTGCAGGACTGCGTGCGCGACGACCGGCCGACCCTCTTCAGCGCCTACGGCGCCGGCGATCCGGCCGAATTCTTCGCCGTGGTCTCCGAGGCCTTCTTCGAGCAGCCGGGACCGCTGGCAGCCGCTCACCGCGAGCTGTACCGGGTGCTGAGCGACTACTACCGGGTCGATCCGTCGAGCTGGTGAGCCGGAGCCGGCGGCCCTCAGGCTGCGGGACCCCAGGGCATACTGCGGAGCCCATGCAAGGACCGACACGGAACGCTCTGATCCTGGCACTGGCGATCGGAGGATCGCCGGCCGTCGATGCCCAGGCTCCGGCACCGGCTCCCGCCGTCGGGCCCGAGGCGACGAAGACGCCAGCCGAGGCACCGCGCAAGGGCTTCGCCCGATTCATGGATCCGGAGGACGGTCAGCTCGACCTCAGTGACTTTCTCGCCAACGCCCGGGGTTTCTTGCCGATCCCGATCGTCATCACTGAGCCGGCGATCGGCTACGGCGGCGGCCTGGCAGGCATGTTCCTGCGGCCGCGCAAGGAGGCCGGAAGCGAAGGCTGGGCGCGGCCCGACATCTCGGCCGTCGGCGCCTTCGGCACCGAGAACGGGACGCGTGGGGGGTTCGCCGCCGATGCCAGCCGCTGGCTCGAGGGTCGGCTGCGCACGACGGTTGGCGCCGGCACCGGAAAAGTCAATCTCGACTTCTACGGCCTCGGCAGCGATGCCGCGTCGCTCGATCGGAAGGTGCGCTACGCGCTCGACTTCGCCGGCGGCATCGCCCAGGCCAACTGGCAGCTCGCGCCCAAGTCGCCCTGGGCCATCGGGCTGCGCTGGGTCTATGCCGACGTCGATCCGAAGCTCCGCGACGACTCTGCAGTCGTCGGCCTTCCCGTCGAGCCGCGGGTCAAGGTCTCGGCTCCGACCGCGGTGCTCGAGTTCGACACCCGGGACAACCTGTTCACGCCGACCGAGGGCGTCTTCGCCGAAACCTCCTACCTGGTCTCGCGGGAGGCGCTCGGCGCAAGCCAGGACTTCGAGCGCTTCGAGCAGATCGTGATGGGCTGGCTGCCGCTGCCGCATCGCATCACCGTCGGCGCGCGGGCCAACTACGCGTGGTCGTCGAACGGCACGCCATTCTTCCTCCGACCCTATATCCCGCTGCGCGGCGTGCCGGCGATGCGCTATCAGGGGGACAGGATGGGCTCGGTCGAAGTGGAGGCGCGCTGGCCGGTCACGGGCCGATGGAGCGGCGTCGTCTTCGGCGGCGCCGGCACGGCGCGCACCGAACGCGACGCCTTCGACGCGACCCAGAACGTCGGCAGCGGCGGGCTCGGCCTGCGCTACGCGCTGGCGCGCAAGT
>Ga0247829_10001073_pt1 | contig 11958 bp, 20 predicted proteins | sample 12C_Control_Day4_FD_207765 | JGI IMG/M metagenome (GOLD analysis project Ga0247829, IMG submission 207765) | Soil microbial communities from agricultural site in Penn Yan, New York, United States - 12C_Control_Day4 | ecosystem: Environmental > Terrestrial > Soil > Agricultural land | place... | reverse complement strand
TCTTCCCACCGATCGGGAGCTCAAGGCCTTCGATCCAGAAGTCGGCGAGGTCACCGAATCCCCCGCCGCGCATCAGGAGCTCGCCGCGTTCGGGTTGCTGATCGCGGTCGGCTTGCCCTTGCCAAAGAACGTCACGACGACGGTCTCAAGCGCGGTGTGAGGGCCGCCGTCCGGGACCCACTGGACCTCGAACCAGCCGTCATACGCCTCGGGGCCGCCGAAGCGGTCGTACCACCGGAGGTGGACTTGACCATCGGCGCCAAACTCCCGGGCCGCCGCACGCACGAGCTCCTGACCGGGGTCGTAGCTCGTTTCGTCGCTCGGGTCGTGACGACGGATGATCTTGATTTCGATTTGCTGGGCGAGCGCGGTCTTGGTCTGCCCGCCCCATCCCTCATCGTCGTAGACCGAGTCATCTTCGAGGTTCGGGTTGATCGAATCCTTATACTCCGAGACGCCCTTGATTTGGACCCACGTCTCGCCCGGGTCTGCCGGGTTGCTGTCAATGTCGACTCGCCACTTGCGCGCGAGCGCCGACACGTTCGGCTCTGCCACTTGCTCTCCCCTTAATCGGTGTCGGTCGCCACGCTGTGACGGTTGATGTTGACATAGTAGTTCTCTGACCGCTCGTAGCGGCCCTGACTGTCCGGTCCGATCGGGGCCGCGCTCTGCCAACCAATCTGAGCGATGGCGAAGGATGGCTCGCTATCGAGCCACGAGAGGTCACAGTAGAACGGCCCCGCCCCGTGCCACACGTCTTTGATCCGGTCACGGATGCGCATGGCCGGAGCCGGCTCACGCCCCACGCGGATACGGCACTGCACGCCCACGAGCGAGTCCGAGAGCCCCGGCATGGCTTCGAGCGGGTAATCCGTCAGGGCCACCACGCGCTCCGGCTCAGGCTGCAACTCAACCAGGTAGAGGGCGGGGATGAGCGGGCTCGCGGGAGGGTCTGCGTACGGCTCCCCGTACCACGTGAACGACACGACGCCCGCGAGCCGGAGCATCTCCGCCATGCCGGCGAGCATGATCTCCGAGACGGTGGGTCGCTCATCCTCGGGAAGGTCGAGGATCGCCGCCTGAGCTCCGGCCGGTAGTGGCAAGTCAGGCACGCCCATCCCCTCCCCGTGCGATGCGGCGGCGTACCTGCGTCGCCACGATCGCGGCCATGCGTCGCTGGTTGCGGATGCCGGCGAGCTCAAGCCACTTCGCGTGACGCCCGGGGGCGTGGCGGTAGCTCATGTCTTCGTGCTGACGCACGGCATAGGGCGTGTCATAGTAGACCGCCCCTTCGAGCTCGGACTCATCGATGACCGCAGTCCCCGACGCTTCGAGCGTGCGCTCATCGAGCGGCACGGTCGCGTTGGCCTCGGTGAGCAAGAATTCGAGGGCCACGAGCATGCCGTCCGCGGTGGCGCCGCGCACCGCATCGAGCACCTCATCGCCCTTCCACCTGAGCCGGCTCTCGACCCCGCTCACGTGAGGATGATCTCTAGGTGGTCGGGGGTCGCGAGCCCGCCGCCGTCTCGGTCAGCGAGCTCAATGACCTCCGCAACGCGACCGCTCGGGAGGGTCACCCGGGAGCCGACCGCGAAGCTCGCCGGCCCGTGCGCGGCGTCTCGCCGGGCGTAAACCGTGGTCGAGCTCGTGGTCTCGTTACCGGTCTGCTGGCTCCGCACGCGGCGAGTCCTCGACTCAACAAAGCACTTGAACGACACCGCGGCGCCGAAGACTTGAGAGCTCCGCCCGGTCACGCCTTCGAGGGTCTCGACCGTGCATGTGTGGACGAGCGCCATCGCGGGGAGTGTGCCCATGTCAGCCCCCCGTGATCGGGGCGTGCCCGGTCAGACCCGCGAGTTGCAGGATGGTGAAGGCGGTGGGGCTGAGCTCCTGCCCGACCACCGCGGCGGAGCCCTGCCCGGTGTAGCCCCGGGTTAGGTTGACCGAACCAATCTGCACGGAGTGATAGCCGGCGTTGATGCCCTCGCTCCACCCGTTGGCTTCGGCCCATTCGGCTTGCTCAACCGTAGCCTCTTTGAGGGCGGTGACCACCGCGGCGTCCGTCTGGTCATAGATCGAGGTCAGCAGAGCTCGGTCGATCGCGCGGGAGCAACGCCGGAGGAGCGTGACCAGGTTGGCCGGACGCGAGCTCGGCGACGCGAGGTCGTAGAAGTCCTGCGTATTCGCGTACGAGCCCGGGAGCGGGGCGGACGGCTCGGGTTGCGGCTCGACCGCGCGCGTGTACGTGCGCGCGCCCGCTCCCGTGCCCGTGACCGTCCAGAGCTCATACCACTCGCCGGCCTTCGTCAGTTGGTAGCTCGTGGCCGTCCAAGTGGTTCCGCCGCCCGAGCTCGTGACCGAAGGGGTGGTCTCGATACCGTCAGGGTCAGTGACCGTGAGCACCGCGACCGTGGTGCCATCGAATGGCGTAACGGTCAGCGTGGGGCGCACGTAGTCCCCGACGTAAGCGGTCATGGCCCGTATGGTACGGCGGGGATCACGAAGGCACTAGCGTCGGGGCCGCTCCCGCCCCCGGGATGATCGAGGCGGCCCCGAGGTCGCCCGGTACCAACGTGCCGGGGTCAACGTCGGTGATGGTGGGTTGGCCGCTCAGCATGAGCACGAGCTCGGCGAGCCCGCTCGCGCGCGCGATCACGCGGGCGTCGCCGAACGCTCCGATGACCATCGCGCTTACGCCTGAGCCCTGCGAGTCCGGAAAGATGATGATGGGCGAGATGTGATAGCTCGCCGGGGAGTCAGAGTCGGGGAAGACCGCGATATCGGCCGACGTGGGGCGGAACTTGTTGGCGAGCCCGGTGAGGCCGTTCTGCGTCTGCGGATACCCGCCGTAGGGGTTGGTGATCGAAAAGAAGTGGGTCAGGAAACAGGCGGTGTACCCGTTGCCCGAGGTAACCGGGATCGGGTCATCGAAAAGGAATTGAGCGGTGGCGCCGGGGGTCGGGGTGATGAGCTTCGACTCGGTCGGGACGGCGGGGGCGGCGTCCACGAAGCCGACCGCGTAGTGGTTCACGCCGCCCGTGATCGTGTCCGGCACGCGCCACTCATTGCCCACCCACGAGCCCGCACGGTTGACGGTGAACGGCTGACCGAGGATGTAGAGCTGACTTCCGTCGACGCCGTTGCTATTGCCCGGCGCCGGATAGGTGAGCGTGACCTCGGTCATGGGTCACGCGCACGTGATGCCGAGAGCTCCGGCCTCGAATTCGAGCACGCCATCCGTGACCGTGCGCGGCGAGTCGAGGGCGGCATAGTGCCAACGGAACGGCGTGCCGGCCGAATCCCACACCTCGAAGCCGACCACCGTCGTCGGGTTGGCGATCCCCTCGAAGCGGATGAGGTCATTGTTGACCGCTTCATCCGAGCTCGTGGCGTCGGCCTCGAAGTCCTGCGGGGCGTACGAGCCGCCCGCAACCTCGGTGCCCGCCGCCGAATCCGACCCGTTCGCGGTCATGAGCCGAATCTTGAGCGGCAGGGTCGGGGCGGTGGTCGAGTTGCCCGTGAGCCAATTGAGCACGCGGCTCTCCGCGGCGTCGGTCGCGCTCATCGCTTGCTTCCCTTCGAGCTCGGGGCTTGCTTACGGGGGGCTTGCTTGACGGGCGCCTTCGAGGGCACTGACGGAGGTGCTCCGTCCGCCCGCTCAGCGTGCGCAGGCGGCGGCGGGGGCGGGAGCTCCTGCGTCGGTGTCTCCTCGGAGCTCGGCTCGTCTACGTGGCTCTCAGCCCGCTCTACGGGGCAGTCGGCGGCGTGCGGCTCGGCCTCGATCACGACACCGCACGCCGCGCACTGCACGGGGGGCGCCTCGACCGCATCCGGGATGACCCGCTCAAGGTGATAGCCGACCCCGGGCTTGCGCCGGACCGAGCGCGAGACACGGTCGCCCGTGTGGCGGTTGACGTAGAGGAACGTGGTCATCCGTCGACTCCGTACCGGGCGGCGAATTCGTCCCCGGAGAGGTGGTCAAAGACCGCCTCGGGCCGGCTCTCGAAGTCGGCGGGGTTGCGCGGTGGCCCGACCGCAAGCCCTTCGCCAGGCTGCACGATGATCGTTTGATCGGTGGTCGCGACCACGAGCGCCCCCGACTCGGCATCGATGTCGGCGGTCGCTCCGTGGCTCTCGACCCACGCCTTCATCTCCTCGGGCGATCCCGTGTGGCGCCGGGCCGCGGTGCTACTCGCGAGGTAGTCAGTCACTTCGGGGCTCCCTTCGACAGGCCGTAGTCGGCCGCGAATTCTGCAATGATCGCACGGATCGCCGCGGGATTGCGGCGGGCCGCGTTATAGCGGTCTCGGAGCGCCTTGCTCTCCGGAGTGCCCACGAAGGGGCTCAGGCGGGGAGCTCGGGGATGCCAGAGGTGCGCGAGCACGCCCGAGCCCCGCGTGGGGCGGCCGAAGAGCGCGGTCAGGGCAATCGCCCACGACTCATCTTCGTTGCCCCACGCCTCGAAGCGGGGGTCGATCGGGCACTGCACGAGTGCCTCTTTGCGCAGCATGACGAAGCCCCCGCCGACCATCCCGCGGTGCTCGTAGTCGAGCCCCACGTGATGGCTGAACGGGTCGAGCTCGCCCTGCAAGACCGCCTCGGAGCCACCGATCGAGAGCCGCCGCACCTTGGCGTGCGGCACGCCCCACCGCGCGCCCGCGGCGAGCGCCTTCCCGATCGAGTCGACGTACGCCCATTGCGGGATCACGTCAGCGTCGGAGACCGCGATGTACTCCGCATCGGCGAGCCAACGCGTCCCCTCGATCACCGCGGCCCCCTTCGACCACGGGCGCCCGTGCGTCCACTCCCCGACCGAGCCGCCCGTGAACGTGATCGCTTCGATGTGGTGGCCGGCCCAGAACTTCACCACGTGATCGAGGGCCGCGCGCCGGTAGGGGTCGGTGGGATTCGACCACGGGATGAGCACCACGAACTTACTCATCGGTAACCTCGGCTTCGGCCCGCAGAGACTCCGGCCCGACCCTCCAGCCGCGGGCGGTCTCAGGCTGCAACGGCCGGAGCATGAGCCCGCCGTCGTTCGCATACATGGCCGCGGCCGGTCCGCCCGAGCGTCGGGCCGCCTTGACGCTCTGCCGGTACCACTCCATGGTCACCCACTCAGGCCGGTAGTTGGCGGGCAGGCGGTACCACGTCGAGCCAGCACGCTTGCCGCACGACTCCGGCCCGCGGCGCCCCTGCACGACGTACGGGCACGCGAGGCCAGAAGGGGTCACGCCGGCGATGGTCACGATCACGAACGTCGCGTGCTTGAGCTCGCACAGGTACGCGTTGACCATCCCGGGTTGCTCGCCGCCCGAGCCCCCGAGACGAAGGTTGAGCTCATGCTGATTGGTCGGGAGGTCGGGATCGCGCGGCGGGGGATGGTGCGGCAGGGGCGCGCGGAAGTCGAGCCGCACACGGCGCAGACGGTTGCTCATGACCGGGCCGCCTTTGCGGTCTGGACACGCTCGATATCCGCTCGTAGCGGCTCCTCCCGGTAGCGGACCCACTCGCGCTCATCCCACGTACGGCGGTGGGTCCCGTAGACGCGATCGTACTGAGCATCGGTCGGAGCGAGGCCAGCGTGGGGGTGAAGATGCGTCACCTCGACCTGCGCACAGTAGGTGAGGGCTTGCAGCCCGACCCCGAGCGCGTACCAGTAATTGTCGGTGTAGAGGTGCTGCATCGCCCGGGGCGGGCAGATGAAGCCGAGCGCCCGGTAGAGCTCGATGCCGAACGTGACGCACGTTGGAAGCGCTTCCCCCTGGTGGCCGTCGTTCGGATACGCCATGCCCCAATCCCCCGCGTACTCATCGAGCGTGGCCAGCCATCCCGCGCGCTGCGGGAGGTGGTCGTCGCCGATGACCGTGATCGAGGTCAGGAGCGAGCCGAAGGTGCGATCGAGCCACGCCGCCCCGCGGTTGACGTTGCGGACGAAGGTCGAGGCGCCCTTGCGGTTGCTCGGCGCCATCGCCCCGTGGTCGTAGGGCAGATGCTTGACGCGACCGACCGCCGCAACGTTGTCGTACTCGCGGATGTGGAGATCATCGAAGTCGGTGCAGAGCACCACGGCCGGCCGATCATGGCGGCCGGAGAGCGCCTCGATCCGAGCCACGAGCCGCCGCGCGTTGTCCGGCCGGCCGCGGGTCGGAACGACCACGCCCATCATGCTGCAACCCCCATGATCTCGGCGATGCCGGCGAGCTCGGGATTCTCGTAGTCCTCGGGCATGTGGCATCTGTTATCCCCCTCGACCCACTCCGAGCCCTCGATCCCGCAGGGCATGCCGCCCTTGCGGAAGGCGTGCTCTTCGATGACCAGGACGCCGAGCCGCCGCCGCCACGCCCTCGCGTGACCATCGCACCATTGAGCGAATGAATGGGTCCCCTCGGGCTTGCCCGGGTAGGGCTCATCGATCAGGAGGTGGGCGGTCGCCCGGAGCCTGCACAGACCGTCCTGACAACGGTCGTGGTACTCCGGGGCGGCGTCGGTCGGGTCGTATTCGAGCCTGCGCTGACGGTCCATTGCCCTAGCCTTTCGCCTGCGCGCGGAGCGAGAGCGAGCCCTCGCCGAGATGGGTGAAGACGCCCGGGTAGAGATTGGCCACGGTGCGGAGCCCGAGCGAGTGCCCACGATCCATGAAATCGGCCTCATCCGTGCAGGGGAAGGCGGGCGTGAGCGCGTCCGTGCGCGCGAGAAACGGGTTGAACGTGAGGTGCGCCTGAGCGGTCGCGTGCGGTGGCCGGCCCGGCGCGCGGTGGTGAAGCCACGTAATCGGGGCTCGGGTCACCATATGCCGCGGGAGCACCCGCTCCGACCAGTGGCGCAGGCGTACCTGAGCGACATCGGTCGGCCGCTTCTGCGTCCCGAGGATCTCCCGGGCGTGGTCGAGCCACCCCGGGGTGGCCGAGCTCAGGCGCCAATCGTCTTCGAGGTGGAGCCAGTAGGCGGCCCCGCTCTGTCGCACCGCCCGCTCCAAGAGCGACGTAGCCCGACCGATCGGGTAGAGCGACGTGGTCTCGACCACGCTCGCCCGGAGGAGCTCAATCTGCGCGCGGGTGAGCGGGTCGGCGCCCGAGCCCCCATCGTTGTGCAGCACGATCACCTGAGCCGATTCGAGGAGCCCCGGCGCATAGGCGCGGAGTGAGTCGATCGTGTCGCTCAGAAGTGCCGGACGCCGGCCCGTGAGGATCGTGAGGGCCACGTCGGACGCATCCACGTGCATCGGAGTGCAGCCGCCGCGGCGGAGCTCAACGGCGCCATTCTTGCCGAAGGGCAGGATCGTGACCGAAAGCGAGTACGAATAGGGCTCGCTCCCGAGCCACCCCACGAGTGCCTGCCGCTCACCTGCGCGGTTGGCGTCATCGAGCCAGATAACGGCGTTCGGCCCGAGGTGGGGCCAGATGGTGGGGAGCACCGCGGCGCGCCCGCCCTTGCCCTCTGGCGGCCCGTCGATGAGTACGAAGTCGATGCCCTGCGGGAGCTCTACGCCCACGTACCATGGGCCACCGTCCGAGAGCGTGCGGCCGAGCGGCCCGCGCTGTTGCTCTACGTAGGTCTCCGTCCCATCGTTCACGAGCATGTCCCGCGTGAGCTCGGAGAAGGCTCGGTCATGGTCAAGACTCACGATCTTGACCGCCCGCCCCCGGAGCCCCTCATCCTGCGCGTACCGGGCGAGGATGAGGGTCGAGCTCCCGCCGCCGACTTCGAGGATCACCCGCGGGCGCTCGCGGTGAAGGTAGGCATCGAGCTCGGCGGCGAAGGTCGCATCGAGCGGCCACTTGTTGCCGGGCCGGCTCCATAGACCGGGCTCGCGGATGAGCTGGGCGGACGAGTACCCGCTCCCCGTGAGCTTCGGCTCGGGCTCGGCCACGAGCTCGGCGGCGGTCTCTTCTGACATGGTCATTCTCCGATCATCTCGCGGAGCCGCTTGCCGTGGTGCTCGACCTCGGTCTTAAGCTCCTGATACCTCTCAACCGAAGGGTACGCCGTAAGCACTTGGCGAATCAAGTGGCGGGCCGAGGCGTGGCCGCATGAGCCGGTAGCGGCGTCGGCGCGATACGCCTCGACCGCTTCGCACCACAGGCGCGCGAGGTCGGCGGCGGCCCGCTTGCGGTGCTGACTCCGCATGCCGGTCTCGATAGCGGTGGTCAGGGAGTCACCCCGCTTGAACCGGTCGTAGAGCTCGATCTCGGTCGTGGCCACGAAGCCCGAGATGAAGGGGAGAGCGGTCAGGAGCGTGTCGAAGCCCACGCGGAAAGCGGGATGTGGGCCGCCGATCTCGGCGAGCCACTCCCGGCGAAACAGTTGCGCCATATGGCAGTGATGGCGCAAGCGGGGCGGGTCGCCGATGCCCCGCCACCTCACCACCGCATCGTGGATCGGCTGACGGCTCCCGATGCGGTGGATCGACTGAGCTCCGTAGGCGGCGTCTGCGCCCTTGAGCGTGCGCAGGAGCACCGAGAGCCATCCCGGGCGGGCGGCGTCGTCGGAGTCGTGGACAGTGAAATACGGAGAGTCGGTGGCCTCGAAGACCACCGCATCGGCAAAGTACCGGCCCCGATTCTCGGGCAGCGTGTAGCGCACAATCCGCGGGTCTCCGAGGCGGTTGCTCGGCAGGGCGGTTCCGTCACCCACCTGCACGAGTAGCCACCGCCGCTCGGTCTGCGCCATCACGGCGTCGGTCGCACGCTGCACGAGCTCGAAGGGTGTGCGCGGCCCCACGGGCATTGAGATGGTCACGAGCGGGGTCATGACTCGGGGTCCACTTCGAGGTTACGGATGATGCCGGCGACCCACTCGGGCAGGCGATCGGCGCCCCACCACGACACGCTTCCCTCATTGCGGCCGAGCGTCCCGTCTTTCTTGAATGCCGGCCCGGAGATGCACGCGCTTGAGATCTTGCCGTTGACCCATGTCACCGAGAGCTTTTGCGGGTCGAAGATGCGCGAGCCGTACTCATGCTTGGTCGGCTCCGCCCCCGCGAGCTCGACTGTTGCGTAGCGGGTGACCGTGGTCATGTCCGCCTTGAGCCGCGCGACTACGGGGCTCAGGGGATGGCCCAAGGGGCGGCTCATGAGGTCACCCAAAGGGCGGTGAGGTCGAAGGCGTCGTCGTGGGGGTCGCGCGCGTTGCAGCGCTTCGCGTGAGCGTCGCGCGTCGCCGGGTAGCCATCCTCGCCCGGCATCCCGATGACGGCCTCTCGGCATCCGACACACTGCCATAGCGGGCTCTTCTTATCCTCCGCGTACGCGCGCGAGACGGGCGAAGGCCGTGGACCTTCGAGCTCGGCGAGCCGCCTGCGCAGGACTTCCACCTCGCGCACCGCGGCGCCCTGCTCGTGGCGCAGGCGGTTGGCGTCGGAGCGGAACCGGTCGCGCATGATCTTTACGCCGTTGAGCTCTTTGCGGAGAGCCTCGAAGTCTTCGGCCGCGTGGTCGCCCTCACCATGCGTGCGCGTGTCGAGCTCGGGGGCGTCGGCGGCGAGCCTGCGGAGTACCTCGCGCAGGGGCGCGAGCTCGCGCGTCCACTCCGCCCCGTACATGCTCACGAGCGCCCCGACCGCGTTGCCTGCGGCGAGCGCCATCGTGGTTCCGTTGAGCCGTAGCGTTACCTGGTCACCTTCGCCGAGGATTCCCCCACCCCCGGTGATGATCACCGTTGCCTTAGCCATTGCTCTCTCCGATCACTTGATGGGTCACTGGCCGGTCAAGTGTCGTATACGGACCGAGCCCGAGTCAAGCGCCGTTCGGTGTCGGCGATGACTCGGGCTCGGGGTGGAGCCGGGGGTGGTTAGCTCGAAGCCGACCCGTCGATGATGACGCCGCGCACGGTATCCATGACCTTGATGCCGTAGAGCACGTCCACGGAGATCACGTCGCTCTTGAGGTTCATGTTGTAGTCGTAGACCACGCGCAGGCCGACGCCCTTGTAGGAGATGACCGCGGCGTCCGCGGCGCCCTTCGGGAGCCAGAGCGGCCGAGACGCGAAGGTGACGGCGTCACGGTGGAAGGCGTAGCCCTGGTTGGTCGTGATGTTGTTCGACTCGTACGGGTCGAAGCCGAACTTACGCGACCCCATCGACGCCTCGCGCAGACCCGCGGTCTCGCCCGACTGATCGACACGGTTGAAGAGCGGGTCCTTGAGCCACTCGCCGGCCATCCGCGAGCTCGCGATGACCGAGCGGTTGGTGAGCGGGACACCGTTCTCGCTCAGGAGCGTCTTCGCGTCGATGAGCACCTTCGGGTTTTCCCACGACTCGCCGCCGTCACCGGGGCCGCCGAGCGTCGCCCATCCCGAGTTTTCAAACTTCGCGATGAGCGCCTTGTCGATGCCCTGCGCGTGGGCTTCGAGGGCCGGCGTGAGGAACTGAGCGGCGAAGTCGGTGACCTTCTGAGTCATGTCGATCGAGGTGACCGCGAAGCTCACGTCGAAGTGTTGATCCATGACCACGGGCACCGAGGTCTCCGTGGCGTTCTGCACGGTGATGGTCGAGCCGTTGTAGGAGGCGGCGGTGAAGGTCGCCGGCTTGCGCACGTTGACCGTGTTGCCCACGCCAGGCTGGAATGTCTCTTCGTAGTCGCGGTTGACCAGCGGAAGAAAGACCGTGTTGTGGTAGAGGGTCGCGAGGGCCGCACGCGCAATCTGCGCGGCGGTGATGATCGTGTTTGCCACGGGGGAGAGCCTTTCGGGTCAGTGTGTACCCGGCCCCGCTCTACTTGACGAAGCCGAGCTCTTTCTCAATCGCGGCCATGTCATCGGGATCGGTTCCCGCGGCCCCGCCCGGGGCGCCGTTACCGTTGCCGAAGTCGCCGGCCGGCGTTCCCGGAGTACCCGGGGCCGCCTTGAGCGATGGGTCCGCGGTGACCGCCTCGGTCACGAGCTTCGCGAGCTCGGTGGTGAAGTCGTCGGCGGTCGGGCTGAGCTTTTCGATCTTGGCCATGAAGGCTCGCGAGTCCGTCAGGCGCTCAAGCCCCGTGGTGCTGACCCCGGCGCCTGCCGCGGTGCGCCACAAAGCGATCTCACGCTTGTCGCTCGCGCTCGTGCCCTTGAGCGCCTCAATCTGCGCCTGCAAGGCGGCGGGGTCGGCGGGTGCTTGGGCGAGCCCGAGCGCCTGCGCGATCTTCGCTGTCACGTCAGCAGTTGCGGCGGTTGCCGCTTCGGCCTTCGCTGCCTCTCTGGCCTTGATGCGTGCCTGCGCCTCTGCGTCGGCCTGTTGCTGCTTGAGCCAAGCCTGCGCCTCTGCGGGGAGCGAGCTCGGGTCAAACGTCGGGGCCGGCGGTGCCGGAGGAGCGGGCGGTGCCGGAGCCGGGGGCGTCGGTGCGGGGGGCTCCCCCGCGGGCGGCGTCGGTGGCGTCGGCGGTTGTGCTGGACCTGTCACGGTGGCTCTCCCGGAGTCTCGTGATCTCCGCAACCTGCGGAGTGATCTAGGTCGGCATCGTACATCATTGAGCCGTCAAGCTCTACGACGCTCCCGCCACGAGCTCGCGCCACGCCCGCCACGCCCGCTCAAGATACCCCTTCGGCGGATCGACCTCGAAGTGTCGCCCCTGCGCTTCGTCACCCCGGAGCTCATCGTGGGGGGCTCCGCCGAGGATGTCCAGCGGGATGCCCGCGGGGTATTGGGCACACGCGACCGGCCCGACGCCGGTTACCGGCGAGTCGGGCTCGATGCGGTGTCGGCACGAAAGGCAGGGGTAAGGGCCGATCTCACCGGTCATAGCTTCCCCGTTTCCGCGAGCCGGATGATGGCCTCGCCGATGCGGATGATGTGTGGTCGAGCGTCGATGCCTAGGGTTGCGTACTCCTGAAAGATCTCAGCGAACATCTCCTCAAACGACCGCGAACCGTAGGTGCTCACGAGCTCGGCCACGCGAGCCTGGTTATTGTAGGACTCTATGAGTTTAGTCATGCCCGCGGCACTTAGGCCAGTAGTGCCACCCGTGGGCGCCTTGAGTC
>Ga0247829_10001071_pt1 | contig 11969 bp, 13 predicted proteins | sample 12C_Control_Day4_FD_207765 | JGI IMG/M metagenome (GOLD analysis project Ga0247829, IMG submission 207765) | Soil microbial communities from agricultural site in Penn Yan, New York, United States - 12C_Control_Day4 | ecosystem: Environmental > Terrestrial > Soil > Agricultural land | place... | reverse complement strand
ACATCGTCGCGACCTACCTGCGCCACCTGAAGCGGTGCGCCGAGGCGGCGGCGAACGCGCCGGTCGATCGCGCCGTCGTCGGCCGACCGGTCTACTTCGTCGACGACGACGCCGAGCGCGACGCCCAGGCCGAGGCGGCGCTGCGCAGCGCGGCGGCGAGCGCGGGCTTTCGCGAGATCGTCTTCCAGTACGAGCCGATCGCCGCCGCGTTCGACCACGAGCAGGCGGTGACGCGCGAGGAGAAGGTCCTCGTCGCCGACATCGGCGGCGGCACCTCCGACTTCTCGCTCGTCCGCGTCGGCCCCGAGCGCAAGGCGAAGGTCGATCGCAAGGCCGACATCCTCGCCAACCACGGCGTCCACATCGCCGGCACCGATTTCGACCGGCGCATCGAGCTGGCGAGCGTCCTGCCGCTGTTCGGCTACGGCGCGTACGGGCCGAGCATCGACGGCGCGCCGCCGCGCGAGGTGCCGAGCGCGGTCTACTTCGACCTCGCCACCTGGCACCTCATCAACACCGTCTACAACCCGCAGCGCGTGGTCGAGCTGCGCGGCATGCGCTCGTTCTATGCCGACGCGGCCCAGCACCGCCGCCTGATGACGGTGGTGACCGAGCACTACGGGCACGACCTGGTGGCGCGCGCCGAGGCCGCGAAGATCGCCGTCGCCGGCGGCGGCCGATCGACCATCGATCTCGGTCACGTCGAGGCGGGGCTGGCGAGCGAGCTCGACGAGGCCGAGGCGGCGCGCTCGCTCGAGGCCGACCTCGATCGCATCGTCGCGGCGGCGCGCACGACCGTCGCGCAGGCCGGGCTGCCGGCCGGCGGCGTCGACGCGCTCTACCTCACCGGCGGCTCGACCGGCCTCGACGTCCTGAGCGAGCGGCTGCGCGCCGCCTTCCCCGGCGCCCGCCTCGTCCGCGGCGATCGCTTCGCCAGCGTCGCGACCGGACTGGCGCTGTTCGCGCAGCGTCGCTTCGCCGGCCGGGGCCGACGCTGACGGCGGAACTTCCGCTTTGCCGGCCGCGGCCGACGCCGCTGTCGCGTCAGTCGGCGAGCACGGCCGCCATCGCCCGCGCCGTCGCGTCGACGTTGCCGCGGTTCAGCCCGGCGACGCACATCCGCCCGGAGCGCAGCACGTAGACCGCGAACTCGTCGCGCAGGCGATCGACCTGGCGCGGCGACAGGCCGGTGTAGCTGAACATGCCGCGCTGGCTGAGGAAGTAGCCGAAGTCGCGACCCGGCACCTTCGCGGCGAGAACGCCGTGCAGCGAGCGGCGCATCGCCTTGATGCGCTCACGCATCGCCGCCAGCTCGGCCTCCCAGTCGCGCCGCAGCGCCGGCTCGGTGAGCACGGCGGCGACGATCTGGCCGCCGTGGATCGGCGGACTCGAGTAGTTTCGGCGCACCGTGAACTTGAGCTGGCCGAGGACGTTGATCGCTTCGGCCGCGTCCGCGCAGACGACGCTGAGCGCGCCGCAGCGCTCGCCGTACAGGCTCATGCTCTTCGAGAACGAGTTGGCGACGAAGAACGCGAGCGGCCGGCCGGAACGGTCGCGTGCGGCGGCGAGGGCGCGCAGCGCATACGCGTCTTCGACGATGCCGTCGCCGAAGCCCTGGTAGGCGAGGTCGAGGTAGGGCACGAGCTCGCCCTCGACGAGGATCGGCACGAGCGCGTCCCACTGCGCCTGCGTCAGGTCAACGCCGGTCGGGTTGTGGCAGCACGCGTGCAGCAGGACGACGCTCTTCGCGGGCAGGCCGCGCAGCGCCTTGCACATCGCATCGAAGGCCAGGCCGCCGGTCGCGCCGTCGTAGTACGGGTAGTCGTGGACGGCGAGGCGGGCGCCCTCGAACATCGAGCGGTGGTTCTCCCAGCTCGGGTCGCTGACCCAGACTTCGCTCCCGGGCAGCCAGCGGGCGATGAAATCGGCGCCGACCTTGAGGCCGCCGCTCGAGCCCACCGACTGGATCGTCGCGACCCGTCCCGAAGCGATCGCCTCGTGGCCGCTGCCGAAAAGAAGCGCCTGCACCGCGGCGCGAAAGTTCGCCGCGCCTTCGATCGGCAGGTAGGGCTTGGACGCGTCGCGCGCGACGACCTGCTGCTCGGCGCGACGCACGGAATCGAGGACGGGGATGCGTCCGGCGTCGTCGAAGTAGATGCCGATCGAGAGGTTGATCTTGCCCGGCCGGGGATCCTTCTGAAAATCCTCGTTCAGGCTCAGGATCGGGTCGCCCCCGAACGGCTCGACGTGCTCAAACATGGGAGCGCGGCGGCCGGGCGCCGGGCCGTCCCAAGCCCGGCCGAGCCCCCGCGGGGGGCAGCGAACGAAGTGAGCGTGGGGGCTTCATCTCAGGCGGCGAGCGCCGCCTCGATGTCGCCTCTGAGGGATTCGGGCGAATCGTTGGGCGCGAAGCGCTTGATCACCTTGCCGTCCTTGCCGACCAGGAACTTGGTGAAGTTCCACTTGATCGTCTTGGTGCCGAGGATGCCCGGCGCCTCGGCGGTGAGCCACTTCCAGAGCGGCGCCGCGTTGTCACCGTTGACGTCGACCTTGCCCATCATCGGGAAGGTGACGCCGTAGTTCATCTCGCAAAACGACGCGATCTCGTCGTTCGCGCCGGGATCCTGGGCGCCGAACTGATTGCTCGGGAAGCCGATCACGACCAGGCCCTTGTCGCGATAGTCCTGCCAAAGCTTCTCGAGGCCGGCGAACTGCGGCGTGAAGCCGCACTTGCTCGCGGTGTTGACGACCAGCAGCACCTTGCCGCGCTGGCTCGCGAACTGCGCCGGCTTGCCGGTGATCGATTCGGCCTCGAAGGCGTAGATGTCCGGTGCGGTGGTGGCCATGGCGTCCTCGGGGTGAGCGTTCGCATGCATGGTAGCGCCGCCTTCTCGACCGCGCCGGCGCGCGATCAGTGGCCGCGCTCGCGCGCCGCGAGCACCGCGCCGGCGACGATGAACGCGCCCCCGACCGCCAGGCGGGCGGTGAGCGTGCCGCCGCCGAGCGCAACCGCCGACAGCGACGCGAACACCACCTCGGTGAGCATGACGACGGCGGTCCGATTCGCCGGCAGTCGCGCCGCGCCGTATTGGAGCGAGAGGTTGCCGGCGAGGAAGACCAGCGTCAGCGCGCCGGTCAGCGCCAGCCAGGGCCACGCCGGCGCGGGTGGCGCCGCTGCCGCGCCGGTCGTCGTGAGGAACGCCGCCAGCGCGGCGGCGACGACCGCGCCACCGAGGAACATCGCCAGCGACCGGCCTTCCTCCGGGCGGTTGGCCTCGCGCCGCAGCATCACGTTGTTGAAGGCGAACGAGAAGCCCCCGACGACGCCGAGCCAGTCGGCGAGCGAGCGCGGCAGCGGCAGCAGGTCGGCGAAACCGCTCGCCGCCGAATCGCCCCCGGCCGGCGGCCAGAGGACGATCGCCGCGCCGATCGCGCCGAGGCCGATGCGCAACGCCGCCGCCTTCGTCAGCCGCTCGCCCAGGACCGCGCGTGCGAGGAGGACGGTCCACAGCGGCATCAGGTAGAAGAGGAGGACGACGCGGACGACGTCGCCGATGACAATGGCCCAGTTGAACGACGCGTTGGTGAGGCCGGCGGCGGCGACGAGGAGCCAGAGCGCCGGTGTCGTCGCCACCTGCATGCAGGCGCGCGGCCGGGCGATCGCGATCGCCAGCGAGGCGACCGTGAAGATGATCGTCGTCGCCCAGAGCGGATGCAGCCCCGCCTCCTGCAGCCGCCTCAGCGGCCACCACGAGGTGCCCCAGACGAAGGCGTTGAAGACCAGCGCCCAGGCCGCGCGCCGGCTCGCGCGCTCGGGCAGGGCGGCGCTCAATGCTTGTCGAGGCGGGCGATCGCGAGCAGGTGCTCGACCTCGCCGCGATGGCGGACGAGGTTGCTTCGGTGCCAGCGGCGGATCAGCCACATCGTGCCCGCGACCAGGATGCCGAACACGGCGATCGAGGTGAACGCCGAGAGCCCGAAGCGCGTCATGCCGGTGTAGAAGGCGCCGAGGCCGAGGATGCACGCCTGCTCGTTGAAGTTCTGCACCGCGATCGATCGGCCGGCGCCCATCAGGTTGGCGCCGCGGTGCTGCAGGAGGGCGTTCATCGGCACGACCAGGAAGCCGCCGATCGCGCCGAGCAGGATCAGGAACGGCGCCGCGTACCAGACATCGGTGATGAGGTTGAGGCCGACCACCAGGATCCCCATGACGATGCCGAAGGGGATGACCTGCGTCGCCTGGTCGAGCCTCATGCGCAGCGAGGCGATGATCGCGCCGGCGGCGGTGCCGATGGCGACCACGCCGACGAGCGCCGAGGCCTGCGTCGTCGAGTAGCCGAGCGCCGCCGCCGCCCAGGCGAAGACGATCACGCGCAGGTTGCCCGAGACGCCCCAGAACAAGGTCGTCGTCGCCAGCGAGATCTGGCCGAGCTTGTCGTTCCACAGGCGCGCATTGCAGTTCGAGAAGTCGCGCACCAGCACGCCGACGCTGCGCGGCAGCGGCTGCAGCGGTGCTTCGGTGCGCGGGATGCGCAGGTTGAAGAGCGCGGCGACGACGTAGAGCGAGACGATCACCGCGACCGCCGCCTCGGGCGCCGAGCCGATGCCGGTGTCGAACATCGGCACGTCGAAGGCGAGCAGGTGCTGCGAGACGACGCGGCCGAGCAGCTGGCCGCCGAGCAGGACGCCGAAGATGATCGACAGGATCGTCAGTCCCTCGATCCAGCCATTCGCCTTGACCAGCTGCGAGTTCGGCAGCAGCTCGGTGAGGATGCCGTACTTGGCCGGCGAGTACGCGGCCGCGCCGAGGCCGACGATCGCGTACGAGAGCAGCGGGTTGGCGCCGAACAGCATCAGCAGGCAGCCGACGACCTTGATCGTGTTCGAGATCAGCATCACCGTGCCCTTGGGGACGGCGTCGGCGAACGCGCCGACCCCGGGCGCGAGGATGACGTAGAAGAGCGCGAACATCGGCGTCAACGCCGGCACGTGCCACGAAGGGGCACCGCTTGTTCTGAGCAACTCGATCGCCGCAACCAGCAGCGCGTTGTCGGCCAGCGAGCTGAAGAACTGCGCCGACATGATGGTGTAGAAGCCTTTTTTCATTCGCTTCCCGGCGCTACCGCACGTCGGAACTGACGCCCGACTGTCTCCCTGCGGCGGGGTTTATAGCACGCGGGTTTTCAGGATCGGCGTCCTTGACGTGGGTGTCGCGACGGACGGCTGGCAGAATTCCGCCATGCCTCGGCCGATCGAAGCGATCGTTCATCGCGACGCCCTCGCCGCCAATCTCGAGGTCGCGCGCGAGGCCGCGGCCGGTGCGCGCGTCTGGGCGGTGGTCAAGGCCGACGCCTATGGGCACGGCATCGCCAACGCATTTCCCGCACTCCAACGCGCCGACGGCTTCGCGCTGCTCGACATCGCCGAGGCCGAGCTCTTGCGCAGCCTCGGCTGGCGCGGCCCGATCCTTCTCCTCGAAGGCTGTTTCGATGGGCGCGATCTCGAGGCCTGCTCGCGCCTGCACCTGTGGCACGTCGTTCACGAGTCGCGCCAGATCGACCGCCTCGCCGCGCTCAAGACCGACCGGCCGCACCGCGTCTTCCTGAAGATGAACAGCGGCATGAACCGCCTCGGCTTCGCACCCGATCGCTATCGCGCCGCGTGGCTTCGCCTCGATGCGCTGGCGCAGGTCGAAGGCGTCGTGCTGATGACGCATCTCGCCAACGCCGATGCCGACGATGTCGCCAGCGTCGAGCCCGCGCTCGCCGCGTTCGAGGCGGCGACGCACGATCTTCCCGGCGAGCGATCGGTCTGCAACAGCGCGGCGACATTGCGCTTCGGCGCGCGCCTGGCGGCCGGCGGCGCGGCCTGGGTGCGGCCCGGCATCCTCCTTTACGGCTCGTCGCCCGACCCGGCGATGCACAGCGCCGACGACTGGCGGCTCGCCCCGGCGATGACCTTGCGCACGCGGCTGATCGCGATCCAGGAGCTCGCCGCCGGCGCGAGCGTCGGCTACGGCAGCCGCTTCACCGCCGCCGCGCGCATGCGCATCGGCGTCGCGGCCTGCGGCTATGCCGACGGCTATCCGCGCCTGGCGCCGGGCGACAACGAACTCGGCACGCCGGTTCTCGTCGATGGCGTGCGCACGCGTACCGTCGGCCGCGTGTCGATGGACATGATCACCGTCGACCTCGGCCCCGTGCCGACGGCGACGACCGGCAGCGAGGTCGTCCTCTGGGGCCGCGCGAGCACGGGCGCGGTGCTGTCGATCGACGACGTCGCGGCCGCGGCGGGAACCGTCGGCTACGAGCTGATGTGCGCGCGCGCGCCGCGCGTGCCGGTCGTCGCGGCATGAGCGCCGCGGTCGCGATCGGCTGGTGCGGCCTCAGCGCGGCGACGCAGGATCGGCTGGTGCGCGACGCCTGGCTGCTGATGGCCTGGTGGATCGTCGTCGGCCTCGCCTGCAGCTGGCTGCTGCTCGAGGTCTTTGGCCTGCGCTCGCCGCTGCTGCGCTATCCGCTGACGGCGCTGGCGATGCACGCGATCGGCACGGTGGGCGGCACGCGGGTCTGGCTCACTGCCTTCGCCCGCACGGTGCGCTCGCAGCCCGGGCGCTTCGGCCCGGTGCCCGAGCCGGCCGGCGGCGAAGCCCGCTTCCGCCGCCGCAGCGTCCTCGGCGGTCCCGATCCGATGGTGGTGCTGGCCGCGATCGGCGTGGCGATCGAGATCGGGCTGTGGTTCGAATCGGGCGAGACGCTGGTCTGGCTGACGCTGATCACGATCGCGGTCACGGCGGCAATCATGACAGTGGCGGTCTGGCTGGTCGGCATGGAGCGGCTGATGAGCGACAGCTCCGGCGTCACCCTCGCCAACCTGGCGCACGAGTTCGTCTTCGACCGCGCGACCGAGCGCGGCATCCTGCCGCACCGGCCGCCCGGCGAGTCACTGCCGATGATCTGGCGCGAGACCCTGGGACGCGGCATCGTGTTCCTGGTCTTCAGCATCGTCGCCGGCGCGACGCTGATGCTGATGCTGCCCCGCGCGGCGACGCTCGCCGACATCTTCGGATGACGTCGGCCGTGATCGCCGTCGACGAGGCCGAGGTCGAGATCACCGCGGTGCGCGCGCAAGGCGCGGGCGGCCAGAACGTCAACAAGGTGTCGAGTGCGATCCACCTGCGCTTCGACGTCGCCGCGTCGTCGTTGCCCGAGGCCGTCAAGGCGCGCCTGCTCGGCCGCGCCGACCGGCGCCTCAGCGACGAAGGCGTCATCATCATCAAGGCGCAGCGCCATCGCAGCCAGGACCTGAACCGGCGCGACGCGCTGGCGCGACTCAACGAGCTGGTCGCACGAGCCGCCCAGGTGCCGACGCCGCGCAAGCCGACGCGGCCGACGCGCGCCTCGCGCGAGCGCCGCCTCGAAGGCAAGAGCGTTCGCGCGGACGTCAAGGCCGGCCGCGCCAAGGTCGTCGACCGCGGCTGACGCCGTTCGCGATCGCTGCCGTCGTTTCGCGCCTTCGACGGCGCGTTTCATCGCGCGGCGATGGCCGGCCGGCGGCCGGACTTCTACAGTGGCGTCACTCCCTGGAGGCCGCCATGAACGCTCGCTCGCTCCTCTTTGCTCTCGTCGTCGTGACTTCGCTGCTGTCGGTCGTGACGATCGTCGCCGTCGCGCCGGCGGCCGAGACCGAGCGCAGCGACTTCCTTCGCGCCGCACCGGCGCACGCCTCCGCCGCTAGGCGCGCTTGAAAGTCGCGAGCAGGACGCCGAGGGCGACGAACAGGCCGCCGAAGACGCGGTTGATCACGCGCCGCCGCCCCGGCGTGCGGAGCGCGCCGAGCAGGCGGGCGGCGAGCGCGGCGTAGAGGATGTTGACGACGAGGTCGGTCAACCCCAGCGTCGCGCCGATGACGAGGTATTGCGGCAGGAGCGGCTCGCCCGCGGTCAGGAACTGCGGCACGACGGCGAGCATGAAGACCGTTCCCTTCGGATTGACGGCGTTCAGCAGCCAGGCCTCGAAGACGATGCGGCGGCGCGGCATCGACGGCATCGACGGCGCCGACGGCTCGCCCGTCGGCAGCGCGATCGGCGGCGCACGCCATTGGCGAATGCCGAGGTAGACCAGGTAGGCCACGCCGAGCCACTTGACGACGGCGAAGGCGAGCGCCGACGTTGCGATCACGGCGCCGAGGCCGACGGCGACGACGACGAGCTGGGTCCAGAAGCCGAGGATCAGGCCGAACGTCGCGAAGCAGCCGCGCGCGAAGCCATGGTTGAGCGAGGCGCTCATCACCGCGATCGCGCCCGGGCCGGGCGAGAAGCTGATCGCCCACGCGGCGATGAAGAAGGCGAGCCAGAGCGACAGCGACATCGACCGGATTTTGCCCGTTGCGATCGCCGCGACAATCGGCCGATGGCCAAGGAGAAATCGATCTACAGCTGCACCGAATGCGGTGCGACGAGCCCGAAGTGGCTCGGCAAGTGCCCGGGCTGCGGCGCCTGGAACACGCTCGTCGAGTCGGTCGCCGAGAGCGGCGTCAGGCCGCGCTACGCGCCCGGCCGTGGCCTGCTGTCGGCCGAGGCCGTGGCAACGCTCGCCGAGATCGACGCCACGGACGCCGAGCGCCATCCGACCGGCATCGAGGAGTTCGACCGGGCGCTCGGCGGCGGCATCGTAGCCGGCGGCGTCGTCCTGATCGGCGGCGACCCGGGGATCGGCAAGTCGACCCTGCTGCTGCAGGCGCTCGACGCCCTGGCGCGGTCGATGAAGGTGCTCTACGTCACCGGGGAGGAAAGCGGTGCGCAGGTCGCCTTGCGCTCGCGCCGCCTCGGCCTCGGCGCAAGCCCGGTGCGCGTGCTTGCGGAGATCCAGCTCGAGAAGATCCTCGCGACGCTCGAGGTCGAGCAGCCGGCGGTCGCCGTGATCGACTCGATCCAGACCGTCTACAGCGAGGCGCTGACGTCGGCGCCCGGCTCGGTCGCGCAGGTGCGCGAATGCGCGGCGCAGCTGACACGAATGGCCAAGGCGACCGGCATCACGATCATCTTGGTCGGCCACGTCACCAAGGACGGCGCGCTCGCCGGGCCGCGCGTGATGGAGCACATCGTCGACACCGTGCTCTATTTCGAGGGCGACACGCACTCGAGCTTTCGCCTTGTCCGCGCCATCAAGAACCGGTTCGGCGCGGTCAACGAGATCGGCGTCTTCGCGATGACCGAGAAGGGGTTGAAGGGCGTCAGCAACCCGAGCGCGATCTTCCTGTCGACGCACGGCGAGCCCGTGCCGGGCTCGTGCGTGCTCGTCACGCTCGAAGGGACGCGGCCGATGCTGGTCGAAGTGCAGGCGCTCGTCGACGCCGGCGGGCCGAGCCCGCGCCGCCTCTCGGTGGGCCTCGAGCGCGACCGCCTGGCGATGATGCTGGCGGTGCTGCATCGCCACGCCGGCATCGCCGCGCTCGACCAGGACGTCTTCGTCAACGCCGTCGGCGGCGTCCGCATCAGCGAGCCGGCGGCCGACCTCGCGGTGATGCTGGCGATCCAGTCGAGCCTGCGCGGCAAGGCGCTGCCGCGCGGCTTCATCGCCTTCGGCGAGGTCGGCCTCGCCGGCGAGGTCCGGCCGGCGCCGCGCGGCCAGGAGCGGCTGCGCGAGGCGGCCAAGCTGGGCTTCTCGCTCGCGATCGTGCCCAAGGCCAACGCGCCGAAGGGTGCGTCCCGCGGCGTGGCCGCGAAGGCCTTCGAAGGCCTGACGATCCATCCGGTCGAGCGCATCGAGGAAGCGATCGACCTCGTCCGCACGCTGTGAGGCGCGGTGAACGCGCGCCTCGGCTGGCTGCTGGCGGCGCTGTTTGCGTTCGCCGCGTGGCGCGCCTACGACCTCGCCGGCCTTGCCTTCGCGGCAAGCGCGATCGTCTTCTGGCTGCTGCTGCAGTTCAACCGCGCGGTGCGGGTGATGAGGAATGCTGCCGCCGCGCCGGTCGGCCACGTGGCCAGCGCGGTGATGTTCCATGCCGGCCTCGCTGCCGGCATGACGATGCTGCAGATCGTCACCACGACCAAGAGCCTGGGCAGGCGGGTCGCCGGCAGCGACGACGACTGGCGCTGGAGCGACGACGGCGGCACCAGCGTCGTGCTGCATTTCGAGCGCGGCCGGCTGGCGCGCTGGCGGATCGAGCGCCCCGATGAGCCCGCAGGCGACGAGGCCGCGGCCAGCAGCGCCGACCCGGCCGCCTAGAATCAGCGCCCCGATCACAGCGATGGAGCGCCTCATGTCGATGGCCGACCGCGACGGCAAGATCTGGATGGATGGAACGCTCGTCGAGTGGCGCGACGCGAAGATCCACGTCCTCACGCACACGCTGCACTACGGCTGCGGCGCGTTCGAGGGGGTGCGCGCCTACAACACGGTCAACGGCACCGCCATCTTCCGCCTCTACGAGCACACCCAGCGCCTCTTCAACAGCGCCAAGATCCTGCGCATGAAGATCCCGTTCTCGTTCGACGAGGTCGTCGAGGCGCAGCGCACCGTCGTGCGCGAGAACAAGCTCGAGTCGTGCTACCTGCGGCCGCTGACCTGGATCGGCTCGGAGAAGCTCGGTGTCTCGCCCAAGGGCAACACCGTGCACCTGATGGTCGCGGCCTGGCCGTGGGGCGCCTACCTCGGCGAGGAAGGGATGCGGCGCGGCATCCGCGTCAAGACCTCGAGCTACACGCGCCACCACGTCAACATCACGATGACGCAGGCCAAGGCGGTCTCGAACTACACCAACTCGATCCTCGCCAACATGGAGGCACTCGACGACGGCTACGACGAGGCGATGCTGCTCGATGCGAGCGGCTTCGTCAGCGAAGGCGCGGGCGAGAACCTGTTCATGATCAAGAAGGGCGTCGTCTACACGCCCGACCTGTCGGCCGGCGCGCTCGACGGCATCACCCGCAACACGATCCTCGCGATCTGCAACGACCTCGGCCTGAAGCTGGTCGAAAAGCGCATCACCCGCGACGAGGTCTACATCTGCGACGAGGCGTTCTTCACCGGCACCGCCGCCGAGGTGACGCCGATCCGCGAGCTCGACCGGATCGAGCTCGGCGCCGGCTCGCGCGGGCCGATCACCGAGAAGATCCAGAGCGCGTTCTTCGACATCGTCAACGGCCGCAATCCCAAGTACGCCGAGTGGCTGACCAAGGTCTGACCGGCATGGCCCATTCCGATGGATCGCGCGCCTCGGTCGAGCTGACCGCCGCCGAGCTGCAAGGCCCCGGCGTCGTCTTCTGCCCCAATCCGAAGATGCCGCTCTGGAGCAACCACCCGCGCGTCTTCATCGACGTCGCCAGCGCCGGCGTCGGCAAGTGCCCGTATTGCGGCACGGAGTACCGACTCAAGCCGGGCGAGAAGGTCCACGCCCATTGATCAATCCGGGCGCGAGCGGGTCGTGAACCGAACGCTCGTCATCGCGCCGCAGTGGATCGGCGATGCGGTGATGGCCGAGCCGCTGCTGGCGACGCTGGCCGAGGGCGGCGACCGGCTGACGGTGGCGGCGCTGCCCTGGGTCGCACCGGTCTTCAACGCGATGCCGGAGGTGGCCGAGGTCGTCGAGCTGCCGTTCGCGCATGGCCGCCTCGACTGGGCGGCGCGACGCCGCGTCGCCGCGCAGTGGCGCGACCGCTTCGACGTCGCCTACGTGCTGCCGAACTCGCTCAAGTCGGCCCTCGTGCCGTGGCTCGCGCGCATTCCTGCGCGCGTCGGCTACGCGGCCGAAGGCCGATCGCCGCTGCTCAGCCGTCGACTTTCCGCGCCCGCCGGACGCCCGCCGATGGTCGCGTTCTACGGCGCTCTTGCCGGCGCCGGGTTTGACGCGAACCGGCGACCGCGTCTTCACCTCGAGCCGGCCGTGCTCGCGGAGACGACGACGCGGCACGGCTTGCAGCGGGGGCGTTACTGGACCTTCGCGCCGGGCGAGCCGAGGAGCGCGAT
>Ga0247829_10001065_pt1 | contig 11979 bp, 12 predicted proteins | sample 12C_Control_Day4_FD_207765 | JGI IMG/M metagenome (GOLD analysis project Ga0247829, IMG submission 207765) | Soil microbial communities from agricultural site in Penn Yan, New York, United States - 12C_Control_Day4 | ecosystem: Environmental > Terrestrial > Soil > Agricultural land | place... | reverse complement strand
TGAATCGGAAGGGTCGCGGCCTCCCGCCGGTCCAGAAGTAGCCGTGCCGCTCCAACGTTTCCACCGCGAGCGGGTTCACCTGGGCCGCCGGCTGCGACCCCGCGCTCTCGGCAACGAACAGGCCGCCACCCTTCCGATTCAGGATCTTCTCCGCCATCTGGCTTCGCGCGCTGTTCCCGGTACACAGGAAGAGCACCCGCAGGGGCTTTCCTCCGTGTTGCATGCTTCCGTCCTCCGCCATGCCACGGCTCCGTGAAAGTGTTCACGACTCCTCGGTGACCGCCTTGCGCATGACCACCGCGGAGGCCGGGCAGGCCCCGGTGAACTCCGCTGAGGTCCGCACCGCGTCCGGAACCCGGTCGCGGCCGATGCAGGCGAACCCCAGCCGCGGGAAATAGTGCTCCGCCGTGGTCGTGAGCAGGAAGACCTCCTGGACGCCGGCGGCACGACCCTGCTCGAGGACCCGGTCAACCAGCGCTCGGCCGATGCCGCTGCCCCGCCACTCCGGCGCTACGGCCACGGAGCGGAGCAATCCGGCCGCGCCGTAGCGCTCCATCCCTGCCACACCCACGACGGCGCCCTCGTGCTCGCCGATCCAGAACTGGTGGAGCCAATCGGCGACCCCGTCGGTCGGCAGCTCGAGCTCCCGGAGCAGCACCGCGACCCTGTCGCGGTCGGCTTGCACCGCTCGTCTGAGGGTCACGCACCGCTGGTCGCGGGTCGAGACCACCTCGCTTGGGTTGCTCACCACCGTATCTCCCTGGTTCCGGGGCCCGTTACGCGCAGCAGTCGGGGCCGCAGCACGAACGTGCGGGCTCCGGCGCAGGTTTGACCGCCCGGACGAACGCTCCCATGACCCGCCCGCCGACCTCGCGCGCGAGCACCTCGGTGTCCAGACCGGCGCCGGTCAGGAACGCCCTGGCGTCCTCGAACTCGTAGACCCGGGTGGCCTCGATGTCGATCTTCTCGAAGCCCGTCTCCGACAGGAGCGAGCGGAACTCCTGCTCGGTGAGCGCCCCGGCGACACAGCCGACCCAGAGCTCCATGCTGCGGCGGACGGCCGGTGGGATCTCTCCCCGGCACACCACGTCCGACACCGCGAACCGCCCCCCCGGCTTGAGCACGCGGAACGCCTCGGCGATGACCTTGGGCTTGTCGCCGGACAGGTTGATGACGCAGTTGGAGATGATCACGTCCACCGAGGCGTCGGGCAGCGGGATGGCCTCGATTTCGCCCTTCAGGAATTCGACGTTCTCGACCCCGGACTTGCGCTGGTTCTCCCGAGCGAGGGCAAGCATCTCGTCGGTCATGTCCAGGCCATACGCCTTGCCGGTGGGGCCGACGCGCCGGGCCGAGAGCAGGACATCCACGCCGCCGCCCGAGCCGAGGTCCAGCACCACCTCGCCCTCCCGCAGCTCGGCAAGAGCGGTCGGGTTGCCGCATCCGAGGGACGCCAGCACCGCCTCGGCCGGCAGCATCGCGGTCTCCGACGCGGTGTAGAGGTTGGACGTGATCGGATCGGGTGCCGAACACTCCCGCGATCCGCCTCCGCAGCAGCCGGGTTTGGCCCCGGTGGCCACCTGCAGCGCGGCATTTCCGTACCGCTCCCGGACCGTGTCCTTCAGGTTCTCGCTGTTCATCTCGTCCTCATCAAGAAAGTTTGATGGATGTCCCAAAAAAGGGGGGGTCAGCAGCACCCATTCCGCCGCTCCGCGGTGGACGGCGCCGAGGCCATGCTCTCCACCAGCTCACCCACCTCGGCCAGGACGTCCGTGTTCAGCGTGTAGTACATCCAGCGGCCCTCCCGGCGATCGGTCACCAGTCCGGCGTCCTTGAGCACCTTGAGGTGGAACGACAGCCGCGACTGGGCCGCGTCCAGCGAGTCGGTCAGGTCGCACACGCAGCGCTCGCCGAAGCGCAGGCGCTGCAGGATGGAAAGCCGGGTCCCGTCGGAGAGGGCGTGGAATAGCTCGGCGGCTCGGGCGTGGTCGGTCGCGGATCGGGTGGCCATGGCACGGAATATATCAAGAACGGTTGATGTGTCAAGTACTCCTCGGATGCCACCGGCGTCCCGGACGGCGGCGAACGCGTCAGAGTTCCTCGGCCAGCGCGACGATGATCCCCGCAGGGCCCCGCACGTAGCAGAGCCTGTACTTGTCCTCGTACTGGGCCACCTCGCCGACGAGTTCGGCGCCGTGGGCGCGCAGGCGGGCGACGGTGTCGTCGACGCTCTCGACTGCAAACATGACGCTCCGCAGGCCCAGCGCGTTCGGCGGTGCGATCGCCGGTTCAATCTCGACAAGTCTCGGGTTGCGAAACCTCGTCAGCTCGAGCCGCCCGTGCCCATCCGGGGTGCACATCATCACGATGTCGACTTGGACACTGTCGAGCCCGTTGACCCGGTCCACCCAGGGGCCGTCGACCGCGCTCTGGCCTTCCTGCGCCATGCCGAGCGTGGTGAAGAACGCAACGGCAGATGGGAGATCGTCGACGACGACGCTGACATGGTCCATTCTCTTGATCGTCATGTGCTTAGATTAGCAAGAGCGGAGTGCGGCTGTCCAGCGAGGAAGGTGTACCATGACCAAAGTCGGCATTCTCGGGTCCGCCGTCGTCGGCCAGGCCCTGGCGCAAGGTTTCAAGCAGCACGGATACGAGGTTCGGATCGGCAGTCGAACGCCAGCCAAGCTCGCCGCGTTCACCGAATCTTCAGGCATTCCGGCGGGCACGTTCGAGGCGGTCGGTGGATGGGGCGAACTCCTGGTGCTCGCAGTTCACGGGATGGCCGCCCAGGAGGCCCTGACCATCGCCGGCGCGAAGAATCACCGAGGCAAGATCGTCATCGATACCACGAATCCGCTGACCAGGGACCCTCCGGTGGACGGCGTCGTCAAAGTCTTCACCGGACCGAACGAGTCCCTGCTCGAGCGGCTGCAGGCCGCCTTCCCCGAGACCCGTCTGGTGAAGGCGTTCAACAGCGTCGGCAGCGCCCGCATGGTGAATCCGGTCTATGCCGGAGGGCCGCCGACGATGTTCTTCTGCGGGAACGACGCGGAGGCCAAGGCCACGGTCGCGGAGATCCTGAGGCGGTTCGGCTGGGACCCGGCGGACATGGGGACGGCCGCGGGGGCGCGGGCGATCGAGCCGCTGTGCCAGCTCTGGTGCATCCCGGGATTCCGGGAGAATCACTGGACGCACGCCTTCAAGCTGCTGTGGGATTAGCCTACCGCCCAGCCGAGGCCAGATCCGGGAGCCTGAACGGCCGCCGAGTGTATTCCTGCTTCCAGTCCTCTCTGGTCTCGTCCAGGAGCAGGGCCAGGGCGGCGCCGATCGGATAGAACGCGACCCGCCGCTGCCGGGCCAGGTCGAGTTTCTCCAGCTCACTCCGCAGACCCCGAATCGCGTCCTCGGCGGCCTGGCCATAGGGCTCGTAGTCGGGGAGGCGCCGAAAGTCGGCGGACGGCTCCCCGGTCGCGGCTGCCGCCCGGGCCACGGCGTACTGAATGAAGCGAGCCCCGCCTTCCTGCCAGAGCTGAAACTCGAAGTACCGGTGGTCGTCGGCGGTAAGGAGCTTTCGGAGGCGATCCCGGCTTTCGCTGACCGCCTGCAGCGCCCGGCCCCGAGTCTCGGACTGAGCCTCCAGCGCCTGGACGAGTGCCGCGGCCAGGCTTCGCATGGCTTCCTGAACCGGCGCCGAGTCGTACGGGAACGGATAGTCCAGCATCCACTGCCCGGTGGTGTCGCCCCGCGCTAGCCCGAGCCGCGACACGCCGCCGTTGTAGTCCGGCTGGGAGAACTGCCACTGGTGGAAGTGCTCGTGCAGGAGCGTCAGAACCCAGGCCGTCGAGGACTTCCCCGTGCGCTCGGCCGAGCCGATGACCACCGTGGGCACCCCGCCCACGGCAGGGAAGGTCGCCAGGAGGTTGGGGGAGAACTGTCGAGGACGGGTCCAGACCTCGGCGCCCAACGCCGCGTCGTGGCCGAGCGGAGTGAAGTCGCGGGGGTGGCGCTCGGAGGCGACGAGAAACTCGGCCGAATCGCCGACCAGCAGCACCTGGAACTTCGTCTGTCCCCAGCCGGGCCAGATCCGGTCGCACACCCGACCGGCGAGCTGCCTTCCCTCGGCGAGCCGCACCCGGTCCGCCGGCGGGAGATGGAGCAGCGTCTGAGCGCATCCCGTCTCCATGGGCGCGGCGACGCTCAGGAGCACAATACCTGGTCCATATAAGGAAGAGCGCACGGTGTCCTCCTGGGCGGATGGTGCGTGAGCGGATGCCCGGTCGACGGAGAGCGTGGCACCCGGTAATTGCGCAAATTCATGCCGCTGGCGGACAGTGGCGCGCCGTGCGCACCAACCCTACCTTTTCCCTATCCCTTTCACAACGAAGTCCAGAGCATGCGGAAGTTGCTCGGCTGGATCGGCGCGACGGTCGGCGGCAGCGTGGGCTGGTGGGCCGGCGCCCGCGCGGGGGTCATGACGGCGGTGTTCGCGAGCGCCATCGGCACCGGAGCCGGCCTCTATCTCGGATGGTGGATAGCGGAGCGGCTGCTGGACTAGGTGGTGGATTCCTCTTGCAGGAGGTCGTGTGACACCGCCAGGCTCGGCGACGGCCGGCGCCACCGCATCGACGCCAGCATGCTGCAGCGCGAGAGCTGGGTGCACCTGGCAGACGACTGGAAGCGCTTCAACGTGACGAACGAGCACGGCATGCGGTGGTTCGTGGATGGCGTTCGTGTCGATCCGTCGAAACCTTACACGCCCGGAGCGGCGGTGTACGTTCCCGAACCTGACCCACCCACAGGGTGCGGCCTGCGCTGAGGAATTCGCTTCAGGAGCACGTCATGCGACCCCTTCGGTACTACATCAACGTCACCTTGGACGGGTGCTGCGATCATCGGGCAGGGATCCCGGACGAAGACCTGCATCGTCACGCGACCGAGAGCATCGCCCAGGCCGACGCCCTCCTCTTTGGTCGCGTGACCTACGAAATGATGGAGGCAGCGTGGCGCTCGCCGCCGCCCGCGGGCGCGAGGCCCGAGTGGATGGAACCCTTCGCCCGGACGATCGACGCGGCAAGGAAGTACGTGGTCTCGAGCACCCTGGCGCGGGTCGAGTGGAACGCGGAGCTGGTGCGCGGGGATCTGCGGACGGCCGTCGAGCGGCTCAAGCAGGAGCCGGGCAAGGGACTGTTCGTGGGAGGCGTGACGCTCCCGCAGGCGTTGGCGGAGCTGGGATTGATCGATGAGTACCAGTTCGTCGTGCACCCCAGGGTGGTGGGCCATGGACCGACGCTGTTCGCGGGGCTCTCGAAGCGAATCGACCTAAAGCTCGTGAGCCGGCTGGAGTTCGCCTCGGGGGCGGTGGCGATGCGGTATGAGCCGAGGTTGAACCCCTAACCAGGGATTGCTGCATGGTGGATGTCAGCTCTCCGGCCTGTCCGACGTGTCATGCCGCGCTACCTCGTCTTCCTCGAGCGCGGAGCAAGTGTAGAGCCTGCAATCACTGGATGTATCCGTCCTTCAGATCGGTCTTTCAATCGACCCTGCTGACGGAACCCCAACATACCGTCACCAAGGCGCTCGCCCCCTTGCAGGAGAGATCGCCGGCCAGCGCCAGAGTGATCTCCCAGGCCCTCCCACAACTGCGAGCGGCGCAGGACGACAAGGGCGGACTGGCACTGGTGACTCGTGATCTCCTCATCGCCTTGGAGCCCCGGGATGACCCGGCAGCGGCGGAGATCCATTGGCATCAGTGTGCCGGCGTCATGGCGCGCCTCGGTCAGGAGTTCCGCTGGGCCCTCCGACGCTCCGCCGAGGCGCTGCTCGATCGCCGCATGCTGGAAGCGATCATCGGGCAGTCAAGAGGCGAAAGGACGCCGACCGAGGAGGACGTCGTCCTGACGGTCTGCTACCAGGGGGATGCCTGGGACGCGTGCCGAAGCACCGGCGGGTATGAGAGTGGTGCCTCGGAAGGGGGGACGCTCCGGTTCACTGTCGCGCAGGCACGGGAACGGAGCGTCCTTCCCCACACCGGCTGCCAGCATACGGTGAATGGTGTCCCCGGGTTCTGCCGCTGCCGGTACAAGGCCGTCTAGGATCGGGTCGGCAGCACGTCGCCTAGACACTCGTGCCGTCGGGTATGTCACATAGACCTTCCGCTCGCACACGGTCTCCCGACGGGGGAGCTCAGCGGGCCGGTATGGCAATCCGCTCTTCGTCCTGATTCCCGGGGCCTCGGATTCTACGAGAAGCCGCAAGAGCCTGCGATCCTCCGCCCTTCCTGCTCCCCCGCGTGGAACCAATTGCCGATTCGTGGCGTTCCGCTCCCGAGTGATGGAGCGGAACGAGCGACGCGCCGGCAGAGGAGGGGGCCGTGGCTGGAGCCGAAACAGCACGACTGGCGCAGGACGCGCGCCGGGAGCGTAACTGGAAGCGGTGGGGGCCGTACCTCTCCGAGCGCCAGTGGGGTACGGTCCGGGAGGACTACTCCGAAGGCGGCGACTGCTGGAGCTACTTCCCGCACGACCACGCTCGAAGCCGGGCCTACCGCTGGGGCGAGGACGGCCTCCTCGGCATCACCGATCGCCAGGGTCGGATGTGCTTCGCCCTCGCGCTCTGGAACGGGCGGGATCCCATCCTCAAGGAGCGGCTGTTCGGGTTGACCGGCCCGGAAGGCAATCATGGCGAGGACGTGAAGGAGCTGTACTACTATCTCGATTCCACCCCGACCCACTCCTATCTCAAGGCCCTCTACAAGTACCCGCAGGCGGAGTACCCCTACGAGGCGCTGGTCCGCGGCAATGGCGAGCGGGGCAAGCAGGACCCTGAGCTGGAGCTGCTCGAGACCGGTGTCTTCGACGGCGACCGATACTTCGACGTCCTCGCGGAGTACGCCAAGGCGGACACCGACGACATCCTGATCCGGATCACCGTCGCCAACCGCGGGCCCGACACCGCGACCCTGCACCTGCTGCCGACGCTCTGGTTCCGGAACACCTGGAGCTGGGGCAGGGAAGGGGAGGGCTACTGGCCGCGCGGCGTGATCCGTCCCGCCGGCCCGGCGGGCCTCGAGGCGGAGCACGCGAGCCTCGGTCGCTACCGGCTCGACGCCGACTCGGTTGACGGGGCCGCGCCCGAGCTCCTCTTCACCGAGAACGAGACCAACGCCAGCCGCCTGTACGGCTCGCCGAACGCACAGCCCTACGTGAAAGACGCGTTCCATCGCGCGGTCATCCAGGGCGAGCGCGAGGCGGTGAACCCCGCCGGCGAGGGGAGCAAGGCGGCGTTCAGGTACACGCTCGTCATCCCCGCCGGAGCGGAGCGCGTCGTGCGCCTCCGCCTCAGGAGCCTGGACCAGGCTCAGGGCAAACCCTTCGGGCCCTCTTTCGAAAAGGCCTTCCGGGACCGCATCGCGGACGCCGACGAGTTCTACGCCGATCGGATCCCCGCCGGCGCGACCGCCGACGAGCATCGGGTCATCCGGCAAGCCTATTCCGGCCTCCTCTGGAGCAAGCAGTTCTACTGCTTCGTCGTCCAGCACTGGCTCGAGGGCGATCCCGCGCAGCCGAGGCCCCCCGAGGGGCGGAGGTTCGGCCGCAACGCGGACTGGCCCCACTTGTACAACCGGGATGTGGTCTCCATGCCCGACAAGTGGGAGTATCCCTGGTATGCCGCCTGGGACCTCTCCTTCCACATGATCCCGCTCGCGCACATCGATCCCGAGTTCGCCAAGGAGCAGCTCGTCCTGCTGCTGCGCGAGTGGTACATGCATCCCAACGGCCAGCTGCCGGCGTACGAGTTCGCCTTCGGGGACGTGAACCCGCCGGTGCACGCCTGGGCCTGCTGGCGGGTGTACAAGATGACCGGCCCGCGTGGCGGGCGCGACCGGCTCTTCCTCGAGCGCGTCTTCCAGAAGCTCCTGCTCAACTTCACCTGGTGGGTCAACCGCAAGGACCCCGACGGCCACAACCTCTTCGCCGGGGGCTTCCTTGGCCTCGACAACATCGGGGTCTTCGACCGCTCCAGGCCGCTTCCCACGGGCGGCCACCTGGAGCAGGCCGACGGCACGGCGTGGATGGCGTTCTACTGCAACACCATGCTCTCGATGGCGCTGGAGCTGGCGAGCGAGGACCCCGCCTACGAGGACGTGGCCTCCAAGTTCTTCGAGCATTTCATCGCCATTGCCGACGCGATGAACCACCTGGGCGGAACCGGCCTGTGGAACGAGGAGGACGGGTTCTACTACGATCAGCTCCATATCGACGGCCACCACATCCCGCTGCGGGTGCGCTCCCTCGTGGGCGCGCTCCCCCTCATCGCGGTCGAAGTCCTGGATGAGGGGAAGTTCGGACACCTCAAGGGATTCCGGCGGCGGATGAAGTGGTTCCTCGAGAACCGCCCCGACATCACCGACAACATCGCCTGCATGCGACCGCGCCACCACGAGGGCCGCGTCCACCGCCTGCTGTCGATTCCCACGAGGGACCGGCTGCCGCGCGTGCTCCGCTACCTGCTCGATGAGACCGAGTTCCTCTCGCCCCACGGCATCCGCTCGGTGAGCCGGATGCACGAAGCCCACCCCTATGAGTTCGATGTGATGGGCGAGAACTACCGGGTGGACTACGTGCCGGCCGAAGGCAACAGCGGCCTGTTCGGCGGGAACTCCAACTGGCGCGGGCCCATCTGGCTCCCCATCAACTTCCTGCTGCTCGAATCGCTGGAGCGATACCACCATTTCTACGGCGAGGACCTGCGGGTCGAGTGCCCTATGGGCTCGGGCCGCATGGTGACCCTGCAGGAGGCGGCCCTGGAGCTGGAGGAGCGACTGGCGAGTCTCGTGCTGCGGGATGACCAGGGCCGCCGCCCCTGCCACGGCGGCGAGGCCCGCTACGCCACCGATCCCCACTGGAAGGACCTGGTCCTTTTCTACGAGTACTTCCACGGCGACAACGGTCGGGGCGTCGGAGCCAGTCACCAGACCGGGTGGACCGCGCTCGTCATCCGCTGCATCGAGGACCTGATTCGCCGGCGCAGCGATGCCGCCTCCAGACGTGATGCCATCAAACCCTCAGCCCTCGCGGGGAGCCTCGGATGACCTCGATCCCGATCAACGACGATACCGAGTGGCTCGAGGCCGACGGCCTGGGCGGCTTCGCCTCGGGCACCACCTCCGGCCTCCGGACCCGCCGGTACCACGCGCTGCTCCTCGCGGCCACCACCCCGCCGACCGGGCGCATGGTCCTGGTCAACGGCGTCGATGCCTGGATCCAGCCGGCGACGCCTGCGCAGGGCGGCCGCGGGCACGAATATCTGACGCGGCAGCGGTACCGGCCCGGGGTCGTCGTGCCTGAGCAGGGAGCCACGCTGGAGTCGTTCACCCTGGAGCCGTGGCCCACGTGGATCTACCGACTGGCCGACGGCACCCGGATCGAGCACGAGGTCTTCGTCCCCGCGCGGAGCGCATTCGTGGCGCTGCGATGGAAGGTGCTGGACGGGCCCGCGCCGCTGATCCTCAAGGTCCGCCCATTTCTGTCCGGACGCGACTCTCACGCCACCCACCACGAGAACGACGCGTTCCGCTTCGGCGCCGAGGTCGAGGGCGACCGGGTCCGCTGGCGTCCGTATGAGGGCGTGCCCGATGTCACCGCCCTCAGTAACGGGCGCTACCGGACCGACCCGCAGTGGTATCGCGGCTTCGTATACAGCGAAGAGCTCGCCCGCGGCCTCGACGCCGAAGAAGACCTCGGCGCGCCGGGGATCTTCACCTGGGACCTAGGCCTGGGCGCCGCGGTGCTGCTGCTCGGCGCCGGAGACGCGCTCCCCGAAGGCAGCGACCCGGCGGCGCTGGTCACCCTGCTGGCGCGGCGCGAGCACGCCCGCCGCGCACGGCTCGGCTCGCCGCTGGAGCGCGCGGGTGACGCCTATCTGGTACGTCGGGGGGACGGCAAGACCATCATCGCCGGCTATCCCTGGTTCACCGACTGGGGCCGCGACACGTTCATCGCGCTGCGCGGCCTGTGTCTCGCGACCGGCCGCCTGGCCGACGCGCGCTCGATTCTGCTGGAGTGGGCCGGGCTGGTGTCCGAGGGGATGCTGCCCAACCGCTTCGTGGACCAGGGCGGCGCGGCCGAGTACAACACGATCGACGCGTCGCTCTGGTACGTGATCGCGGTCCACGAGTACCTCGCCGCGATGACGCGGCGCCGGCTCAAGGTGGCGGCCCAGGACCGTCGCGCGCTGGAGGACGCGGTGCGGGCGATCCTGGCCGGCCACATCCACGGGACGCGCTACGGCATCCGCGCCACCGAGGACGGGCTGCTCGCCGGCGGAGAGCCGGGCGTCCAGCTCACCTGGATGGACGCCAAGGTGGGCGACTGGGTGGTCACGCCGCGCATCGGCAAGCCGGTGGAGATCCAGGCACTCTGGCTCAACGCGCTCCGGGTGGCGGAGTGGTTCACCGAGGAGTTCCGGCCCCTGTTCGACCGGGGCGCGGCGGCGTTCGCCGACCGCTTCTGGAACGCCGAGGGGGGATACCTCTACGACGTGATCGACGCCGACCACGAGCCCGGCAAGGTCGATCCCTCGTTCAGGCCCAACCAGATCCTCGCGATCGGTGGGCTCCCCATCCAGCTGCTCGAGGGACCCCGCGCCCGGCAGGTGGTGGATGCCGTCGAGCGGGTGCTCTGGACCCCGCTCGGACTCAGGACCCTCGCGCCCGGCTCGTGGGGCTATCGGCCCGTCTACGCGGGAGACATGCTGGCGCGTGACGGCGCCTACCATCAAGGCACCGTCTGGCCGTGGCTGCTCGGCCCCTTTGTCGAGGCCTGGGTGCGAGTGCGGGACAACACGGTGGAGGCCCGGCACGAGGCCAGGCAGCGCTTTCTCGAGCCGCTGCTCGCCCACCTGAACGAGGCGGGGCTGGGGCATATCTCGGAGATCGCGGACGCCGACGCGCCGCACACGCCCCGAGGCTGTCCCTTCCAGGCCTGGTCCATGGGCGAGGCGCTGCGCCTGCAGCTCGAGGTCCTGCAGGACGGGCCGGCGCGCGTGTCCAACCCCAGGGTCGCCGCCCTGACGGCATGATGGCGAGGTTCCGGGTCGAATACCTGATGGAGGCCGCACTGCTCGGGATCTTCATGATCTCGGCGTGCGTCTTCGTGGTGCTCTTGGATTACCCGGCCTCGCCGGTTCGCCTGGCGGTTCCCGACACCGACCTGCGCCGGCTCCTGATCGGGCTGGCGATGGGCACCACCGCGGTGACGCTGATCTACTCCCCCTGGGGCATGCAGTCGGGGGCCCACTTCAACCCCGCGACCACGCTGACGTTCTTCCGGCTGGGGAAGGTGCGGCGCCGGGACGCGCTCGGCTACATCGGCGCCCAGTTCGCCGGGGCCGCGGCCGGTGTGGGAGTCGCCTGGGCCGTGCTCGGTCCCCGTCTGGCCGACCCGGCGACGCACTTCGCCGCGACCGTGCCCGGCGCCAAGGGCGTCGCGGCCGCGTTCTTCGCCGAGGTCGTCATCTCGTTCCTGTTGATGTCGGTGATCCTGCGGGTCTCGAATCACGGGCGCTTCGCCCGCTACACGGGCCTCTGCGCCGGGATCATGGTGGCGCTCTTCATCACCCTCGAGGGGCCGTTGTCCGGCATGAGCATGAACCCGGCCCGCACGCTGGGCTCGGCGCTCTTCGCCCGGGACTGGACCGCCCTCTGGATCTACTTCGTCGCCCCGCCCGCGGGGATGCTGGCCGCCGCCGAGCTGTATCTCCGGCAGCGCGGGCCCGGAGCCGTGTTCTGCGCCAAGCTGCATCACCAGAACCGGAAGCGCTGCATCTTCTGCGAGGCGCGCCGGCCGGTCCCGACGGAACCTTTTCGAGCGTCCCGGCATTCCAGTCCCCCGATGACACGATCGCACGCACGTCCGCACACGCTCGAGGAGAACGAAGGATGAAACGCCGCATCTTGATCGGGGGGGTGGTCGTACT
>Ga0247829_10001064_pt1 | contig 11979 bp, 6 predicted proteins | sample 12C_Control_Day4_FD_207765 | JGI IMG/M metagenome (GOLD analysis project Ga0247829, IMG submission 207765) | Soil microbial communities from agricultural site in Penn Yan, New York, United States - 12C_Control_Day4 | ecosystem: Environmental > Terrestrial > Soil > Agricultural land | place: USA... | reverse complement strand
GATGCGGAGGCCGCGCTCCTCGGCGGCGGCCTCGTAGAGCTCGGCGACGCCGGCGGCGAGGCGGCCGAGGTCGACTTGGGTGAACTGCTCGGCGCCGATGCCGGCGTCGATGCGGGAGATGTCGAGCAGCGCGGTGGCGGTGGCGAGGACGCCCTCGGCCTCGCGGAGGGCCTGCTCGATGCGGGTCTTCTGCTCGTCGGGGGGGACGTCGTCGTTGGCCGCGGCCTCGAGATGGCGGATCAGGCGGCCGAGGGGGCTGCGCAGGTCGTGGGCGAGGCTGTCGGTGACGGTGCGCAGGTCGCGGACGAGGGTCTCGATGCGGTCGAGCATGGCGTTGAGCGTGCCGGCGAGGCGGTCGAACTCGTCGCGGGTGCCGCGCAGCGCCACGCGGCGGTCGAGGGCGCCGGCCATGATGGCGCGGGCGGCGCCGTCGATCTCGCCGATGCGGCCGGAGACGAGGCGGGAGAGCAGCCAGCCGGTGGCGAGCGAGAGCGCGGTGATCGCGGCGAGGGCCCAGAGCAGGGCGCGGGCGAGGGTGGAGTCGAAGGCGGAGCGGGCCTCGACGTCGCGGCCGACGAGGAGGAGCTCGTCCTGGGGCAGGCGCAGGGTGAGCGCGGAGATGCCGGTCGGGCGGCTGCGGTCGGTGCGGTAGAGGTCGAGGGTGGTCCAGCCGTTGTCGGCGGCGACGGTCGGCGGCCATCTCGACAGGTTGCCGGCGATGCGGCGGCCCTCTGCGTCGGCGAGGAGGTAGACGGCGTCGCGCTCGGTCGGGTTGTCGAGGCGCGAGCCGATGGCGCGGGCGAGGGCGGGGGCGCCGCCGCGCTGATAGTCGTCGGCGAGGCCGCGGATCTCGGCCTCGACGACGGCGCGCTGCTCCTCGTCGATGACGCCACCGATGCGCCAGTAGAGGAAGCCGAGGACGAGGGCGGTGGAGACGGCGACGAGGACGAGGTGCGCCGCGATCAGCCGCATGGTGGCGTTGCGGAGCATGGGGGTCAGGACCCCGCCTGCGTCTCTGTCGGAGCGGCTTCGGCCGAGGTCTCGGCCGACGGGCCGAGCGAGGTTAACTGGCTAACGCCCCAGTGCCCCCTGATGCGGTCTCCGGTCGAGTCGCTCGCTGGTTCCGGGGAGCGAACCTGCCCTTGGCGAGGCACTGCCTCGCGCAGGTTCGTCGGCTGGAGCGCGCGAGCGCGGAGGCCGAGGGGTGTCGGGCAGAACCGTCGGGATTTGTGTACCCCAAATCCGCGAAGTGAAGGCTGCAGCCGCGCGTCACGCCGGGCGCGGGGAGCGAAGAGATCAACCGGAACCAGCATGAGCAGGATGACGTGAGGGCATGGGGAAGCGAAGCGGACGGGGTTAGCCCGGCGGGCATTCCGGGCGGCGGGGGCGAAGCGCCGATCGGGAGGAGCCGGAGTCACGGGGTCGGGCCGAGCTTGTAGCCCGAGCCGCGGACGGTGTGGATGAGGGCGGTCTCGCCCTCGGCGTCGACCTTGCGGCGCAGGCGGCTGATGTGGACGTCGATGACGTTGGTGCGGGGGTCGAAGCGGTAGTCCCAGACGCCTTCGAGGAGCATGGTGCGGGTTACCACACGGCCCTGGCGGCGCATGAGGAACTCGAGCATCTGGAACTCGCGGGGGAGAAGCTCGATGCGGCGGTCGCCGCGGCGGGCGGCGCGGGCGATGAGGTCGAGCTCGAGGTCGGCGCAGGCGATCTGCGTCGGCTCGGCGCGGGTCTCGGCCGGGCGGCGGAGCACGGCCTCGAGGCGGGCGGAGAGCTCGGCGAAGGAGAAGGGCTTGACCATGTAGTCGTCGGCGCCGGCGCGGAGGCCGCGCACGCGCTCGTCGATGGCGCTCATAGCGGTGAGGAGGATCGCCGGGGTCTGGACGCCGGCGGCGCGCACGGACTTGAGCAGGGCGAGACCGTCGAGGTCCGGAAGCATCCGGTCGAGGACGAGGGCGTCGAAGGCGGCCTCGCCGGTGGTGATCGCGTGCATCAGGCCGTCGCGGCCGGAGGCCGTCGCCTCGACGGTGTAGCCCGACTCGCGCAGGCCCTTGGCGAGGTAGTCCCGGGTATCGTCGTCGTCCTCGACGACAAGGATTCGGCGCGACATGCGGTCCCTCGTGAAGGTGGGGCCGCCGCGGTGTGCGGCGGCCCCGGTTTCCAGTCCCAAGATGGGCTCAGGCGAGCTTGACGCCAACGAAGATCTTGGCGCCCTGGCGCTCGATCTGCAGGAGGACGGCGTCGGTCTTGGTCTGCTTGATCGCGGTGTCGACGTCGGCGGGCGAGGTGACCTTGGTGGTGCCGACCTGGAGGATGACGTCGCCGACCTCGAGGCCCGCGTCGGCGGCCTTGCCGTTGCCCTCGAGCGAGGTGATGACGACGCCGTCGACGCTGTCGTCGAGCTGGAGCTGCTCGCGGGCGGTCGGGGTGATCGGCGCGAGGGTGGCGCCGAGCTTGGCCGAGGCGGTGCCGTCCTCCTCCTGCTGGCCGGTCTCGGCCGAGGCGACCTGCTGGTCCTTAAACTTGCCGAGGGCGAGCTCGACGGTCTTGTCGGCACCGCCGCGCAGGACCTCGACCTTGACGGTGGCGTCGGGGGCGGTCGCGGCGACGAGCTTGGGCAGCTCGCGGCTCGACTCCACCGGCTTGCCGTCGAAGGAGAGGATCACGTCGCCAGTCTCGAGCTTGCCGACCGACGGGCCGTCGGCGACGACGTCGGACACGAGGGCGCCGCGGGTGTGGTCCATGCCGAGGGCCGCGGCGATGTCGGGGCTCACGTTCTGGATCGAGACGCCGAGCCAGCCGCGCGACACCGCGCCCGAGGACTGAAGCTGGGCGACGACGGTCTTGACGGTGTTCGACGGGATCGCGAAGCCGACACCGACCGAGCCGCCGTTCGGGGAGTAGATCGCCGAGTTGACGCCGATCACCTCGCCCTCGAGGTTGAGGAGCGGGCCGCCGGAGTTGCCGCGGTTGATCGCCGCGTCGGTCTGGATGAAGTCGACATAGGGGCCGGCGTTGATGTCGCGCGCCATCGCCGAGACGATGCCGCGGGTGACGGTGCCGCCGAGGCCGAAGGGGTTGCCGACGGCGATGACGTCCTCGCCGACGCGGACCTTGTCGCTGTCGCCGAGGGGCAGCTGGGGCAGGTCGCCGGCGTCGATCTTGATCAGGGCGAGGTCGCTCTGCTTGTCGGTGCCGATGACCTTGGCGTCGAACTCGCGCTCGTCGGAGAGGCGGACCTTCACCGACTCGGCGTGGTCGACGACGTGGTTGTTGGTGACGATGAAGCCCTCGTGGTCGATGACGAAGCCCGAGCCGAGCGCGACGCCCTCGGGGCCGTGCTGCTGCGGGCCCTGCGGTCCCTGGGGGCCCATCTCGGGCATGCCGAAGCGGCGCATGAACTCGTCGAAGGGCGAGCCGGGGCCGAAGGGCGAGCCTTCGGGCATCCCGGCCATCTCCTGCGCGTCGCCGCCGTCCTGCGTCGCGAGGACGGTGACGACCGCGGGGCTCACGCGCGCCACGAGGTCGGCGACCTCGCCGGGCTGGGTGTCGGCGCCGGCGATCGGCGTCCAGGCGAGCCAGGCGCCGGTGGCGGCGGCGATCGCCGTGGTCGCCAGCGGGGCGGGTTTGAAGAATGTCGCTCTCAGCGTCATGTCTCGATTGCCTCTCTTCAGAACAGGTCGCGCCCGGTTCGGGCGTCGGCTTCCAAGATGGGGCGGCCACCTGACGCGGTGGTCGCCGCGACATTACAAATGGTTCATCTCCACGGTCGCGGGTGTCATCGCCGGCCGTGCTGCGCCGCCAGCCGCGCGAGGACGCGGGGCGCGGCGAGGACGGCATAGGCCTCGCGGGGGTCGAGGCGGTCGAGGGGGAGCGCGTCGTCGAGCTTGAGGAGCGCGCTGGCGAGGGCGGCGTCGGGGGTGCCGCGCGGGCGCGCGGTCGGCTCGTCGAGCCAGGCGAGGTGGCGGTCGAGCGCCGCCGGGTCGTCGAGAAGGTCGGCGAGCGAGACCGGCGGGTGGGCGCGGGCGCGGAGGTCGTCGGCGACGCGGTCGGCGGCGCCGGCGATGGGCGGCGGGTTGGCCTCCTCCGGGGTGAGGAGGAGGCCGGTGCGGGCCAGCGCCCGGCCGACGCGGGCGTTGCCCATGAAGGCCGAGAGCGGCACGGCGAGGACGAGGCCGACGAGGGCGGGGCTCATCCACGCCAGCAGCCGCCAGGAGATGGCGCCGGCGGCGGCGGCGAGGAGCAGGCCCATGAGGACGTGCCGGCGGTGGAAGCGCCAGAGGATCGACCAGGGCACCCGGTCGCTGTCGCGCGACTGGGCGTTCCAGCCGCTGTCGCGGCCGGTGACGATCTGGATGACCGAGCTCGTCTGCACCACCATCATGATCGGCGCGACGAGGGCGGAGAGCAGCACCTCGACGAGGAGGCCGGGGATGGCGGCGAGGCGGACGCGGGGCCGCTCGCGGGCGCCGAGGAAGGCGGCGGTGCCGAGCAGCTTCGGCAGGTAGAGCACCAGCATGCACAGGCCGAAGAGCATCATCGCGCGCTCGGGGTCGATCCGCGGCCAGTCGGGGAACAGCGAGAAGCGGTCGAGGAAATAGTCGGGCGGCACCAGCGCCGCATGCAGGGCGAGCGACATGCCGGCGAGGAGGAAGAGCAGCCACAGCGGCGAGGCGAGATAGGACATCACCCCCATGAACAGGTGCAGCCGGCTGAGCGGGTGGAAGCCGGCGGTGGCGAGGAGGCGGGTGTGCTGGAGGTTGCCCTGGCACCAGCGCCGGTCGCGGGCGGCGAGCTCGAGCAGGTTGGGCGGCGCGTGCTCGAAGCTGCCGCCGAGGTCGTCGGCCATGCGCACGGCGTAGCCGCCGCGGCGGATCAGGGCGGCCTCGACGAAGTCGTGGCTGAGGATGAGGCCGCCGAAGGGGGGCTTGCCGCGGAGCTCGGGGAGCCCGGCGTCGTCGGCGAAGGCGCGGGTGCGGATCATCGCGTTGTGGCCCCAGTAGTTGCCGGCGTTGCCGAACCAGGCGCGCAGGCCGCGGGTGAGGACCGGGCCGTAGATCCGGGCGGCGAACTGCTGGACGCGGCCGAGGGGGGTGACGCCGCCGATGAGCCGCGGCGAGGTCTGGAGGATGCCGAGGGTCTCGTCCGCCTCCATGCGGCGGGCGAGCTCGATGATGGTGTCGGCTTCCATCAGGCTGTCGGCGTCGAGGCAGAGCATGAAGGGGTAGGCGCCGCCCCAGCGCGTCACCCAGTCCTCGACGTTGCCGGCCTTGCGGCGGAGGTTGCGCGAGCGGTGACGGTAGAACAGGCGGTGGCCGACCACCGGGTCGGCACGGGCGGCGTCGACGAGCGCCTGCTCCTGGAGCCAGACCTCGGGGCTGGTGGTGTCGGAGAGGAGGAAGAGGTCGAAGGCCCCGCCCTCGCCGTGGTCCTCGATGTCGTGGAGCATGGCCACCGCCGCCCCGAGGATGCGCGAGGCGTCCTCGTTGTAGGTCGGCATCAGGAGCGCCGTCCGCCTCGTGAGCGGGGCAGCCGACCGCGGCGGCGCTCCCGGGCCGAGGAGGAACCCCATCAGCGGCGAGATCGCGCCGAAGACGATCCACACGATGTTGATGACGAAGAGGACGAGCATGACCTTCTCGACCCCGGTCAGCCCGCCGATCGAGAGCACGAGCCACATCTGGTGGACGAGGAGCGCGGTGGCCACGGCGGTCCCGGCGAAGAGCACGGTACGGCCGAGGCGGACCGAGTTCTCGCCGCGCAGCCGGAACCGGCGGGTGCGCTCGTAGTGGCGCAGGCTCTGCTCCGGCATCGCCATCGGCGACTCGGGCGGCAGCGGCGCCAGCGCGGCGGGCAGGCGGTCGGTGGCCGAGAGGGTCAGCTGCTCCATCGGTAGACCCAGGTCTCGGAGATCGGCCGGTCGCCGGAACGCAGGTCGACGCGCATCTCGACCTGCTCGGCGCCGTCGGCGTCGAGGTCGAACTGGAGGCGCAGGCCGCCGACCTCCGGATTCTCGGTGATGACGGCGTTGACGAGCGAGCCCGGGTTGGCTTGCGCGGAAACCTGCACCGCGGAGGCGCGGATCGGGCTCGAGGCGTCGCCGGCGAAGTCGACGATGAACCGGCGGCGCCCGTCGGGGCCGGAGCCCGACAGCGTCCGCACCACGCGGAGGAGGCCCCCGAGGTCGGGGACGTCCCAGCCCCAGGTCAGGCGATAGGTGAGCGAGACCTCGCTTCCCGCCGGCACCGGGCTGGCCGGCCGCCAGTAGGCGACGATGTTGTCGTGCACCTCGTCGTTCGACGGGATCTCGACGAGGACGATGTGCCCCTTGCCCCAGGCGCCGATCGGCTCGATCCACACGCTCGGCTTGCGGTGGAACATGCTGGTCAGGTCCTCGTAGGCCTCGAAGCGCTTCTCGCGCTGGATGAGGCCGAAGCCGCGCGGGCTGGTGTCGGAGAAGGCGCTGATCTGCAGGAGCCGCGGCGCGTGCAGCGGCCGCCACAGCCGTTCGTCCGAGCCGTTCCACATCGCGAGGCCGTCGGCGTCGTGGACGGCGAGGCGGTAGTCGTCGTGCTCGCCCCGGTCCTTGGCGTCGAAGAGGAACATCGAGGTCAGGGGCGCGAGGCCGAGGTGGGTGATCTCGTCGCGGGCGAAGATCGTCGCCTCGACGTCGATCTGGGTCACGTCCCCCGGCCGCAGGGTGAAGCGGTAGGCGCCGGTGGCGCTCTGGCCGTCGAGGAGCGAGTGGACGACGATGCGGTCGCCGGCGGGCGGCTCGATCCAGTGGGCGCGGAAGAAGGGGAACTCCTCGCCCTGCGCCTCGCCGGTGCCGATGGCGAGGCCGCGGGCGCTGGTGCCGAAGACCTGGTCCTTGGAGATCGCCTGGAAGTAGCTCGCCCCCGCGAACGAGGCGAAGGGCACGAGGACGTCGGGCTGGTTGAGCGCGGACAGGACGCGGAAGCCGGCGAAGCCGCCGGGCAGGGCGTCGGGGGCCGGCGGCGCGACGTTGCCGAAGGTGTAGAGCTCCGGGTCGTAGGCCACCGCCTGGGCCTGGCCGGCGGCGATCAGGTAGATCTCGACGGGGACGGTGTAGATGAAGCCGGGGTGGACGAGGTCGACGGCGAAGCCGGTCGGCGGGTCGATGAAGAACCGCCGGCCGTCGCGGAAGCGGATCGAGGCGTAGTCGCCAGCGGAGAGCGCGGTCAGGGCCGCGGGCAGCGCCGGGGGCGCCTTGAACGGCTCGGCCGCGAGCTTGCGCGCCCGGTCGAGGACGACCGACCGGCTGAACTCTCCGTCGTCGCCCTGGGCGCCCACGCCGCGCGCGGTCGCGGCGAAGGAGAGGGCCGCGGCGGACGCGAGAAAGGCTCGCCTTTCGATCATTGCGAGCGGGACGCCCGGAGGGGGGCCGCGGCCTTCGTCATAGCTCACCCACGAGACTTCGGAGGGGCGATTCTGTCAATCGCCACCCCTGATGCTGCACCTGCACTATAACAGTACAGGGGCGCGGTAACCGCAAGGCGTCCCGGAGGCTCGTGGGCGCGGGGCGGAAAGCCTGACAAGCAGTTTCCGGCCGAACTTCAACGAAAGGGGGGACTCCACCGCGTGCCGATGAACGCACGAGGGCCGGCGGAGTTGCATCGGCGATGTCCTGCGCCGCGCCCGGCAGAACGATCTTGCGTCCGCTGTGGATCCGGCCGAGACGGTTGCCGCGCCGGAATCAGCGAGCCGGGGGTCGGATGTCCAGCCCTGACGAGGTCAAATCGGGCGATCGCCCCGCCGCGGGAGCGACGCGGCCCGGTGGAATCGCCGCTCGAATCGGCGGCCGACTCGCTGATTGGGCCGGCGATCGTCGCGGCACGCTCGTCGCGGTCTTCACCCTCGCGATGCTGATCGTCGCTGCCTGGGCGCTGATGCGGCTGGCGTCGGAGACCAGCTACGCGGCGATCGTCGGGGCGCTGCGCGCCACCGAGCCCTGGCGTGTCGCGGTGGCCGTGCTGCTGACCGTGGCGAGCTTCGGCCTGCTCACCCTCTACGACCTCAACGCCTTCGCCTCGATCGGCAAGCCCCAGCCGTGGCGGCGGATCGCCCCCGGCGCCGTCGCCGCCTATGCTGTGGCGCAGACCGCGGGCTTCGGCCCGCTGAGCGGCGGGGCGGTGCGCCTGCGCTACTATACGCCGCTCGGGGTCACGCCGGCCGATATCGCCCGTGTCGTCGTCTTCGTCGTCGCCGCCTTCGGCCTCGGCCTCACCCTCACCGCCGCCGCCGGCGGCCTCGTCGCCGCCCCGCACCTCGCGGCGGTGCTCGGCGTCCGCACCGCCACGGTCGGCGTCGTCGCCGCCGCGGTCCTCGCGGCGGCGCTCGTCCTGATCGCCGGGGCCGGGCGCGGCTTCGTGGTGCCGGGGACGGGGGGACGGCGATTCGAGCTTCCCGGCCGCATGCTGATGATCCGGCAGCTGGCGGTGACCGCGCTCGACACCGCCGCCGCCGGCGGCGTGCTCTGGGTGCTGCTGCCGGCGCACACCGTCTCCTACGCCGCCTTCCTGCCGATCTACGCGGTGGCGCTGGCGCTCGGCATCCTCAGCCACGTCCCGGCCGGCCTCGGCGTTTTCGAGGCGGTGATGCTCGCCGCCCTCTCCGGACTGGCGCCGCCGGCGGAGATCCTGGCGGCCTTCGCGCTCTACCGCCTGATCTACCAGGTCCTGCCGCTGGCCGTCGCCGCCGCCGGCCTCGCCCTCGCCGAGGGGCGGGCGCTCGCCGCGCACGGGCCGACGGCGGCAGCGCTGAAGGCGGTGGCGGGGCTGGCGCCGCCGGTGCTCGCGACGATGGCGCTCGTCCTCGGGACGATGCTGGTCTTCTCCGGCGTGACCCCGGCGCAGCCCGACGACCTCGACTGGCTGGGGAGCTTCCTGCCGCTGCACGTGATCGAGGGCGCGCACTTCCTCGCGAGCGTCCTCGGGGCGCTCCTGCTCATCTCCGCCCGCGGCCTCGCCTTTCGCGCCGACGGGGCGTGGTGGGCGGCGATGGTGGCGGCCTGCGCCGCGCTCGTCCTGTCGCTCCTCAAGGCGGTCGCGGTCTACGAGGCGGCGGCGCTGGCGCTCTTCGCCGCGGCGCTGTTCGTGGCGCGCGGGGCCTTCGACCGCCGCTCGGCGCTGTTCGGGCTGCGGCTGACGCCGCCGTGGATCGCCGCGGTCGCGGTGGTGCTCGTCAGCGCCTTCGTCATCCTGCGCTTCGTCTTCGACCATGCCGAGTTCGGCGCCGAGAGCTGGCTGCGCTTCGAGCTGTCGGCCGAGGCGCCGCGCGGGCAGCGGGCGCTGTTCGGGGCGAGCCTTTTCGCCTGCCTGTTCGCGCTCTGGTCGCTGCTCCGGCCGGTGCGCGACGCGGGCGTGCCGCTGACCGACGCCGATCTCGAGCGCGCCATCGCAATCATCGCGGCCCAGCCGGTCGCCGGCGCCAATCTCGTGCGCATGGGCGACAAGCGGCTGCTCCTCTCCACGGACGGCCGGGCCTTCGTCATGTACGGCCGGCAGGGCAACTCGTGGATCGCGCTCTACGACCCGGTCGGGCCGGTCGACGCCTGGGAAGGGCTGATCTGGCGATTCGTCGAGACCGCCCGCAATGCCGGCTGCCGCGCGGCCTTCTACCAGGTCGCCCCCGAGCGGCTGGCGATCTATGCCGACGCCGGCCTGCGCTTCTTCAAGCTTGGCGAGCAGGCGCGGGTCGACCTCTCGAGCTTCGAGCTCACCGGCAAGGCCCGCGCCAGCCAGCGCAACGTCCTGAGCCGCGGCGCCCGCGAGGGCCTGGCGGTCGAGCTCGTCGAGCCCGCCGCCGTGCCGCCGCTGCTCGACGCCCTCGAGGCCGTCTCCGACGCCTGGTTGAGGGAGCGCGGCGGCGTGGAGAAGGGCTTCTCGCTCGGCGCCTTCGACCGGGCCTACGTGGCGTCGCAGCGGGTGGCGGTAATGCGGATGAGCGACGAGATCGTCGCCTTCGCGACGCTGATGGCGGGATCCGGCCGCGAGGAGACGGCGATCGACCTGATGCGCCACGTCGAGGCGATCCCGAACGTGGGGATGGAGTTCCTGTTCCTCCGCATCTGCGAGATGCTGAAGGACGAGGGCTGGCACTGGTTCGACCTCGGCATGGCGCCGCTATCGGGCTTCTCGGAGAGCGAGGCGGCGCCGGCTTGGCACCGCGTCGGCCGCGCCATCTACGAGCAGGGCGTCTTCTCCTACAACTTCAAGGGCCTGCGCGGCTTCAAGAGCAAGCTGCAGCCCGAGTGGCGGCCGCGCTATCTCGCGATCGCCGGCGGCGCCAACCCGGCCCTCGTCCTGCTCGACGCCACCCGCCTCATCGCCCGCTCGGCGCGCGACGGCCGCGAGGGCTGAGGACGAACTCCGACCGGCGGCGGAGACGCCCGCCGGCGGGCCGCGGTACCGGCCCCGCTACTGCGTGGCGCTGCGGCGGAGCGGCTCGGCGACGGGGAAGGCGTCGTCGTGGAGCGCGGCGTAGTCGGGCCAGCCACGCTCGGCCGCGGCGAGCCGCGCCATCGCTGCGGGGATATAGTCGCGGGTCAGCGGGACGCTCTCCTGCCGATGGGCCAGCTGGAGGTGGACGACGTGCATCTGGTCGTAGCGGAAGGCGCTCTCCGAGCCTGCGAGATAGAACTCCCACATGCGGATGAAGCGCTCGTCGTAGAGCTCGAGCACCTTCTCGCGCTGGGCGAGGAAGCGCTGGCGCCAGGCCTTCACGGTGTTGGCGTAGTGCAGCGACAGCATCTCGACGTCGCGGGTGACGAGACCCGACTTCTCGACCGCGGGCGTGACCTCGGAGAGGGCGGGGATGTAGCCGCCGGGGAAGATGTACTTCTCCATGAAGGGCTGGTTGTAGCGCGCCTTCGCCGTCTGGGCCATCGAGTGGAGGAGCATCACCCCGTCCCCGCGCAGGAGCCGGGCCGCGGTCTTGAAGAAGACCGGGTACTGGCGCAGGCCGACATGCTCGAACATGCCGACCGAGACGATGTTGTCGAAGGTGTCGGTGATCTCGCGGTAGTCGTGGAGGCGGAAGCTCACCCGGTCGGCGAGGCCCGCGGCCTCGGCCCGCGCCCGGGCGACGCGGAGCTGCTCCTGGCTGAGGGTGACGCCGACGACCTCGGCGCCGCAGACCCGCGCGAGGTAGAGCGCCATGCCGCCCCAGCCGCAGCCGATGTCGATGACCCTGGCGCCCGGCTTGACGAGGAGCTTGGCGGCGATCAGCCGCTTCTTGGCGAGTTGCGCCTGGTCGAGGGTCATGTCGGGCCGCTCGAAGTAGGCGCAGGAATACTGCATGTCGCCGTCGAGGAAGAGCCGGTAGAGACGTTCGTCGAGGTCGTAGTGATGGGCGACGTTGGCGCGGGCCGTCTTGAGCCCGACCGCATGGGCGATCGGCGCGTCGGTGACGCTGCGGCGGAGGTGCTGGAACCACGCGCCGGGGGTGAGGACCTCGGGGTTGGTGTTGGCCTTGGCGAGGGCGATGAGTGCGTAGATGTCGCCCTCTTCGATCACGAGGCGGCCGTCCATGTACATCTCAGGCGCCCTGAGGCCGGGATCGAGAACGATGGCGCGGAGGGCGGCCTTGTCGGTGATCCGGATCGCCAGCGGCTTTCCGGCGCCGTTGCCGTACTGCTCGGTGCGCCCCGAAGGATAGATGACCCTGAAGTTGCCCTCGGTGATGACCCTGCCGAGGATGTGGTGAAGAGTGTTCTCGATCATTGTCTTCGGCCTTTGAACTGACCCGTTTTACCTAGCTAGCGCCGCTCCGGGCGCTTGCCAACAAACTGTTGAAGTTTTCGTGACTGCGGTGGCGTGGATGTCGCTCAATCTCGTTCGGAGTGACTTCGAATGCGGCTTCTGCGGCCGGTTGGGGCGGTGCCGTCAATCCGCGGTTGCGCATCGCCGCCGGCGGGAGCGCGGCGGGCATCGGCGGGGCTCGGCATCGCGGGCTTGT
>Ga0247829_10001062_pt1 | contig 11984 bp, 31 predicted proteins | sample 12C_Control_Day4_FD_207765 | JGI IMG/M metagenome (GOLD analysis project Ga0247829, IMG submission 207765) | Soil microbial communities from agricultural site in Penn Yan, New York, United States - 12C_Control_Day4 | ecosystem: Environmental > Terrestrial > Soil > Agricultural land | place... | reverse complement strand
TAGTTGATCAAGGAAGGTCCCCCTGCTCGATGATCTTGAGCTGTGCCGTCGACTCAAGATCATACCGAGCAAGATCACGGGAGACCTCGGCGGGGGCATGATCGAATGCAGCCGACCCGATGATCTTGTCGAGAGTGGCGGCAAGATCATCGAGCAGGGCGACGGCGTCGCGCAAGATCGCGGCCTCACCAGGGAGTAGCGCGCCACGCTCCGCGCGGGCGACAAGATCCATGAGTGCCTGCCTGTTGATCATGACCGGCCGTCCCTTCGCTGCTGATCTTCGTAGAGCCGGAGCCATTCCCCAGGGGGGTATGTCTCGCCGCACGGCGGATCCGTCGGCGTCCCGACGCACCGGACGTCATGATCACCCCGGTTCCCTGCCGGAGTGGCGAGACCCCCGCCGCAGTTCCCGCAGACGATCTTGTCGAAGATCGTTTCCTGCACGGTGATCTTGAGTGTCCGGCGAGCAAGATCAACCCAGCGGGTCACGGCAAGATCAACTTTCCGAGCATGATCGAATGGAGTCTCATGATCACTGATCTTGGTACCATGATCACCTTCCCCTTGATCATCTTTGCAGCCGTGAAGATCAGCTTTGCGATCCGGAAGTCGATCTTCGCAGTCGCGAAGTCGATCATCCCCCGAGTCGATCATGGTCGAGTCGAGTCGAGCCTCCTCGAACCCCGCTGAGCTGAGCGCCGCCGACACCTGCCCGGCGAGGCCGAGGAGGATGAGCCGGACGCTCTGTGCCGCCCAGGTGCGGTCCCGGCCGACGGCTTCGAGGAAGCGGTCGGCGACGGCGGGGATGTCGCACTCCAGCTCGTCCAGGGCGAAGAAGCCCCCCATGTCGCCGGGCGGGCGTCCGGCGGTCTTGACGCGCGGGGCGCCGCGCTCGGCCTTGGGGTTGCGGTCGGTGTCCTTGTTGGCCGCGAACTCCCGGAGCTGGTCGAGCAGCCCCGGCCGCCGGACCTGGCGGACGCGCTTCTCGTGGACGACCTCGCAGGGGCAGTCCTTCGGCTTCGTGCTCCGGCCGTGGTGCGGGCAGAGTTCGATGTGGTAGGCGACCCCGAGGCTGTACTCCACCTTTTCGAGGTACGCCTCGTAGAGCAGTTTACAGTTCTCGTCTATTCGTACGACGAGATTCCGTGCCTCTTCACTGAGCATTCCGGTTATCCGTCCTCCGCCGGGCCAATGGAAGCGCTATGGGCTTCACGTTTTTTCCTAGCCCCCTATATTTTCCACCCAATGGAAGCGCTATGGGCTTCACGTTTTTACCTAGCCCCCTATATTTTTGTACCGGCAGTGGTGCGCGTGCCTTTTCAGGTTCACTGTCTTGCAGTGCGGGCATCGGCTGTAGCGGAGGAATTCGGGGCCGACGGTGAAGACCTCACCGTAGATCTCCATTTCCAGGTCCGCTATCCGCCCGTAGTCGGGCTTCCCAATGGAATCCCTACGGGCCATCCGTTTTACCCTGCCCCCCTGATTTTCCTTCCCCATTCGCGAGGCGCATGTCCTCGCATTCGAACGAGCGCAGCGTGAAGGACATCGCTATTCGCCTCGCCACCTCGGGCTCGATGAGCGCGATGGGCCTGACTTCGCCGGACGGGAGCTGCGCGCCGAAGTGCACGCCTTCCACCGACACCCCCACCACCGGGATTGTTCCCGGCGTCAGGGGTTCGGGTGCTGATTCGGTCATGGGCAGCCTCCGTCGTGGTTCGCCCAGCGGTAGGTCTCGTACTCGATGCCCACGTAGGGCTCGGTGCGACGGTCGATGAGCCGGTTGCAGGTGGAGCAGCGGATCGCGCGCTCAGAAGGGCGGCGGGTCGCAGGTCGGGCAGGAGATCGGGGCTCGGGGGCCGCGTGAGCGGCGCCGGGGGCATCTGGCTGGCGGGGTCCACCCCTGTGACTGCCAGGCGTCGCAGGGGCTGAGGGAGGGCGCTGGACGCTGAGGAGCACCATGTCGCGGGCGGGCGCTCCGCAGGAGTGCTCGGTGTGGAGCTTGTCCGAGCCTCCCTGTGCCCCTCCAGGCGCCCAGGAGGGTTGCTTGGGACTCCTGGGGCCGCCGTAGCCTCCTGAGAGCTTCACGCCCCCACCAGGGCCCGCCACGACCCACAGGAGGTCGATGCCCTGGCCGATGGCGCGGCCGAAGGCGATGGCGTCGGCGGGGGCGATGTCGACGGCGTAGCGCAGCCCCCTGGCGTCGGCGACCAGCACGATGGCCTTGCAGCGGGGGCATCGTGCGTGCCGGAGGTCAGCCATGCTCGTGGCTCTGGTTCGTGCAGGTGAGGCAGACGCAGGCGCCGGTGGGGCCGTTGCAGCAGCGGGCGGTGCAGATGCAGTCGAACGGGTACCCGTCGGCGTAGTGCTCCCCCTCGCTGACGCAGGTGGTCCCGCTCCTGGCCGGGGTCGGAGGCTCCTGGGCGTCGGTCATGTCGACCAGCCTGGGGTTCCGCTCGATGGTGACGCCGACGGTGTAGCGCTCGCTGAGGGCGGTGACGACGGCGATGGGCCCGGCTTCGCCATCGATCTCGGCGGCGCCCAGGACGAGGTTCCCGCCTTCGATCTCGGCGTGGATGCTGCGTGCTGCGGCCAGCAGGGCGGCGACGCCGATGCCGTCGGCCTCGATGATCCTCATGCGTCCTCCACGCTTCCGGGCCTGACGATCTTCTGCTCCTGGGCGACGAGGTCGGCGTAGCGGTCGACCAGCTCCTCGTACTCCCGCCGGAGGCCGACGACCTCGACCTCGGTCTCGCGGATGACCTTCTCCCGGTACTCGATCTTGTTCCGGGCCTTCTTCATCGACCGCTCCACGTCGGCGATGGCCGACCGGATGTCGTCCAGTGTCACGACTACCTTCCTTGATCATTGGGGGGAGCTTTAGCGAGCCCCCAGATTCGGAGAATCGGCGCGCACGACGCCGCACGACCCGCGCACGACGTCAAGCGCTCGCACGACGCTCGCGCACGCGTATAGAGAGCTACCGGCGCCACCACTCCCCGGCGAGGCCGCAGCGGACGTTGTAGACCCACCGGTGGAAGCCCGGCCCCACCCGGTAGCAGAGGCGTTCGAACCTACTCATGATCAGTCCTCCCGGACCGCGTCGAGCGTGCCGGACAGGTGCAGCCTGCCCAGCTTGTCGGTGAAGAAGGCCGACCCCTTGGACCGGATCGCGCCCTTCCGGTGCAGCGACGACAGGACCACCTTGACCTCATGCATGTCCTCGCCGAGGTGCTTGGCGATGTCGCTCGCGGTGCCGCCGACCCCGGCCAGGGTGTCGACCACCCGCAGGGTCTCCAGCTCGCGAGGCTCCAGCGGAGCCAGATCCTCCGGCCTCGGCTGGTACCAGGCGCGCCGGGCCCGGACCGCGAGGCTGCCGCCCTCCGCCGGGGTGACCAGATCGAAGTCGACGCTGGGCGCCTCCGCCAGATCCTTCTGCGCCCGGGTGTGCACGCTGACGCTCATGGAATCCTTATCGGCTTCGACTTCGAATTCCGCGTCCAGTGCGCCAAGAATTGCGGTCGATCCACGGGCGCGACCACCCGACGCCCCTGAATGGTGTACGAGAGCGACACAAGCCCCGGTGACTTCCTTGAGGACGTCGAGGGCTGCCACCACCACCCCCATTTCGCTGGCGCTGTTTTCTTCCAGACCGACAGTGCATCGAGCCTGGGTGTCCAGGATGATGAATTCGTAGCCGCCCCGCTTGGCAGTGCGGATGAGGGTCGACACATCGTTTCTATCTCCGAGCTGAACGGCGCGTTCGTAGAAATGCACGCCGGTCATGGCTCGTTTATTCACGGCCTCCCAGGCGCGCACTCGGCGCTTAATTCCACGGACGCCTTCGGCGACCACGTAGAGCACTTTCGACTGCACGACCTTCTTCCCGTGCCAGTCGATTCCACCCCCGATGCACGCGGCCAGGTCGAGCATCACGAACGACTTGAACGACTTCGGCGGGCCGTACAGCCGGATCAGGGACTCCTTCACCAGGAAGCCCTCCACCAGCGGCTCCGCCTCCGGCAGTTCGTCCAGCTCTGCCGACGACAGCAGGGTGAAGGTGTCGCCGTCGGCGTCGGCGGCGGCGTAGAGGGCGGCCTTCTCCTCGGCGGCGAGTTCGTCGGCGGCCTTGCGCGAGGCCCGACGCTTCTCGATCTCGTCCTGGGTGCGGAGCGACAGCCGCTTCTTCTCCTCGCCCTCGGCGGAGTCGCCGCGCATCTCCTGCACGGCGAGCGCCATGTCGAAGGCGGCGTGGTGCTGCGGCGGAAGCTGGGCGCGGACGCTGTCGGGGTTGCCGTCGCGCAGGGCGAGGCTGGCCGCCATCGAGATCAGGGTGTCGACGGGGCCCTCGCCGTCAGGCGCGGCGCTGGGTGAACCATCGGCGTACGGCTGCGAGAAGACCACGGTCCTTCTTCCTCGGTCGCTCGACCCAGTCATGCCGGGCGTAGGTGTCTACGAAGTCGCGGGTTGCCTCCGGAGCAACCGGGAGCGGACAGTGTACCCGGCAGGCAAACGGCTTGCCCCAGTTGCAGTCGGCGGGCCCGGCGTCGGGGACGTCCAGGCCGAACGCCGACGGCGGGAGCATCGCGCGGGCGACGTCCGGGGCCTCGCCCTCCTCGCGGGCCTGCTGGCAGTCCAGGCACTCGCCGTACTGGGCGCACGCCTCGCAGTCGTCGCCGGGCTCCGGCATCGGCCGGACCGTGCGGTCCTCCGGCTCGACCTTGATCACGCGGTAGGTGCCGGTCTCCCGCCGGTCGGTGAAGTCGGCCAGGAGTCCGTGGTGCGGGCACCGGGCGTTCGGCATCCACCGGCCGGACGCACCGGCGCCGTCCTCGTCGTAGAAGCAGAGGCACCCCTTGGCGCCATAACGATCCGTCATATCCGAGGCTTCCAAAACTGTCCGGCCCCTCTCGCCTTCGCCATCATCTTCATCTCCTGACGCTTCTTCATCCCCTCCCAGCTCGTCGTCCAGAGGCCGTCGAGCCACCAGACTTCGATCTTGGAGAGGTCCATCCCCCGGAGCTGATTCGGGTCGGTCACGATGCGGACGTAGCGCGGGTTCCACTCGTCATGCATCTCCCAGAGCAGCAGCTCGGCCTGGCGCCGGACCGGCGCGAGGATCACTCGCCGGATGTCGAACCAGGGCGGCCGGGTCGGGGCAGCAGGCGCCGGACGGGGATATTCGCGATGACCTTCCGCATCCGCTCCCGCTCCGCCAGCTCGCGCCGGATCACCTCCGGATCCCGCAGCACCTCCACCGCCTCCACGATCTTCGCCCAGCGCGTGCCGCAGTACTGGCAGCTCGGTCGCATCGGTGAGGAATGCCCGCCACAGGGCAGCACGAGTTTCCTGAGAGTTTCCCATTCGTCACTCACTGTTCATCGGTTCCGCATCGGTCGTGACCTGCCAGCGGGTGCGCCAGCTTGCCTGGAGGAGGGGCCAGGCCCCGTCGGGATGGACGGCGTAGACCCGGCCGTCGATCACGAGGTAGCTGCCCGAGCTGGGCAGGTGGACACCCTCGCAGACCGGCGTAGCCTCGGAAGTAGGCCCCGGCGCCGGGGCGGTCCCCTCGGCGTCGCGGTCGCAGTCGTCCAGGTGAGGAGCGGCGGTCACGCAGTAGCCGCAGCTCGGGCAGATGTCGCATTCACACACGGGAGTCTCCTATGTACAGGACGCTATGGGTGGTCCGCGACCACCTGCCGGACGCCCGGCTCGTCAGCGTGGCCGTCAGCGAGGCCGGGGGCGTCGCCGAGGTCGAGGTGACGCTGCGGTCGGGGAGGGTGTCGCCGGTGCTGACGCGCGCGATGGCGGCGTTCTCCGGCCGCTTCGCCGAGACCGGGCTCTTCGACATCGACCTCGCCCACGCGGCCAGGCCACCGGACTTGCAGGTGTGGTTCGAGAGCGTGGAGGACAGGCTCCTCGGGAACCTGCCCCTCAACGTCCACTACGGCGGGGTCAGTTCGCGCTTCTTCACGACCCTCGTGGATCGTGATCTTGTCGACCCCGCGTTCCTGCGCGAGATGAACGAGGAGGCGATGCCGACGATCTGCGGCCTGCTCGTCGCTACCGCAGGGCGGTCGGCGCCGGAGGGATAGGCTCCGGCGGGATGGTCGGCGCGGTGTCGGGGTTCACATCCTCCCGACGCCGCGCCCGCTTGATGATGGCGTCCAGCTCGCTCCGCTGGTAGGGCGTGAGCGGCAGGACCGGCGGGCTCGGGGGCCCGTCCTCGGCCATGTACGGCACGGTGTACCAGGCGCCGGAGAACCGGCCGACGATGATCACCTTCTCGCCGGTCGCCTTGACCTTCCAGGTCTCGCCCTTGTTCGGGCGCGGGTCGTAGGGGACCAGCATCCCCTTCGGCCGGGTGTCCAGGCTGCCGTCGTCCAGGCGGCGGAGCCAGAGGAATCCGTCGACCTCGGCGAGCTGTTCGTAGACGATCCCCCGACCGTCCACCACGTATACAGGCATCCAACTTCCTTACTTGGGTCGGGACTTCGGGTCGTTCATGGTGTAACTCCTCGCGTGAGATAGAGAGTTGCGGCCTCCATGGCGCGCCCCCAGGTGGCGTAGTGCCCCTTCGGCCAGCCGCCGATCTCGACGTACCAGAACGGAGGGACCGGCTCGTTGGTGTCGGCGATCAGGTACCACCCAACTGCCTTGCGGATGACGGGCTTCTGGGGGTAGCAGCACGAGCACCTAGAGAACTGGATCATCCGTTGACCACCCTGCCCTCCTTGATGCAGTAGTGCCGCTCATCCTCCTGCGCCTCGCGGCAGCGGCACCGGTCATCCATGACCAGGCTGTAGCCCGCCGCGCACCAGAAGCCGAAGAGGATGAGCCCGATGGCGCCGCCGAAGGCGAGGGCCATGCCGAGGAAGGGGTCCTCGCCGAGGAGGGCGGCTACCCCCGCGCCGCCGCCGAAGATGAGGCCGAGGCAGAGGAAGGGGTAGAGGATGTAGTGCCGCAGGCGGCGCCACTGGTGCTGGGTCATTCGCTGAACTCCCCGTACGGCTCGCCGGACTTGAGGGCGATGAGGGCGAGCTGCGCTTCGGCGATGTGCTTCTCCAGGGCGGCGACGGCGTCGGCGTGGCTGGTGCCGCTGTGCCGGTTGGTCGGGTTCGAGGCGATGACCCAGTGGGCGGTGCCGCCGTCCAGGCTCTCCTCCTGCCCCTCCAGGCCGATCCACCAGGTGCCATCCCGGGGGGCGTTGATGTGCCAGGGCAGGGCGTTCACGATGATGCTCACGGTAGTCCTATCGCTCCGTCGGGCCACAGGATCGTGGTGACCCGGGTGGTGTTCCGGTAGTCCCTCACGCAGCCCTCGCAGGGCTCGCAGGAGACGACGAGCTGGCACCCCTCCAGGTCGCCGCCGCCCCGCCGCATGGCGTCGGCCTTGGCGTTGCCCTCGGCGTGGGTGTTGATGCAGGTGCCGGGCCCGGTGTCGTAGCTGCTGCCGGGCTCGACGGCGTCGGCGCAGGGCCACGGCTGGCCGCAGGCGCAGTCCCTCTCGTTGAAACGGGTCAGGATCTTGGCGCCGGTCCATTCGTAGTGCCGCCCTCGCGGGCAGTCCCCGGCCAGGCAGGACTTGCCGTCGGGGTCGGCCCCGTTGTAGCCCATGCCCCAGATTCGCTTGTCCGGCCCGACGATGAGCGCGCCGACCTGGCGCCGGGTGCAGTCGCCCATCTCGGCCAGCCAGAGGGCGCCGCGCAGGTGCCACTCGTCCCGGTCGGGCCTTCCTGTCACAGTGATCCCCATTTCCATACGTAGGCGGCCACGAGCACCACCCCCAGGATCGCGGCGAAGATCGGTCCGAGGAGGAACCAGGCGGCTACCGCCCCTGCCGCGCCGATGACGGCGTAGAGCCATTCAGGTCGTTCGATCATCGTGCTCCCTCAACTCCTTCCGCAGCTCCTTGAGTCGCTTGGCAGCGTAGGCGTGGAAGCGCTCCAGGGTCCAGCCGTCGTAGCAGTGCCGGTCCGGCACGGTGTCGGCCCGCAGGTCGTTGGTGTACGCCTCCATCAGGTTCGTGATCCGATGGCGCGTCACCTCGTCCTGCGTCGGCAGGTCCGACGGCGGGAGCGTCCACAGCCGGACGTCGGCGTCGTAGTGCGGCTTGAGCACGACCAGCCGGTCCGGGGCGACGTGGACCTTCGGCTTCGAGCCGGAGCCGTAGGAGCGCCGGACGACGCGAATCCAGACCCGGCCCGACGGCGTCAGCGACACCTTCTCGTAGAGGTGTGTGCCCCAGTCGGTCTCCTCGGTGACCTCCTCGCCGAGCACGACGGCCTCGGCCATGGCGACGCTGCGGCCGACGCCGAAGCCGTAGATGACGGTGTCCCCGGCGGTGATCGGGATGCCCCGGGCGTCGAGGAGGGCGCTACCAGCCGGGCTGAACTCGTTCATCGAGCCGGTCCTTTCCCTCGTCGGCGTCCTCGTAGCCGTTGGCGTACGCCTTCCACTCGCCGTTCCGGATCTCCCGGCACAGCATGTCATGCACGGCGTCGATGCCCTCGGGGTGGCTGACGAGGACTTCGAGGTGAGCGAGGATTCGGCGCTCCTGCTCGGGCGTCACAGCGGCTTCACCCCGCCGACGGCGACGGCCTTGCCGCAGCCGGTGCACGGCATCGTGCCCATGAGGGCCGCCCAGAAGCCGTCAAGGGTCTTCTCCATGAGCGTCCGGTGCTCGCCGCACAGCGGCAGCCACTCCAGGCTCTCCGGGCCGCACATCCGCGTCTGGTCGTCGCGGTGGATGGGCCGGAGGAGGAATCTCGCCTTCGCCGTGCACCCGGCCTCGGCGACCAGCTCGAAGGTGCAGGGCACCTCGCCCTCGTGGAAGCTGAACACCAGGTCGGCCGGGACCGGATGGCGCTGATAGTCAGTCATTCTTCCTCCGGAAGAAGAACGCGGCGGCGATGTAGTACAGCTCCGCGCGCTTGGTCCAGTGCCAGCCGTCCTCCGACCGGCGGAACAGGAACTTGTTGATGCCCTTGGCCTGCCAGGGGGTCTCGCTCATGGGGAGATCACTCCGATCAAGAAGCTGAGGCCGACGATGATGACGATGATGGCGGCCACGCAGATGAAGAAGAGCCGGACGAGATGCCAGCCGTCGTCGTCGCTCATACGGGCCTCCGTCCGAAGGAGTTGAAGTGCTGCATGATCTGCGGGGCGATGGCGAGGACGTCCCACTCCATGCGTATGGCCACCTGCTCGATCTCCCACAGCGGGAAGGTCGGGACCTTCGCCGCCGGGTGCGCCCAGCGGAGCGAGGTGAAGTTGCTGAACGATCGCAGGTTCATGGTCACGTAGAACGACGTGAACAGACTCAACGGCAGGACGTCACGGGCGACTTCGCGAGCGATGCCCGCGTCAAGCTGCTCCTGGTAGTCGTGCCAGCAGACCTCGGCGGCGCTCTTGCGAGCCTCCACCATGATCTCGTACTGCTCCTTCGTCCCCCGCTCGAAGCTGTACGCCCCGGGCTTGCCGACCTGCACCAGGGGCCGGTCCGGCGGCGGGACGTAGAAGACCGGCTCCATCACGCGGTACCGGGTCGACGTCTCGTTGTAGGAGGCGATGCGGTGCCGGAAGAACTCCCGGGAGACGCCCAGGTGGGTCTCGATCCGCCAGGTGAACACCACGTGCTCGACCGGCGAGCCGTGCCGGTCCCGCATCAGCATCCGGAGCAGGCCCCGGTTCGCGGCCTCGGTGCCCCGGTCCTCGGTGCCGGACGACACCCTGGCCGCCTGGACGACCCGCTCGTCCCCCGTGGCGCCCACCCGGGGCATCCAGTCGATCAGCTCGACCGTCGGGCTGCTACGCCATTCCAGCGCGCTGGGCATCCTGCTCCTCCTTCTGGTGAACGATACCGATGGCGAGGACGAGGTCGAAGGTGCGGCGCCCGTAGTAGCCGTCGGCCCCCATGGGGACGAAGTTGTCGCTCCCGCAGCCGCGACAGGAGACGTACCAGCGTCGGACGCCGTCCATCATGGTGCTGTAGATCTTGAGCTTGTGCCTACCAGCCACGCTTCCTCTTCGGGTTGCTCAGGTGTTCGAAGACGTCGCGCTGCACGAGGGACTTGAGGACGGCCAGGCCCTCGTCGGGGGTGCCCCGGAGCATCGCGACCTTCATGCCGAAGCCGAGGATCTGAATGTCGACCACGCGGTACTCGTCGTAGCTGTCATCGACCTCGACCTTCTGGTTCGACATCCAGTCGAACTTGACATGCTTAGGGATCCGGAAGTCCCTGACATCACTGGTGAGTTCGCGCCACTGCCCGTCGGCGGTACCGCCGCAGCAGAGGACCTTCACCAGAAGATCACCCAGACGATGAGACCGATGTCGATCAGCACGGCGCCAGCCGCGACGCCCGGGGAGATGGGCTTCCGGGGCTTGCCGATCTGAGAGATGGTGGCGACGGCGCTGAGGGCGAGGATGACGACGACGGCCCATTCGATTCCAGTCAAGGCTGAAACCCTTTCAGTTTGCAGTGTCGAGCGTGCCGGATGCCGTCCGGCTTGCGGCGGGAGTGGCACTCGGGGCACCGCCACCTCATGGCCTGGGCCACGAGGCAGTCGGGTCGATGCCCCGAGGGCCGGTCGCAGGAGCAGATCAGTGCGGGGTCTCCGGGATGTCGCTCTGGTCCAGGGCGAGGGTGATGGACGCGATGTCCTCGCGCAGGAAGTACCGCTGCACGCCGTCCTTCCGGCGCACCCAGTACCCCTTCGCGTCGTGCCCCTCGTAGATGTACGTCGCCTTGTGGACCGGCCAGCGGGAGGTATCGAACTCGACCAACACCCGCTTGCCGACGAGGTCTTCACTCACCAGCGATCCTCCTCCGGGACGTCGGCCTCATCGACCGTTTCGGACCAGGAGTCGATGTAGTTGGCGATGGCGTCGCCCACCATCTCGTCGGCGTACTTCTGCTTGCACTTGCCGTCGTCGCCGATGTCGTCGTCGTCCAGCTTGACGAACGTCGTCTGGCTGGTGTTGACGTACGGACCGGAGACGCCGATCTTGAGGTACTTCGTCAACGGAGCTTGCCCCTTCGGCGATCGATGCCCGTACCCGGCGGCGCCGGGCGGTCCTTCTTGAGCCGCATGGCCCGCTGGAACGTCGTCTCCTCGCGCCACTCGATGATCTCGTCCAGGATGGTGACGTCGGCCGAGATCCCGGCCACCGGGCCGCCCGGCGAGAGCATCGCCGGGATCGTGTCCCGCTGGGGTTTCGGCGGAGGCAGGATGCCGCCGACGTCGTAGGCGACGGTGCCGCCGAAGCCCCGCATGTACGCGCGGATCTGATTCCGGTACTGCTTGTCCAGGTTCAGGTCTTTCAGCACCTGGCCGACCGAGGAGACGCCGCCGAAGTCGACCGGCTTGCTGCTCCACTCGAAGTAGGGCTCGACCGACTCCGGCTCCGGCTCGGGGAGCAGCGCGCTGACGTCCGGCTTCGGGTACTCGGCGTACAGGTCGGAGACCTTGTTGAAGTACCGGGCGCCGTAGCGGCGCGCCACGTACTCGACCAGCGAGGCGTCGCGGACGTCGTCGTCCTCGTACTGATCGAACGCGCTCGGATTCATGATCGAGCGGTAAGCCTCGGACGGGGTGAGGTAGTTGGTGCCGACGCGGTTCATCAGGAAGTTGTAGCGGTCCACCGCCGAGGGCTTGATCCGCTTCTCCCAGTCGACGGCGAAGGCGAGGATCTTCATGCGCTCGGCGCGGACGCCGAGGGTGCCCATGACGACCGTGCCGGAGACCTCCACGACGGCCCGGACGACGACCATGCTCGACGCCGCCGCGTTGCCAGCGAGCTGGTGGTAGAGGCGGCCCCAGCGGTAGGCCGGGTAGAAGTCCGTGGCGGGGTCGTAGTGGGCGTAGAAACCGCAGGTGCACCAGACCGTCGGCGAGCCCTCGTGCGGGCCGTACCGGGACGCCCTGACGGCGCGGTAGTGGTAGGCGCCGGGCCCGGCCTTGATGCAGTCGGCATCGTAGGTC
>Ga0247829_10001059_pt1 | contig 11987 bp, 10 predicted proteins | sample 12C_Control_Day4_FD_207765 | JGI IMG/M metagenome (GOLD analysis project Ga0247829, IMG submission 207765) | Soil microbial communities from agricultural site in Penn Yan, New York, United States - 12C_Control_Day4 | ecosystem: Environmental > Terrestrial > Soil > Agricultural land | place... | reverse complement strand
GGGGAGTTTTTCGGCGAGATGGCGCTGCTCTCCGGAGACGCGCGCAGCGCCACGGTAGTGGCGAAAACCGACGTCGAGTGCTACCGCCTCGACCGCGCCTCGTTCCAGGAGTTGCTGGCGGCGCGCCCGGAGGTCGTCGACGAGGTGGCGCGCATCGTCGGTGCGCGCAAGCCCGGGCTGGAGCAGGTGCGCGAGACCTACGCCGAGCTCAAGGCCGACAAGGGCAACGGCGAGGAGCGCGCCACGCTGGTGAGCCGCATTCGCGGCTTCCTGGGGCTGCGCAACTAGGGAAGATCTGAAATAGTCGCCCCCGCGAAGGCGGGGGCCTATTCTTCTCTTATAAAACATGGGTCCCCGCGTTCGCGGGGACGACGAAATGCCGCTTTTCAGAGTTTCCCTAGGCGGCCAGGAACTGCTCCTCGGAAAGGGCCATCACGCCGTCGCCGCCGTTCACGACCGTGTCGCGCAGCGACGGCGCCTGCACCAGGACGTGGTCGCCGTAGAAGCGGGCCGTTGCAAGCTTGGCCTCGAGGAAGCTTCGGTCCCCTTTCCCCGCAGCCAGATTCTTTTTACAAAGCAGCGCCGCGCGCGCCATCTGCCAGCCGCCGGCAACGATGCCCATCAGCTTCAGGAACGGCACCGCGCCCGCAAGGGTCGACAGCGGATTTTTCTCCGCGACGATGAAGTCCACGCAGTCAGAGATGGCCTGCACGCCGCCGGCGAGCTGCCGCCGCAGGCCTTGCAGCTCCGGCGCCGCGAGCCGCGCGTCGAGCGCTTTCAACGAAGCAATCCAGGCTTTGGCGGTCGCCCCGCCCTCGCGCGCGATCTTGCGGCCCACCAGGTCCGTCGCCTGGATGCCGGTCGTGCCCTCGTAGATGGTCGTGATGCGCGCGTCGCGCAGGTATTGCGCCGCGCCGGTCTCCTCGACGAATCCCATGCCGCCGTGGACCTGGATGCCGAGCGAGGCCACTTCGATGCCGGTCTCGGTGCACCAGCCCTTTACTACCGGGATCATCAGGTCGACGAATGCCTGGTGCTGCTTTCGCTTATCCTCGTCGCCTTCCCGGTGAGCAAAGTCCATGGCGGCCGCCACGACGTAAGCTAGCGCGCGCATTGCTTCGGTCTGCGCCTTCATGAGCATGAGCATGCGCCGTACGTCGGGATGGCGGATGATCGGCACCGTCTTGCCGCCGCTCGCCAGGTCGCGGCCCTGCAGCCGCTCCTTGGAGAACGCGAGCGCCCGCTGGAACGCGCGCTCGGCGATCGCCACGCCCTCCAGGCCGACGCCGAACCGTGCCGCGTTCATCATGATGAACATGGTCTCCAGGCCCTGGTTCTCCTGGCCGACGAGGTAGCCGGCGGCGTTGTCGTAGATCATCACCGCCGTCGGGCTGGCATGGATGCCGAGCTTGTGCTCGAGCGAAACGCAGTTCGCGCCGTTGCGCTCGCCGAGCGAGCCGTCGGGCTTCACCAGGAACTTGGGCACCACGAAAAGCGAGATGCCCTTCGTCCCTTCGGGCGCCTCCGGCGTTCGGGCGAGCACCAGGTGGACGATCTGCTCCGTGAAATCGTGCTCGCCGTACGTGATAAAGATCTTCTGCCCCGAGATCCTGTAGTGATCCTCCTCGCGCACCGCGCGCGTCTTCACCAGCGCCAGGTCCGAGCCGGCCTGGGGCTCGGTAAGGTTCATGGTGCCGGTCCACTCGCCGGCGACCATCCTGGGGATGAAGGTCTTCTGCAGCGCGTCGGAGCCGCGCAGCGCGAGCGCGTGCACCGCGCCCTGCGTGAGTAGCGGGCACAGCGAGAAGCTCATGTTGGCGCTGGTCCACATCTCGTCCACCGGCGTCGCCACCACCTTCGGCAGGCCCTGGCCGCCCCACTCGGGGCCGAAAGGCAGCGCGTTCCAGCCGCCCTGCGCGAACTTGCGATAAGCGTCGCGGAAGCCCGGCGGCGTGCGCACGCTGCCGTCGGCGAGCTTCGAGCCCTCGACATCGCCGGTGCGGTTCAGCGGATCGAGCACCTCGGCGGCGAAGCGCGCCGCCTCTTCGAGGATCGCGTCGACCGTGTCCGGAGTGGCCTCCTCGTAGCCCGGCAGCTTCGCCACCTCCGCGAGCCCGGCGAGCTCATTCAGCACGAACCTCATGTCCTTCAACGGGGCGGCATAGGTGCTCATCGCTCGCCTTTCGAATTCACTTCTTCAGCTCGTCCACCAGGGACGGAACGATCTGGAAGAGATCACCGACGATGCCGTAGTCGGCGACCTGGAAGATGGGCGCTTCCTCGTCCTTGTTGATCGCCACGATCACGCGGCTGTCCTTCATGCCGGCGAGGTGCTGGATGGCGCCCGAGATGCCCACCGCCACGTAGAGGTCCGGGGCGACGATCTTGCCGGTCTGCCCGACCTGCCAGTCGTTCGGCACGAAGCCGGCGTCGACTGCGGCGCGAGAGGCGCCCATCGCCGCGCCCAGCTTGTCGGCGAGCGGCTCGAGCACCTTGGTGAAGTTCTCGCCCGAGCCCATGCCGCGCCCGCCCGACACGATGATCTTCGCCGCGGTCAGCTCCGGGCGCTCGGACTTGGAGACTTCGCGACTCACAAAAGCGGAAAGGCCCGAGTCGGCAGGCGCCGCGACGGCGTCGATCGGCGCATTGCCCCCGGTGGCGGCAACGGCGTCGAAGGCCGTCGTGCGCACGGTAATGACCTTGATGGCGTCCTTGGACTTCACGGTGGCGAGCGCGTTGCCGGCGTAGATCGGCCGCACGAACGTATCGGGGCCTTCCACCGCCGAGATGTCGGAGATCTGCTGCACGTCGAGCAGTGCCGCGACGCGCGGCATGATGTTCTTGCCGTTGGAGGTCGCCGGGGCCAGCACGTGGGAGTAGCCCTTCGCCAACCCCGTTACCAGGCTGGCCACGTTCTCCGCGAGGAACTCGCCGAGATGCGGCGCATCGGCGTGCAGCGCCTTCGCCACGCCCGGAACCTGGGACGCGGCCTTCGCGGCACCCTGCGCCTGGTGGCCGGCGACCAGCACGTGGATATCCGCTCCGAGTTTTTGCGCCGCGGCGACGGCGTTGAGCGTGGCCTTGCGGAGCGACTGGTTGTCATGCTCGGCTACGACGAGGACGGCCATCAAAGCACCTTCGCTTCGTTGCGCAGCTTGTCGACCAGGGCCTTGGCATCCGGCACCTTGACGCCCGCCTTGCGCTTCGGCGGCTCCGTGACCTTCAGGGTGGCGAGCCGCGGCGCAACGTCGACGCCGAGCGCCTCCGGGTTGAGCGTCTCCAGCGTCTTCTTCTTCGCTTTCATGATGTTCGGCAGGGTCACGTAGCGCGGCTCGTTGAGGCGCAGGTCCGTGGTGACCACGGCGGGCAGGCGTATGGACACGGTCTCCAGGCCGCCGTCGACCTCCCGGGTAACCTCCGCTTTCTCATCGGACAATCTCAGTTTCGAGGCAAAAGTCGCCTGCGGCCAGCCGAGCAGCGCGGCGAGCATCTGGCCGGTCTGGTTGGCGTCGTCGTCGATCGCCTGCTTGCCAAGGATCACGAGCTTCGGCGACTCCTTCTGCACCACCGCCTTGAGCAGCTTGGCCACCGCGAGCGGCTGCAGCTCCGCATCGGTGTGCACCAGGATGGCACGGTCGGCGCCGATGGCGAGCGCGGTGCGCAGCGTCTCCTGGCAGGCCTGCGGCCCGCAGGACACCACCACAATCTCGGTGGCGGCGCCGGACTCCTTCAGCCGCACCGCCTCCTCCACCGCAATCTCGTCGAAGGGATTCATCGACATCTTGACGTTCGCGGTCTCCACGCCGCTGCCGTCGGCCTTCACGCGCACCTTGACGTTGAAGTCGACGACGCGCTTGATGCTCACCAGGATTTTCATGGGTCGGAAATTATAACCAGCGCGTCGAGCGCGACGGCGCCGGCCCCTGTTTCAAACACCATCACGGGATTGATGTCCACCGCTGCCACGCTGCCGTTCCATGCCAGCATCGCGTCGCCCAGCCTGACAGCCATCCGCGCGAACGCCCGCACATCGCGGCCCGGCTCGCCGCGCACGCCGCCCAGAAGCGGCGCGATGCGCAACTCGCGCAGCTTCTCGAGCACCTGGTCCTCCGTTACGGGCGGCATCAGGAGGCGAAAATCCTTCAGCGCCTCCAGGTAGATGCCCCCGTCGCCGACCAGCACCATCGGGCCGAATTGCGGGTCCAGGCGCGCGCCGAGCGCGAGCTCGCGCCCGCGCCTCGCCTTGCGCGCCACGATGACGCCGTCGAGCCGGGCGTCGAGCTCGCCGACGCGCTGGCGCTGGCGCCGGAACTCCGCCGCCGGATCATCGACCTTGAGCGCGACCAGGCCGTGGTCGCTCTTGTGCGGCAGGTCCGGCGAGCAGGCTTTCATCACCATATGGTGGTGGAACGCCGCGGCGGCTTGCTGCGCTTCATCCTCCGACCGGCACAAGCGGTGCTCGATGACCTCGATGCCGGCCTCGGCCAGCATCGCGAGGCTTTCCGCCTCGTTCAAGGTCCTGGTCGACCCGACCGCGAAGCGTGCGGCGACCGGCGCCGCCGGCCGGCGCATCAGCGCTGCATGGTCGGCGAGCTGCGCCAGCGCATCCATGGCGGCGCGCTCGCTCGTGAACGTGGCCACGCCGGCCGCGTCGAACTCGCCGCGCACCGACGCCTGGGGCGCGGCAACGGCCACGGCGTGGCCGAAGCGTTTCTCGAACGCGGCCAGGTCGCGGGCAAATCGCGGCACGTCGTAGCCGGTGCCGGCCACCGGCAGCGCGAGCATCAGCGCGTCGCTTTGCGCGTCATCGCCGACGACCGGCAGCACGGCGCCGAAGAGCTCGGGATTGCCGAGCAGCGCGCCGGTGACGTCAATCGGATTGTCGAGCGCCGCGAACCCGGGCAGCGCCTTTGACAGCCTCGATCTTGCTTCGACGCTTACGGATGCAAGGGGTATTCCTCTTTGTTCCGAATAGTCCGCCGCCATGACGCAGCTCGCGCCCGAATTGCTCAGTACCACCAGCCGCTTGCCGCGGGGCCGGCGTCCCGACAGGTAGAGCGCTGCGGCCGACACCAGCTCGTGCGGATCGGCCGCACGCCAGATGCCGTGGCGCTCGAAGAAGGCGTCGACTACGCGATCCTCGCTCGCCAGCGCCCCGGTGTGCGAGCTGGCCGCCTTCTGCCCGCGCGCGGTGCGGCCAGCCTTCAGCGCCACGATCGGGATGCCCTTGGCGCGCGCCGCTTCCGCCGCACGGGCCAGACCCGGCGGATCTTTGATGGCTTCCATGTAGAGGAGCAGCAGGCGCACGCCTGGGTCGTCGATTACCGCCGCGGCCAGGTCGGCGACGCTCACGTCGGCCTCGTTGCCGGTGGCGTGCACGTGGCGGATGCCGAGGCCTTTCTCGTAGGCAAGCGTATAGATGGCCTGCGAATTGGCGCCGCTCTGGCTGACGATGGCGAGCGGGCCGTCGCGGCCCTCGAGCTCGTGGAAAATGGTGGAGAAATTTGCCACCACGCCCGTCGCGAAGTTCGCGAGCCCCTGGCAGTTCGGCCCGATCAGCCGCATGCCGGCGCGCCTTGCGGTTTGCACGAGGGACTGCTGGACGCGAAGACCCTCCGGCCCGGTCTCGCCGAAGCCGGAAGCCATGACCACCGCGACCTTCACCCCCTGCGCGGCGCAAGCCTCGACCGCGCGCACCGCCTCGTCGCCGGCCACCGCGACGATGGCGAGCTCCGGGACCTCCGGCAGGTCCAGCAGCCGGCCGAAGGCGCGCAGTCCCTGCACGCTCGAGCGGCCGGGATTCACCGGGTAGATGGCACCGCGGAAGCCATATTTCTGCAGGTAGAGGATCGGGCGGCCGCCGACCTTGTGCGGGTTGTCGGAGGCGCCGATCACCGCTACGGAGCGGGGCGAGAGCGCGAAGCGGAGCATCGGGCGGCATAATACGGCCATGAGCGACCTCTCAGAGCTGAAAACCGAGTCGATGCGCGGGCGCGTTTCACGCGAAGAATGGGACGCGCGCGTGAACCTCGCCGCCTGCTACCGCCTGGTCCATCATTTCGGCATGGACGACCTCGTCTACAACCACATCTCGGCGCGCGTGCCGGGCGAGGAAGGCCTCCTCATCAACGCGTACGGCATGACCTATGACGAAATCACCGCCTCGAGCCTGGTAAAGGTTGATTTCGATGGCCGGATCGTGCAGGACTCGGCCACCGGCTACGGCATCAACCAGGCCGGCTTCGTCATCCACAGCGCGGTGCACCGCGGTCGCCCGGACGTCGCTTGCGTCATCCACACGCACACGCCGGCCGGCATGGCGGTCTCGGCCATGAAATGCGGCCTGCTGCCGCTGACGCAGAACGCCATGTTTTTCTCCGGCGTCGGCTACCACGACTACGAGGGGCCCGCCGTCGACCTCGACGAGCAGCAGCGCCTGGTCGCCGACCTCGGCGGCCACGTCGCCATGATCCTGCGCAACCACGGCCTGCTCGCGGTCGGCGCCACCATCCCGGAAGCCTTCGTCACCCTGTACTGGCTCGAGCGCGCCTGCCAGGGGCAGGTTCTCGCCATGGGTAGCAACACGGATCTGATCCACCCATCGAAAACCGTGGTGGGATTGACCAACGAAAGATACAAGCCCGGCCAACGCCGCAGGATCGGCGAGCTGGAGTGGGCCGGCCTGCTGCGCCTGGCTGAAAGACGATACCCGGGCTTCCGCGATTGAAGCTGCTTGAAGGCAGGGTCGCGCTCGTCACCGGCGCGGGCGGCGGCATCGGGCGGGATTTCGCCATCGCCATGGCGGCCGCCGGCGCGCGCGTGGTGGTGAACGACATCGGCACGTCGGTGAAAGGCGAAGGCCTCGATGCCGGTCCGGCGCAAAAGGTGGTGGACGAGATCCGCTCCGCCGGCGGCACGGCGGTGGCGAGCACGGACAGCGTCGCGCAATGGGAGTCGGCCAACCGCATCGTGCAGTGCGCAGTCGATTCCTTCGGCAGGATCGACGTCGTGGTGAACAACGCCGGCATCCTGCGCGACCGGTTCTTCTTCAACATGTCCGTCGAGGAATGGCGCACGGTGGTCGACGTGCATCTCAACGGCTCCTTCTACGTGTCCCGGGCGGCGGCGCCGCACTTCAAGTCGCAGGAAGCGGGCTGCTACGTGCACATGACTTCGACTTCCGGCCTCATCGGCAACCTCGGACAGGCGAATTACTCGGCCGCCAAGCTCGGCATTGTCGGGCTGTCGAAGTCCATCGCGCTCGACATGGTGAAGTACCGCGTGCGCTCCAACTGCATCTCTCCTTTCGCGTGGAGCCGCATGATCGGCTCGATCCCCACCGAGACCGAGGACCAGAAAGCGCGCGTCGAGAAGCTGAAGTCCATGGAAACCGCCAAGATCGCGCCGCTCGCGGTGTTCCTGGCGAGCGACGCGGCGCGCGAGGTCTCGGGCCAGATCTTCGCCGTGCGCGCGAACGAGATTTTCCTCATGTCCCAGAGCCGGCCGCTGCGCTCCGTGCACCGCGCCGAGGGCTGGAGTCCCGAGGCGATCGCGGCGCACGCGCTTCCCGCGCTGCGCCCGCATTTCTACCCGTTGGAGCGCTCGCAGGACGTGTTCTCCTGGGATCCGCTGTGAAGCGCGTGCTCGTCGTGGACCCGATTGCCGCGGCCGGGGAACAGCATCTGGCGCGCCACGCAGAGCTCGTGCGTGCAACCGACAGCGCCCCGGATACGGTGCGGCGCCTGGCGCGCGAGGTGGACGGCGTGATCACCCGCAGCAAGCTGCCCGACGATATTTTCGATGCGGCGCCGCGGCTGCGGGCCGTGGTGATCCATGGCACCGGGACCGACCTCGTGCCGCTCGAGGCGGCCACCGCGCGCGGCATCATGGTGTCGAACCTGCCCGGGGTAAACGCGCAGTCGGTGGCCGAGTACTGCGTCATGGCCATGCTCATGCTTGCCCGCCACGTCGTACCTATCGTCGATTCGTTGAGGACAGCCAGCTGGGATGCCGCGCGCGCCCTGGGCGCGCATGCCCACGAGATCGCCGGCATGACGTTGGGCCTGGTCGGCGTCGGCGCAATCGGCAGCCGCGTGGCGCGCATCGCCCGGCATGGCTTCGGCATGAAGGTGCTCGGTACGCAGCGGCGCCTGGACAGGCTGCCGGCCGAAGCGCAGCCCTGCTCCCTGCCGGAGCTCTTGCCGGCAAGCGATTTCGTGGTGCTCACCTGCCCGCTCACGCCGCAGACCCGGCACCTCATGAACGCAGGCACGCTCTCGCTCATGAAGCGCGAAGCCTGGCTCGTGAATGTCGGCCGCGGTCCGGTCGTCCAGGAGGAGGCGCTAGTCGCCGCGCTCACCAACAGGAAAATTGCGGGCGCGATGCTTGACGTGTACGAGCATTACCGCCTCGAGCCGGGCCATCCGCTGCTTGCGCTCGACAACGTGATCCTCACGCCGCATCTCTCCGGCATGACGCAGCAGTCGCGCGCGCGCATGGGGCTTGCCGCCGCAGAGGAAATGCTGCGCATGCTGGCCGGCGAGCGGCCGAAGAATTTCGTCAATCCCGAGGCGGCCAACGTTGCGCATCACTGACGTCCAGGCCTACGCCACTTCGTTTCCGATCGCGCCGGCCAAGCGTGTGGCGCTCGGCATCGGGACCGCGGTGAAGCGCGATGCGGTGCTGGTGAGGGTAGCCACCGACGAAGGCATCAGCGGCTGGGGGGAAGCGCACCACGGCCGCGCGCACACCGCGGTCGCCAGGCTGATCGAAACCACATTGAAGCAGCTCGTCATGGGCCTCGATCCCGGCGAGATCGTTGCCATCTGGGACCGGATGTACCGCTTCCAGCTCGCGAGCCACGGCATGGGCGCCGGCGCATGCCTCGCGATGAGCGGCATCGACATGGCGCTGTGGGACATTCGCGCCAAGGCGCTTGGCCTGCCGCTGTACAAGCTGCTGGGCGGAACGCGCAAGCCCATTCCCGCGTATGCCGGGGGCGTTTCGCTCGGCTACCAGCCTCCTGCTTCGCTGGTCGACGAGGCTGCGAAAGCGCTCGCGCAAGGCTACCGGGCGCTCAAGCTGCGGGTCGGGGATTCGCCGGAGCGGGACGTGGAGCGCCTGCGCACCGTGCGCAAAGCGTGCGGCGATGCAGTAATTCTTACCGATGCCAACATCGGCTATACGCTCGAGGACGTGCGGCGGGTGATGCCGGCCATGGACGAGCTCGGCGTCGGCTGGCTCGAGGAGCCGTTCCCGGCGCATGACCATCGCAGCTACCGGGAGGCGAAATCCCTCGGCCGCACGCCGCTTGCCGCCGGCGAGAATCATTACACTCGCTTCGAGTTCAATCGCGTGATCGAGGACGGCGCCATCACCATCCTGCAGCCCGACCTGTCGAAGGCAGGCGGCATCACCGAGGCGCTGCGCATAGCGGCCCTCGCCTCGGCCTGGAAACTGCCGGTGCATCCGCACAGCTCGATGACCGGGCTCAACCACGCCGCGACGATTCACTTCCTGGCCGCCATCGACAATGGCGGCTACTTCGAGGGCGACGTCTCGCAGTCCAACCGGTTTCGCGACGAGCTGGTCGAGGATCCCGGACGCGTGGATCGCGACGGCAACGTCTGGCCGCTCGAGCGGCCGGGCATCGGCCTCGAGGTGAACGAAGAGTTCCTCACCAAGCATCCGCCCATCGAGGGCCCCGGTTACCTATGAGCAAACCCATCCGTTCCGACCTGGCCTGGTCCACCGTGGACCGCATTACGGTGCGCGGCAAGGACCTGGCTGGCGAGATCCTCGGTCACCTGAACCTCGGCGATATGGCGTTCCTCGAGCTGACCGGCCGCGTTCCCGACGCAAAGGAATCGAAGCTGTTCAACGCAATGGTGGTCACGCTGGTGGAACACGGCATCACGCCGAGCGCGCTCGCCGCGCGCCTTACGTACCTCGGGGCTCCGGAAGCTTTGCAGGGCGCGGTGGCATCCGGATTGCTCGGGCTGGGCAGCGTGTTCGTCGGCTCGATGGAGGGCGCCGCGAGGCTGCTGTCCGAAGCAGTAGAAAAGGGCCAGGATGCGAAAGCGGTCCTCGGCGGGAACAAGCGCATCCCCGGGCTCGGCCATCCGATCCACAAGCCCATCGACCCGCGTACCACGCGGCTTTTCGAGATCGCACGCGAGACCGGCCACTACGGCAAGTACTGCAAGCTCATGGAGAACATCGCAAAGGAAAGGGGCATCACGCTGAACGCGACCGGCGCGATCGGCGCCCTCGCCTGCGAGCTGGGCCTGGACTGGAAAGTGGTGAAGGGCCTGGGCGTCATGGCGCGCGCCATCGGCCTGGTCGGGCACATACTGGAGGAGACGCGCGCGCCCATGGCCGAGGAAATCTGGCACCGCATCGAGGAAGAATCCACCCGGCACGCACGCAAATGAACCTCGCACGCGACAATTACCCGGAGCTACGCGATGCGGTGCGCGCGCTGTGCACCAAGTTCGATTCGGCCTACTGGCAGCAGGTCGACGAGAAGCGCGTCTATCCCGAAGCCTTCGTCGATGCCCTGACCGAGGCGGGCTGGATGTCGGCGCTCATCCCCGACGAGTACGGCGGCTCGGGGCTCTCGCTCACCGAGGCGAGCGTGATCATGGAGGAAATCACGCGCTCGGGCGGCAACGCCGGCTGCTGCCACGGGCAGATGTACAACATGAACACCCTGCTGCGGCACGGCTCCGAGGCGCAGAAGAAGAAATACCTGCCGCAGATCGCCGCCGGGAAGCTGCGCCTGCAGGCCATGGGGGTCACCGAGCCGACCGCCGGCACCGACACGACGAAGATCAAGACCATGGCGGTCAGGAAGGGCGACCGCTACGTGATCAACGGGCAAAAGGTCTGGACCTCCCGCCTGCAGCACTCCGAGCTCATGATCCTGCTCGCCCGCACCACGCCGCTCGACCAGGTGGCGAAGAAGTCCGAGGGCATGTCGATCTTCCTCGTGGAGACCAGGAGCAAAGGCCTCGAAGTGAAGCCCATCCGCAACATGGTGAACCACGAGACCAACCAGGTGTTCATCGACAACCTGGAGGTGCCGGCAGAGAACCTGATCGGCGAGGAAGGCAGGGGGTTCCGCTACATCCTGGACGGCCTAAACGCGGAGCGCATACTGATCGCCGCGGAATGCATCGGCGACGGCTACTGGTTCATCGAGAAGGCGTCCAGCTACGCGAAGGAGCGCGTGGTGTTCGACCGCCCGATCGGCCAGAACCAGGGCATCCAGTTCCCGATCGCCGAGGCGTACATGGAGATCGAAGCGGCGAACCTGATGCGCTACAAGGCCACGGGGCTGTACGACAGGAAGCTTCCCTGCGGCGCGGAAGCCAACATGGCCAAGCACCTTGCTGCCAAGGCCTCCTGGGAGGCGGCCAACGTGTGCCTGCAGACCCACGGCGGCTTCGGCTTCGCCGCGGAGTACGACGTCGAGCGCAAGTTCCGCGAGAACCGCCTGTACCTGGTGGCGCCGATCTCCACCAACCTGATTCTGTCCTACATCGCGGAGCACGTGCTGGACCTGCCGCGCTCGTTCTAGAGAGCTATTTGAATACGAGGCTGAGCGGCGGCACGAACACCAGCAGCCCGAGCATCACGATCATCACCAGCACGAACGGCACGGCACCGGCGAAGATCTGGTTCAGGGTGATGCGAGGATCGTCGAGCGTGGATTTCACGACGTAGCAGGAGATGCCGAAGGGCGGCGTGAGAAGCCCCGTTTCCACCGCCACGGTGGCCACGATGCCAAACCAGATCAGGTCACCACCGAGCGCTTTCACCACCGGCACGGCGAAGGGCAGCGTGATCACCATGATCGATACCGAGTCGAGGATCGTGCCGAGGAGCAGGGCGAGCAGCACGAAGGCGAGCGCAAAGCCGTACAGGCCGAGCTGCGCCTCGGCGACGAATGCGCTCATCTGCTGCGGCAGGTTGGACATCGCGAG
>Ga0247829_10001057_pt1 | contig 11996 bp, 12 predicted proteins | sample 12C_Control_Day4_FD_207765 | JGI IMG/M metagenome (GOLD analysis project Ga0247829, IMG submission 207765) | Soil microbial communities from agricultural site in Penn Yan, New York, United States - 12C_Control_Day4 | ecosystem: Environmental > Terrestrial > Soil > Agricultural land | place... | reverse complement strand
GACATCTTGCCCTTCGGTCGGTGTTCGGGTAATGTAATTCGGGATGTCTTCGGTCGCACTCAACCACGGAGGCGGACGCGTGCCGCTCACCCGACGTCAATCCGAGATCCTCGATTACTTGCGCTCCCATATCGAGGACCAGGGCTATGCGCCCAGTTTCGAGGAAATCGCCGACAAGTTCGGTTTCGCCTCGCTGGCCACGGTGCACGAGCACCTGACCAACCTCGAGCGCAAGGGCTACATCCGGCGCAGCTACAACGAGAGCCGGTCCATCGAGGTCATGCCACCGCGCGGCACCGCGCGCGCCACCGAGATCCCCTGCCTCGGCAAGGTCGCGGCCGGCGTTCCGATCGAGTCGCTCATGAGCGACGAGACCATCGCGGTGCCCGATGATCTCCTGCCCCGTCGCGGCTCCAATTTCGCGCTCAAGGTCAGTGGCCAGTCCATGGTCGACGAGCACATCTGCGATGGCGACTACGTCGTGGTGCACGGCAAGCAGACGGCCGAAAACGGCGAGCTGGTGATCGCCCTCGTCAACGGCTCCGAGGCCACGGTCAAGAAGTTCTATCGCGAGACCGGTGGCTGGATCCGCCTCCAGCCGGCCAACGCCGCCATGCAGCCGCTCCGTTATCAGGAACGCGATGTGCTCATCCAGGGCGTCGTGGTCGGCGTGATCCGCAAGTACAACTGATCGACGACATCAGCTCCGCGGGGCCGCGCGTCGAAGTCGATCCAGCGACTGGCGCGCGGCCCCGCTGGCGAGCGAGCGTCGCGCCTCCTCCATCGACTCGGGCAGGCTCCAGCCACGACCCGACACGTAGAGCCCCGCCGCAGCGTTGAGCAGCACGGCATCGCTCGCGGCGCCACGCTCGTCACCCGACAGAATCGCGGCGAGACGCGCCGCGTTCTCTTCCGGCTCACCACCGGCGAGGGCTTCCAACCCGCCGCCCGTCACCCCGAGTTCACGCGGATCGAGCCGCCAGTCGCTCACGCCGGCGCTGGTGACTTCCCAGACGTGGGTACAGCCGACCGGGCTCACTTCGTCCATCCCGACGTCGGCGTGCACCACCAGCGCGTGCCGGCAGCCAAGCAGCCGGAGTGCCTCCGCAAGGAGTGGAGCACGGCGTCGGTCGGCGACGCCGAGGACCTGACGCACGACACCCGCCGGGTTGGCGAGCGGCCCGAGCAGGTTCATGATCGTCGTCATCGCAAGCTCACGCCGCACCGGTGCGGCGTGCCGCATTGCGGGATGGAACCCGGGCGCGAAAAGGAATGCCAGGCCCGCCTCGTCCAGCACGCGGGGCACCTCGCGTGGCTCGAGCTCGATGCGGACGCCGAGGGCCTCGAGCACATCGGCCGAGCCGGAGCGGGACGTGAAGCTGCGGTTGCCGTGCTTCGCCACCGGCACGCCTGCACCGGCGACGATGAAGGCCGCGCCAGTCGATACGTTCAGCGTGCCGACCGCTCCGCCACCTGTTCCGCACGTGTCGACCACCTGTTCGACGGTCTCGAGCGTCACTGCGCGCATGGCGCGTCGCAGCGCGCGCGCGGCCCCCGCGATCTCATGCGCGGTTTCGCCCTTCACGCGCAGGGCCGTGAGCAGGGCCGCCACCTGGACCGGCGTGGCATCGCCGGCCATCACGATGTCGAACGCGTCGGCCGCCTCGTCGGCGGAGAGCGATTCGCCGTCGGCGAGGCGCCGGATGGCCTGCTGCAGAGGATTCACGGACGCTTCGGGGCTCGGGCTGGAATGGCGCCTACGACGGGTCAGAACCGTACCCGTCGGGACGGCCTTCTGTCAATCGGGACAACGATTTGCGTCGGTTGCTCGGGGGTCTTCCGCGGACTAGATTCCGGGTCTCATGAGCCGGTCATTCCTCGCGCTGCTTCACTTCGACGGCACCCACTTCCTGGGGTGGCAGCGACAGGCCGCCGGCCGCACCGTGCAGGCCGAGCTCGAAGCCGTGCTCGAACGGCTCACCGGACGCCCGGTGCGCACCAACGCCGCCGGCCGGACCGACGCGGGCGTTCATGCGGTGGGCCTCGCCGTGAGCTTCGCGATGCCCGAACGCTGGACGCCGCCCGAACTGCGCCGTGCGCTCAATGCCCTGCTGCCTCGCGATTGCTGGGTCGCCGAGACGCAGGCGATGCGTGCCGGCTTCCACGCACGCAAGGAAGCCGATGGGCGCCGGTACCGGTACGACATCGGGTGCGACGCGGCGTCGGAATCACCGTTCCGCCGTCGCTACGAGTGGGCGCTGGGTCGCCCGGTCTCGGCGGAGCTGCTGGGCGCCTCGGCAGCGATGCTCCTTGGCGAGCACGACTTCCGGGCGTTCGCGGCCAAGGGTGAGCCGAAGCCGCACTACCGCTGCCGCGTGCGCGACGCGCACTGGGACCCGCGCCCCTGTGGCCAGGGCATGAGCTTTCATGTCGAGGCCGATCGCTTCCTCCAGCACATGGTGCGCATGCTCGTGGGCACGATGACCGACGTCGCGCTCGGGCGCCGGCCCCTCGGCGACATGCAGACGCTCCTCCACCGGCACGACAATCAGGACACCAGTCCGCCGGCGCCGCCGCAGGGACTCTACTTCGTCGCGGCGCGGTATCCGGCGGCGTGCTTCGCGCCGGACACTCCCGCGCAGGCGGTAGCCTGATGCGCACGCGGGCTCTCCTGTGCATGACGCTCGCCCTCGCCGCGTGCCGCGAGCGCCCGGGCGGCGCGGCCGTCACCGAGAACCCCTCGCTCGCCACGTTCGGCGCGATGCAGACGCGCGCGGCGGCCAACGATCGGGTCGACGACTCGCGCCGCACCGCGCTGGTCAGCGCCGTCACGCGCATCTCGCCCTCGGTGGTGTCGATCGCGGTGCAGAGCCGGCGGCGCGCCGAGCGGCAGTCGCCGTACGACATGCTGTTCGGGGGCAGCGAGCAGGACCAGCTGGTGCAAGGCATCGGCACCGGCTTCGTCGTGCGGCCTGATGGCGTGATCGTCACCAACCAGCACGTGGTGCAGGATGCGGAAGCCATCACCGTCACGCTGGGCGACGGCACCGAACTGCCGGCCACCCTGGTGGGCGAGGACGCCACCACCGACATCGCCGTGCTCAAGGTGAAGCGGAGCGACCTGCCCGTCGCACCCATGGGCCACAGCGGCGACCTCATGATCGGCGAGTGGGTCATCGCCGTCGGGAATCCCTACCGGTTCCTGCTGAGCAACGCGGAGCCGACGGTCACGGCGGGCGTGGTGAGCGCCACCGGGCGAAACATCCTGCCCACAGGCGAACAGCCGGGACTGTACCTCGACATGATCCAGACCGATGCCGCCATCAATCCCGGCAACTCGGGCGGACCGTTGGCGAACGCGCTTGGCGCAGTGGTGGGCGTCAACTCGTCGATCTTCACCAGCAGTGGCGGCTCGGTGGGTCTGGGCTTCGCGATTCCGATCGAACGCGCGCAGCTCGTCGTGGCCGAGATCCTGAAGAACGGCGAGATGCGTCGCGCCTACGTGGGACTCGACGTCGAGGGCAGCGGCGCGATGCGCGCGAAGCGCACGACCGCCCTCAAGGTGGTGAGCGTCGATGCCGACGGCCCGGCGGGGGCCGCGGGCTTCCGCGCCGGCGACCAGCTGACGGCGGCGAACGGGCGCGCTCTGCGCACCTGGCTCGACTGGGAGGCCGTGAAGCTCGATCTCGCCGTCGGGGACACGGTAACCGTGGATGTGGCGGACGCGCGGGGCAAGAGCGAGCGGCGTCGCATCGTCACCAAGGACCTGCCGAGCGTCTCGGCGGCCAAGGTACCGGTGTTCAAGGACCTCGAACTCGTGACGGTCACGCCGGCCATTCGCACCGAGCGCCGCCTCGGAACCGATCGCGGCGCGCTGATCTTCCGGATCAGCGACCTTGCGACGCGCCAGACCGGACTGCAGCCCGGCGACGTGCTGGTGGGGATCAACAACACGCGCATCACGGATGCGGCCGAGGTGGGCCAGATCATCGAGCGGCTGCGCGGCAGCAATGGCTTCCGCCTCTTCTTCGAGCGCGGCCGACGGATCCTCTTCACCGACCTCTATTTCTGATGACCGACGACCGCTATCGCTCGCCCCTTGGCACCCGGTACTCGTCCCCCGCGATGCAGACGCTGTGGGGCGAGAAGCACCGCGTCGTGCTCTGGCGTCGCCTCTGGCTCGCCCTCGCCGAGGGCGAGCGCGAACTCGGGCTGGACATCCCCGAGGCGGCGCTCGTCGCGATGCGCGCCCACCTCGACGACGCCGATCTCGAGGTGGCCGCGAAGTACGAGCGCCGCTTCCGCCACGACGTCATGGCGCACGTGCACGCGTTCGGCGACCAGGCCGAGGCGGCGCGGAAGGTCATCCACCTCGGCGCCACCAGCGCCTTCGTCACCGACAACGCCGACCTGCTCGTCATGCGCGATGGCCTGCGCCTGGTGCTCGGACGCCTCGTTGCGCTGCTCGGAGCGCTGGAGACGTTCGCCACGCGCTACGCCGCGGTGCCCTGCCTTGCCTACACGCACTTCCAGCCGGCGCAACTCACCACGGTGGGCAAGCGCGCCACGCTCTGGATGCAGGACTTCGCGCTCGACGTGGAGGGTCTCTGCCACGTGCTCGAGTCGCTCCGCTTCCACGGCTGCAAGGGCACCACGGGCACGCAGGCGTCGTTCCTCGAGCTGTTCAACGGCGACCACGAGAAGGTGCGTGAGCTCGACCGGCGCGTCGCCCGCAAGCTGGGCTTCGAGAGCACCTACGCGGTCTCCGGCCAGACGTATCCGCGCAAGGTCGATGCGTTCGTGGTCGATGCGCTGAGCGGGATCGCGCAATCGGCCGGCAAGATGGGCAACGACCTCCGCCTGCTGCAACACGAGGGTGAACTCCTCGAGCCGTTCGAGTCGGAGCAGATCGGCTCGAGCGCCATGGCCTACAAGCGGAACCCCATGCGCGCCGAGCGGATCTGCAGCCTGGCGAGGTTCGTGATCTCGCTGCAGTCGAGCCCGGCCCATACGGCTGCGACGCAGTGGCTCGAGCGCACGCTCGACGACAGCGCGAACCGTCGCCTCGCGCTGCCCGAGGCGTTTCTCGCGGTGGACGCCATCCTGATCCTCGCCACCAACGTGGCGGCGGGCCTCGAGGTGCGCGAGGCGGTCGTCCGGCGGCATGTCGACGAGCAGATGCCCTTCATGGCCACGGAGCGCTGGCTCATGCTTGCGGTCGCGGCGGGCGGCGACCGTCAGGAGCTGCATGAGGTGATCCGGCGGCACAGCATGACGGTGGCCGAGGCCGTCTCCACCGGCGCACCGAACGACCTGCTCGACCGCCTCGGCGGCGACGCGGCGTTCGGGCAGGTGCCCAGCGAGGCCCTCCGTGCCGAGCTTGAGCCGACGCTGTACACGGGTCGCTCGTCGGCACAGGTGCGGGAGTTCGTCTCGGAGTACCTGCACCCGTTGCTGCGTCGGGCGCGTCCGCTCGCCGCCGAGGCGAGCTCGGCGGAGGTGCGCGTATGACGACGACCCCGGCGCTGCGCGAGAGCGCGCTGCCGCTGCCCTTGCTGCGTCGCGGCAAGGTACGCGAGGTCTACGAGCTCGGAGCCTCCGAGCTGCTCCTCGTCGCGAGCGACCGCGTGAGCGCGTTCGACATCGTGATGCGCGAGGCGGTGCCGCTCAAGGGTGCGGTGCTCACGCAGGTGTCATCGTTCTGGTTCAGGAAGCTGGCGAATGTGGCGCCTTCGCACTTCATCACGGCCGATGCGGGCGAAATCGTGACGCGACATCGGCAACTGGCCCCGCACAGTGACGTGCTCCGCGGTCGGGCCATGCTGGTCAGGCGCACCACGCCCGTGGCGTTCGAGTGCGTCGTGCGTGGCTACCTCAGCGGGTCAGCCTGGCAGGAGTACACTCGATCGGGCACGCTCGCCGGCGAGGCGCTGCCGGCCGGCCTGCTGGAGAGCGACCGGCTCGACCCGCCGCTCTTCTCGCCGGCCACCAAGGCGGAGTCGGGCCACGACGTCAACGTGACGTTCGAGGCCATGGCGCAGGCGCTCGGGCGATCGCTCGCGGAGGAACTGCGGCGGCTGAGTTTTGCGATCTACACGGCGGGCCGCGAGCATGCAGCCGGTCAAGGAATCATCATCGCCGACACGAAGTTCGAGTTCGGTCACGCCCAGGACGGCACGCTGCTGCTCATCGATGAAGTCATGACGCCCGACTCGTCGCGCTTCTGGCCGGCCGACCGGTACGCGCCGGGCCACGGCCAGCCGAGCTTCGACAAGCAGCCGCTGCGCGACTATCTCGCCGAACTGCGACGTGCCGGCGGGTGGAACGGCGAGGCCCCACCCCCACCATTGCCTGCCGACGTCGTACAGGCCACGAGTGCGCGTTACCTCGAGGCCTACCGCCGGCTCACCGGCGCCGCGCTGGAGGTGGCGCCGTGATCCGCGTGGCGCCGGAGGGATGGCCGTTCATCGCGGTGGCCTGGCTCGTGGTGCTCGGCCTCGTCGCGATGCGCCTGGGGAGTCCCGGCGCCTCCTGGCCGCTGGTCGCCCTCGCCGTGTGGCTGCCCGTGGCCGTCTGGGTCGTTGCGTTCTTCCGCGATCCCGAGCGGCGGGGCGAGCGCGGCAACAGCGTGGTGATCGCGCCCGCCGACGGCAAGGTGGTTGACGTGCGCGAGGTGGACGAGCCCGCATTCATCGGCGGCAAGGCGCTGCGCATCTGCATCTTCATGAACGTCTTCGACGTGCACGTGAATCGGTATCCCCTCGAGGGCACGGTGGCCTACCGGCACTACAACCCCGGCAAGTTCCTCAACGCGGCCGACGAAAAGTCGAGCCTCGAGAACGAGCAGAGCCTGGTGGGCCTCAGCACGCCGCGCGGCAAGGTGCTCGTGCGCCAGATCGCGGGCCTCATCGCGCGGCGCATCGTCACCGACCATCCCGTCGGCACGGCCGTGCATCAGGGCCAGCGCCTGGGCCTCATCCGGTTCGGCTCGCGCGTCGACCTCTACCTTCCGCTGGATGCGCGCTCGCTCGTGAAGGTGGGCGACCGCACCACGGCGGGGGCGACGGTGGTGGCCCGATGGAACTGATGCCCAAGGGCCGGCGACTCCGGCGTGCCGACGTCCGGCGTGTCGTTGTGGTGATCCCCAGCGCCTTCACGCTCGGCAACCTGTTCTTCGGGCTGTGGGCCATCGTGGCAGCCTACAACGGCAACTTCCGCTGGGCGGCGTGGTTCATCGTCTTCGCTGCGCTGCTCGACATGATGGACGGCCGCCTCGCGCGCCGCACCAAGACCACGTCGCGCTTCGGCGAGGAGCTCGACTCGCTGGTGGACATGGTGTCGTTCGGCGTGGCGCCGGCGCTCATCATCTACTTCCTGGAGTTCGCCAACGCCGGCCGTTTCGGCTGGGTGCTGAGCTACTTCTACGTCGTGGCGGCGGCGGTTCGCCTGGCCCGCTACAACGTGGTGTCAGCCGGGAAGCCGACCGCCTGGTTCACGGGCATGCCCTCGCCAGCGGCCGGGATGACGCTCGCGACGTTCTATCCGTTCAGCCAGACGCCCTGGTACCGCGCGTCGCTGGCGGTGCTCGACCTGCAGGAACAGGGGCTCGCACTCCTGGCCCTCATGCTCGCCGTCCTCATGGTGAGCGGCGTGAAGTATCCGAAGTTTCCGTCGTTCGGCTTCCGCACCTTCCGCCAGGGGCTGACCACGATCATCGTGGTGAGCCTCATGGTCGCCGCGCTCGTGCGGCCGGACCTGTTCCTCTTTCCCATCGGCCTGCTGTACCTCGCATTCGGTCTGGCCCGATCGGCCATCCAGGCCCTTGGTGACCGACACGAGCCTGTCGTCGACGAGAGCGGCGTCGAGCCCGTGCTGGAGTCGCCGGACCTGGCGCCTCTCAACGCCCCGCGGCGGGAACGCCGCCAGGAGCCTCGCGAATGACCTATCGTGTGCACGTCCGCGTGATGCCGCGCGGCGGCCTCCTCGACCCACAAGGTCAAGCCGTCGAGCACGCCCTCACCGCCCTCGGCTTTCAGGGCGCGAACGAGGTGCGCGTGGGCAAGGCGATCGAGCTGTCCGTGGCCGCCGCCTCCCGCGACGAGGCGGAGGCGCGGGCGCGCCAGATGTGCGACCGGCTCCTCGCGAACCCGGTCACCGAGGACTACCTCGTGCAGGTGGAGGACGACTAGATGCTGAGAGTCGCCGTGGTCCGTTTTCCGGGGAGCAATTGCGACGAGGACGCGCTGCGCGCCGCCGAGAAGGTGGGCTGCGAGGCATTCTACGTGTGGCATCGGGAGACGTCGCTCAAGGGCGCCGACGTGGCACTGCTGCCGGGTGGGTTCAGCTACGGAGACTACCTGCGCTCGGGGGCCATTGCCCGATTCAGTCCCGTGATGCAGGCGGTGTCCGAGCACGCCAGGTCCGGCGGCGCCGTAGTGGGAATCTGCAACGGTTTCCAGATCCTGTGCGAAGCGCACCTGCTGCCGGGAGCACTGATGCGCAACGCCGGCCTCTCGTTCGTGTCGAAGCCGGTCGATCTCGTGGTGGAGCGCACCGACACCGTGTTCACCTCCGCCTTCGCCAGGGGCGCGACCGTGCGAGTGCCCGTGGCACACGGCGAGGGCCGCTTCGTCGCCGATCCCGACACGCTTGCCGTGCTCGAGGGCGAGGGCCGCGTGCTGGTGCGCTACGCCCCCGCGGGCCCCGGTGTCGAGGGCAACCCGAACGGATCCGTCAACGACATCGCGGGCATCGCGAACGCGGCAGGCAACGTGGTGGGACTCATGCCGCATCCGGAGCGCTGCGTGGACGCGAAGCTCGGCTCCGACGCGGGCCTGCCATTCTTCCACTCCATCGCGGCCATCGCCGCAGGGACAGCCAGATGATCCGCAGCTTGCTGCTGGCGTTCGCCATGGTCGCCGGCGTGACGGCACGCGCCGAGGCGCAGGCCCCGACCGTGCGGCCCGGCATGACGGCGGACGAGGTGAAGACGGCGTGGGGCGCCCCGTCGGCGGAGCGCGTGCGCGGCGACTTCACCTATCTGACCTTTCCCACCGCCTGTCTGCCGGGGTGCGGCACGCACGACATCGTGATCCTGCAGGACGGCAAGGTGGTCGACGCCATCGCGCGCTCGAACGGCCGCCGCTACGAAGGCCACGCGTCCTACATCGCGCGCGCCCCGGGCTACACCGCCCCGGCCGGCGTCACGGCCGCCCCACGATGAGCGCATCGAGCACCCTGCCCCAGCCTACTGCTGCGGCCGCCTTTCCCGGCGAACGTCCGGTCACGCCCGAGGTGGTGCGCGAGCACAACCTGAACGAGCTGGAGTACGAACGCATCGTCGCGATGCTCGGCCGCACACCGACGCTCACCGAACTGGGCGTCTTCTCCGCACTCTGGTCCGAGCACTGCTCCTACAAGCACTCGAAGCCGGTGCTGAAGACGTTTCCCATCACGGGCCCACGCGTGCTGCAGGGCCCGGGCGAGGGCGCAGGCGTGCTGAGGCTCGAGGAGGGTTGGGCCGTCGCGTTCAAGATCGAGTCGCACAACCATCCCTCCGCCGTCGAGCCGTACCAGGGAGCTGCCACCGGGATCGGCGGCATCCTCCGCGACGTCTTCTCCATGGGCGCACGACCGGTGGCGGTGCTGAACAGCCTCCGTTTCGGCCCGCTCGACCAGGCGCGCAACCGCTGGCTCTTCGCCGGCGTGGTCAAGGGCGTCGGCGACTACGGCAACTGCGTGGGTGTGCCGACCCTGGGCGGCGAGGTGAACTTCGCCGATGGGTACTCGGGCAATCCGCTGGTCAATGCGATGTGCGTGGGGCTGCTGCGCGAGGACCAGCTCATGAGCGCCAAGGCGCAGGGCGTCGGCAACGTGCTCATCGCCTTCGGTGCGCGCACGGGACGTGACGGCATCCACGGCGCGAGCTTCGCGTCGGAGGAGCTGTCGGAATCGAGCGAAGCGCGCCGCCCACAGGTGCAGGTCGGGGATCCGTTCACGGAAAAGCTGCTGCTCGAGGCAAGCCTCGAGTTGATCCACGCGGGCCTCGTGGTGGCGGTGCAGGACATGGGCGCCGCCGGCCTCACCAGCTCGTCGGCGGAGATGGCGGCGAAGGGTGGCGTGGGCGTGGAGATCGACACTGCCCTGGTGCCTGCCCGCGAGGCGGGCATGACGCCATACGAGCTGCTGCTCTCCGAATCACAGGAGCGCATGCTCGCCGTCGTGGAACCGGCCAAGGTCGACGCCGTCATGGCCGTGTGCACCAAGTGGGAGCTCGAGGCGGCGGCGATCGGCCGAGTCACCGACGACGGCCTCTTCCGCGTCATGCACGACGGGCTGGTGGTGGCCGCGATCCCGGGCCAGAGATTGGTCGACGACTGCCCCGTCTATCATCCCGAGGCACGCGAAGCGGACGACGCCCGTGCGCGACGCGACGCGAAGCCTTCGGGGCGTCCGGCCACGGACGCACAGGAGACCCTGCCGCTGCTGCTCGACAGCCCCAATATCGCCAGCAAGAAGTGGGTCTACGAGCAGTACGATTCCACCGTGCAGGCCTCCACCGCCATCGCCCCGGGAGGAGACGCCGGCGTCTTCCAGGTGCCTGGCACGAACTTCGGCGTCGCCGTGACCGTGGACTGCAATGGCCGGCTCGTGGCCCTCGACCCGTACGAAGGGGGCAAGGCCACCGTCGCCGAGGCGGCGCGCAACCTGGCGTGCACCGGTGCGCTACCGCTCGGCATCACCGACAACCTCAATTTCGGCAATCCGCAGAAGCCCGAGATCTTCTTCCAGTTCCGCGAGGCATGCCGCGGCATCGGCGAGGCCTGTCGAGCGTTCGAGACACCCGTGACGGGCGGCAACGTCTCGCTGTACAACGAGAGCCCGACGGGGGCGGTCTACCCCACCCCGACCATCGGCATGATCGGGTTGCTCGAGCAGGTGGACCATGCGGTCCGGAGCCACTTCCAGGCGCCCGGCGATAACATCGTGATTCTGGGCACGACGGCGGGCCATCTGGGCGGGTCGGCGTACTGGGCTGAGGCCTTCGGGCTCGTGGCGGGGAGCGTAGCGCCGGTCGATCTCGCGGCGGAACGCCGCTTGCAATTGCTGCTGGTGGCTGCCGCAAAGGCAGGCCTGCTCCGCTCCGCGCACGACTGCAGCGAGGGCGGACTGGCAGTGACCATCGCCGAGGCCGCCATTGGCGGTCCCTACGCCGCGGGGGCGCTGGGCGCCGATGTGGACCTCGCTTCCTGCGGCCTCAGCGACGACATAGGCCTCCTCTACGGCGAGGATGCAGGCCGGGTGGTGGCGAGCTGCCGCCCGACGGACGCTGAGGCCCTGCTGGCGCTGGCCCGACAGCAGGCGGTCCCGGCGCAGGTGGCAGGCACCGTGGGCGATCCAGACGGGACGCTCACGATCAGGACCGGTCGGGCGACATATTCGTGGGCGGCGTCCGAGCTTCGAACCGTCTATTTTGAAGCCATCCCACGACGCATGCGGGCGGTGGCAACCGACCGCGATGGAGGAGCTTGATCGATGTGTGGTGTGATTGGAGTCTCCCGGGTTCCTGACGCGGCGCGCATCGCCTATCTCGGCCTGTACGCGCTGCAGCACCGCGGACAGGAGAGCGCGGGGATCGCGGCCATCACCGGGGACGGCACCGCCCGGGTGCACCGGGGCATGGGGCTCGTGTCGGAAACGTTCGACGAGAAGACCATCGCCGGCCTTCCCGGCGATGTCGCCGTCGGTCACACCCGCTACTCCACTTCCGGCAGCACCGTCCTCGCGAACGCGCAGCCGATGTTCGCGAATACCCGTTGTGGTCCGCTCGCGCTCTCGCACAACGGCAACCTGACCAACGCCCACGAGCTCAAGCGTGAGCTGGTGGCGCAGGGCGCCATCTTCACGTCGTCGGCCGACTCCGAAGTGCTCGTGCACCTCATCGCCCGCTCCAACGCACCCACCATGGAGGGCCAGATCCGCGAGAGCGCCTCGCG
>Ga0247829_10001056_pt1 | contig 11997 bp, 8 predicted proteins | sample 12C_Control_Day4_FD_207765 | JGI IMG/M metagenome (GOLD analysis project Ga0247829, IMG submission 207765) | Soil microbial communities from agricultural site in Penn Yan, New York, United States - 12C_Control_Day4 | ecosystem: Environmental > Terrestrial > Soil > Agricultural land | place: USA... | reverse complement strand
CCGGCCCTCATGCGTCGCTTGCTCGTCGTCGCTCTCGTTGTATCCACGTCCGCCTGCGGCCCCGACTCTCGCCAGAACACCGGCGACGGTGGCGTGCAGCCCGACATGTCCGAGCCCGCATGCTCGGACGGCAACCACCGCTGCGCCGGCAGCTCGTACCTCGTGTGCACCGGCGGCCAGTGGACGACGCAGCAGGACTGCACCGGCGCGTGCGACCAGATGCTCGGCTGCGTCGCCTGCGTGCCCAACGTCAACGTGTGCACCGACGGCAACGTGCACAGCTGCAGCGCGGCCGGCGAGATCGGGCCGCAGCTCGAGGAGTGCACGGGCTCGACGATCTGCCAGGACGGCGCGTGCGTGAACGCGTGCGACGACGCCGCGATGAAGCGCAGCTACACCGGCTGCGAGTACTGGGCCGTCGATCTCGACAACGCGGTCGAGGTGCTCGATCGCGCCGGCGGGCCCGACTGCGGCACCGGCAGCGTGGTGAAGAACCTCAGCGTGTGCTCGAGCGGTAACACCGTGCTCGGCCTGTGCGACCCCCCGAACAACAGCTGCCCCTCGGGCTACACGTGCGGCGCGCGCGACGTGTGCGTGCTCGATGCGGCGCACGCGCCGTTCGCGATCGTCGTGTCGAACCCGCAGGCGCGCAGCGTCGACGTCACGGTGACCGCCGCCGACGGCACGCAGATCATGCAGACCATCTCGGCCGGGCAGGTCCAGGCGATCACCCCGCAGCCGACCGTGCCGGATCAGTCGATCGACGGCACCGGCAAGCAGCGCGCGGCGTACAAGGTCGAGTCGACGCTGCCGATCGTCGCGTACCAGTTCAACCCGCTCGACAACGTGAACGTGTTCTCGAACGACGCGTCGCTGCTCATCCCGCGCACCGCGTTCGACACCGAGTACTACGTGATGAGCTACCCCACGCTCGATCGCCGCACGGGCGACTTCCTGTTCGGCCCGGGCCCGCACAGCTACAACGGCTACGTCTCGATCGTGGCGTGGACCGACAACACGCAGATCGAGGTCACGCCCAAGGCCGCCGTGCGCGCGAGCGCGACGCAGCCTGCGATCGCCGCCAACACGCCGACGACGTTCACGCTCAACGCGTTCGAGGTGCTGACGCTGCAGGCCGCCGGCACGGGCGACCTCACCGGCTCGCGTATCCGCGCCGTCAACACCGCCAACGCGTTCGGCGTGTTCGGGGGCCACGAGGCCACGGTGTTCGGCGAGGCGGACGGTCCCGACCAGCAGCACACCAGCGGCCCGTGCTGCGCCGATCACATCGAGGAGATGCTGTTCCCGTCGTCGACCTGGGGCCAGACGTTCGCGATCGCGCGCAGCCAGAGCCGCGGCACGAACGAGCCCGACCTGATCCGCATCGTCGCGCAGAAGCCGAACACCACGATCCAGTTCAACCCGGCGCCCGCCGCCGGCACCTGCAACGCCCTCGGGCCCGGCCAGATGTGCGAGGTGAAGATCCAGGCGGACACGTCGTTCGTCGCGAGCGAGCCGATCCTCGTCGGTCACTACCTGCAGTCCGCGATCTGGGGCGATCCCTTCTTCGGCGGCTCGGTCGGCGAGGGCGACCCGTCGATGGCGATCGCCGTGCCCACCGAGCAGTACCGCAACGACTACACCGTGCTCGTGCCCTCGCAGTACGCGAAGAACTTCCTCTCGATCTCTGCCGGTGCGCTCGGGGCGGTGAGCGTCGATGGTGCCCAGATCACGATGACGCCGTTCGCGGGCGGCACCTATCGCGCGGCGCGCGTCCCGGTCTCTGCCGGGCAGCACAAGATCTCGTGCCCCTCTGGCTGCGGCGTCGAGGTCTACGGCTACAGCTCCGCTGTCTCGTACATGTTCGCCGGCGGCCTCGATCTCAAGCAGATCGTCATCAACTGACGTCGTTCTGACGACGACGTCAGGTTCGACGGACGGTCGATCGTGATCAGCTCGAGAGATCGCGCGCGGCGAGCTCGAGCGCGTCGGCCATCGCCTGCGCGGTCCCGTACCGCGCGGCCTGCGCCTTCTCGAGCGACTTCTGGAGCACGGCCTCGACGCTGCGCGGGAGCGACGGATCGAGCGGCGGCGGCGGCTTCGAGACCTGGGCCTCGACGAGCTCGAAGTCGTCGGCGTGATCGAAGGGCGGCGCGCCCATCAACAGCTCGTACAGGATCACGCCGATCGCGTAGAGGTCGCTGCGTTGATCGACCGGCTCGGCGCGCAGGCGCTCGGGCGCGATGTAGCGCAGGCTGCCGACCACGGCGCCCTGCTGGGTGAGCTTGGCGCTGCCCTCGGTGCTCGCGAACCCGAAGTCGATGAGGACCACGCGATCGACCGGGCCGGGGGACGGCTCGAGCATGATGTTCGCCGGCTTCAGGTCGCGGTGGAGGATGCCGGCCGCGTGGACCTCGGCGAGGCCCTGCAGCGCCTGCCACGCGTAGCTGACGGCGCGAACGGGACTGACCCGTCCCTCCTTCTTCAGCACGGTGCGGAGGTTCTTGCCACGCAAGAGCTCGACGACCAGATAGGGCTCTTCCCGATCGGTGATTCCCGAGGAGAGAAGGGCGGCGATGTTGCGGTGGCGCAGCCGGGCCTGGACCTCGCCCTCGCGCGCGAACCGGGCCTTGGCGGTCGGGTCGCCGGCGAGCGAAGTCCGCAGGATCTTCACGGCGACGTAGGCGGAGGTCTGGAGGTCGACGGCGCGATAGACGTCGGCCATCGCGCCCTTGCCGATCAGCGCGTCGATGCGAAAGCGCTGGCCCAGGACGTGGCCGGTGCGATCCGCGCGATCTACGGACACCCCGCGACCTTAGCACTTCGCTTCTGCTATATGAGGTGCGTGCCGCGGGACTTGGTGAGCATCGCTGACCTCGACGCGAAGGAGATCGAGGCGATCCTCGATCATGGCGATCGGTTTTGGCCGATGGGGGACGAGCCGATCAAGAAGCTCGCGTCGCTGCGCGGGCGGACGGTGATCAATCTGTTCTTCGAGAACTCGACGCGCACGCGCACGTCGTTCGAGCTCGCCGCCAAGCGGCTGTCCGCCGAGGCGATCAACATCACGAGCTCCGGATCGTCGATCTCCAAGGGCGAGACCCTGATCGACACCGCGCGCAACCTGATGGCGATGCACCCCGACGCGATCGTCGTGCGTCACAAGTACGGCGGCGCCGCCGAGGTGATCAGGGGCAGCGTCCGACCGGCGGTGGCGATTATCAACGCGGGCGACGGCCAGCACGAGCACCCGACGCAGGCGCTGCTCGACGCGGCGACGATCCGCCGCCACAAGGGAAACATCGACGGGCTCGAGGTCGTGATCGTCGGTGACATCGCGCACTCGCGCGTCGCGCGCTCGAACATCCTGTGCCTCGCCAAGCTCGGCGCGCGCATCCGCGTGTGCGCGCCGTGGACGCTGCTGCCGCGCGGCATCGAGGACATCGGTGGCGAGCTCACGCGCGAGCGGGTGCGCGTCGTGACGCGGCTCGAGGATGGGCTCGAGAACGCGGACGTCGTGATGATGCTGCGCGTGCAGGCCGAGCGGTTCGAGGGCGAGGCGCCCCGGTTCCCCAACGCACGCGAGCTGTCGCGCACGTTCGGGCTGTCGGAGCGCACGCTCGCATATGCGAAGCCCGACGCGATCGTGATGCACCCCGGGCCGATGAACCGCGGCGTCGAGATCTCGCCGCAGGTCGCCGACGGCTCGCGCGCCGTGATCCTCCAGCAAGTCTCGTGGGGCGTCGCGATCCGTATGGCCGTCCTCGAGCGCGCCGTGCTCGGCGACGTGCCGCCGTCATGACCACGGCGCTGTCGGTCCGCGGGATCATCAAGCGCTTCGGTAATCACCTCGCCGTCGACGCGATCTCGTTCGACGTCCCGCGCGGCGTCGTCTACGGCATCCTCGGGCCCAACGGCGCCGGCAAGTCGACGACGCTGCGGATGATCAACGACATCATCGCGCCCGACGCCGGCGAGATCCGCATCCTCGAGACGCTGACGCCGGGCGCCGCCGCCGCGACGAAGATCGGCTACCTGCCCGAGGAGCGCGGGCTGTACCCGAAGATGAAGGTCGGCGAGATCGTCGAGTTCATGGGCGAGCTGCGCGGCCTGTCGCGTGCCGAGGCCCGGCGCCGCGGCGGTTCGTGGCTCGAGCGGCTCGGGCTCGGCAAGTGGACCAAGAACAAGGTGCAGGACCTCTCGAAGGGCATGCAGCAGAAGGTGCAGTTCGCGACCGCGCTGCTCCACGAGCCCGAGCTCGTGATCCTCGACGAGCCGTGGAGCGGCCTCGATCCGATCAACGCCGAGGTGCTGCGCGAGGTGGTCGGCGAGATCCGCGCGGCGGGGCGCACGGTGCTGTTCTCGACGCACCAGATGGAGCAGGCCGAGAAGATCGTCGACGCGCTGTGCATCATCGCGCGCGGCAAGATCGTGCTCGAGGGCCGGCTGCGCCAGCTCAAGGAAGACGCGGCGGCCGAGGGCTGGGTCGCGCTCGCGTTCGGCGACGATGCGTCGAAGGAGCGCGCCGCGGGGCCGCTCGGTGATCGCGCGCTCGTCGCCGAGCAGCGCGCGCCGCACGCGGGCGAGGCCGCCGGCGGCGCCGAGGTCGAGGTGAGGCTCGCCGACGGCGCGACGTCGCAGCAGCTGCTCGCGGCGCTGGTCGCGGCGAACGTCGCGCTCGATCGATTCTCGCTCGTCGTGCCCACGCTGCACCAGATGTTCGTCGACAAGGTCGGGCCCGAGGCCGCGGTGGCGGCGCGTCACGAGGAGGACGCCGCGTGAGCCCGGCCCTGCGCAACACGCTGGTCATCGCGCGCCGCGAGCTGCACGAGCGCGTGCGCTCGAAGTGGTTCGTGGTGATGACGCTGCTCGGCCCGCTGTTCATGGTCGCGCTCGTCGTCGTCCCCACGCTGATCGCGGTCAGAGGCGCGACCGGTGCGCGGGTCGAGGTCGTCGACAAGACCGGCAAGGTCGGCCCGGCGATCGTCGAGAGCCTCGGCACCATCTGGCACGTCACGCTGGTCCCGCCGGAGACGCCCGACGCCGTCGAGCTCGCGCGCATCCGCGACGACGAGATCAACGGCTTCCTCGTGATCCCCGCCAACGCGCTCGATGGAGGCACGGTCCTCTATCGCGGCGACAACGCGAGCGGTCAAGCGGTCGGAGCGATCCTCGAGCGTGTCGTCACCGAGGCGATCCAGAAGGAGCGAGCGCGCGAGCTGAAGCTCACCGACGCGCAGACGCAAGGGATGCTCAAGCGCGTCGACGTCGACACGCAGCACACGACCGGCGAGGCCGAGGGCACCTCCGGCTTCGGGTCGTTCGCGATCGCGTACATGCTCGCGTTCATCCTCTACATGGTGATCACGCTGTATGGCGTGAACGTCATGCGCAGCGTCGTGCAGGAGAAGACGAGCCGCGTCATGGAGTTCCTCGTCGCCGCCGTGAAGCCGCAGTCGCTGATGGGCGGCAAGATCCTCGGCGTCGGCGGCGCCGCGCTGATCCAGCTCACGGTCTGGCTCGGCATCGGCGCGCTCGCGCTCGAGTACCGCCAGGAGCTGCTCGGCTTGTTCGGCGTGTCCGGCGGCGGCGCCGCGCTGCCTCCCGTCGCGTTGACCGAGCTGTCGATCGTGCTCGCGTTCTTCATCTTCGGCTTCTTCTTCTACGCCGCCATGTATGCCGCGGTGGGAGCCATGGTCTCGTCGGAGCAGGACACGCAGCAGGTCCAGCTGCCGGTGACGATGCTGCTGGTGATCGGAGTCACCTGCCTCCAGGTCGTCTCCAACGACCCGCGCGGTGGCGCGTCCGCCGCGATGACGATGATCCCGTTCTGGTCGCCGATCCTGATGCCCATGCGCTACGTCCTGGGCGGCGCGACGGGGATGGAGCTCGCGCTGTCGCTCGCGATCCTGGTGGGCTCGACGTTCCTGGTCGTCCGCGTGGCGGCCAAGATCTATCGCGTCGGCGTGCTGCTGTATGGCAAGCGGCCGTCAGTGACCGAGCTGATTCGCTGGCTACGGTATTGATTGGTAAGACTGGAATCGAACGTAAAGGACTCGTACACTTTCGGCTGATGCGCCGGTGGGGACTCGCGTTCTGCCTAGTGGTGTTGGTCGCGCCCGTGCTGGCGTTCGCGCAGTCCGCGGACCTGGTCGGGACCACCGACGCCCGTGACGAGCTGCCGCCCTCGCAGGCCGTGGGCTACGCGGCGATGCCGGGCGGCCTCCATGCACCGTCCGCCGAGACGCTGACCGAGGGAACGATCGAGGTCGCGACCTACGGTGGCTTCGGCGTGCGCAACAAGCTGCTCGGCCCCGATAGCAAGTTCAGCCGCGGGTTCGGCAGCCTCGCGGTCGCGTTCGCGCCGACGGACCTGATCACGGTGGGCCTGTCGTTCGACGGCTACTTCGACAAGCACGACGACGGCTCCAACCAGGACGGCTTCGTCGGCAACCCGAACCTCGTGCTCCGGGTCGGCAAGCTGATCGGCAACCTGCGCGTCGGCGGGCAGCTCGGCATCTGGGTGCCCGGCGGCGACGCTCCATCGATCAAGCTCGGCGCGACCACCGTCGACGCCCGCGGCCTGATCTCGCTGAAGGCAGGGCCGGGCTGGTTGTCGTTCAGCGGTGGCTTCCGCGTCGACAACAGCGCCGAGTCCGCCGAGAGCGCGATGAGCCTCGCGCAGCAGGATCGCGTCTCGCTCGGCGTCTCCGAGTTCAACGCGGTGCTCGCGGGCGTGCAGCTCGCACTGCCGCTCGGGCCCAAGGTGTTCGCCAACCTGGAGGGCAGCCTCGACTACTTCATCGGCTCGGGCGCCACACCGATGGGCGCGACCGAAGCGCACGAGGCGCCCGGCGCGCTGTTCCGCTTCGGCGGCAGTGTCGGGATGCACCTCACGCCGCAGTACGCGCTGTTCGCGTTTGTCGAGGGCAGCAAGGTCCCCGCGATCCCGAGCGCGGATCGCCTCGCCGACGACATCCGCTTGGTCCCCTACACACCGACGATCGCCGGCGGGCTCGGGTTCTCCGCGCGGTTCGGCGGGCCGAAGCGTCCGGCGGGCCAGCTGATGCCGAATGCGACGCGCGAGGACATCGCGCTCGTCGAGTACGCAGACGTCGCGGGCGAGGTGTCCGACGATGCGGGCAAGCCGATCGTCGGCGCGAAGGTCGACGTCAAGCTCAAGAACAACACCGGCACCGGCGTCACCGATGACAAGGGCATGTGGAGGATCGAGAAGCTGCCGATCGGCAAGACCGTCAAGGGCGAGACCACGCTCGACGACGCCGACGCCGAGGTCAGCGTCGTGGTCAGCGGCAAGAAGCCGGGCAAGCACACGCTCAGGCTCGCGAAGGGCGCCAACACGGTGCCGCGCATGACCCTCGATCCGGATCTGCCGCCGGGTGAGATCCTCGGGCTCGTGCGCAGCGCCGGCGCGGGCAAGCCGCTCGCGGGCGCGACGATCATGATCGAGCCGGGCGGCTTCACCGCGACCACGGGCCCCGACGGTAACTTCTCGATCGCGGTGCCGCCTGGTACGTACAAGGCCACCGCGAGCGCGCCCGGCTACAAGAGCCAGACGCTCGACGCGAAGGTCGAGCCCAACGCACCGGTGCTCAAGAACTTCGAGCTCCCCAAGTAGCATGCGGATGTGGGCTGTCGCCCTCCTCGTCGTCGCGCTCGGCGCGTGCGGCAAGAAACAGCCGGTCGCCGAGCTGACCAAGGCCGACGGTCCCGTCGAGCGTCAGGCCGGCACGGGCGCCTGGGCGACCGCGTCGATCGGCACGAAGTACTACCTGGGCGACGCCGCGAGGACCGCCGATGGAGGCGCGCAGCTCACCGTGACCGGCGGCGCCGCGACGATCGCGATGCAGCCGCGCACGATCTTGCGGTTCGGTGGCACGAAGGAGGACAGCCAGATCGCGGTCGAGCTCGGTAGCGTCGCGCTGACCGGTACCGGCGAGTACGGCCTCGACGTCGGCGACGTGAAGCTCTCGGGCGGCACCGTGCGCATCGCGGCGAGAGCCGGCGGCGGCAGCACCGTCACGCTCGATGTCGGGGACGCCGTGCTGACCACGCGCACCGGCGAGACGATCCAGCTCGAGCTCGGCGCCAGCCTCGACGTCGGCGACGTCGTCGTCGTGCGCAACCCGCCCGATGCCGCCGTCGTCGATGCCCCGGTCGCAGATGCGGCCGAACCGCCGAGCGATGCGGTCGAGCCCGTGGCCGGCGACTCGGTGCTCGAGGTCACCGGCAAGAAGGTCGAGCTCCTGCCGCCCGGTGAGACCAAGTGGCAGGCGCTGCCGGCGGGGCCGGGCGCGCTCGCGAAGGGGGCGAAGCTCCGCGTCGGGAAGGGCAGCAGCGCGAAGATCACCGCGGGCGGCACCACGCTCGACCTCACCGGCGGCGCCCGCATGGCGCTCACCGGTGACGGCGTGCTGTTCCTCGAGACCGGCGTGGGCCGCGCGTCGGTGCCGGCGGCCACGAAAGGCAAGGTCGGCGTCCCCGGCGGTGAGGTCGCGATCGAGGGCACGGCGCAGGCAGGCGCGGAGGCGCGCATCGACGTCAACGGGCGCGAAGCGCGGGTCACGGTCGCGCGTGGCGGTGCCCGGCTCGTCGGCACCGGCGGTGGCGTGCTCGAGATGAACCGCGGCGAGACCGCGACGATCGCGAAGGTCGGCACGATCCGCGTCATCGAGTCGATCCCGAGCTTCTATGACTTCGCGGTCTCCGTCGGCGCGTCGGTGCAGCTCCACGATCCCAAGGGCGCCACGGCGGTGCAGTTCAAGTTCGGAGGGAAGTGCCCCGAGGGCGGCTTCGTCGAGATGGACAAGAACTCGAGGTTCCAGACCTCCAAGGTCTCGGGCGGCAAGGATGCGGCGAACATGATGGTGACCGCGGGCACGTGGGCGTATCGCCTCCGCTGCACCAAGGGCGGGGGCGACAGCGGCTCCGTCGGCGGCGGCCGCATCGTCGTGCTGCGCGACAGCGGCAACCGGCCGATTCCCAAGAAGGCCGCGACCAACGAGATCCGCGCCGACGGCCGCACGTGGACCGTGGGCTACCAGAGCGTGCTCCCCTCGATCGCCGTACCGACCAAGGGCACGGGGGGGACGTTCAAGCTGCACGTCGCGACCGGCGGCGCCGAGAAGGTCTACCAGGGCCCCGGCCCCAAGATCGTCATCCCCGCCAAGGACCTGTCCGAGGACCACACGTACACGTTCTGGCTCGAGAAGGACGGCGTGAAGGATCCCAAGGTGTCGTCGCTCAAGTTCGAGTTCGACAACACCACCCCGCAGGTCTACATCCAGGACCCCGTGAACGGCCGCCCGTGGGGGGACGAGATCCTCGTGCGCGGCGCCGTGCTCGAGGGGTGGAGCGCCTCGGTCAACGACGCCAACATCCCGATCGACGCGAAGCGGCTGTTCAAGGTGCGGGTCCCCAAGCCGACCGACGCGCGCGCCCTCGCGATCAAGCTCTCCCACCCGCAGCGTGGCGTGCGTTACTACCTGCGTCGCGGCGGCAAGTAGGCGGTAGACTCCTCGCCATGCGCTGGGTCTCGCGAGCCACGACCGTCGCGGTCGTCATCGTCGTGCTCGCCGGCGTGGCGCTGTGGATGCGGTCGCGCGTGCCGTCGCACGAGGTCGGCGGCTCGTTCCTCACCTGGGCGAAGTTCCGCGACGGTTCGCGCCTCGCCAAGGGCTCGCCCGTGGTGATCGCGGGCGTGCAGATCGGCGAGATGACCGACATCGCGATCGAGGGCCGGTTCGCGCGCGTCGACATGCGGCTGCGCGATGACGTCACGATCCCGGTCGACTCGTTCGTCACGCGCCGCGCCGACTCGCTGTTCGGCGACAGCTACCTCGAGATCATCCCGACGACGCAGATCGAAGGCGCGCCCCCGCAACGGATGCTGAGGAGCGGAGAGCAGCTCGTGCACGTGATCGAGGGCAGCTCGACGGACGCGGTGCTGCGCGCGATGGACCGGGGGCTGCCCAAGATCGACAACGCGATCGATCTCTTGCATCGCCGGGTCGTCGACGGACGCAAGGCGGTCAACGGCTCCGTGCTCGAGGGCATGAGCGTGGCCGACAGCTGGCTCGCCGACGGCAAGATCGAGGGGCCGATCGAGCGCGCGAACCAAGCCCTCGGGCGCATCGACGATCTCACCACCCGCGGCGCAGATGCGCTCGGTGGCACCACGCCGCGCCTCGTCACCACGCTGCGCGATCTCGAGGAGCGCTCGGACACCGCGCGCACCGCGATCCGCGACGCCCGCAGCGGGCTCGCGCAGGCACTCGCGGACACCCGCGCCGGCCTCGACCGGATCGATCCGCAGGTCGAGCAGGCCTCGCAGGTGATGGCGGCGATCAGCAACGGTTCCGGCGACGACTGGAAAGGAACGCTCGGCACGCTGATCAATAGCCCCGAGCTCGCCGACGATCTCGAGGACGCCAGCTCGGCAGGACGCGAGGCGGTCGGCAGCTTCTACCGCTTCAAGTCGTGGCTCGGCATGCGCATCGAGCTGAACGTGTTCGCGCGCCTCCCGCGGTTCTACGCGATCGCCGAGATCCGCGCGCGCACCGACAAGTTCTACCTCGTCGAGTTCGAGAAGGGCCCGCTCGGCGGGGTGCCCGCCGACAACATCACCGACGCCGCCGGCACGAGCGTGTACACGCGGCGGCAGGAGATCTCGGACAAGCTTCGGTTCACCGCGCAGTTCGGCAAGCAGATGGGCCCGTTCGCCTTCCGTGGCGGCGTGAAGGACTCGACGTTCGGCTTCGGGGTCGACGTCCTCGCGATGAACGGACGGCTCAAGCTCTCGACGGACGTGTTCGGCAGCTTCGATCCGAAGCCACGCCTCAAGGTCGCCGCGGCGTTCGCCGTGTTTCGCTCGATCTACGTGATCGCCGGCGTCGACGACGCGCTCAACACGCCCGGCAATCTGCGGATCAACCGGGGCAACGAGGATGTGCCGACGCAGTTCGACGAGGTGCGGTTCGGCCGTGACTACTTCATCGGCGGCGCGCTGCACTTCGACGACGCCGACCTCGCGACGCTGCTGCGCGTCTACGGGGCGGTGCTCGCCGGCGCGCTCACGCTGTAGCTGGTCACGGCAGCTCGCACACCCAGCGCAGCGGCGTGTTGCAGTCACCGTCGATCCACGCCCCGAAGCTTCCCATCGCGCCGCAGTCCTCGTTGCCACCCACGTTGTTCGGTTCGCCCAACGTGGCGCCCCAGTTGCCGGCGACGTACGACGACGATCCGCACTGCCAGCCCCAGCCGTCGCCCGGCTCGCTGCCGCCGCTCGCCTGGACCCAGCCTAGCCAGACGAGGCTCGGGAACACGGGCGCGGTGTTGCCGAGGATGCAGTTGTTCTCGTCCATGTCGTTGATGGTGACGAGGCAACCGAGGTTCTGGTCGCTGCAGAAGTCGCGTGCATCCGCCCAGCGATCCACGTTGCCCTGCCCGCACAGGTAGTAACAGCTCGACGTGCCGCCGCACGCGAACGAGGTGCAGCCGGCCGGAGGAGGCGGACACATGCGCGCGTCGATCGGCGCATCGATCGCGGCGTCGTTCGCGCCGTCGGGCGGAGGCAGCCCTTCACCACCGGCGCTGTCGCGCTTCGCGTCGTCGACGGGCCCCTGGCCCTGCACGCTGAACCCGCACGCCGAGATCGCGATGAAGAGCAGCGTGAAGCGCACGCCGCGATACTACCCGCCCGCGAGCGGAGCGAGGAGATAGATCTCGTCGCCGTCCGAGAGGCGCCGCTCTCGGTTGTCCTCGAACGGGCAGCGCTCGCCGTTGAGCATCATGGTGTCGGTGAGATGCGGGCTGTCGGCGAGCGACTCGCGGAGCGGGATGCCCTCGGCGCCCGCGCGATCGACGAGCTGGGCGAGCGTCGTGCCCACCGGGAGGCGCAGGTGCTCGTCGATGTCGCGCCACGCCTCGCCGATGCGTCCCTTGATCAGGATGTGCACGCGGATCGTGCCGCCGCGG
>Ga0247829_10001054_pt1 | contig 12006 bp, 11 predicted proteins | sample 12C_Control_Day4_FD_207765 | JGI IMG/M metagenome (GOLD analysis project Ga0247829, IMG submission 207765) | Soil microbial communities from agricultural site in Penn Yan, New York, United States - 12C_Control_Day4 | ecosystem: Environmental > Terrestrial > Soil > Agricultural land | place... | reverse complement strand
GGCCTTCCATGACCCACGGCGTGTACGCGTAGATCGCGGCGGTCGCGTGGTTGCGCGGCGTGACGGTCAGCGGATCGAGCGTCCTGCGCGACACGCCGAGCCGCCACTGGCCGGAGCCGTCGACGGATGCGTCGTACCAGCGGCGCATCACCCTCGCACCGCACGTCAGCTGCTTCGAGAACCCGCGGTACTGGGCGCTGCAACCTCCTCCATCGGGACAGCCGCAGCCCATCGCCGCGTTGATCCGCGTCGTCGACGGGCGCGCGGTCTTGCTCACCAGCGATGACTCGCCCTGCAGTCGCGCGAGCAGCATGATCGGGTGGATGTCCTCGCCGCGCGCCGCGTCGACGATCAGCTGCGCGGCGGACACGCCGTCGACCTTGTAGTCGGCGAGCCACGACCGGTTGTTATACGGCGAGCGCTCGAGGAAGCGCTGAACCTCCGCGACCGTGAACGAGCCGTCGTCGACGAACACGTCGTCATCGACGAGGCGGTTGCGGTCGAACGTCACCGGGACGCCATCGGCCTTACCGTCGGCCGAGTCGACCTCGTAGTCCCAGGGTTCGTCGCTGCCCCCCTCGTCCGCCTCGACACCGCACGCCGCGACCAGCAAGCCGAGCAACACCAGTAGGGTTCGCATGCGCGGGGCATGATGCGAACGTCGCGCCGATCCGTCGTGCAACCCGGTGCACGACTTCGCGGTCGATCACGTCACCGACGCGACCGGATACGCCGCCACGACCGCGGCGACCGCAACCACGACCAGCGGGTGGGACTTCCCCTGGGGCCCCTGACGCCGCGAGCTCAGCGGGCCGTGGGCAGGAGCTGCGCGAACGCGACGCCGTACTGGGAGAGCAGCTCGTCGAGCTCGGGGCTGGCGCCGGCGAGCAGCGCGTGACGAACGAGGTGGTCCTCGGCGGCGGCGGCGCGCTTGTACTTCAGCGCCTTCAAGGCGGCATCGTAGGCGGTCTCCGCGTCGGCGGCCTCGAGCGGGCCGAGCACGGCTGCGCTGATCGCGGCGATCGCCTTGGTCCGCGAGGTCTCGAACGAGCGCGTGTCGTCGATCTCACCGTCCTCGAGCACGTCCTCGATCTCGAGCGGAACCACCCGCCGGGGCGCGCCGCTCGTGATGGCGAGCTCGCCACGCACGACGAGCTTGTAGGTGCGGTGCACGACCTCGTTCGGCACGTCCTGCTCGATGTCCTCCTCGGACTCGACCTCCTGGTGCTCGCGGCCGTCCTTCATCACCGTGCGGGTCTTCACGACGTGCTGCGCGACCTTCACGGTCTCGGTGGTCGTCCACTTCTTCTCCGGCTCGATCGTGCAGGTCAGCAGCGAGGTCGCGCGCACCGTGCGCCCCTTCTTCATCTCGGGGCGGATCGCGGCGCACGACGGCGCGAGCTTGTCGATCACGAGCGAAGCGCGCGCGCTGCCGGTGAGCTTCGCGAACGCAGCGGCCGCTGCCTTGACCTCGACCATGGCGCCCGGGCCGGCCACGCGTTCGGCGAGCGCCGCGTACAGCCACACGCCGCCGGCGCCGCGCGCGCCCTTGCCGCGCTTCTTGATCTCGGCGAGGGCGCGGGTCCGCACGTCGGCGAGCTTGTCGAGCAGCGGGTGCCCCTGGGGGGCGAGCGCGCGTGTGGCCTCGGCGAGCTCGAAGTACGCGGCGATGATCGACGTGTCGCGGGAGATCCAGGCGACGAACGGCTCCCACTGCTCCGCGACGGCGCTCGCCCCCCAGGGGCACCCGCTGCTCGACAAGCTCGCCGCGGTGGCGTTCGCCTCGCCCAGGCGGCGGCGGCGGATGTGATCGAGCATCGATGCGAAGTCGGCCTTGACCGCGGCGGCGATCAGCTTCTCCGTGGATGCCATCGAGGCGGCCTTCGCCGCGGCGCTCCGCGCCTGTTCTTCGCGCCGCTTGAGCTGCGCGGTGCGCTCGGCCTCGCGAATCGCGGCGGCCGAGGATGCGGCGGCGCGCTGGTTCGCGTCGAAGATCGCGCGCGCGCGTCCCGCGACGGCCTTGGGGATCGAGGCGCCACGCTGGTCGGCCTTCGGCACCGCGCACACCGCATCGGCGGCCGGGACGCTGTACACGCGCGCGACCTCGTCGGCGAGCTCGCGATCGGGCGTCGTCCTCGCGAGCTTGCACGCGGTGGCGTAGCCATCGATGACGTCGCCGGCCGCCCAGCCTTCGAGGGCTTCGTTGGGCTGCGTCAGGTCGCAGTGCGGACCGCACCGGCGCACGCGCTCGTCCTCGACGAGGTCGCCGAGGATCAGGCACGCGCGCTGGCGCTCCGCCGGCGCTCCCTTCTCGGAGGTGCACATGCCCTGCAGCGCGATCCGCGCCTGCGCGCGGGGACCTTCGGCATCCGGGCCATTCCAGCGCGGCACGCTGTGCAGCAGCTCCGCGGTGACGCCGAAGTCCGCGAGCAGGCCGACGGGCTCCTCGCGCAACAGCACCGCGACGCCGGCGAAGCAGCTCTTCGCCGGATGATCGTTCAGACACGCCGGCGCGGCGTTGATCGCCTGCACGGTGCTCTCCATGTACTGCTGCACGCCCGCGAGATCGTTCCGCCCGAGTCGATCACGCGCGACCGCCAGACACGCGCCCGGATCAGCGCCCGTCGCGCGCTCGCATGCCGACACCATCGACTTCATCCCTCCGTGACCACACCCGACGACGCCTACCAGGACGACCCACGCTGCGCGCATCCGCGAAAGCTAACACGCCGGTCGCGATGCAGCGGCTGTGATTCAGGTAGGCCAGCTAACGATTCACCGTCGAGCGTGAGCGATGAATCGAGGACGTAGCGCTACGGATCGCGGTCGCCGCCTCAGATGAAGATCGGGCCGCCATCGGGCGCCGGCGGCTCCGTCTCACCACCGTCCGGCGGAGGCGGCGGGTCCTGCTCGCCACCTGCATCGGGCGGCGCCTCGCCGTCCCCATCGGGCGGCGGATCCACGAGGTCGCCATCGCAACAACCCTGGTCATCGCAGCCCGGCTGCGGGAACTGGCAGTTGTGCTTCTTGTCATCGCCCTGCCCGCTGTTCCCATCACCGATGCAGTCGATCTTGCCGCTCGACAGGTCATCGCAGTTGTCACCGTTGCTGGTGCCCTGACACTTGTCGTTGTGTGGCGGCCCTTGCTTCGGCATGTAGCTGCCGTTGGGCTCGCAGCTCTGGCCCGTGAGCGCGTTCACGTGCGTGCCGGTCTCGGTGCCACACCCGATCGCGGCGACGAAGAGAGATGCCAGGAGGATGCTTCGCATGGGGCCCTCTCGGTGCAAGCACGTTGCCGGCGCGGGGACCGCGTGATCTTCAGGATGTGCACCGTCGAGCACCAACAGCGCACGGGGGGCCGCGCCCCACTCGCGGGCTGCGACTCCCCGCTGTGCATGCTTGGTGCACCAACGATCCAAAGCGCCTCACCGCGCAGGATCGCGCGATCGAGCTACGCGCTCTGGCCGACGCCGATCGGGCAGCTCACGCCCGTGCCGCCGAGGCCGCAGTAGCCACCGGGGTTCTTGCCCAGGTACTGCTGGTGGTAGTCCTCGGCGTAATAGAACGGCGGCGCGGGGATGATCTCCGTCGTGATCGTGCCGTGACCCGCGGCGGAGAGACGGCCCTGGTAGGCGGCCTTCGACGCAGTGGCGGCGGCGGCCTGCGCGTCGTCGAAGGTGTAGATGCCGGAGCGGTACTGGGTGCCGGCGTCGTTGCCCTGGCGCATGCCCTGGGTCGGGTCATGGCTCTCCCAGAACACGCGAAGGAGCTCGTCATAGCTGACCTTCGTCGGGTCGTAGATGACGAGCACGACCTCGTTGTGCCCGGTCAGGCCGGAGCAGACCTCTTCGTAGGTCGGGTTGGGGGTGTAGCCACCTGCGTAGCCGGCCGCGGTCGAGTAGACGCCCGGCGTCTGCCAGAACTTTCGCTCGACGCCCCAGAAGCAGCCCATGCCGAACATCGCGCGCGCCATGCCGTCCGGAAACGGCGCGGTGATGTCGTGACCGTTGACGAAGTGGGTCTTGCCTACGCGCATCGCGGTCTGCCGGCCCGGGAGAGCCTCCTCGGGGCGAGGCATCCGCAGCTTCTTCGACGAAGAGAACATACTCATGCCTACCATACGCTCGGCGCGGCGGCGGTTACGGCTCCTGCCCGAACGTGGAGGCCTGCGTGATACGGTCGCGCAGATGGTCGCCCTCGTCGGGATCAGCGGCAGCACGCGCAAGGCGTCGCTCAATCGTGCGCTGCTGCTCGCGGTCGCCGAGATGCTGCCGACCGGCGCCACGCTCGAGCTACTCGACGGCGCGCTCGATCTGCCGATCTTCAACTCCGACGTGCCCGACCCCGATCGGGTCCAGCACCTGAAGGCGCGCATCGCCGCAGCGGCGGGCGTCGTGTTCGCGGTGCCCGAGTACAACTACAGCATCCCGGGCGGGCTGAAGAACCTGCTCGACTGGCTCTCGCGTCCGCCCGCGAGCTCACCCTTGCGGCGCAAGCCGATCGGGCTCGTCGGCGCCGCGACGGGCATGAGCGGCACGATCCGCGCACAGCTGCACCTGCGGCAGATGCTGCTGTACAGCGACGCGGCGGTGCTCGGCCAGCCCGAGGTGCTCGTCCCGCGCGCGCACGAGCGGTTCGACGCCGAGGGCCGGTTGACCGACGAGTCGACGCGCGTGCTGCTCGAGAAGTTCGGCGCGGCGTTCGTTGCGTTCGTCGCGCACCACAAGCCGTAGCGCGATCTACAGGAACGAGTCCTGATAGCCCGCGTCTTCCACGTTGATCGCGGCCGGCGTGACGTGCAGCGGCTGGAACACGTCCACCATCACCGCGAGCTCGTCGGCGTGCGTGGTGCCGATCGACTTCTCGTAGCTGCCGGGGTGCGGTCCGTGCGGCACGCCCATCGGGTGGTGCGAGATGCTGCCCGAGCTCACGCCCTTGCGCGAGGTGAAGTTGCCCTCGGCGTAGAAGATGATCTCGTCGCAGTGCGTGTTGCTGTGCGGGTACGGGCACGGGATCGCTTCGGGGTGGAAGTCGACCGGCCGCGGCACGAAGCTGCAGATCAGCGCGTTCTTCGCCGCGAACGTGCCGTGCCACGTCGGCGGCAGGTGCACCGAGCTGACGCGCGGCTGGAACGCGAGGATCGGGAACGCCCACGGATAGACCGTGCCGTCCCACCCGACCACATCGAGCGGCGAGTCCGCCATCGTGAACCCGTGCCACGTGCCCGCGCGGCGCACGACGAGGTCGCGCAGCTTCTCGTCGAGTGGCCCGGTGAACACGGGGCGCTTGAAGTCGCGGTGCGAGTACGGCGCGTCCATGCGGAGCTGGCCGACGTCGTTGCGCCACTGCCTGGGGATGTGCAGCCCGCCGGTGAGCGAGAACCACAGCCAGTACTGCTTCGTGTTCGGCGCCGGCAGGAAGCGGTGGAGCAGCCCGCGCGGCACGAACACGTAGTCGCCCTGCGTGAACGCGACGTCGCCGAGCAGCGTGCGCAGCGTGCCGCCACCCTGGTGGATGTAGACGAGCTGATCGGCGTCGCCGTCCGCGCTGTAGACCGGATCCTCGGCCGTCGGGAACACCACGCCCGCGACCACGTCGTCGTTGAACACGAGCGGGATGCGCGCGTCGATCTGCGGGCCCTTCTCGCTCGCCAGCTCGAACGACTTGTAGTGCCGCTTCGACAGGGCGCGTTCGGGCGCCGCGACCGGTGCGTTCCAGCCGTGGTGCGCGGGCGCGACGCGGTGAAGGTGCGGCCGGCGCTGGTGATACATGATCGTGTACGGCCCGTCGAAGCCGTCGCGCGTGAAGCACTCCTCGAACCGGAGCTCGCCGCCGGCGCCGCGCAGCTGGATGTGGTGCTTCTTCGCGACCTCGCCGACCTGCATCCGATCGAGCATGACTACGCGCGCCCCTGCTTCTGCTGCTCGCGCTCGATGCTCTCGAACAGCGCGCGGAAGTTGCCGGCGCCGAACCCGCGGTCGCCCTTGCGCTGGATGATCTCGTAGAAGAACGGGCCCGCGCTCGCATCGTTGTAGAGCCCGGCCGACTCCTTGAGGAAGATCTGCAGCATGTACGCGTGATGGTGGTCGCCGTCGATGAGGACCTCGAGCTCGCGCAGCGTCTCGATGCTCTCGTCGATCTTCTCGATGCCGCTCTTCGTGATCCGCTCCGGCAGCATCTCGTAATACGACGGCGGCGTCGGCATGAACGACACGCCCGACGCGCGCAACCCGCGCACCGCCGTGAGGATGTCGCCGACCGTGAGCGCCACGTGCTGTACGCCGTCGCCGCGGAGCTCCTCGTTGAAGATGTTGATCTGCGAGCTCTTGAAGAACGGGCGCGACGGCTCGTTGTTCGCGAACTTCGTGCCCGACGCCGGATCCCACATCACGATCGACTTGAGACCGGAGCCGGTCTTGCGCGACGGATCGACGTCCGACGTGTGGAACGAGACCTCCCACATCTGCTCGAAGCCGAGCACGTGCTCGAGCCACAGCAGCATCGGCTTCATGGTCTGGAAGTTCGACGTGACGTGATCGATGTCGGCGAACCCGAACTTGTTGCTGCCGCCACCCTGATATGCGACGGCGCCCGGGTAGAGCGCGCGGTAGCCGCGGTGCTCGCGGAACCGGAACGTCGTGTCGCCGAACGGCGTGGTGATCGAGAACTGGCGGAGCGTGCCGCCGTCGTCCTGGAACGTCTGGATCTCTTCGATCGGCGTGCCGCCGCGCTCTTCGAGCAGCGCGAACGTGCGCGCCACATCCTCGACCTCGAACACCAGCGTCCCGACGCCATCGGGGTGCTTGGAGAGGAAGCGCGCCGCGCGGCCACCCTCACCGAGGGGGGCGCTGCACACCACCTGGATGTTGCCGGCGGCGAAGCACGCCGACGTCTGGCGGCTACGCTGCTCGAGCTCCGGCGACGAGCGCCAGGTCTCCGCGAAGTCGAGCTTGCCCGTGTAGAACCGGCGCGAGCGCTCGAGATCGCGGACGTAGTAGTGAATGCCTTCGAGGCGCTTGAGACCGAGAGGCGCGAGCTTGGCCATGGAAACGACTCCTTACGCCTTCACGGCGTCGAGCTGACGATCGGGCGCGGCGGCGGTGAACGCGGGCAAGGCGAGGCAGTGCTCCTCGATCGCCACGAGCTGAGGGAAGGGTGCGAGGTCGACGTTGTAGCGGCGCGCGGCGCCGAGCTGGGGAACGAGACAGCAATCGGCGAGCGTGGGCGCGTCCCCGACGCAGAACGTGCCGGCGGTCTCCGCGGCGAGCTTCGCGAACGCGGCGAGCCCCGAGGCGATGAAGTGCCTCGCCCACTCCGCACCGTCGACGCCGTGTGTCTTGAGCTTCGCGGCGGTGGCGAGGTTCTGCATCGGCTGGATGCCCGAGTTCACGATCTCGGCGAGCGCACGCGAGCGCGCGCGCAGGTACGGATCCTTCGGCAACAGCGCGCGCGCCGGCCACCGCTCTTCGAGGTACTCGAGGATCGGCAGCGACTGCGTCAGCGTGAGGACCTTGCCGTCCTCGACGACCTCGAGGGTCGGCACAAACGCCATCGGGTTCTTCGCGCGGTACACCGCGGAGTGCTGCTCGCCATCACGGATGTTGACCGCGACGTAGTCGAACGCCAGCTCCTTGTAGTGGAGCGCGATGCGCACGCGGTGACTCGCCGACGAGCGCCAGTAGTTGTGCAGGACGAGCTTCACGCGGCACCTCCGGCGGCGACGACGCGCTGATCGATACGGCCGAACCGGCTCGCACCGTGCGCATCGAACGCCTCGATCTCGATCCGATCGCCGACCGCCATGAACGGCGTCGACGGCTTGCCCTGATCGATCGTCTCGATCATCCGGCGCTCCGCGAAGCACGACACGCCGCGTGCGCGATCCGCGTTCGACACGGTGCCGCTGCCGAGGATCGTGCCCGCGGCGAACCGGCGCGTCTTCGCGATGTGCTGGATCAGATCGAAGAATGAGAAGTGCATCTCGGGCCCGGCGTCGCAGTCGCCGACCACGCTGCCGTTGTACGTCGAGCGGACGCGCACGTGCGCGCGACCGTCACGCCACGCGCCGCTCGCCTCGAGCTCGTCGGGCGTGACCGCGAACGGTGAGAACGCGGTCGCCGGCTTGCTCTGGAAGAAGCCGAAGCCCTTCGCGAGCTCGTCGGGGATGAGGTTGCGCAGCGTGCAGTCGTTCGCGAGCATCACGAGCCGCACGTACGGCGCGGCGTCCGCGGCGCGCGTACCCATCGGGACATCGCCGAGCACGACGCAGACCTCGGACTCGTAGTCGAGGCCCCACGCCGGATCGCGCAGCTCGATCGCATCGCGCGGCCCGAGCAGGTCGCCCGAGCCACCTTGATAGATGAGCGGATCGGTCTCGAGCGTCGGCGGAGGCTGCGCCCCGCGCGCCTTGCGCACGAGGATGACGTGGTTGAGGAACGCCGAGCCATCGATCCACTCGTACGCCCGCGGCAGCGGCGGACCGAGCCGCACGGGATCGACAGGCGCACCGTCGATGTTGCCGCGATCGAGCTCGTCGGCGATGGCGCGCAGGGGGCGCTCGGCCGCGCTCCACTCGTCGAGAGCGCGCTGCATCGTCCGCCAGCCATCTGGGGCTGCGGTGAACACCTCGCCGTCCGTGCGGACCACGACGAGGCGACCGTCTCGGGACCCATCACGCAGCGTGGCCAGCTTCATCGCGAGGGACCTTATGCCGGCGATCCTCCTCGGTCAACCGACGACGCGAGCAGGGTCTGGCCGGATTTCGCGCAACCCTTGCGCAGCGCGCAACGATCGTCGTCCCCGCGTCAGCCGGGCGTCAGCTTGCGCGCGACCACCCGGCCGGCCCACGACGCGAGTCCCGGAGCGACGCGGGTCACCGCGTGCATGATGCCGGCGTCGATGCCGACGGTGCGGACCGCGGGGTTGGTGTGCACCGCGTCGACGATCGCATCGGCCACCGACGAAGGCGGCGCACCGCGCTTGTAGAACCGCTCGACCAGCATCTGCTTGCGCTCGCCCACGCGGCCGTTCATGCGGCCATCGGCGACGATCGCGGTGTTGATCAGCCCGGGGCAGATCGCCGTCACGCCGATGTGGTGCTCGGCGAGCTCGGCGCGCAGCGACTGCGTGAAGCCGAGGACCGCGAACTTGCTCGCGACGTACGCGGTGACCATCGGCGCCGGATAGATCCCGAGGATGCTGGATACGTTGACCACGTGACCGCCGCGGCCCGCCTCGACCATCGGCTTGGCGAAGAAGTGACAGCCGTGGACGACCCCGCGCAGGTTGACGCCGAGCAGCCAGTCCCAGTCGTCGAGCGAGTGATCGAGGAAGCTCGCGCCGACGGCGACGCCCGCGTTATTGACCACGACGTCGACCGCGGAGGCGTGGCCATGCACCTCGTCGGCGAACGCGGCCATCTGGTCGCGATTGGAGACGTCGACCGTGCGCGCGACCACGACGTGACCGCCGAGCTCCTTCGCGAGCGCGTCGATGCGCGCCTGATCGAGGTCGCACACGGCGAGGCGCGCCCCGGCGGCGGCGAACGCGTGGGCGGTGGCACGGCCGATCCCGCTGCCGGCGCCGGTGACCACGACGAGCTTTTCATCGAGCTTCATGCAACCTCGGGGAGCGTCATGCCAGGTCACAGCGTAGACGTTATTGACCCTGAGTCAACAACGGTCTTCCGTCGACTCGGAGTACGATACAGCGTGGCCACCCGGGCGCGCCGGCGCGTACGGCTCGACATCGATCAACGTCGCGCGCAGCTGCTCGCGCTCGCCCGCAAGGCGTTCTCGGATCGCGCGTACGACGAGGTCTCGATCGACGACCTCGCGCGCGAGGCCAAGATCTCCAAGGGCCTCCTCTATCACTACTTCCCGACCAAGCGTGACCTCTACGTCGCGGGGCTCCGCGAGATCGCGGATGACCTCGTGCGCGCCGTCTCGTCGGTCCTCACCGACGTCGCACCGATCGATCGCGCGCGCGCCGGTCTCGACGCGTACCTCGAGTTCATCCGCCAGCACGCCCGCGCGTACGTCTCGCTCATGCGCGGCGGCATCGGCAGCGATCCAGAGGTCGCCGACGTCGTCGAGGGTGTGCGCACGAAGCTGTTCGATCTGTTCGTGCACGCCCACCCGCTCGCGCCGATGCTCGAGAACAACGTGCGCTTCGAGATCGCGGTGCGCGGCTGGATCGGCTTCGTCGAGCGCGCGACGCTCGATTGGTGCCTCGCACCGCGGCTCTCGCAGACGGAGCTCCGCGACCTGCTCGTGCAGGTGCTGTCCGAGATCCTGCGCGTCGTCGCGGTCCCGATGTTCGTTCCCTGAGGACTACGCCAGGTCGAACACGAGGATCTCGGCGTCCTCGACGCCGCTCACCTTCAGCTCGCCCGGCCCGACCGCGGCGAGCGCATCGCCGGCGGTCAGCTTCTCGCCGCCGATCTCCACCGTGCCGCGCGCGACCTGGACCCAGCCGTAGCGATCCTTGGGGATCGCGTGCGTGGTCGTCTCGCCCGCCGCGAACAGCCCCGCGGAGATCGTCGCGTCCTGGTGGATCGTCACCGAGCCGTCGCGGCCATCCGGCGAGGCGACCACGCGCAGCTTGCCCTGCCGCTCCTCGCGGGAGAACGCCTTCTGCTCGTAGCCGGGCTGGTGACCGCGCTTGTCGGGGATGATCCAGATCTGCAGGAAGTGAACGCCCTCCTTGTCGGACGCATTCATCTCGCTGTGGTTGACGCCGGTGCCCGCGGACATGCGCTGGACGTCACCCGGCTTGATCACCGAGCCGGTCCCCATGCTGTCCTTGTGCGCGAGCCCGCCCTCGAGCACGTACGAGATGATCTCCATGTCGCGATGGCCGTGGGTCGGGAAGCCGCCGCCCGGCGCGACGCGATCCTCGTTGATCACGCGCAGCGCCCGGAAGCCCATCGCATTCGGGTTGTAGTAATCGGCAAACGAGAACGTGTGATAGCTGTTCAGCCATCCGTGGTCCGCGTGGCCGCGCTCGTTGGCTCGAAGGATTTCCGTTTGCATGGCGGGAAACGGTAGGTCGCGAGGGACTCGCTCACAACCGGGCCATGCAGGAACAGTGCTTCCTGGCGAACGGCTTACCCGCGCTCGAACACCAGCGGCAGCGTCACCCGTGACGGGCCGCGCTGCGCCGCGAACCGCCAGCTTGCGATGTCGTCGCGAATCCTTCGCACCAGCCGGCGGCGCGCGGGCTCGTCGGCGCCCGGGACGCGCGTGGTGTCCGAGAGTGCGCGCACGCCACGCACCGCGCCCCGGCGATCGACGTCGAACGCGACGCTGTACAGCCCCGCGATCGGGAGCGTGCCGAGCCAGCCGCCGAGCCGCCCCGTGAGGTCGTCGATCCTCGCGGTCAGCGCGCGCACCGGCAGCGGCCCGCGCACGAACGGGCGAGGCTGCACGAACCAGCCGTGGATCACGAGCCGGCCCTCGCGCGGATCGTGCGTGCCGGTCACCGCGCGGACGCCGTGCGGGAACCGCGGGTCGAACACGGTGAGCCGCCCGAACCGCGGCTCGATCGCGCGCACCAGCTCGCCCTCCTCGACGCCGCGCACCGAAGCGAAGTCGCGCCAGAAGTCGAGCACGTGGTCGCGCAGCATCAACGTCTCGCCGCCGCGGAACACGCGCTCGCGCCACCTGGTCAGCGAGAACACGAACGCCCATGGCCCGTGCGGCAGGTCGCCGTGCAGCTCCTGGCGACAGCCCTCGACGTAACAGGACAGCCAGGGCGGCGAGATGTCATGGCAGCCGAGCGTCTCGCGGCCCCACGCAACGAGCCGGCGATGGAAGGCCTCGTAGAGCCGCGGCGGGAAGTACGTCCACGCCGGCGTGCGCAGCGCCGTGTACTGGCCCGGCACGTGCCACCAGTCCCACACGAAGCGATCGGCGGCGGTGCTGCGCGGGTTCGCGAACCGCGCGTCGAACACGTCGCGCAACGCGTCCGCCTCGGGCGCGAACCCGTCGAGGATCTGCAACTCGC
>Ga0247829_10001052_pt1 | contig 12013 bp, 13 predicted proteins | sample 12C_Control_Day4_FD_207765 | JGI IMG/M metagenome (GOLD analysis project Ga0247829, IMG submission 207765) | Soil microbial communities from agricultural site in Penn Yan, New York, United States - 12C_Control_Day4 | ecosystem: Environmental > Terrestrial > Soil > Agricultural land | place... | reverse complement strand
GCGACCGCGTCAAGACCATGTCGGGAAGCTTCTCGCAGCTGGGGCTGGTGGAGATGACCCGCAAGCGCACCCGCGAGTCGCTGGCCCACATGCTGTGCGAATCCTGCTCGTGGTGCCACGGCGCCGGCCAGGTGCGCACCGCCCGCACCGTGGCCTACGACATCCTGCGCGAGATCCTGCGCGAGGCGCGCCAGTTCAATCCGCGCGAATACCGCGTGGTCGCATCGCCCAAGGTGATCGAGCTGTTCCTCGACGAGGAGAGCCAGCACCTGGCGGGCCTGTCGGACTTCATCGGCAAGCCGATCTCGCTGCAGAGCGAGAGCGCGATGGGGCAGGAGCAGTACGACATCGTGCTGCTCTGAAGCCCGTCATTCCCCCAGCATCGCCAGCGCCGTCGCGATCACCCGCTCGGGCGTGATCGCGATCAGGCAATCGCTGCGGCTTTGCCGGTGGTCCTCGCAGCCCGCCTTGCCGCAGGGCACGCAGGGCAGGTCGGACTGCAGCAGCGTGACGTTGCCGGCCGACTGCTGCAGCGCGCGGCGGTGGAAATGCACCGGCTGTTCACCGGGGCGTCCGGGCCAAGGCGCCCAGCGCAACGGGTTGGTGGGCCCGAAGATCGCGAGCGTGGGCGCGCCCGCGGCCGCGGCGAGGTGCGACACCGACGTGTCCGGCCCGAGGTAGAGCGCCGCTCGCTGCAGCAGCGTCACCAGCTGGTTGAAGTCCAGCCGCGCGGACGCATCGATCAACGCGGGTGGCCCGGCCAGGGCCAGCAGCGGCGCGATGCATTCACGGTCGCGCGCGCCCGGTCCGCCGGTCAGCACGACCTGGTGGCCGCGATCCAGCAGCGCGCGCACGACCTGTGCGTAGTAGTCGGGCGACCATTGCTTGTACGGCCACATCGACGGCACGTGCACCACCACGGGCCGCTCGCGAAGCTGCGCCTCGAGTTCCGGCGGCAGTGGAGCACCGGGCGGCGCGACGACGGCCGGCGCCTCGCTTGCATCGCGCCAGGGCGCGAGCAGTTCCAGCTTCTCCTGCACGGCGTGGCGGTTTCCTTCGTCGCCGGTGCTCGTCACGGCGTGGTCCAGCAGCCGGCGCTTGAGCCAGTTGCTGCCTCCCTCGGCGGGCAGCACGCCGCTGCGATGCCGCGCCGCGATCCAGGCCAGCAGGTGCGCGCGGTCGCTGGCCTCGGCCACCAGGCCCAGGTCGTAGCGGCGCCAGAGCCGCCGCGTCAGCGCGAGCAACTCGCGACCGCCGATGCGGGCAGGCGTCTCGATCAGTTCGTCGATGTCGGGGTTTCCGCGCAGCATGCCGAGCGTGCCGGCGAAGCCGAGCACGTCGATGCGGGCCCGCGGCCAGCGCTGCCGCGCGGCGCGCACCAGCGGCGTGGTCAACAGCACGTCGCCGATCTGGCGGGTGCAGACGACCAGGATGCGGTTCATGCCGGCGGCGGCGGGGCGGTCGCGCGGCGTTCGCGCGCGAGCAGGAAGGCCAGCACCGCCATGTAGTAATGGCCTTCGGTGAAGTCCATCAGGAGGGAGTTGAACAGGCAGGCGAAGGCGAAGGCGATCACCAGGCCCACGAGGGCGGGCGGCGCGCGGCCGTCAGGATCGCGGCGCAGGGCGGGCGCGGCCAGCCAGGCCAGGAACAGGGCGAGGCCCGCCAGTCCGCCGCAGGCGAGCTGGAGCAGGTACTCGTTGTGCGGGTTGTTGGACAACACTTCCCAGGACGCGCTCTCCGGCTTCCAGCCCGGCTCGCGCGAGAGGCGCTGGCGCGCGACCGGTTCATGGAATTGCGCGTAGCGGCCGTAGCCGACGCCCAGCGGCTGGTGGTCCGCGGCAACTGTCCAGCCGTTGGTGAGCAGGGCCAGGCGGATGCTGGTGGACGTGCCGGTGTCCAGGCGCATCGACTGGAGGCCGGTCCAGGTTTCCGTCAGGCGCTTGTTCACGGGCGGGGAGGCCAGCGCCACCAGCACCACGACCAGGCCCACCACGCCGGCCGCGGGCAGGCGCCAGTTCCGGGGGCTCTGCCGCCACACCGTCCACACCGCCAGCAGCAGCAGCACCACGAACCCCGTGCGTCCATCGATGCGCGTCAGCACCGTGAAGGCCAGGAAGGCCGCGATGCCGCGCCACAACCAGACCCAGCGACCCTTCTCGTGCAGCAGCAGGTAGGCCGACAGCGCGAGGCAGAAACCGGCGGAGATGCGCCTGGGCGTCAGTTCCGACTCCAGCGCCGGCAGCCAGGGCGAGAGCCAATGGGCGATCGCGTAGCCCAGCGAGCCCGCGGCCAGCCCCCACAGGAACGCCTGCGGCCGCGTGGTCGAGCCGATCAACGCGAGCAGCACCGGGAACAGCAGCAGCTCGTGGTACTTGTTCACCGCCGAAACGCCGGCCAGGGTCCAGGGCCCGTCCAGCAGCGTGTGCAGTGCGATGTACGCGAACAGCAGCAGGCCGATGGCCGCGGTCGGCTCGCGCCAGGATTCGGTGCGCCGCATCGTGCCGAGCGAGCACCCGGCGAGCAGCAGCAGCATGCCCAGCACCATCGACACGCCGGCCGAGGAGTAGGGCAGCACCACGCCGAGGGCGGCCAGCGCGGCCTGGCTGGCCGCGTCGCGCCATCCTTGCAGCGGCGCCGGCGCCGGCACGGCCGGTCGGCGAAAAAGTTGCAGCCACTGCGAGGGCCGAGCCTGCGTGGAAGGCCAGGCGATCATCCCGCCCCCTGTTGCAGCTTGTGCAGCTGCGCGTAGAGGCCGCCGCGCGCCAGCAACTCGGCGTGGGTGCCGGTCTCGGCCACTCGGCCCTGTTCGAGCACCACCACCTGGTCGGCGTGTTCGATGGTCGACAGCCGATGGGCGATGACCACCGTGGTTCGGCCGGCCATGAGCCGCTGAAGCGCTTCCTGCACCAACCGTTCCGATGCGGCGTCCAGCGCCGACGTGGCCTCGTCGAGGATCAGCATCGGCGCGTCCTTGTACAGGGCGCGAGCGATCGCCAGGCGCTGGCGTTGCCCGCCCGAGAGCTCGGTGGCGTTGTGGCCGGTGACGGTGTCCAGGCCCTGCGGCAGCGAATCGACCAGGTCGGTGAGGTTGGCCGCGGCGACCACCTGGCGCAGCCTGGCCTCGTCGATCGGCGCGTCCATGGTGATGTTGGTGGCCAGGCTGCCGTTGAACATCACCACGTCCTGGCTGACCAGCGCGAACTGGTCGCGCAGGGCCTGCAGGTCCCAGTCGGCGACATCCTGGCCGTCGAGGCGGACCGCACCGTCATCGGGCACGACGAAGCGCGGCAACAGGTTGGCCAGGGTCGTCTTGCCCGACCCTGAAGGGCCCACCAGCGCCACGGTGTGGCCCGGTTCGAGGACCAGGTTCACCCGGTCCAGCGCGGGGGCGGCATCGCCCCGGTAGCGCACGGTGACGTCGCGCAGCTCGATGTGACCCTGCGCGCGGCCCGGCGCATGGCGGCCGCCCGATTCGGCGGGCGTGTGCTCGATCAGGTCGATGGCTCGCTGCACCGAGGCCAGGCCGCGCGCGATCGGGCTCGCCGCCTCGGACAGGCGCTTGATCGGCGCGATCAGCATGAGCATGGCCGTGATGAACGAAGCGAAGGTTCCGATCGTCAGCCCATCGCGGGTCTGCCACAGCGCCACGCAGATCACGGCGGACAGGGCGCCGGCGGCCAGCATGTGGGTCAGCGGCGTGATGGCCGCGGACGCCACCGCCGATTTCAGCGCCAGGCGCCGCAGCGCTGTGCTGACGCCGGCGAAGCGTCCGGCCTGGGCCTGCTGCGCGCCGTGCAGGCGCACCACGCGCACAGCCAGTACGTTCTCTTCCACCACGTAGGCCAGGTCGTTGGTGGCGGTCTGCGCGCTGCGCGCGATGCGGTACAGGCGCCGCGACAGCGTGCGCATGATGAACGCCACGCCCGGCACGATGGCGAACACGATCAGCGTCAGTTCCCAGTTCAGGTACAGCAGGTAGACCAGCAGGGCCAGCAGGGCCAGGCTGTCCTTGACCAATGCCATCACCGAGTTGACCAGCAGCATCGCGCCGTTCTGCACCTCGAACACCACGGTGTTGGAGAGGGTGGTGGCGTTCTGCTGCGAGAAGAGCGACAGGCGGGCGTCCAGCACGCGGTCGAACATGGCCTTTCGCAGCGCCAGCAGGCCGTCCTGCGCGATGCGGGCCAGCGCCAGGTCGGCGATGAAGCCGGCGGTGCCGCGCACCGCGAACAGCAGCAGCAGGCTGGCCGGCACCATCCACAGGTCGATGCCGCCCGGGCGGAAGCCCCGGTCCAGCAGCGGCTTGATCAGCGCCGGCACCAGCGGCTCGAGGGCCGAGCTGACGATGGTGGCCAGCGCCGCGATGGCCCAGAAACGCCGGCTGCTGCGGCCGCCGAAATAGGGCGCGAGCCAGCGGACGGCGGCGAAGTCGATGCCCGGTGTCACGTCGCCCGCTTCGCCTGCTGGAGCCGGCGCTCCCATTGCCAGGCGTGGGCAATGATCGTGTCCAGGTCTTCGTACTGCGGAGTCCAGCCCAGATCGGCCCTCGCCCTGGCGGCGTCCGCCACCAGCACCGGCGGGTCGCCGGCGCGCGGGGGATCGTCGCGCACCGGGATCGGATGCCCGGTGACGCGGCGCGCGGCGGCGATCACTTCGTTGACGGAATGCCCGCGCCCGTTGCCCAGGTTGTAGACCGCGGTCTCGGCGCCGGCTTCCAGCTTGCGCAGCGCCGCCAGGTGGGCGGCGCACAGGTCCTGCACGTGGATGTAGTCGCGCAGGCAGGAGCCGTCGGGCGTGGCGTGAGTCGAGCCGAACCGCGAGATGGACTCGCGCCGGCCCGAAGCCACCTGCAGCACCAGCGGGATCAGGTGCGTCTCGGGCTCGTGGCGCTCGCCCAGCGAGCCGTCCGGATGCGCGCCTGCGGCGTTGAAGTAGCGCAGCGAGATCGACCGCAGGCCGTGGGCGCCGGCGTAGTCCTCCAGCGCGTACTCCACGGCCAGCTTGCTGTGGCCGTACGGGTTGATCGGGCGGGTGGGGTGGCGCTCGGGGATCGGCACTTCCACCGGGTTGCCGTAGGTGGCGGCGGTGGACGAGAAGATGAACTGCAGCACGCCATGTTCGAGCATGGTGTCCAGCAGGTTCAGCGTCTGCACCAGGTTGTTGCGCCAGTACTTGCCGGGCGCGGTCATGGACTCGCCGACGAGGCTGGAGGCGGCGAAGTGCATCACGCACTGCGGCTGGAATTCACGCAGCACCGCGGACATGAAATCGCGGTCGCCGATGTCGCCGACACGGAGCACTTCATCGCCGACCGAATCGCGATGGCCGGTGGCGAGGTTGTCGACGACGATGGGGCGAAAACCGCTTTCGCGGAGCATCCGGACCATGTGCGAGCCGATGTAGCCGGCGCCGCCCGCGACGACGACGTTGGGCATGGAAGCCATGGATGAGGGTGGGATAATGAGTCGATCCGAGAAGGTGGCGATTATGCCTTCCGGCCCCGCTCAGCCTTTTCCCTCTTGCCCACGCTTTCCGTCATCGTCATCGCCCGGAACGAGGCCCGCCACATCGCCGATTGCGTGCGCAGCGCAGCCTTCGCCGACGAGGTGATCGTGCTGGATTCGGGCAGCTCCGACGACACCGTGGACCAGGCCCGCGCCGCCGGCGCCAGGGTCTTCGTCGATGCCGACTGGCAGGGCTTCGGCGTCCAGAAGAACCGCGCGCTGGCCCTGGCCACCGGCGACTGGGTCTTCTCGCTCGATGCCGACGAACGCATCACGCCGCCGTTGCGCGAGCAGCTCGCGCAGGCGATCGCCGAGCCGCAGGGCCACGTCGCCTTCTTCGTGAACCGGCATTCCAGCTTCTGCGGCCAGTTCATGAACCACTCGGGCTGGTACCCCGATCGCGTGCTGCGCCTCTTCCGACGCGACGCCGCGCGCTTTTCCAACGACCTGGTGCACGAGCGGGTGCTGGCCGACGGGCCGGTGGGGCGCCTTTCGGGTGAGCTGCTGCACGAAAGCATGCGCGACCTGGAATCGGCGCTGGTCAAGCTCGATCGCTATTCCAGCGCCGGCGCCCGCGACCTGAAGCGGCGCGGCGTGCGCGGCTCGCTGGCCTCGGCCATCGCGCACGGGGCCTGGGCGTTCTTCCGTACCTACGTGCTGCGCCGCGGCTTCCTGGACGGCGCGCTCGGCTTCGTGCTGGCGGTCTCGATCGCCGAAGGCACCTACTACCGCTACCTCAAGCTCTGGCTGCTCGATCGGCCCGCGCCCGCCGAACCCCCTCGTTGATGCGCAAGAATGCCGTCTTCGAGCCAGGTTTGATAAAAACATCACGCCATGACTGAACCTTATCGCTTCAATCAGACACCAAGCGCCATGACTCTTTCCACTCCCTGGCGCCGACGCCACCTGATGGGTTTGCTCGGCGCCGCGGCCTTGCCCGCCTGGGCCCAGTTCCGGGTGGAGGTGACGGGCGTGGGCCTGACCCAGCTGCCCATCGCGATCCTGCCGTTCCGCGGCGAGGACAACTCGCCCCAGAAAGTCGCGGCCATCATCCGCGCCGACCTGGAACGCAGCGGCCAGTTCCGCTCCGTGCAGGCGCCCGGCGTCGTGGTGATGGACGAGACCTCGCGTCCCGACGTCACGCCCTGGCGCGCCGCCGGCGCCGATTCGCTGGCCGCCGGCAGCGTCACCCGCCTGGCCGACGGCCGCTTCGACGTGCGCTTCCGCCTCTGGGACGTGGTGCGCGGGCAGGACCTCGGCGGCCAGAGCTATGCCGTCACCGCCGGCGACCTGCGCCTCGCGGCTCACCGCGTCGCCGACTTCATCTACGAGAAGCTGACCGGCAGCAAGGGCGTGTTCTCCACGCGCATCGCGTACGTCACCAAGGAAGGCAACCGCCACAACCTGTGGGTGGCCGACGCCGACGGCGAGAACGCGCAGTCCGCGCTGGCCAGCCCCGAGCCCATCATCTCGCCGGCCTGGTCGGCCAACGGCACGCAGCTGGCCTACGTCTCGTTCGAGTCGCGCAAGCCGGTGGTCTACGTGCACGAGGTCGCCAGCGGCCGGCGCCGGCTGCTGGCCAACTTCCGCGGCTCCAACAGCGCGCCCGCCTGGGCACCGGATGGCCGCACGCTGGCCGTCACCCTGAGCCGCGAAGGCGGCTCGCAGCTGTTCGTGATGGACGCCAACGGCGGCGAGCCGCGCCGCATCACCCAATCGAGCGGCATCGACACCGAGCCGGTGTTCTCGCCCGACGGCCGCAGCATCTACTTCGTCAGCGATCGCGGCGGCGCGCCGCAGATCTACAAGATGCCCGCTTCGGGCGGCAATCCGGAGCGCGTCACCTTTACGGGCACTTACAACATTTCTCCGGCCATCTCTCCGGATGGGCGCTGGCTCGCTTACATATCCCGCGTCCAGGGCAATTTCAAACTCCATGTCATGGAGCTGCCCTCGGGCAACGCGGTGGCCATCACAGACACCACGGCCGACGAGAGTCCGAGCTTCGCGCCCAACGGCCGATTGATCGTGTACGCCACGCGGCAGGGAGGCCGCGAGTCTCTGATGACCACCACGCTGGACGGCAAGATCAAGGCGCGCCTGGCGGGGCAGAGCGGCGACATCCGCGAACCCGACTGGGGTCCTTATCAGCGCTAATAATTTTTTCTAGGAATCGAAGGAGGTATTTCCATGTCCCGACGCATCATCACGGGCCTGCTGGTTGCGGCGACGCTCGTTGCCGGCTGCAGCTCCGGCGTCAAGCTCAACGACGTTCCGGTGGAAGACAAGAGCGCCACCAGCGTCGGCCCCGGCGGCGCCGGTGGAACGCCCGGTGGCGCCACCCAGAGCCGCGTGGCGCCGGTCGACGCCGCGCCCACCGACGGCACGCAGGCCGGTCCCGCCAACGTCTCGCGTCTGGTCTTCTTCGACTACGACAGCTACACCATCAAACCCGAGGCGCAGCCGATCATCGAGGCGCACGCGCGCTTCCTGCGCGCCAACGCGCAGCGCAAGGTGGCGCTCGAGGGCCACACCGACGAGCGCGGCGGCCGCGAGTACAACCTGGCGCTCGGCCAGCGTCGCGCCGAAGCGGTGCGCCGCGCGATGGGTCTGCTGGGCGTGGGCGACGGCCAGCTGGAAGCGGTGAGCTTCGGCAAGGAGAAGCCCGCAGCCGCCGGCACCGGTGAATCCGCCTGGTCGCAGAACCGCCGGGTCGAGATCTCCTACCGATGATGCGCGCCGCCCCCTTCGCGCGGGCGCTGGCGGCGGCGGCACTGCTGTCGCCGCTGGCGAGCCAGGCCCAGTTCTTCTCCGACGACGAGGCCCGCAAGGCCATCCTGGAGTTGCGCCAGCGGGTGGAGGCGCAGCGCCAGGCCGACGAGCGCCAGTCGCAGGACCTGCAGCGCGCCACCGAGGAGAACGGCCAGCTGCGCCGCAGCCTGCTCGACCTGCAGCAGCAGATCGAGCAACTGCGCGGCGAGGTGGCCCGCCTTCGCGGCCAGGACGAACAGATGGCACGCGACCTCTCGGAGCTGCAGCGCCTGCAGAAGGACGTGGCGGTAGCGGTCGAAGACCGCCTGCGCCGCATCGAGCCGGTGAAGGTCAACGTCGACGGGCGCGAGTTCGTCGCCGACCCCAACGAGCAGCGCGAGTTCGAGGCGGCCCTGGCCCTGTTCCGCAAGTCCGACTTCGCCGGTGCGCAGTCGGCCATGACCGAGTTCATCAAGCGCTTCCCGCAGAGCGGCTACCGGCCTTCGGCGCTGTTCTGGCTGGGCAACGCGCAGTACGCCAACCGCGACTACCGCGGTGCGCTGGCCAACTTCCGCGCCCTGATCCAGGCCGCGCCCGACCATGCGCGCGCGCCGGAAGCGGTGCTGTCCATCGCCAACTGCCAGATCGAGCTGAAGGAGAACGCCGCCGCGCGCCGCACGCTCGAGGACCTGGTCAAGGCGTATCCGCAGTCCGAAGCGGCCGTCGCCGCGCGCGAGCGCCTGGCCCGACGCTGATGCAGCACGCGCTGGACGCGCCGGCCCCCGACCTCGAGCGACGCTTCGCGGGGCTGGAGCGGCTGTACGGCGTAGCCGGCGCCGCGGCGTTGCGCCGCGCCTGCGTGGCCGTGGTGGGCATCGGCGGCGTGGGCTCCTGGGCCGCCGAGGCCCTGGCCCGCAGCGGCATCGGCTCGCTGGTGCTGGTCGACCTGGACCACGTGGCCGAATCCAACATCAACCGCCAGGTGCACGCGCTCGATTCCACCGTCGGCCAGGCCAAGGTGCTGGCGATGCGGGAACGCATCGCGCAGATCCACCCCGGTTGCCAGGTGCACTGCGTGGAGGAATTCGCCGAGCCGGAGAACTGGCCCTCGCTGCTGCCGCGCGGCGTGGACGCCGTCATCGACGCCTGCGACGAGGCCAAGGCCAAGGTGGCGATGGCGGCCTGGTCCATTCGCGAGCGCATCCCCTTCATCGCCTGCGGCGCGGCCGGCGGCAAGCGGCTCGCGCACAAGGTCGACATCGACGACCTGGCCAACACCACGCACGACCCGCTGCTGGCCCAGGTGCGCTATCGCCTGCGCAAGTTCCACGGCGCGCCGCGCGAAGGCAAGCGCATCGGCGTGGCCTGCGTGTTCAGCCGAGAAGCCGTGGCACCTCCGGACGCCTCGTGCGCCATCGAAGGCGACGGCTCGCTCAACTGCAGCGGCTACGGATCGGTGGTGGCGGTGACGGCCACTTTCGGCCAATGCGCGGCCGGTTGGGTACTCGATACGATCGTCCGCAAAAACGCCTCCGCAATACCGCTATAATCGTGGGCTTTGCTGCATGCGATACATGCGGTGAAGAGCGTGGGACGTTAGCTCAGTTGGTAGAGCAGCGGACTTTTAATCCGTTGGTCACAAGTTCGAATCTTGTACGTCCTACCACACGCATCCATGAAAGCCCGCTGCCGCAACCGGTAGCGGGCTTTTTCTTTTTCAGCGCGGTGATGCGGCGCTCGGGCCGTGATGCGGCCGAAGCAGCTTGACGATGCGCGCGAGCAGTTGCGGCGGCGTCGTCGCGGTTTGCCGGGCCGGACAGCGCCGGCCTTGCTGGCAGTTCTGGTTGCAGGGACCGCACGCAGACTGGGTTTGCATGGTCTTCTCCCGAGACGACAACCGGATGCTGCGGCCTCCGGCGCTGGCTGAGCTGTAGGACGATCGCTGAGCCTCGCGAGCGTGTTCCGCTACAGTCCCGCGCGAAGGCGCCGGCCGGGTGGCGCTCGACACCGCCATTCCCGGCCGCCACGAGCAGGTGGTGCGCACGCTGGGCAGCCATACGGCCTGGTGCTACGGGTTCACCCGGCATCCCTGGACCCGCCTGGCGTCGCGCCTGGGCCGTGCGGTCGAGGCGCCGTTCGTGCCCATCGTCTGCTGAACCGAGCGCGCGCCGTAACGCGCGTTGCGAACTCGCCGCGCGAATGTCCCAGAAGTAACGAGGCTCATCCGTAGCGCCTCGCGTCCCAGGTGGCGCGCATGTGCGCGGACGGCGCGGCGCGCGAGGCGTGGCGCGGGCGCCATGCCTCATCCATATTGTTGCCACCCCGCGGCAGCCTGTTACGCGGCGGCACACCCCTGAAAAGTCGCATGGGTAGGATTCCCATCTCGCTTTTCACCGCCATGCTCAACTCCGCCGCAGCCCGCCGCCTCTCGTCTTCCGCCACCTCGGTTCCGGGGCAGGAGGAGGCCATCCGGATGGTCCTGGCCATGCTGCGCGAACACGGCATGGACGCGGTGTTCGTGGGGCAGTTCACCGAAGGCCAGCGGCGCTTCCGCGTGGTCGAGACGCTGGGCCACGGTCCGGCCGCCGCCGCGGTGGCGACCGGCCAGCAGGCCGGCGAGGGCCGATCCCTGCTGGAAGCCGCCGTCGTGCTGCGCGACGGCCGCGTGCTCGGCAAGTTCTGCTGCGTCAGCGCGGTTACCGACGCAGCCACTGCCGACCGCGACCAGCGCTGGCTGAGCCAGGGTGCCCGCCTGGTGGCCCGACTGCTCGACAACGAGCAGGTGCTGCGCGACCTCTCAGCTCAGTCGCTCAACCATTGAGAGCGGCGGGGGCGGCAGCGGCAGCCGCGCGTCGCGCACGACCCGCACGCAATCCTTGAGGTGCTCCTCGCCCAGATAGCGCAGGGCGGCGTAGCCCATGAGCGCGGCCACGGCCTGGCCGGCGAACGGAACGTACTTCGCGGCCTGCTTGCCCGTCATGCGCACGCCGACCGTGCGTGCCACGCGGAGCACCAGCTCGCGCGTCACGACTTTGCCGATGACCACCGAGCCGACCACCGAGATCGCCTTCTGCACCTGGTCGTGCTGATGGCGCGGCAGCCGCGCCAGCTGGTCCGGCGTGAGGCCGAACTGCGAGTTGATCTCCGGCAGCAGCCGGCTGAGCAGCGCGGCGTCGAAGGCGAAGTCCAGGCCGGGCAGGGGCACCGCGCTCACGGCCGCACCGGTCAGGGCGCGGCGATGGAGCATCCGGCGGCACAGGCGCACCCGCGCCAGCAGCGTCGGGTCGCCTTCGGCCAGTTGCAGGGCAGTGGGCATGCCGCTGATTCTGCGGCAGGCGTCCAGCGCGCGGGGGCGGATCAGGTTTCCGACGCCTCGATGTCGCTGGAGAGCGCGAGCCAGCGCTCCTCCGCCGACTCCAGCTCCTCGGTGAGCGACTTCAGCTTGCGCCCCGCTTCGGCGATCTCGGCGGGCGGCATTCCCGCCGCGAGCCGTCGCTCGAGCGCTTCCTTGTCGGACTGCAGCTGGGCCATGCGCTGTTCGGCCTGGGCCAGCTCCTTCTTCATCTGCTGCGCTCGCGCCTTCGACGGGCGGTTCACGACAGGCGCGGGTGCGGGTGTCGGCGCCGGGGCAGCCGCAGCCGCGGCAGCCTCCACCTTGGCCGCTTCGCGCACGCGCTTGGCCTCGTCCAGCAGGTAGCGCTGGTAGTCGTCCAGGTCGCCGTCGAACGGTGCGACGCGGCCGCCGGCCACCAGCCAGA
>Ga0247829_10001051_pt1 | contig 12020 bp, 11 predicted proteins | sample 12C_Control_Day4_FD_207765 | JGI IMG/M metagenome (GOLD analysis project Ga0247829, IMG submission 207765) | Soil microbial communities from agricultural site in Penn Yan, New York, United States - 12C_Control_Day4 | ecosystem: Environmental > Terrestrial > Soil > Agricultural land | place... | reverse complement strand
AACCCGCCCCCCAGTCTATAATCAGTCATGTCACTCGCCGAGCTTGCCTACGACCCGGATCGCCTGGAGCGGCTGCGCCATGGCGCGGCCGTAGTCACGGGCCAGCCGGCGGTCTTCTGGGTCGAAGGACCCGGCGCGCTCACCTGCCTGCAGGGATTGCTCACCAACGATCTCGCGAAGCCCGGCGAGCACAGTCTGGTCTACGGCGCCGTGCTCACACCCAAGGGGATGATCGTCACCGATCACTGGGTGCTCCGGCTGCCCGAGCGGTTTGCGCTGGTGGGCCCGCCGCGCGGACGGGAGGCCACGCGTGAGCTGCTGGGGCGGAATCTGCCGCCTCGGCTCGCCAAGCTCGCCGACGCTACCGGGCAGGTCGAGGCCGCGTGGCTCATCGGAGGCCAGGCGTTTGCGACGCTGGCGCGCTCCCATCTGAAGCCGCTGCCCGAAGCCGCAGGCCGCGTCTCCACCGTCGAGACCGAGGGCGGACGGTTGTCCGTGGGGCTCGCGCCGGAGGGAGCGCCGTTCGCCGCCCTGGCGCTGGGCCCACGCCGGGCGATCGATGCCTTCGTGGATGCTGTCGTGGATGCCGGCGCCACCGGCGGCACCGCCGAAGATCTGGACGCGGCCCGCATCGTCGCCGGATGGCCGGCGCTCGGCGCGGAAATCGACGACCGGACCCTTCCGCAGGAAGTGCGCTACGACGAGATCGGCGGGGTGTCGTACACCAAGGGGTGCTACGTGGGCCAGGAGACGGTGGCGCGGCTCCATTTCCGGGGCCACGCCAACCGCCATCTCCGCGGGCTCGTCTGGCGGACCGCCATCCCGCTGGCCGACCAGCGAATCGTGGCCGGAGAGCGCGACGTGGGCTCGGTGCGGTCCACCCTCGCGCTGGATGACCGCCGTGTGGGTCTCGGGCTCATCCGCCGCGAGATCGATCCCGGCGCCGAGGTCGTGGCCGGCGGGCAGGCCGCCACCGTGCTCGCGCTGCCGTTCGCGCCGGACGACCTGACTCCCTGAACGCGAACGGGCCCCTGGACGTCCCGGGGCCCGCGCGACAAATGCAAAATTACCGACGACTTACATCGACTTCGTGGTATCCCGGGCCATGGTATCGGCCGGCATCGTCATCGCGCCGGAATCGGCGGGAGCCATCGTCTCGGACGTAGCCGGCATCTCCTCCGTCTTTTTCTCGCCGGAACACGCGCCGGCCAGGGCCAGGAACGCAGCCAACCAGATGCGCTTCGTCATGCGTCACTCCTTACAAAAATGTAGGGTACGGCGCGTTCAATGCGGGATGTGTCAGCCGTCTTGTCGCAGTGGTCCTTGGCGAGCGAACCTATATGGGTCGGGTTGTTTGTCAAGCCGAGCGGGACGCAGTCGGGACTAGATTACGAGGGGCGCCGAACGCCGCCGCCCTGCATTCATCAGGAGACCGAGTGACTTCGACGTTGAACCACCCCCGCACCTTCGGGGAGCTCCGGAACAGTCGTTGGGCCGAGGCGCCGCTCCGCGGCCGCCGCGTCCGCGACGAGATCCGGACCAACCTGCTCCAGCGGCTGGAGCGGGAGGAGCCGCTCTTCCCCGGCATCGTCGGCTACGACGACACCATCGTGCCGCAGCTGGTCAACGCGCTGCTCGCGCGCCACCATTTCATCCTGCTGGGCCTCCGCGGCCAGGCCAAGAGCCGGATCCTCCGCCAGCTGGTCGAGCTGCTCGACGAGCACATGCCGGTCGTCGCCGGCAGCGAGGTGAACGACGATCCCTTCGCGCCGATCTCCAAGTTCTCGCGCGAGCGGCTCGCCGAGTGCGGCGACGCCACCGCGATCGGGTGGGTCCACCGCTCCGGCCGATACGTCGAGAAGCTGGCGACGCCGGATGTGACCATCGCCGACATCATCGGTGACGTGGACCCGATCAAGGCGGCGCGCGGCGGGCATCTTCTCTCCGACGAGCTCACCATGCACTTCGGCCTGCTGCCGCGGGCCAACCGCGGACTGTTCGCCATCAACGAGCTGCCCGACCTGAGCGGCAAGGTGCAGGTAGGTCTCTTCAACATCATGCAGGAAGGCGACGTGCAGATCAAAGGCTACCCGGTGCGGTTGCCGCTCGACGTCCTGCTCGCCTTCACCGCGAACCCGGAGGACTACACTGCCCGCGGCAAGATCATCACGCCGCTCAAGGACCGGATCGGCTCGGAAATCGTCACGCACTATCCTCGCTCGGTGCCGCTCGGCATGGAGATCACTGTGCAGGAGGCGTGGACCACACGTGGGGAGCTCCAGGTCGATGTCCCCGATTTCGTGCTCGAGCTGGTGGAGCGAATCGCCTTCGAGGCGCGCGAGGACAAGCGGGTGGACAAGCGGTCCGGCGTGAGCCAGCGGCTGCCCATCAGCGTGCTGGAGAACGTGGTGTCCAACGCGGAGCGGCGCGCGGTGGCGCATGGCGAGCGCCGGGTGGTGCCGCGGGTGAGCGACGTGTACACCGCCATCCCGTCCATCACCGGCAAGCTCGAGCTGGAGTACGAGGGCGAGCTCACCGGGGGCGAGACGATCGCGCGGGAGCTGATCCGCCGTGCCGCCGGCCGCGTCCTCGACGAGCGGCTCGGCGGTGCCGACTTCACCCGCATCGTGGCCTGGTTCGATCAGGGCGGCGCGCTCAAGGTGAGTGGCGACGAGCGGGCCGAGGTATGCCTCAAGGGATTTGCCATGGTACCGGGACTGGTGGAGGCCGCCGCCGACGGAGGGCTCGCACCGAAGGCTGATGTCGAGCGCACCATCGCCGCCTGCGAGCTGGTGCTCGAAGGTCTCGCCGCCCACAAACGCATCACCCGCAACGAAGAGCTGGGCTACACCCGGGCCAAGCCGGAGCGGCGCGAGCCCGGCAGCGGATACGGAAAGGGCGGGATCGCGTTCGGCTGAGGCGGGCCTGGACGTAGACGGGCAGGCGGCGTGGAGCGCGAGCCAGGCGGGGACTGGTGCGAACGGCGCGTTGTTTCCGGCCGAGACGGAACGGGGCCGGCCGCGCGAACGCAGCCGAAAATTCAGCGCCCGAAGAACCAGTCTCCGCTTGCGTAGCGCCGGATCGCCTACCCCGCCTACTTCCAGCCCCGCCGTTCCGCCTCCGCCACGATGACCGCCGCGGCGCCTTCGAGCCCCAATCGCTCGCTGTTCAGCACCATGTGGTAGTTCACCGCGTCCCGCCAGTCGCGCTGGTAGCGCTCGCGGTGATACCGCTCGCGGGCCTCGTCAGTCTCCTTCATGATCCGCTCGGCGTCCTTCACGTCCATGCCGAGTCGCTCCGCGGCGAGGCGCACCCGGAACCGGGGCGACGCCACCAGCTTCACGTGCAGCGCGTCCTGGTCACGGTCGAGGACCGCGGGAGCCGCCCGGCCGATCAGCACCACCCGCCCCTCCGCGGCGACTTCCGCCACTACCGCCTCGGTGATGCGCACCAACGCGGGCTCCGACAGCTCGGGCACCGTGCCTTTCGCGGGCGCGAACAGCTCCGGCGTCGAGCTGGCAAGGACCCGCGCCAGCCGCTCGATGAACGTGGGCGTCCGCTCCTCCCGGTCGGCCACCTCCGCGGTGGTCAGCCCGGCCCGCTGGGCCACCCGCTCGACCAGCTCGTTGTCCACCAGCCGCCAGCCGAGCGTGTCCGCAACCCGCCGACCGACTTCAGAGCCACCGGCGCCGTACTGGCGCGAGATCGTTATGAGCACGGGTCTAATAGACGGTAAGGGCGGTAGGGGCGGTAGGGGCGGTCGCGGCGGTCGGGGCGGAAGGGAGTCACGGCGCCGGCGTTGTCTCTCCAGCGGTCTCCGCGCCGCTGGCGGCCCTGCCAGGCTGCTCGCGCCCCGGTTGGAGGGTGAATACCGTCCACCCGGCGATCGCCACGCAGGCGAGCCCGCCAAGCCCCATGGACCACTCCACGCCGAGGTGCTCGGCGATCCACCCGGCCTGCAGCGAGCCAAGCGGGGCGAGACCCAGCACCAGGAACGAATAGACCCCCATGACCCGGCCGCGGAGGTGGTCGGGTGCATGAATTTGCAGCAGGGTGTTGGCCAGAATCCCGTTTGCCGCCATCGTCCACCCGGCCGCCGTGAACAGCACCAGGGACGCGGCAAAGTGGTGCGCCACGGCCGCGAGGGTGAGGGTGACGCCGAAGAGCACCGATGTCCACGCCAGCATGCGCCCTTTGCGGAACCGTGTCCCCCACCCCGCCACGAAGATCGCGGCGCTGGCCGCCCCCAGCCCGATCGAGGCGATCAGTGCCGCATACCCGGCCGCGCCGACACCGAGCACGTCGCGCGCAAGCACCGGGGCCATGGTCATGAAGGGAAACCCGAAGATGCTGAAGCCGGCGATGAGAAACGCGAGCGCCCGGGGCCACCGGTTCCCCAGCACGTAGGCGAACCCCTCCCGCAAGGCGGACCGCACGTCGCGGCGCTCCGCGGGTGGCGGCACCGGTCCGAAATCCATCTTCAGGAGACCGGCCAGCACGGCCAGATAGCTCACCGCGTTCACGAAGAAGCAGGTCGCGATCCCGGCGCCCGCGATGACGAGGCCCGCGATGGAGGGCCCGACCACACGCGCCAGGTTGAACGCCGATGAATTGAGCGCGATCGCGTTCATCAGGTCGTCCTTGCCCACCATGTCGGCGGTGAACGCCTGGCGCACCGGCACCTCGAACGCGGCGAGGAGCCCGAACATGGTGGCAAGCACCATCACCCATTCGACGGTGATGCGGTGCGTCGCCACCAGCGTTCCCAGGATCAGTGCCTCGACCAGCATGAGCGATTGGAGCAGCATCAGGAACCGGTGCCGGTCTACCCGGTCGGCCACCACTCCGCCGTACAGCGTGAACAGGAGGATCGGCAACGAGCCGAGGGTGGTGACCAGCCCCACCGCAAACGCGGAATCGGTCAGCTCGAGAACCAGCCAGCCGTGCGCCACCTGCTGGATCCAGGTGCCGCAGAGCGATAGGAACTGTCCGCCGAGGAAGAGGCGGAAGTTGCGGTGGCGGAGGGCCGAGAAGGTGGCGGGAGCCGGGGCGAGCACGGCGAAATCTATAGCGAGCAGTGAGCGGTGAGCAGTCAGGAACTCCGGCCCGTGTATTGAACCCCGCCCCCCGGACGCGTACTATCCGGAGAGTGCTCGAGCGGGAACGAGTACTGCTCACTGCTCACTGGCGGTTTGATGCGCTTCACCACCTACACGAAATACATCCCCGAGCTGGCGGACGCGGTCAACCTCCAGGGCCTCCTGGACCAGCTGACCGACTTCCTGCTGCAATCCGGTTTCGCCGGCCAGGGCCAGTCGTTCTGGCAGGACGAGATGGGCGACGGCGACCGCTCGCTGGACGCGCTGAAGCAGGCAATCCTCCAGGCGCTCATGGAGTCGGGTCAGCTCACCCCCGACATGCTCAAGGTGCTCCGGGGCGAGGGCACCGGCGACGCCGAGCGGGACAAGGAGATCGAAGCCCAGCTCGGCGAGCTGCTCGACCGGATCGTCCAGCGCCTCATGGACGAGGGCTACCTCAACGTCGGCCAGGCGCCGCAGATGCCGGCCGGCTATCAGTCGGTGCTGGGGCCCGGCGGCGCGGCGCAGTCGGCGGCGCAGCAGGTGCACTTCAGCCTTACCGAGAAGGGCATCGATTTCCTGGGCTACAAGACGCTGAAGAACCTCCTGGGAAGCGTGGGCAAGTCGAGCTTCGGATCGCACGACACCCCCTATCTTGCCACCGGGGTCGAGACCGAGGGGGTCAGCAAGCCGTACGAGTTCGGCGACGTGCTGAATCTCGACGTGCCGGCCACGCTCACCAGCGCGATCGCGCGGGAGGGGATCGGCGTCCCGCTCGACCTCGAGTACGACGACCTGATGGTGCACCAGTCGGAGTATCGCTCGTCGGCCGCCTCGGTGCTGATGCTCGACTGCTCGCATTCGATGATCCTCTATGGCGAGGACCGGTTCACCCCGGCCAAGAAGGTGGCGCTGGCCCTCACCCACCTCATCCGTACCCAGTTCCCCGGCGACAGTCTCCGCGTGGTCCTGTTCCACGACTCGGCCGAAGAGATTCCCCTCAGCGCGCTCGCCGCCGCCCAGGTCGGTCCCTACCACACCAACACGGCCGAAGGGCTCAAGCTCGCGCGGCGGATCCTCCAGGGGCAGAAGAAGGACATGAAACAGATCATCATGATCACGGACGGGAAGCCGTCCGCGCTCACGATGCCCGACGGACGGATCTACGTGAACTCGATGGGGCTGGATCCGCAGATCCTGGCAGCGACCTATCGCGAGGTGGCGAACTGCCGGCGGAGCGGGATCATGATCAACACCTTCATGCTCGCCCGCGACCGGAGCCTGGTCGAGTTCGTCAAGCAGGTTGCCGCCATCTGCAAGGGCAAGGCGTACTTCACCAACACGATGACGCTGGGGCAGTTCATCCTGATGGACTTCATGAAACGGAAGACGAGGCGCGTCAGCTGAAGCCGGGCCTGCTCGCCCTGAACCGCGAGGTCGTGAGCTGCGCCGCGTGTCCCCGCCTTACCCGGTGGTGTCGGAGCGTCGCCGAGACCAGGAAGCGCGAGTTCCGCGCCGACAGCTACTGGGGCCGGCCGGTTCCCTCGTTCGGTGATCCACACGCCAGGCTCCTGATCGTCGGGCTCGCGCCGGCCGCCCATGGCGCCAATCGCACCGGCCGCATGTTTACCGGCGACTCCAGCGGCGCCTGGCTCTGGGAGGCGCTCCACCGCTTCGGCTTCGCCAGCCACCCGGTCTCGCTGCACCGGGACGACGGGCTCACCCTGACCGACTGCTGGATCACCGCCGCCGCTCGCTGTGCCCCGCCCGACAACAAGCCCGACCGCGCCGAGCTGGAACGGTGCCGAACGTTCCTGGTCCGCGAGATCGCGCTGCTCGATCGAGTCCAGGTGGTCGTGGCGCTCGGCCGCGTGGCATACGAGAGCTGGCTCAAGGCTGCAGGATGGTGGGACCGGCGTCCTGCACGGGAACGCCCGCCGTTCAGCCACGGCGCGGAGGCCGTGCTGCCCGACGGGCGTCTGCTCATCACGTCGTTTCATCCCAGCCGGCAGAACACCAACACCGGCCGGCTGACCCGCGCCATGTGGTACGCGGTCTTCCGGAGTGCCCGGGACGCCGTACGCACCGCGACCGACCCGGCGAGCGAAGGCAGTGGCGTCTCCGAAAGGCGCGTTATTTCCCGCCGAGACCGACCGAAGCCGTCCGGACGAAAGTAGCGGGAAATTCAGCGCCCGGAGGAGACGCCACTGCCTCGCGAGCTGATACGCAGTTCGCGTTGCCTACGGCCGCTCGGTCGTAGTCGCCGCCGGCTGATTGGTGGAGGTCGCGAACACACTCCCGATCACCCGCTTGTACTGCCGGCCCGGGCGCATCGTGTCGTCCGGCCCCTCGAGCCCGTTGATCAGCGCGAGCTCCTCCACCCGGATCGGTGATGGATACCGCTGGTTGAACTCCGACACCGTCATCGGCTGATCCACCTGTACCAGCTCGAGCCGCGCCGGCTTCACGTTCAGCGCCGAGGCATCATCGAGCGACCGGAAACTCCGGATCATCTGCTTGAAGGTGCCGTCGTACTGGTCCAGCGTGCTGGCGGCGGTATAGCCCATCAGGCCGTACGTCGTCCCGCCGTAGGAGACGAACGTCACGATCCCGCGAATCTCCCCCTGCTCGGTCTGGGCGGCGAAGTAGCTGGTCGCGGCAGGATTGCCGTTGATGCTCTGGGTGGAGCTCTCCCCCGCCCTGATCCCTTGCTGCGAGAGGAACTGGCGCGCGGCCTGAGTGGGCTCGACCTTGCCGGCCAGCCCGAGCTGCACGATCGCGTCCTGGTTCGGGCTCACCGCCACCAGCGCTGTCGGCATGTTCTGCGCCTTCCAGCCCTGGGGCAGGTCGAGCTGGAAGCGAAGTGCCGGATGCAGGAAGCGGTTGCCCCGGAAGAACCCCTGGCGCGGGTCGTCGCCGTAGGGCATTCCCCGAATCCGCCGGAGATACTCCTCGCGGTTGACCTTGAGATTTGCCGGGAGCGTGATCGTATCGAGCCGCGCCTGGGTGGCCTGGATCCGGTTCCCGGGGTCGGGATGGGTGCTGAGCCACTCGGGCAGCTTGCCCGCGCCGCTGAGCTGGCTCACGCCCTCGAGCACCGCGAAGACCTCGACCATCTGCCGCACGTCGTAGCGATCGGCCAAGGCGTAGCGGAAGCCGGAGCCGTCCGCCTCGAGCTCGGCGTCACGCCCGTACTTGAGGAACAGGACCCCGAGTCCCTGCCCCAGGAGCCCGCCGTACTGCGCCACCGTCGAGCTGAGAATCGAGCCGGCCACCAGCCCGAGCTGGGCGACTTGGGCGCGGCTGATCTGCTGGACCGAGTGCCGGTGGGTCACGTGCGCAATCTCGTGGCCGATCACCGACGCGAGCTCTGCCTCGTTGGTGACCGAGCTCATCAGCCCGCGGGTGACGAAGATGAAACCGCCCGGCAGCGCGAACGCGTTGACCGAGGCGTCCTCGACCACGTGGAACTCCCACGGCAGCTGGGGGCGTTCGGACTCGGCCGCCAGACGCTGGCCGATGGCCGCTACGTACGACTGCAGCGCGGCGTCGTCGTAGTAACCGATGGACTGGCCGACCTTCTGGGCCTCTTCCCGCCCGATCTGGATCTCCTGCGCTTCCGAGACGAGCGACAGCTCGCTCTTGCCCGTGACCGGATTGGTGGCGCACGCACATGCGAGTGCCAGGGGGGCGAACGCGAGCCGTCTCAACATGGCGGAGTCCCTGTGGGTGTCACCTCAAACCTACTCGCCGGCGGCCGGTGCGGCTGTGATCGCCGTCGCCCGAACCGCCGCGAGGCGGACGTGACGGGAGCCCGGAGTACAAGTCATTCGTACTCCGGGTCTTAGACTTTGGCTGGGGGGCGTGGTGCTAGCGGCGCTTGGGCGGAGCGGGAGGCGGAGCGCTGTCAGGAGGGGCGCTGTCCTCCTCGACCTGGACCGGGGCCCGGCGGTTCAGCTCGGTGAGCGTGAAGGTGCCCAGCCCCCGCGAGTCCACGCCGAGCCCCGCGCGGGTCGTGCCATTCTGGTCGGCGAATACGACGTTGGCCGAGCCGTCCGGGGCAACGCCCAGCACGCTGCGGGTACGTCCGGTGGCGTCCGCGAACACGATGGAGCCGCCTTCGCTCGCCTCCAGCGCAAAGACCGCGCGTGGGCGGCCGACCGAGTCGGCCAGCGATATGCCGGCGGACCCGTCGTTCAGCAGGCTGACCCTCACCCGCGGCCGCCCGGCCCCGTCCTGGAACACCAGCCGGAGTGAGCTGTCCTCGGCCATGCCCCAGGCGCCGCGTACGGCGCCGCTCGCGTCCTTGATGACGAAGCGCTGTGCGGCCACCTCGGTGGCCACGCTGCGGCTGGTGTAGACCAGCACCACACCAAGCGCGATCAGGATCGCCGCGGCGACGACCAGCAGGCTGCCGAACCGCTGGAGCCGGCGGTTGTCGCGCTCCAGCGCCTCCAGCCGCGCGTTCTCGCTGTAGCCTTCTGCCGACGCGGTCACTTGTCCTCCGGCGGCTCGTCCAGAAAGTACGACAGGCAGGCGCGGTCCAAGAGCGCCGGCGTGAGCTTCGTCGGCGTCTCCAGGTAGCGAACCATGTCCATGAAATGGTCCAGCACGTCGCGCGAGTGGCAGTTCCTGGGAAGGATGTTCCGCCCCTCGTAGTACTCACGGTAGAGGTGCGGGACGGCCCAGTCCTCGAACGGGATGTTCCGCTCCGCGCAGCAGCGCCGGAAGATCTCGGTAAACTCATCCTGGGTCGGGCCGTGCACGTGCAGCTTGTAGTGGATGCGCCGCATGAACGCTTCCTCGACGAGATCCGACGGCTTCAGGTTCGTCGAGAGGACCAGCAGCGTGTCGAACGGCACCGGGAACTTGCCGCCGGTATGCAGGGTCAGGAAGTCGATGCGCTTCTCGAGCGGCACGATCCAGCGGTTCAGCAGGTCGCGCGGGGGGATCCGTTGCCGGCCAAAGTCGTCGAGGATGAGCACGCCGCCGTTCGCCTTCAGCTGAAACGGCGCCTGGTACATCTTGGTGTGCCGGTCGTACTGGAGGTCGAGCTGATCGAGCGTCAGCTCGCCGCCGGTGATGACCACGGGGCGCTGCACCAGGACGTAGCGGCGGTCGTATTCCGGCGACGTCTTGAGCCAGTCGGGATCGTCGCCTCGGGGCGCCTCCTCCTGCGCCACCTCGTGGTGATACACCGGGTCGTATAACACCAGGATCTGCCCGTCCACCTCGATGGCGTAGGGGATGTAGAGCATCCCGCCCAGGAGCCGCGAGATCGTCTCGGCGATCATGGTCTTGCCGTTGCCCGGGCCGCCGTACAGGAAGAGCGACTTGGCAGAGTTGATGGCCGGCCCGAGCATGTCCAGGATGCTGTCCGCGATCACCATCCCCTTGAAGCCGGCGCGGACGCCTTCCCGGGCCACGTGCACCCGCGAGATGGACTGGCGCATGGTCCATTCCCGATACTGCGTGAGCGGCACCGGAGCCGCTCCGACGTACTGGCTGGACGCGAGCGCCTCGCGCGCGCGGTCGCGCCCCGCGCCGGTCAGATCGAACAGGTAGCCGCCCCGGCTGTGCCCGGTGGTCCCACGCACCTCGACGAACCGCCGTTGCTGGAGCGTGAGCAGCTGATCGTCCACGAAGGTGAACGGCAGCCGGATGGATTCGACCAGCTGCTGGCCGGTTCGCACCCCCTGCACGTACAGCGTCTTGAGCAGCAGGTCGATGACGAACTCGGCCCCGAGTCCGGTGGCCGCGAGCGTCTCCGGCATCGGCGGGCGGTCGGAGCGGCCCCAGGACTCGAGGCGCTGCGGGGCGGTGGTAGTCATCCGGTTTCCTCCGGGGTGCAGACGATCGTATCGCCCACCCCGGTCGCGCTCGCCTCGAGCGTGCCCGCGGGGAGCTCGAGCGCCGCCGCGGCGGCTCGATGCCAGCTCGTGCGCGCGCCGGGAGCGAGCGCGTGGTAGACCGCCACCACCGCGCCGTTCCGGTCCAGGAACGCCACGTCGAGCGGAAAGCGCATGCCCAGCATGTGGACGGCACGGCAGGGGTCGAGCAGGAGCCCTTCTCCAGAGGGGAGCCCCCGGCGGCCCAGCAGCCCGCGCAGCCGGAGCCACCAGCGGTCGGCGACCCCGATCCGGTCGCCCAGCAGGCGGCCGCGCCCGTTCGCCGCCCGCACCCGCCGCATCAGCCGGTCTTGCCCAGCGCTTCGTAGATCTGGATGATGGCCGATCCCAGGATGACCACGAACATCGCCGGGAAGATGAACAACACCAGCGGGAAGACCAGCTTGATGGTGGTCTTGGCCGCGGCCTCCTCAGCCCGTTGCCGGCGCTTGGTGCGCATCGTGTCGGCGTGGACCCTGAGCGCGGTGGCCACCGAGGTGCCGAACCGGTCGGTCTGGATCAGCATCGCCATGAGTGACCGAATGTCGTCCATCCCGGTGCGCTCGCCCATGTTGCGGAACGCCTCGTCGCGCGCGGTGCCCGCGCGAATCTCCAGGTTCACCAGGGCCAGCTGCTCGCTCAGCACCGGGCTCAGCCGCTCGATCTCCTCCGACACCCGCACCAGCGCCTGGTTGAGTCCCAGCCCGGCCTCGACGCAGACCACCAGGAGGTCCAGCGCATCCGGCAGCGCCCTCTGCATTTCCTTCTGCCGTCTGGTGATCCGCGACTTGATGAAGAAGGACGGAAACACGTAGCCCAGCGCGGCGAACCAGATGGTCGCGAGGATGCCGGCCATGGAGGTCATGCCAAGCACCGACAGAATCGTCACGGAGGCGGCGCCTAACCCGACGGGCAGCGCGAGACGCCCGCCCAGATAGATCGGCACCGCGGTGCGTCCGGAATAGCCGGCCTGGACCAGCTGGAGCCGGAGCCCGGAGATGTTCGCGTGCTTCCCCTCGACCTGTTCACCCAGGCTTTGGAGCAGCGCCGCGAC
>Ga0247829_10001050_pt1 | contig 12023 bp, 11 predicted proteins | sample 12C_Control_Day4_FD_207765 | JGI IMG/M metagenome (GOLD analysis project Ga0247829, IMG submission 207765) | Soil microbial communities from agricultural site in Penn Yan, New York, United States - 12C_Control_Day4 | ecosystem: Environmental > Terrestrial > Soil > Agricultural land | place... | reverse complement strand
ATCACCGGGGGACAGGGACATGGTTCAACGAGCGATCAAGGCGACGGTCTCGGGCTGGCGTCCGTGGGCGATCGGTGCGGCCCTGTCGGTGGCCGGGGCGGCGTTCCTCTTCTTCCGCTGGCAGCGCAACGCCCTCGATACGTACGAGGCCTGGTGGCAGCACCGCGACCAGGTCCGCGCCAACGGCCACCAGCAGTCCTCGCGGGGAGGCGACCGCTCCGGGCATTCCCTGTTCGTGTGATCCCGGCGGCGGGCGACTGAGTCGTGGAACGTGCCAAGCGCTACCTGCTGGCGAACTTCGAGCACCTGTTCGTCCTGGTAGCGCTCCTGAGCACGGCGGGCGTCAACTACCTCGTCCCCACGAAGCTCGCCTTCCTGAACTTCTACTTCCTGCCGATCATCATGGCCGGCTACTACCTGGGCCGGCGCAGCGCGGTGCTCGGCGCGCTCCTGTGCACGCTGATGATCGGCATCTACGTCGTCCTCTTCCCCGAGGCCTTCCAGGTCGGGCGCTCGCCGAGCGACGTCTACACGTACGTCGCCACCTGGGGCGGCTTCCTCATCCTCGCCGGCGCCGTGGTGGGCCGGCTGCAGGAGAAGCTCGCCGAGGAGGTCCGGACGACGACGACCCTCAACGTCGAGCTGGTCCAGCGGGAGCAGGACCTCACGGCGGCCAACGAGACGCTCAAGACGTACGGCGAGAACCTCGAGGTCCGCGTCCGCGAGCGCACCGAGGAGCTGGAGCAGTCCAAGCGCGCGGTGGAGGAGATGAAGGCGAAGGTCGAGGACACCCTCTACGCGACGATGGACGCCTCGGTCGCCAACCTGCTCATCGAGGGGCGGCTGCGCACCGAGAAGCGCAACGTGGCCGTGATGTTCTCGGATCTCAGCGGCTTCACCCGCTACTCCGAGGACCGGCCGCCCGAGCTCGTGATCCGCGACCTCAACCGCTACCTGACGGAGATCGAGCCGATCATCCTGGCCTATCGCGGTCACATCGACAAGTACATGGGCGACGGCACGATGTGCGAGTTCGGCGCGCCGCTCGACAGCGAGGCCTACCGGCTGCAGGCGGTGCTCGCCGCGATCAAGATGCAGCAGCGTGTCGCCGCCGGCGACTACCCGTGGACGATGCGCATCGGCGTCGCCGCCGGCCTGGCCATCACCGGGATGATCGGCTCCCGCCGGCAGACCTACACCGCCATCGGTGACGTGGTGAACCTCGCGGCCCGGCTGGAGAAGCTGGCGGCGCCGGGCAAGATTCTCATCGACCGCTACACCTACGAGGACGTCGCGCGGTTCGTCGAGGCGCACAAGAAGCGGGACCTGCCGCTGCGCGAGATCCGCGACGCCGAGCGCGAGCGGCAGCTCGAGGCGCTGCACGAGCAGATGACCGGCGGCGCCACCGACGCCGAGCGGTTCTATCGCCTCGGCCAGCTCCACCAGGAGCTCGACGAGCCCGTGGAGGCGCTGCAGTACTTCGAGCGCGCGCTCCGACTCGACCCCGATCACGTCCACTTCAAGGTCGCCTACGCCGAGGCGCGGCTGCGTCTGGACTCCAACGGAACGATCAGCATCCGGGGGAAGCGCCGGCGGGTCGAGGCCTTCGAGGTGATCGGGCTCCGGGACCCCCTGGCCGACCGCGAGAAGATCCCCGAGGGGTTCTACAACGAGTACCGGTACGTCGTCGACCGCATCCAGGTCCCGGCCGACCTGATCCTGCCGATCGAGGCGCGGGACGCCCGGATCGGCCACGCGACCACCGTGGCCGTCCTCGCCTACGCGATCGCCGACGTCCTCGGCTTCGCCGACGGCGACCGCATGCAGATCCTCCGCGCCGGCTACCTGGCCGACATCGGCATGGAGATCGTGCCGCACCACCTGCTCAACCGTCGGGGCTCGCTCGCCGGCTCCGAGTACGAGGCGATCAAGCGGCATCCCCAGGCGGGCGAGCGGCTGCTGCGCACGATGGGTTACACCAGCGAGCACGTGCTGGCGATCATCCGGTCCAGCCACGAGCTGATGGACGGCTCCGGCTATCCCGAGCGGCTGCGCGGTGAGGCCATCCCGTTCGGCGCCCGCATCGTGGCCGTCGCCGACGCCTACGACGCGCTGACGTCCTGGCGTCCGTACCGGGATCCGCTGGCGCGCGACGCGGCGCTCGACGAGATCCACCGCAGCGGCACGCGCGGGATCTACGACCCGCGGGTCGTCGAAGCCCTCATGAAGCTGCTGGGCTGATCACCGCCCGCGCGAACAGCTCGAGCGAGCGGCAGACCTGCTCGTGCGCGAGGTTGCCGAAGCTGCACACGAGCAGCAGCGTGTCGACCCCGATCGCCTCCAGTCTCTCCACCCGGGCCGCGACCTGGTCCGGCGCCCCGATGAGGAAGCCGCCGATCGCGTCCAGCTCGTCGTAGGTCTGGCCGCCCCAGACGCGGCCCGTCAGCTCCTCGAGCCGGGCGTCGGAGAACGCCGCCGGCAGTGGCGGCGCCGCCAGCGACGACAGGTACCAGAACCCCTGCAGTGCCAGCGCGCCCTCGGCCCGCGCCGCCTCGGCCGTCTCGGCCAGGTAGGTCTCGCGGCACAGGAGCAGCCGCGGGCGGTAGGGCCCGACGCCCGCCGGGCCCGGGCGCCGGGCGAGCGCGGCGTGGTAGTCCTCGACGCTGCGCGCGACGGTCTCGGTCGGCGTGAAATGCATCGCCACCGGCCATCCGCGGGCCCCGACCCGGGCGACCGAGGCCGGCCGGCTGGCCACCTCGTGCAGCGGCGGATGCGGCCGCTGGAAGACGCGGGGCCGCAGGCTGAACTCCGGGAAGGTCCAGAACCGGCCGGTGTGGCTGGCCCGCTCGTTCGTCCACGCCTTCAGCAGGACCTCGATCGACTCCTCCGTCATCGCCACGCCGTCCTCGAACTTCAGGCCGAGCTGCGCGAACTCTCCCGGGCGCACGCCCTTGCCCACGCCGAAGTCGAAGCGGCCCCGCGCCAGGTTGTCGAGCATGGCGGCCTCGGCGGCCAGCCGGAGCGGGTGGTGGAAGGACAGCGCGTTGACGTAGTTGCCGAAGCGCATCCGCCGCGTGCGCTGCACCGCCGCCGCGATCATGAGGTTGGGGCTGGGCAGCAGCGAGTAGTCGGTGAAGTGGTGCTCGGCGAACCAGCACTCGTCGAACCCCAGCGCCTCGGCCAGCGCGATCTGGTCCAGCATCTCCGCGTAGGCCTGATCGTGCGGGGCCCCGCGCCCCTGGCAGTAGTAGAAGAGTCCGAAGTTCATGATCGCGACGCGCGGTGGAACGCTACGCGATCGACTCGGGTGCCACCGGGCGTCCGGTGCGGGCGGCCTCGTAGATCGCCAGCGGCACCTGGAGCATGCGCCGGGCCTCGTGGACGTCCTGGGCCGGCTGGCGCCCCTCGAGCAGGCCGTCGACGAAGTCCCTCGCCGCCCCGTCGAAGCCCAGGCGCCAGTCGGTCGGCACCTGGTAGCTGACCGTCTCCGTGCCCCGGAGCAGCATCACCGCCGGCATGTCGAGCATCTCGCCGGTACACCGGGTGACCCAGATGATGCCGCGGGTGCCGTGGATCTCGAAGAACTCGTCGGCGCGGTAGTAGCGGGAGCGCAGCGTCATCTCGGGAGCGTAGGTGTAGTCGACGATGCCCAGGCAGTCACGCCCCTTGAACCGGAACGTGGCCACGCTCGGTGCCTCCTGGATGAAGTCGGCGCCGCGGCTGACGATCGCCGAGACCTCGCCGATCTCGCCGATCCAGAGCGCGGCGGTCGCGTACTTGTGCACGCCGTCGTCGTAGAGCGCGCCGCCCGGGTTCCGCCCGGGATCACGCCGCCACACCAGGGCGTCGGGGTCGAGCTCGATCGCCTGCCCGGTGACGTGCTGGGCCCGCGTGGTGTGGATCCGCACCAGCGACGGCTCGCCGATGACCCCCGCCTCCAGGAGCTCCTTGGCTTTCAAGATCGGCGGGTAGTAGAGGAAGTTCTCGGTGACCCGGAACGTGGTGCGCGCCCGGGCGACGGCGGCCGCGATGCGGCCGGCCTCGGCCATGGAGACGGCCAGCGGCTTCTGCGCCGAGACGTGCTTGCCCGCCTCCAGCGCCGCCACGATCTGGTCGGCGTGCATCCAGGTGGGCGTGAGGAGCTCGACCGCGTCGACCGCGCGGTCGTCGAGCACCTGGCCGAAGTCCGAGTAGAGGCGGGGCGCGATGCCCCAGTCGCGGGCGCGCCGCTTCGCCCGCTCGGGCTCGGTGTCGCAGAGCGCCACCACCTCGCAGCGCGGGTGCTGCAGGTACCCCGGCGCGTTGAGCTGGGAGATGTTGCCGCAGCCGACGATGGCCAGACGGACACGGTCCATCGGCGAGGCTAGCGGCCGCGCACGTAGCGGCGCAGGACCAGGCGCAGGTGGTCGCGGAAGTGCGGCTGCAGGCGGCTGGTCCAGTCGCTCTGCCGCGCCTGCTTCCACTCGTCGGACTCCACCACGTCCGGCGTGGCCAGGTGGTAGAGCGCCACGTACTTGCGGTTGCCGCTGGTGCCACGGAAGCGACGCGCGCACAGCACGCCGGGGACGGCGGCCAGCGCCGGGATGTGCTCCTTGTCGTACCAGTCGTTGAATTCGGCCTCCAGCTCGGGCGCGATGTTCATCGCGTTCAGCAGGAGCCCGCCGGCGCCGGCCGGCGGCAGCTGGTCGCCGGGCAGGATCTGATCGCCCTCGTAGCGCATCAGGCGGTCGACCCGGGCGGTGACGCGCCTGGACCACGGCGACAGGTTCTCGCCCCCGATCGCCAGGTAGGCCGGGCTCTTCAGCACGCCGACCGTCTCCAGGTCGTAGGTGGCGACCGAGATCGTGCGGTCGGCGGCGCCGATCCAGCGCTCGCAGACGAGGAACCCGGGCACCCGCTGCCGCTCTGGCAGGTGCTCGGTGTCGTACCAGTCCTGGAACTCGTCCTCGGCCGCCCGCCCGATGCTCATCGCCGCGATCAGCGTGCCCTTCGCCATGGCGTCATCCTCCCGTGGGCGCCGGCCGGCGCCACGCCCGGCATCCTAGCCGATTTCATCGCGCAGCACAGGCGACGCGCTTCGGTCTAGAATCTCGCATGGAATTCGGACTGTTCATGATGCCGTTGCACCCGCCCCACCGCTCCCTGGCCGACGGGTATCAGCGGGACGTCGACCAGATCGTGCTGGCGGATCGGCTCGGGTTTCGCGAGGCCTGGGTCGGCGAGCACCTGACGGAGCGCTGGGAGACCGCACCGGCCCCCGACCTGCTCCTGGCCCAGGCGCTGGCGCTGACCCGGCGCGTGAAGCTCGGGACCGGCGTGACCCTCCTGGCGCTGCACAACCCCGTGTACCTGGCGCACCGGCTGGCCATGCTCGATCACATGGCCCGCGGCCGCTTTCAGTGGGGCATCGGCGGCGGCGCGATCCCGACCGATCTCGCCCTGTTCGGCCTGGACCCGGCGAATCCCGCCGTCGTCCGCGCCCGCTCGGCCGAGGTGCTCGACGTGGTGCTCAAGCTCTGGGAGTCGGAGGGCCGGTTCACCTATCACGGCACCTTCTTCGACATCGACACACCGCTGTTCGATCCCGTGAAGGACCGCGGCTACTACATGAAGCCCTACCAGCGACCGCATCCGCCCGTCGCGGTCGCGGCCAGCACCCCCGACTCGGGCTCCATGCGGATGGCGGGCGAGCGCGGGTGGATGCCGATGACGAGCTCGCTGCTCTCCCGCACGTACCTGAAGGACCACTGGCGCCTGGTCGAAGCCGGAGCCGCCAGGACCGGCCGGAACGCGAACCGGGGTGACTGGCGCGTGGCGCGCGACGTGCTCGTCGGGCCCACGCCGGCGGTGGCCCGCGAGCGGGCGCGCATCGTGCTGGGCCGGAACTACCTGCAACACCAGCATCCCAACCGCGTGGGCACCATCCAGATGACGTCCACCAAGCTCGATCCGGCGATGCCCGACGAGGCGGTGACGGTCGACTACCTCATGGACAACGTGTGGATCGTCGGCGATCCCGCGCAGTGCGCCGAGCAGATCCAGCAGCTGCACGAGGAAAGCGGCGGCTTCGGCACGCTGCTGTCGATCACGACCGACTCCGACGACGCCGGCTGGGATCACGAGAGCCTGCGGCTCCTGATGGAGCACGTGGCGCCACGGGTCGCGCACCTGTCGTAGGGCGATCCGCATGGAGCTGAACGACGGTCGTGTCGAGGCCAACGGCGTGACGTTTCACTACCTGGAGGCGGGCCGAGGTCCGCTCGTGCTCTGCCTGCACGGCTTCCCTGACAACGCCCACACCTACAGCGAGCTGCTGCCGGCCCTGGCCCGCGCCGGCTTCCGCGGAATCGCGCCGTTCATGCGCGGGTACGCGCCGACGTCACCGGCGCCCGACGGCCGGTATCAGGCGGTGCTGCTGGCCCAGGACGCGCTGGCGCTCATCGCCGCCCTGGGCGGCGGCCGGGCGTCCGTGGTGGGACACGACTGGGGCGCGACGGCGGCCTACGGCGCCGCCGCGCTGGCGCCCGAGCGTGTCGGGCGCCTGGTCACGCTCGGCGCCGCTCATCCCGCCGCCGTGCGCGGCGCCCTCGCCACGCGCTACGAGCGGCACAAGGGCCTCTGGCACGCCTACTTCTTCCAGATGCCGTTCGCCGAGCAGGTCGTGAGCGCCAACGACTTTGCCTTCATCGAGGACTGGTGGCGGGACGCCTCGCCCGAGTACGACCCCGCGCCCGTCATCGAGCGCGTGAAGGCGACGTTCCGTCGGCCCGGCGTGCTGACCGCCGCGCTCGGCTACTACCGCCACACCTTCCACCCGGCCAACCGGGACCCGGCGCTCCAGGCGCTGCAGGAGCGCGCGAGCACGGCGCCGACGCCCGTCCCCACCCTCGCGCTGCACGGGACGCGCGATCGGCCGGGGCGGCTGGCGGCGTTCGAGGGCATGGACGACCTCTTCCCGAAGGGGCTCGAGAAGGTCGTCTACCCCGGCGCCGGACACTTCGTTCACATCGAGCGGCCGGACGACGTCAATCGGCGTATCGTGGAGTTCCTGCAGACCACGGAGAGGAGACCCCCATGAGCTACGAGATCAAGGTCGAGGACGTCGAGTACATCCGTCACGGCGGCGCGCCGCAGCTCGCGCGTCTCTATCGTCCCCAGGGCGCGGGGCCGTTTCCGATCATGGTCGAGCTGCACGGCGGCGCCTGGTGCCGCCAGGACCGCCTGGCCGACAAGCTCATCCACGAGTCGCTGGCCCGGAGCGGCGTGATCGTCGCCGCGCTCGACTTCCGGCAGCCGCCGGCTGCGCCGTACCCCGCCTCGTTCCAGGACATCCACTACGGCATTCGCTGGCTCAAGGCCTGCGCGACCGAGCTCGGCTCTCGCCCCGACATGGTGGGCTCGATGGGCAACTCGAGTGGCGGGCACCAGGCCATGCTGCTCGCCATGCGCCCGTTCGACGCGCGCTACGGCGCGCTGCCCCAGCCGGCCGGCTTCACCGGCGACGCGACCGTGCGCGGCGTGATCATGTGCTCGCCCGTCATCGATCCGCTCGGCCGCTACCGCTACGCCAGGGCGATCGAGGCCAGGGGCAAGCCGTACCCGCTGGCGGTCGACGAGCTGCTGCCCTGCCACGACGCGTACTGGGGCACCGAGGCGGCCATGGACGAGGGCAGCCCGGCGACGGCGCTGGAGAAGGGCGAGGATGTCCAGCTCCCGCCCGTCCTGTACCTGCAGGGCACCGAGGATCTCGCCCACCCCCGGCCGCACCTCGACCGCTTCGTCGCGGCCTATCGCAAGGCGGGCGGCATCGTCGATCTCGAGCTGTTCGAGGGCGAGGGCCAGGGCTTCATCATGCGCAAGCCCGGCTCACCGGCCTCCAACCGCGCGCTGGAGCTGATCGCGGAGTTCACCCACAAGCAGCTGCGGTAGCTAGCGGGCCCGGCGCACGGCCCCCGGCGCGTACACCTCCGGGTTGACCACGTTGAGGGGCCGCCGCCCGGTGAGCACGCGTGCCACCTCCTCGCCGCACCGCCGGGGCACCTGGGCCACGGCGGCCGACGAGAAGTAGGCGGCGTGGGGCGTGGCGATCACGGTGTCCAGCTTCAGCAGCGGGTTGTCGGCGGCCACCGGCTCCCGCTCCCACACGTCGAGCGCGGCCCCGGCCAGCCGCTTGTCCACGAGGGCCTGGTAGAGCGCCCGCTCGTCCACCACCGGTCCGCGCGAGGTGTTGATGAGGAGGGCCGTGGGCTTCATGCGGCGGAAGAACGCCTCGCCGATCAGGTGGCGCGTCTCGGCGCTCAGCAGCGTGTGCACGGAGACGTAGTCGGACCGCTCGGCCAGCGTCTCCAGCGACACCCGCTCCACGCCGAGGGCGGCGAACCGCGCGTCGTCCACGTAGGGGTCACACGCGATCACGCGCGTCTCGAACGCGGCCACGCGCCGCGCGAACGCGCTGCCGATGTTGCCCAGCCCCACGATGCCGACTGTCTCACCGTGCAGCGCGCCCGTGCGATCGCCGGGGATCCCGGCCGTCCACACGCCCGCGTGCACCTGCCGGTCGAGGATGACGAGCTTGCGGTTCCAGGCCAGGAGCAGCGCCAAGGCGTGGTTGGCGACCTCGCGCACCCAGATGTCGGGGACGTTCACGACAATCACGCCGAGCTCGGTGGCGGCCTTCACGTCGATGACGTCGTAGCCCACCCCGGTGCGCACCACGACCTTGAGCCCCTCCAGCGCGCCCATCACGCCGCGGGTCACCGGCGACGACGAGGTCACCAGCGCGTCGGCGTCGCGGGTGCGGGCGATGATCTCGTCCTCGCCGGCCAGGAAGGGCAGCGCGGTCATGCGGGCCGGGACGCCGGCCACCGCGGCCTGGCAATCGGCGTAGTCGCGCTGGCCGCGGCCCTGGATGACATAGACGTGATAGGGCTGGTCGGGCATGATGGGCTCCGTTCTGGGGGGTGCGAACGTTGTCGCGGGCAGTGTACAGGAGGCGGGGCCATGAAGAGCGTGGAGATCGAGCGGGGCAAGCGCCTGAAGGACGAGCCGACGAAGGGCCACAACCGGTTCCACCCCGACATCCCACCCATCGTCACCGCCGACGAGGGCGAGGAGGTCGTCCTGCAGACCCGCGACGGTGTCGACGGCCAGCTCGGCCCCGGCACCACCGAGGCCGACATGGCCCACATGGAGGCCGGCGCCATCCATCCCCTCACCGGCCCGGTCTTCGTCAAGGGCGCCCAGCCCGGCGACGTCCTGGAGGTGGAGTTCCTCGACATCGTCCCGCAGCCGCACGCGTTCACGGCCATCGTCCCCGGGCTGGGCTTCCTGCGCGACGTCTTCACCACGCCCTACCTGGTCCACTGGCAGATCAGCGAGGGCTGGGCGACCTCGCCCCAGCTCGCGGGCGTGCGCATCCCCGGCGCGCCGTTCATGGGCGTGTCCGCCGTCGCCCCCTCGGCCGGGCAGCTGCGCGCCTGGACGGCCCGGGAAAGCGCGCTGCTGTCGCGCGGCGGCATGGTCTTCCCGCCCGACGCGACCGGCGCCATCCCCGGCCGCGGCCCGGCGGCCGCCGAGGGGCTCCGGACGCTGCCGCCGCGCGAGAACGGCGGCAACTTCGACGTGAAGCAGCTCACCCGGGGCTCGAAGCTGCTCCTCCCCGTCGCGGTCGAGGGCGCGCTGTTCTCGACCGGCGACGGCCACTTCGCCCAGGGCGACGGCGAGGTGTGCGTCACCGCCGTGGAGATGGGCGCCACCGCCGCCGTCCGCTTCCGCGTCCTCAAGGGCACCGGCGCCACCCGCGCGATGCGCGGCCCCCGCTTCTCGCACGCCGGCTACTTCGCGCCGCCCGAGTGGGCGTCGCCGAAGGGGTTCGTCGCCGCCATGGGCCTGCCCCTGCGCGACGACGGCGTCAACGACGGCGAGAACCTGACCCTGGCCTGCCGCAACGCGCTGCTCAACCTGATCGATCTGCTGCAGGACCGCGGCTGGAGCCGCGAGCAGGCCTACGTGCTCTGCAGCGTGGCAGCCGACCTGCGCGTCAGCAACGTGGTCGACGTGCCGAACTACGTCGTGTCCGCGCTCATCCCCGAAGCCATCTTCGCGCGCTGACCGGAGGCCCCCTGCTCGAGTTCTGGACGAACGGGGCCGGCATGCCCCCAGCGTTCGTGCAGCGGGCCCAGCGCGCCGAGGCCGCCGGCTTCGACGGCATCACCATCGTCGACTCGCAGAATCTCTCCGGCGATTGTTACATCGCCCTGGCCGTGGCGGCCGCCGCCACTACCCGGATCAAGCTCGGCAGCGCCTACGTGCACGTCGTCGTCCACGACGATCCGGAGACGGCGCGGCGCCTGGGCGAGGGCGGGCTCTCGCTCTTCGCGCGCTTCTCGGCGATGCACGGCACCGCGGTGGGGCCCAGCTCGGCGGAGGAGAAGCGGACCTTCGAGGGCATCCACGCCGCCTACGACATGACCGTGCACAGCCGCAGCCACACCCCGCAGGCCGCCCTGCTCACCAGCGCGTTCGCCCGCGAGTTCGGGATCCTCGGCCGCCCGGCCCACTGCATCGAGCGGCTGCGCGCGCTCGCCGCGCTCGGCATCGAGCGCTTCGTCGTCGTGGGGCCTTCCCGCGACGCTGACCGCGCCGAGGTCGGGCGCGCCGAGCAGCGCTTCGCGACGGAGGTCATGCCCGCCCTGCGGTAGTACACTGCACCGCATCGATCCCACCCACGAGGCGAGACCCATGCCCGCCGAGACCATCGCCCACACCGACCTCGAGACCCTGCAGCAGCTCAACCGGTAACCCCGACGGCTCGCTCATCGACCGCGCGGCGTTCCTGGCCCAGACGGCGCGCCCGGTGACGATCTCGAACCTGGAAGCGCGCGACGTGATCGTGCGGATCATGGGCGACGTCGCGATCGTCCACGCGCGGACGACCTACACGCTGGCGGACGGCCGGGCGGGGATGGGCCGCTACACCGACGTCTGGGCGCGGCAGGGCCGCTGGCTCGCCGTCTCCGCCCACGTCACCCGCGGCTGACCACATCGGCGGCGGGCCGGACGAGGGCCCGCCGCCTCACTGGCGCCGGCGGAGCATCTGCTGGAGGCTCTGACGCGTCAAGCCCAGCCGCTCGGCGGCGCGGGTCTTGGACCCGCACTCGCGCAGGGCGTCCTCGATCATCCGACGCTTGAGCTCCTCGATCGCGTCGTTCAGCGTGCGCGCCTCGCTGCTCGACGCCCGGGCGCCCTGGCGGACGCGCTCGGAGAGATGCGCGAGCTGGATGAGCTCGCCGTCGTCGGCCAGCATCACCGCCCGCTCGATCTCGTTCTCCAGCTCGCGCACGTTGCCGGGGAACGGATAGGCGCGCAGACAGCGGAGCGCGTCCGGCGCGATGCCCGGCACCGCCCGGCGAGCCCGGGTCCGGTACGTCTTCAGGAAGTGGTCGACCAGCGGCGGGATGTCGGTGGGGCGCTCGCGCAGGGGCGGCAGCGGGATCGGGAACACGTTGAGGCGGTAGTAGAGGTCCTGGCGGAAGGCCCGGGCCCGGATGGCCGCGTCCAGGTCCGCGTTGGTGGCGGCGATGACTCTCACGTTCACCTTCCGGGAGGCCGACGCGCCGACGGGCCGGACCTCGCCCTCCTGGAGCACGCGCAGCAGGCGGAGCTGCATCGCCGGAGACATCTCGCCCACCTCGTCGAGGAAGATCGTGCCCCCGTCGGCCTCCTCGAACAGCCCGCGCCGGTCGGCCACCGCCCCCGTGAACGCGCCGCGCGTGTGGCCGAACAGCTCCGACTCGAGCAGGTTCTCGGGCAACGCGCCGCAGTTCTGGGCGACGAACTTGCCGCGCCGCCGCGTGCCGTTCTCGTGGATCAGGCGCGCGAACAGCTCCTTGCCCGTCCCGGTCTCGCCCGTCACCAGCACGGTCGTGTCGGCCTCCAGCACCTTGCGGGCGAGCTCCACCGACCGCCTCAGCCCGGTGTCCGCGCCGATCAGCCGGTCGAAGGACAGGGGCCGCTCCTGCGCC
>Ga0247829_10001047_pt1 | contig 12039 bp, 9 predicted proteins | sample 12C_Control_Day4_FD_207765 | JGI IMG/M metagenome (GOLD analysis project Ga0247829, IMG submission 207765) | Soil microbial communities from agricultural site in Penn Yan, New York, United States - 12C_Control_Day4 | ecosystem: Environmental > Terrestrial > Soil > Agricultural land | place: USA... | reverse complement strand
TCGCGTCGAGCACTGGGCGAAGCAGGCGCTGCGTGCGGTCGCTGCTCGCCAGCAGGATGCCCAGCGGCAGGCCGATGGCGATGCAGAACACCAGCGAGGTCAGCACCAGCGAGAGCGTGACCATGGCTTCGGGCCAGATGCCCAGCATGCCCACCAGCAGCAGCGAGACCACGGTGCCGATGGCGATGGCGCGGCCGGCGAACTGCCAGGCCAGCAGGCCCATCAGCGTGACCATGGCCAGCATCGGCACGCTCAACAGCAGCTGTTCCACGCTGGTGAGCGTGGTGTCGATGGGCGCGCGCACGGTCTGGAAGAACGGGCGGAAGTGGTCCACCGTCCAGCTCAGGGCGTCGTTGATCCAGTTCTCGACGGGCAGGGAGCCGTCCCACAGCTGGCTGAGGCGAAAGCCCTCGTTGGCCATCGGGGCGGTGGTGTCGCTGAGCGCGGGGGTGTCGAGCCAGTTGTCGCTGGCGGCCGCGGTGGACGCGCCCCACGCGTCGGTGGTGGCGGGGCTTGCGGTGATCTCGATGTCGGTGTCGTTCATGGTGTCGGTTCTCTCCAATGGGGGTCAGCCTCAGGCCGCCGCGCGGTCCAGGAACTTCAGCAGCGTGTTCTTGCTGATGGCGCCGCGGTAGCGGCCTTGGGCGTCCACGACGGGCAGCGGGTAGGGCGCGTTCGCGGCCTGGCCGAAAAGCTCGGCCACCGGGTGGGCGGCGTTGACCACCTGCACGTCGGGCAGGTAGGCGCGCGAGAGGCCCAGCGGGCCGTCGTGGTCCTGCAGCGCGTGGCGCAGGGAGTCCGCCGACACCAGGCCGAGATAGCGCTGGTCGGGGCTGACGACGTAGGCCCAGTCGCGGTCCTTGTCTTCGAGCAGCTTGAGCGCGGCGCGCGCGCCCTTGTTCGGGTGCTCGGCCACCACGACCTGCGTCTGCCGGGCGATGTCGCCGGCCTTGAACACCGCCGCCGCGTCGACACCGCGCACGAAGTTGCGCACGTAGTCGTCGGCCGGCTGGCGCAGGATGTCTTCCGGCGTACCGACCTGCACCACCTGGCCGTCCTTCATGATGGCGATGCGGTCGCCGATGCGCATGGCCTCGTCGAGGTCGTGCGAGATGAAGACGATGGTGCGGCGGCGCACCTGCTGCAGGCGCAGCAGCTCGCTCTGCATCTCGGTGCGGATGATCGGGTCCAGCGCCGAGAAGGCCTCGTCCATCAGCAGGATGGACGGGTCCGAGGCCAGCGCGCGCGCCAGGCCCACGCGCTGCTGCATGCCGCCGGAGAGTTCGTCGGGGTAGCTGTCGCCCCAGCCAGCCAGGCCCACCTGTTCGAGGGCCTGGTCGGCCAGCGCCAGGCGCTGCGCGGGCTTGACGCCCGCGAGTTCCAGGCCGAAGGCGGTGTTGTCGCGCACGGTCATGTGCGGCATCAGCGCGAACGACTGGAACACCATGCTGATGTCCTTGCGCCGCAGGGCGCGCAGGCCCGCGTCCGAAAGGTCGTTGATGTTCTGGCCGTTGACCAGGATGCGGCCGGCCGTGGGTTCGATCAGCCGGTTGAGCAGGCGCACCAGCGTCGATTTGCCCGAGCCCGACAGGCCCATGATGACGAAGATCTCGCCGGCCTCGATTTCGAAATGGGCGTCGAAGACCCCGATGGATTGCCCGGTTTCGGCGAGGATCTCCTGCTTGCTGCGGCCTTCGCGGACGAGATCGAGGGCGGCCTCGGGCTGGTCGCCGAACACCTTGAAGACGTGTTCGATGGAAATGGGTTGGGCCATGGGTGGTGCTGCCTCCTGTGCAAGTTGGACAAGGCACCGCGAACGGTCTTGAAGCAGGGGGCACGCGCGTGCCCGACCGGGTCATTCAAGACCGCAGACAGACACTGACAGCGACGAATCGGCAAACCCAGCGCCTGCCATCACGCAAGCCCGGTCAGCGGGCCCTGTCTGGGGGGCTGGCACGGTGCGGGAGTGACGCGGCGTCGAGGCCGGAAGACCGGCCATTGAAATCTCTGTGCCGCGACGGGATGCAGGGCGATCCGCGAGTAGCACATGAGCGCCACCCGGCCAGGGGCCGGATGGCTGAGGTGTCAATTATAACTTTTGTGCATGGATGGCCCATGCCGGGGCGCAGAAAACCCCACGAGGCGCCCGAAGGCGCGCGGTCAGTGGCCGTTGTCCGCCGGGTGGGCCATCAGCCGGTCGGTCATGGCGATGGCCATGGCACTGAGCAGGAAGACCACATGGATGATGGTCTGCCACATCAGGACCTTCACGTCGTAGTTGGCGGCGTTGATGAAAGTCTTGAGCAGGTGGATCGAGCTGATGCCGATGATGGCCGTGGCCAGCTTCACCTTGAGCACCGAGGCGTTCACGTGGCTGAGCCACTCGGGCTGGTCGGGGTGGTTTTCCAGGTGCATGCGGCTCACGAAGGTCTCGTAGCCGCCCACGATCACCATGATCAGCAGGTTGGAGATCATCACCACGTCGATCAGCGCGAGCACCACCAGCATGATGATGGTCTCGTTCAGGCCGGTGAGCTGCACGTCGCTCTTGTAGCCGATGCTGGTGACCAGCTTGGCCAGCGCCACGTCGTTGCCGAACGCGGCCTCGATCAGGTGGACCAGTTCGACCCAGAAATGGAAGACATAGATGGCCTGTGCCGCGATCAGGCCGATGTAGAGCGGCAACTGCAGCCAGCGGCTGGCGAAGATCAGGTTGGGCAGCGCGCGGATCGGGGCTTGGACTTTGACGGGGTCGCTCATGGATGGTGACACAATGTACCGAGCCCCCGGGATGGGCGGCCAGACGGCAGGCGGTATTGTAGGTCTGCGCCCTTTTCTGTAAGAGACTCGTAAGAGCCCTTCAGCACAGTCCCGGCCTGTCATCTGCCCACAACATTTAGGAGACTTTCATGTCCGCGCCTTCGTCGACGATCGAATCCACCCTGGTCGAAAACCGCGTCTTTGAGCCCTCGGCCGCCACCGTGAAGGCCGCGCGGGTCTCGGGCATGGAGGCCTACCAGGCGCTGTGCGCCGAGGCCGACAAGGACTTCGAAGGCTTCTGGGCCAGGCTGGCGCGCGAAACCCTGAGCTGGCACAAGCCCTTCACCAAGACGCTCGACAGCAGCAAGGCGCCGTTCTACAAGTGGTTCGAGGACGGCGAGCTCAACGCCTCGTACAACTGCCTGGACCGCCACATGGGCACGCCGGTGGAGAACAAGACCGCCATCATCTTCGAGGCCGACAACGGCGACGTGACCAAGGTCACCTACAAGGAACTGCTGGCCAAGGTCTCGCAGTTCGCCAACGCGCTCAAGGCGCGCGGCGTGAAGAAGGGCGACCGCGTCGTCATCTACATGCCCATGACGGTGGAGGGTGTGGTGGCCATGCAGGCCTGCGCGCGCATCGGCGCCACGCACAGCGTGGTGTTCGGCGGCTTCTCGGCCAAGGCCTTGCAGGAGCGCATCCAGGACGCGGGCGCCGTGGCCGTGATCACCGCCAACTACCAGCTGCGCGGCGGCAAGGAGCTGCCGCTCAAGGCCATCGTGGACGAAGGCATCGGCATGGGCGGCTGCGACTCGATCAAGAACGTGATCGTGTTCCAGCGCACCCCCACGGCCTGCAACATGGTCGAGGGCCGCGACACCTTCATGCACGACGCCATGGCCGAGCAGTCCACCAGCTGCCCGGCGGAAATGGTGAGCGCCGAGCACCCCCTGTTCGTGCTCTACACCTCGGGTTCCACCGGCAAGCCCAAGGGCGTGCAGCACAGCACCGGCGGCTACCTGCTGTGGGCGCAGCTCACCATGAACTGGACCTTCGACCTGCGGCCCGAAGACATCTTCTGGTGCACGGCCGACATCGGCTGGATCACCGGCCACACCTACGTCACCTACGGCCCGCTGGCCGCGGGCGCCACGCAGGTCGTGTTCGAGGGCGTGCCCACCTACCCGAACGCCGGGCGCTTCTGGCAGATGATCGAGAAGCACAAGGTCACCATCTTCTACACCGCGCCCACGGCCATCCGCTCGCTGATCAAGGCCGCCGAGGGCGACGAGAAGGTGCACCCCGCGCGCTCCGATCTGTCCAGCCTGCGCCTGCTCGGCTCGGTGGGCGAGCCCATCAACCCCGAGGCCTGGATGTGGTACTACAAGCACGTGGGCGGCGAGCGCTGCCCCATCGTGGACACCTTCTGGCAGACCGAGACTGGCGGCCACATGATCACCCCGCTGCCGGGCGCCACGCCACTGGTGCCGGGCTCGTGCACGCTGCCCCTGCCGGGCATTGCCGCGGCCATCGTCGATGAGGCCGGCAACGACGTGCCCAACGGCGCGGGCGGCATCCTGGTGGTGAAGAAGCCCTGGCCGTCCATGATCCGCACCATCTGGGGCGACCCGGAGCGTTTCAAGAAGAGCTACTTCCCCGAAGAGCTCAAGGGCTACTACCTGGCGGGCGACGGCGCGGTGCGCAGCGCCGACCGGGGCTACTTCCGCATCACCGGCCGCATCGACGACGTGCTCAACGTCTCGGGCCACCGCATGGGCACGATGGAGATCGAGTCCGCGCTGGTGGGCAAGACGGACCTGGTGGCCGAAGCCGCCGTGGTGGGCCGCCCGGACGACCTCACGGGCGAGGCCATCGTGGCCTTCGTGGTGCTCAAGCGCAGCCGCCCCACGGGCGAGGAGGCCAAGGCCATCGCCAAGCAGTTGCGCGACTGGGTGGGCAAGGAAATCGGCCCGATCGCCAAGCCCAAGGACATCCGCTTCGGCGACAACCTGCCCAAGACCCGCAGCGGCAAGATCATGCGCCGCCTGCTGCGCTCCATTGCCAAGGGCGAGGCCATCACGCAGGACACCTCGACGCTGGAGAACCCGGCCATTCTCGAACAGCTGGCCGAGACCAACTGACCCCGGCCAGGGTGTTTTCAGGCCGCTCGCCGCGGCCTTCATAGCGGCCCTCGAAGGGCCGCTCCGCTTTTTGTGAGCACCCATGAGGGTTTCTCCTCGTGTTACAAATACGCTGCATTTGGTTACATTTTGATTCACTCTCTGGCGCCGTCGGAGGGATCAACGAATCAATTTGCATCAAGGGATGGACATGCTCAGAAGCGTGAAGTCCGCGTTTGCCGCGGCATTGGTCATGGGGTTGCTGGGTTGCGGAGGGGGAGGGGGCGACAGTCCCGCGCCGACAGCACCGCCCCCCGAGTTCGCGCTCACCGTCGAAGTTGCGGGCACTGCAGCAACCCCCGATCTGGCCGGCAAGTACACCGTGCGGCCGGGACAATCGGTGGTGGTCAAGTCCAATGACGCCGCCTCCTGGGCCGGCAGCGACAGCGGGAGCGGCGTGACCCGCACCGACGTGGAGACGGGCACCTCGCGGTGGGTTTCGCGGTTCAAGAACCCCAGCGCGGTGCTGTCCGGCGCCTACAAGCTCACGGCCAGCGCCTCGGGTGGCCGCACGAAAACGGTGGATTTCCTGGTGCAGCCCCGTGACTCCCGCAGCGGCGACTACACCGTGTTCGCCGCCAACGGCTCGCGCCAGAAGCTCAGCATCGACTACGACGAGGCCGCCTACACGATGACAGATGCGGTCGGCACCACAGCCTCGGGCACGCTGACCGCGCCCGTGGCGCCCGCCAAGAACTGGACGGTACAGAGCAGCCGCATCGTCGGCACCAACACGTCCTCCCTGCGCAGCGTCGGGGACAGCATTGTGGGCGGCTTCCCATTCGCGGTTCCGTTCGCCGCACCTGCGACGTATGCGGTCTATCCCTTCGTGGCCACCCGCGCCTTCGTGCTCACGCAAGGCAGCCTGGATGGCGTCTACGACCGCGCCTACATTCAACACCTGGTGGGAGGCGGTCGCCAATCGGCCATTTCGCAGTTCGCGATATCCGGCGGCGGCACCGTGATCAGTTTTTGCACCGATGCCACGATCTACCAGGTCGCCCACTGTCCTCCGGCCAATCTGCTCACCTTCGACGTCGAGGCCGACGCCCAGGCTGGGATGTGGCAGATGAAGGATCCCCTCACGGGCACGTCTCAGGGCCGCTTCAGCGTGGCCGAAGTGGATGGTGAGAAGATTTATCTGAGCGCCGGCACCTCGCCGGGGGATGGATCCCAGGTGCTCACCATCGGTGTTCCCACGGTCGCTGGCGCCACGACGTTCACCAGCACCGGGTGGTCCACCAACGGCACGCTCGATGTGACCAACGCGACCTCGACCGAGTACAAAATGTCCATGACCGATGCGGGGCTCCAGCTGCTGGACTTGACCCTGGGTAGCTGGGTTCCCCAGAGATCGATCGGCATCTACTCGGCCACCCAAGCGCCCAACACTTTCTTCACCATGCGTTCGACGCGCATCGAACTGCTGATTGGCGCGCGCAGCTCGGCGCAGGCCGGCTTCCTGCACGTGGGCATCGTGGACTGAGTCCACCGCCACCGGCAACAAAAAACCCGCTGGACTCCAGCGGGTTTTTTTGTGGGAGAGCAGGCAGGTGGCTTACTTGATGCTCAGCACCCAGGCCGCCAGCTTCTTGGCCTCGGCTTCGCTGACCTGCGGGTTGGGCGGCATGGGCACCGCGCCCCAGTTCCCCTTGCCCACTTCGGAGCCCTTGACGATCTTGGCGGCCAGCGCGTCCACGGCCTTGGCGTCGCCCGCATACTTCTTGGCCACGTCCTTGTAGGAGGGGCCCACCAGCTTCTTGTCCACGGCATGGCAGGCCATGCAGTTCTTGCTCTTGGCGAGGGCTTCGTCGGCGATGGCCGGAGCGGCCAGCGTCGTCATGGCGGCCATAATCAGGAGAGCGCGTTTCATGGGGTGTCCTTGTCGATGAATGCGGGAGAGTGTCACGCGATCGATTCTACCGAGCCGCACCCGCCCAGAAACGAACGCTTACAGTTTCTTGCCCGCTTCACGGGGCCTTTACCGGAGTTTGTGATGTATTTGCTGATCGCAGGCGTCGTGCTGTCGTTGTTGAAGTACCTGGAGTTCGGCGTGGTGGCCGAATGGTCCTGGTGGTGGGTGCTGTCGCCGTTCGCCCTGGCCGTGGCCTGGTGGGCCTGGGCCGACGCCACCGGCTACACCAAGCGCAAGGCGATGGAGAAGATGGATCAGAAGAAGAAGGACCGCATCGACAAGCAGCGCGAGGCGCTGGGCATCAAGCCCAAGCGCCCCTCTCGCTGACCGATCCGCGCGGGCGGATCAGTAGTTGTCGAGCACGGCGCCCTTGCTGGCGCTGGCCGCGTTGAACGCGAACTTGGCCTGCACGCCGCGCGTGTAGCGCGGTGCCGGCGGCGTCCAGCCTTCACGGCGCTTGGCGATCTCCGCCTCGGGCACGTTGAGTTCCAGCACCAGTTGGTGGGCATCGATGGTGATGGAGTCGCCTTCCTTCACGAAGGCGATCGTGCCACCTGCGGCGGCTTCGGGCGCCACGTGGCCCACCACCATGCCCCAGGTGCCGCCGGAGAAGCGGCCGTCGGTGATCAGGCCCACGCTCTCGCCCAGGCCCGCGCCGATCAGCGCACCGGTGGGGGCGAGCATCTCGGGCATGCCGGGGCCGCCCTTGGGGCCCAGGTAGCGCAGCACCATCACGTCGCCCGCGACGATCTTGCCGTCCAGGATCGCCTGGAGCGCGGACTGTTCGTCGTCGAACACGCGCGCCGGGCCGGTGATGACGGGGTTCTTCAGACCGGTGATCTTGGCCACCGCGCCTTCGGGCGACAGATTGCCCTTGAGGATGGCCAGGTGGCCTTCCGCGTACATGGGGTTGTCGATGGGGCGGATCACGTCCTGGTCGGCGCGCGGCGCATCGGGCACGTCCTGGAGCACCTCGGCCACGGTCTGGCCGGTGATGGTGAGACAGTCGCCGTGCAGCAGGCCGGCCTTGAGCAGCACCTTCATGACCTGCGGAATGCCGCCGGCCTGGTGCAGGTCCACCGCGAGGTACTTGCCCGAGGGCTTGAGGTCGCACAGCACGGGCGTCTTCTTGCGGATGCGCTCGAAGTCGTCGATCGACCATTCCACGCCCGCCGCGTGAGCGATGGCCAGGAAGTGCAGCACCGCGTTGGTCGAGCCGCCGGTGGCCATGATCACGGCCACGGCGTTTTCCAGCGACTTCTTGGTCACGATGTCGCGCGGCTTGATGTCCTTTTTGATCGCCTCGATCAGCACCTTGGCCGATTCCTTGGCCGAGTTCTGCTTCTCGTCGTGCGGGTTGGCCATGGTGCTGGAGTACGGCAGCGACAAACCCAGGGCCTCGAAGGACGAGGACATGGTGTTGGCGGTGTACATGCCGCCGCACGAGCCGGAGCCGGGGATGGCGCGCATCTCGATCTCGCGCAGGTCTTCGTCGCTCAGGTTGCCGGCGGCGTTCTGGCCCACGGCCTCGAACACGCTGACGATGTTGAGGTCCTGGCCCTTGTAGCGGCCGGGCAGGATGGTGCCGCCGTACACGTAGATGGCCGGCACGTTGGCGCGCAGCATGCCCATCATGCCGCCGGGCATGTTCTTGTCGCAGCCGCCGACCACGACCACGCCGTCCATCCACTGGCCCTGCACGCAGGTCTCGATGCAGTCGGAGATCACCTCGCGGCTGACCAGCGAGTACTTCATGCCTTCGGTGCCCATGGCCATGCCGTCGGAGATGGTGGGCGTGCCGAAGATCTGGGCGTTGCCGCCGGCTTCCTCGATGCCGGCCACCGCCGCGTCGGCCAGCTTCTGCAGGCCGCTGTTGCACGGGGTGATGGTGCTGTGGCCGTTGGCCACGCCCACCATGGGCTTCTTGAAGTCGCTTTCCTCGTAGCCCATGGCGTAGTACATGGAGCGGTTGGGCGCGCGCGACTTGCCTTGCGTGATGTTGGCGCTGCGGCTGTTGATGGGCTTGATGGAGATGGTTTTGTTGTCGGCCATGGAGGTCTCTTCGTGGGGAGGGTGCAGGAAGTATGCGTCAGGCCGGCGGCCGTTTCCAATTGCTTTGGGGGCTTCCATTAATATGCTGGGCATATGAGTGATGCCATGAAAACGCTGCGCATTGAATTGCGCCAGTGGCGCCAGTTCGCGGCGCTGGCCGAAGAGCTGCACTTCGGCCGGGCCGCCGCGCGCCTGCACATGACGCAGCCGCCGCTCACCCAGGCCATTGCGGGGCTGGAGCAGGCGCTGGGCGTGCGCCTGTTCGACCGCACCAAGCGCAGCGTGGCGCTCACGCCCGCGGGCCGGGCCTTGCTGCCCGAGGTGCGCGACCTGCTGGGCCGGGCGCAGGCGCTGCCCGAGCTGGCGCGCGCGGCCGCCGCGGGCGAGCTGGGCCGGTTGCGGCTGGCCTTCGTGTCCACCGTGGGATTCGAGCTGCTGCCGCGCTGGGTGCGCGCCTTTCGCCAGCGCTGGCCGCAGGTGGCGCTGGAGCTGATCGAGGCCACGGGCGACGTGCAGCTGGAGCTGCTCGCGCGGGGCGAGGTGGACGCGGGCATGGTGCTGCACTCCCCGGGGTTCCAGGCGCCTGGCCTGGCGCACGCGCGCATCGCCAGCGAGCCCTTCGTGGTGGCGCTGCCCGAGTCGCACCCGCTGGCCGCGCGGGACCACCCAGGGCTGGCGGCGCTGCTGGCCGAGCCGCTGGTGATCTTTCCGCGGCGCATCCTGCCGACCTTGCACGACGCCATCTTCGCGCTGTACCACGCGGCGGGCCGCGCGCCGCAGGTGGCGCAGGAGGCAATCCAGATGCAGACCATCGTCAACCTGGTGTCGGCCGGGCTGGGGCTGGCCTGGGTGCCGCAGAGCGTGCGGCAGTTCCAGCGCCCCGGCGTGGTCTACCGCAGCCCAAGGCCCTCGCGCGGGCGGGCCGCGCCGGCGTGCGAGACCAGCCTGGTCTGGCGCGCCGACGCGGTCACGCCGGCGCTGGCCCATTTCATCGAATTCGCCCGCACACAAGCTGGACCACAATAGAACCATGCTTCAACATCCCCAGATCGACCCCGTCGCCCTCCAGATCGGCCCGCTGGCCATCCACTGGTATGGCCTGACCTACCTGCTGGCCTTCGGCCTGTTCCTGCTGCTGGCCAACGCGCGCCTGCGCCATCCCCCGTTCGCCAGCGTGACCCAGCCGCCCTGGACGCGCCGCGACGTGGAGGACATCCTGTTCCTCGGCGTGCTGGGCGTGGTGGCCGGCGGGCGCATCGGCTACTGCCTGTTCTACAAACCCGCGTACTACCTCGCCAACCCATTGGAGATATTCGCGGTGTGGCAGGGCGGCATGAGCTTCCACGGCGGCCTGCTGGGCGTGATGCTGGCCATGGTCTGGTACGCGCGCAGCCGCCAGCGGCCCTTCATGCAGGTGATGGACTTCGTGGCGCCCTGCGTGCCCACGGGCCTGGCCGCGGGGCGCCTGGGCAACTTCATCAACGGCGAGCTCTGGGGCCGCGTGGCCGATCCCTCGCTGCCCTGGGGCATGGTGTTCCGCGGCGCGGGCGATCTGCCGCGCCATCCCTCGCAGGTGTACCAGTTCCTGCTCGAAGGCGTGTTGCTGTTCGTTCTGCTGTGGTTCTACGCCCGCAAGGAGCATGCGCGTGGCCAGGTCTCGGCCGTGTTCCTGTTCGGCTACGGCGTGTTCCGCTTCATCGCCGAGTTCTTCCGCGAGCCCGACGCCCACCTGGGCCTGCTCTCGCTGGGCATGAGCATGGGCCAGTGGCTGTGTGTGCCTATGATTCTGGCCGGCGCGTTCATGTGGTGGTGGTTCGGCCGGAGAGGCTGACACCCCCTGCGCCGCTTCGCGGCTTCCCCCTCTCTGGCGCCTTCGGCTGGGAGGGGGACGGCACCTTGGGCCGGCGGAGCCGGACCCTTGTTGCCCCTGGTCCTGCTCAATACACGAGGTGCGCGCGCGCCTGGCAGTTGAGGGTCCGCAGGTGCACGTCGATCTGGCCCAGGTGCAGGCCCAGCACGTCGTGCAGGATGGGGGTGAGCACACTGTTCCCGATGCCGTCGAGCAACGGACGCAGCACCTGCAGCAGGTAGCCGGTGAGGGCGGTGATGGCGTTGGGCACGGTATCGCCGCCACCGGACGAGTTGCCGTTCAGGCTGTTGGCGATCTCGTTGACGCAGGCCGCGTCGTTGGAGCCGATGAGCGCGCTGCAACCTCCGATCACACCGCCGAGCACGGCCCCCAGGATGTCGCCCACGCTGGTCAGCAGTCCGCCGACGAGGTTGCCCACCCCGGTCAACAGGCCTTGCAGGTTGAGTGACAGGGTGTGGCTGAGCAGGGCCAGCACCTCGCTGCTCAGCCCGCTCAGGAAACCACCGAGGCCGTTGGTGGTGTTCTCGATGTTGGCCTTGATGGTGGCCAGGCGGCCCACGCGGCAGGCCCGGCTGCCGCAGGCGGCACCTTGCGCGTTCCACAGGTCCTGCGCTGAGGCCTGGCGCTGCGCCAGGGTCAGGGCCGGCCCCCGATCGAGCGTTTCCACCAGCAGGGTGGCCAGCAGCGCGTCGGTGATGTTCTTGACGGTGCTGCCCAGCAGCAGGTCGTTGCCCACCGTGCCGGTTTCGCCGGCCGCCAAGGTCACGCTCGCCTGCAGCGGCAGCGCGTCCATCTTGAGGTGCGTGCGCAGGCTCACCAGGTTCACGGGCCCCAGGCCCAGGCGCAGCAGGTCTTCGTCGGCCAGGTTCTGGTCGCAGCTCGCGCTGGTGGAGAAGATTTCATTTTCATTGGCCGGGTTGGCGCCCGGCCGGCCCACGCAGACCTTGACGATGGAGGCGTTCACCGCGATGGATGCGCGCTCCGTGCCGTCGGGTTTGCGCAGCGCGGGTGTGCACATTTCGGTGAGCGTGCCCCGGCCGTTGACCAGGTCGACCATGATGGGCAGCTTGATCTGCGCGAACTGGTTGATCACCGGCAGGTTGCTGGTGCTGATCTCGATCCAGGTGCGCAGCTGGGCGGTGTAGGCCGTGGCGCCCACGCCGCCGATGGCCACGGAGGGCGGCTCGATCAGCACGGTCTTCGCGCTCACCAGGCCGGCCAGGCTCAGGCCGTTGACGGCCACCGCGTGCTTCTGCGTG
>Ga0247829_10001045_pt1 | contig 12043 bp, 8 predicted proteins | sample 12C_Control_Day4_FD_207765 | JGI IMG/M metagenome (GOLD analysis project Ga0247829, IMG submission 207765) | Soil microbial communities from agricultural site in Penn Yan, New York, United States - 12C_Control_Day4 | ecosystem: Environmental > Terrestrial > Soil > Agricultural land | place: USA... | reverse complement strand
ATCTCGGCTGCAGACACGCCCTGCTCCTCGGCCACCAGCTCGTAGAGCAGCAGGAGGATGGCCGCCGTCGAGTTGATGGTCATCGACGTGGTGACCTTGTCCAGCGGGATGCCGGCCAGCAGCAGGCGCATGTCCTCGATGGAGTCGATGGCCACGCCGACCTTGCCGACCTCTCCCTCGGCCCGCGGGTGGTCGGAGTCGTAGCCCATCTGGGTGGGAAGGTCGAAGGCGCAAGAGAGCCCGGTCTGGCCGGCCCCGAGGAGGAACTTGAACCGCTGGTTGGTGGCCTCGGCGCTACCGAAGCCGGCGTACTGCCGCATCGTCCACAGCCGCCCGCGGTACATGGTCGGGTAGATGCCGCGGGTGTACGGCGGCGCGCCCGGATGCCCGAGCCGCTCGCCGGGCTCCCAGCCCGTCAGGTCGTCCTCCGTGTACAGCGGCCTCACCTCGATGCCCGAGTCGGTGAACTTGCCCGCGCCGTTCGCTGAATCGCCAGCCACGACGCGAGCGTACGACCGATGCCGGGGCGGGCCTAACGTGCGGGCGCGATGGCCGAGACCAGCGACGGGCCGATCGTGCTGCCCTCGCCGTGCGTGGTCGTGCTGGTCGGTCCGGCGGGCGCCGGCAAGTCGACCTGGGCGCAGCGGTGGTTCGCGCCTCAACAGCTGGTGTCGAGCGACGGCCTGCGGGCGCTGGTCGGCGAGGGTGAGCACGACATGGCGGCCTCCAAGGACGCGTTCGCGCTGCTCGACACGGTGGTCGAGCGGCGGCTGGGGCGCCGGCTGACGACGGTCATCGACACGCTCGGGCTCGACCTCGAGCACCGGGCTCGGTACCGCGCGCTCGCGGCCGCCGCAGGCCTCCCCTGCTTCGCCGTGGTCTTCGACGTGCCGCCGGCCGAGCTCAGGGCTCGAAACCGATCGCGCGGCAGCGCGGTGCCGCCCGCGGTGGTGAGCTCCCAGCTGACGTCGTGGCCAGGGGTGCGCGACGGGCTCGGGGCCGAGGGCTTCGCGGCCGTCCTTCCCGCCGGGCCGGTCACGCTCGTCCCGGCGGCGCTGGCCTCCCGGGGCGCGACGGGTGGGCCGCCGGTCTCGCTTCGCTTCGGGCTGCAGCTCCCCCGCTTCACCTGGCCGGGAGGGCCGGAGGAGCTCGCGCCCCGGCTACGGGCGATCGCCGGGGCGGCCGAGGAGGCCGGGTTCGCCAGCCTGTGGGTGATGGACCACTTCCGCCAGATCCCGGGGATGGGTCAGGCGTGGGAGGACATGCTCGAGAGCTGGACGACGCTCGGGTACCTGGCGGCCTGCACCGAGCGGGTGCGGCTGGGCACGCTGGTCAGCGGGATCACCCATCGCAACGTCGCCCACCTGGGGAAGATCGCCGCGACGCTCGATGTGCTCTCGGGGGGTCGGGCTGTCTGCGGGTTGGGGCTGGCCTGGTTCCAGCAGGAGCACACGGCCTACGGCTGGGACTTTCCCTCCCGGTCCGACCGGTACGACCTGCTGGAGGACGCGCTCCGACTCCTCCCGCTCCTGTGGGGGCCGGGCACGCCGGCCTTCACCGGACGGGTGCTGAACGTGCCCGAGGCGATGTGCTACCCCCGGCCGCTGCAGGAGCGCATCCCGATCCTGGTCGGGGGCTCCGGCGAGCGCAGGACGCTGCGGCTGGTGGCCCGGTACGCCGACGCCTGCAACCTGTTCGGTGAGCCGTCGACCATCCGCCACAAGATGGAGGTGCTGCGACTGCACTGCGAGGCCGTCGAGCGGGACCCGGCCACCGTCGAGGTGACTCAGCTGTCCACCGTCCTGGTCGGCGAGCAGGCCGCGGGCGTCGAGGCGGCGGTGGAGCGCCTGCGGCCGAAGCGGATGAGCGCCGAGCGCTTCGCCGAGCGGGTCAACGCGGGAACGGTCGAGCAGCACGTCGCACGCTTCGAGGAACTGGGCCGGGCCGGCGTGCAGACCGCGATCGTGAGCCTCCCGGACGTCGAACAGCCCGAGTCGATCGCCCGCTTCGGCCGCATCATCGCCGCGCTGGCCTGAACGCCCGCACCGTCGCCACCGATTCGATATCGAATCGGTGGAAAGCGCGCCGAAATGGCCCGGCCCGGGCGGCCGGCTCGATCTCAGCGGGCGGCCACCAGCGCGATCTCGACCAGCCACTCGGGGCGGGCCAGCGCGGGCACGACGACCAGCGTCGAGGCCGGGCGATGGCCGCCCATCACGCGGTCACGCACCCCCATCACTGCGCCGAGCTCCGAACCCTGCACCACGTAGGTCGTGATGGAGACCACGTCCGCCGTCGCCATCCCCGCCTCGGACAGGATCGCGGCCAGGTTCTGCCAGACCACCTCCGCCTGGTCGGCGAGCCCGTCGGGCACGGTCCCGTCCGGCGCGGTGGGCACCACCCCGGACGTGTGAAGGAGGCGATCGGCCCCGACGGCGAGCACGGCGTGGCTGTAGTTCGCGGCGGGTGGGGCGATGACGGAAGGGGCGACCGGCGTGTTCACACCCCGATGATGCCCTGCACACGGCATGTGACTTGCATGATCGGAGCCAGGTCGGTGGACTGTCACGATGCGTGCCGCCGCTCCGCTGCTCGCCGCGCTCACCTTGGTGGGCGCCGGCTGCTCGACCTCGGCGGCCGGCGAGGGCCCAAGAGTCGAGCACGCGGCGGGGACGGAGCCCGAGTCCAGCATCGAGGAGGTGGAGGTCGACTCGACCGCACGCTCGTCCAGTACCACGGACGACACGGAGCCCGACACGGTCCCGGCACCGCCGCATCCCCTGGTGACCGACAGCCGCGTCTACGTCGTCGGTGACTCCATTTCCGAGTCGATCGCGTCCCGCTACTCCGGCCTCATCTGCGACGCCCTCGGCCCGCTGGGCTGGGACGTGGTGGTCGACGCCGTGCAGGGGCGCCGCACCGATCAGGCCATCCGCTCGCTGCGAAAGAACAGATCGCGGGTCGGGCAGACGGTCATGGTGCTCATCGGTCACAACGACGGTATCGACCCCGAGGGCTACCGGGAGCGCATCGAGCAGCTGATCCAACTGGTGCCGGACGCCCGCCGCATCCTCCTGCTGACCAACTACGAGTTCGAACGGGGCCGCGACCGCATGAACGACGTCCTGCGGGAGTTGGCCGCGGTCGACGGCGACAGTGGGCCCGACGACCGCCTCCAGCTCGTCGACTGGAACGCGGCCATCGAGGACGTGGACGACGCCATCCAGCGCGACGGTGTCCACCTCACCGGCTCGGGGCAGCGGGCGCTGGCCACCGTGATGGCAGCCGCGCTCGGCGCGGGTCCGGACCAAGGTGGGCCGGCCGACGAGCCGTCGTGCACCACGTTGCGGGACTCCGGCGGGTCCGGCAACTCCGGCTCCGGCGGCTCGGGCGGCGGCTCCGGCCGGACGACGACCGCCCCGGCGCAGAGCGGTTCGAGCGAAGTACCGCCGGCCACCGAGCCACCTCCGGCGACCGACGCTCCACCGGCCACCGGCGGGCCACAGCCCACGGATCCACCACCCCCGAGCGAACCTCCCCCGGGTACGGGTCAGGGACAGCAGCCGCCGAACTCCGACCAGGGCGGACCGCCGACCAGCGGGAAGGGCGACTCGCCCGGTTCTACCGCTCCGCCGGCAACCTGACCGGCGCCCCGCGCGGGGCGCTCCGCTCTAGTGATCCTCGACCCAGGGGGCGCAGAGGCCGTCGAGCTCGCGGATCTGGATCCTGTCCCGGTTCTCGTACGTGACCGGGTTGGTCGGGTCGACCCGCAGCTTGTACTCCCGGAAGGTCTGCTCGAGGGCGTCGTAGCTGAGGATGCGCCCGATCAGCGGGTCGCCGAGCCCGAGCAGCAGCTTGATGGCCTCCAGCGCCTGCAGCGACCCGATGATCCCGGGGAGCACGCCCAGCACGCCCGCCTCGGCGCACGACGGCGCCAGCTCCGCGGGCGGCGGCTCCGGCACCATGTCCCGGTAGTTCGGCCCTCGCCGGGGATCGAACACGGTCACCATGCCCTCGAACCGGAAGATCGAGCCGTGGACCACGGGGATGCCGAGCTTCACGGAGGCGTCGTTGAGCAGATAGCGGCTGGGGAAGTTGTCGGCGCCGTCGATGATGACGTCGTAGCCCTCGAGCAGCTCGAGCACGTTGTCGGCCGACAGTCGGGTGTCGTAGGTGACGACGTCGACGTCGGGGTTCATCGCCGTCAGCGTCTTCTTGGCTGAGTCGACCTTGCGGTCGCCGATGCGGTCCAGGTTGTGCAGGATCTGGCGCTGCAGGTTGGAGGCGTCGACCTCGTCCATGTCGACGATGCCGATGGTGCCGACCCCGGCCGCCGCCAGGTACAGCGCGGCCGGTGAGCCGAGACCGCCCGCGCCCAGCATGAGGACTTTGGAGGCGAGCAGCTTCGCCTGTCCCTCGACGCCCACCTCGGGCAGCAGGAGGTGGCGCTGGTAGCGGTCACGCTGGTCCGGGTTGAGACCGACGGGCTTCTTCCACTCCCGGCCCTCGTCCTTCCACCGTCCGAAGCCACCGGCCATGGAGGCGGTGTTCGTGTACCCGAGCTCGGCCAGGGTCTGGGCCGCGAAGGCGCTCCTCACGCCGGCGGCGCAGTAGACCAGGACCGGCGCGTCGTGGTCGAGGATCCGGCCCTCGACCTGGCTCTCGAGGTGGCCACGCGGGATGTGGATCGCACCGGGGATCGCGCCCTGGTCGTACTCGTCCGGCTCCCGCACGTCGAGCACGACGGTGCCCGCCTCGGTCCGCATCCGATCGACCTCGGCCGTGTCGACTTCGGTGATCTGTTCCTTGGTCCGGGCGAGCAGGTCTCGGAAGCTGGCCATGGTGAAAGCCTACCGGTGAGGTCGGGATTCGGGACAGGGGGACGCAGGCCCAGCGTCCACCGGAGCCACCAGCGCGGGCAGCAGTTCGCCGATCGGTCCGATGAGGAGGGCGTCGGCGTAGCGGTCCATGTGCGTCGGCTGCCCGTTGACGATGACGACGCGGGCGCCGGCGGACTTCGCCCTGGGGACCACGTTGGCCGCCGGGTACACCTGCAGGCTGGAGCCCACGGCCAGCAGCAGGTCGGCCCGGCCGGCCGCGGCCAGCGCGGCGTCGATCACCTCCGGCACCAACGACTGGCCGAACGAGACCGTCGCCGACTTCACGATGCCGCCGCAGAGCCGGCAGGCGGGGTCCTCCTCGCCGGCCCGGACCCGCTCCAGCATCACCTCCATCGGGCCGGTGTCGCCGCAGCGCCAGCACTGGTAGCGGCGCATGGTGCCGTGCACCTCGACGACCAGCGATGGATCATGCCCGGCCCGCTGGTGGAGCCCGTCGATGTTCTGCGTGACGAGCGCCTCCAGCCGACCCTGCCGCTCCAACTCCACCAGCGCAACGTGACCGGAGTTGGGTTCGGCCGACCACGCCGGCGAGTGGAGGCGGGTCTGCCAGGAGGCCCGCCGGACCTCCGGCTCGTGCAAGTAGTGATTCAGCGTGGAGGCCCGCTCGGCAGCCGGGTTCTTCGTCCACACGCCGTTCGGGCCGCGGAAGTCCGGGATGCCCGAGTCCGTCGAGATCCCGGCACCGGTGAGCACCACGATCCGTTGTGCCTCCCGGACCCAGGTCTGCGCCTCGGCCAGCACCGCGGGATCGACGGCGGCGAGTGGCTCCGAGCTCACTGGTGCATCACCCACGCCTGGAAACAGGTCCGAGTCCGCCAGTTTCGGGAAGCACCAAGCGGCGGACACAGCAACGTGACATGGAGCTCGCTCCGCTCGCTCATTGCAGCACCGTACCGTCACCCCTTCCTGATCGAACCTTTCCGATCCGGCCCCGCTCGGGCACACACTCCTCGTGCCTCCCCTCCACCTCACACCCTGGAGGACCGCCATGGATGTGCCGGCCACCCTCGTGGTGCTGCCGTGGGCCGATCCCGTCATCGACCCCATCGGCCACGACCCTCGCTCCCGCTACGTGGAGCTGTTCTGGCTCGGGGTCCTCGGCCCCACGGCCACCCTGCTCCTGCGCCGTCTGGCCGACGGCTTGGAGTCCTACCCGGACGGCTTCGAGCTCGACGTGCCCGACCTGGCCCGCAGCCTCGGCATCAAGCTCCAGGGGCAGCGGCGGGCGGCCTTCGCCAACGCGCTCCAGCGCACCGTCCTGTTCGGCATGGCACAGCAGCACAGCCACGGACTGCTGGTGCGGCGCCGGATCCCGCCCCTCAGCCACCGCCAGGTGGCGCAGCTCCCGACCGACCTGCGCAACGCGCACGCCGACTGGGCGGGGCCGACCGCGCTGACCTTCCCCGAGCACGTGCGCTGGCGGGCGGAGGCGCTGGCCCAGACCATGCTCAGCGCGGGGGACGAGCCCGAACTGGTCGAGCGGCAGCTGGCGCTGCTCGGCGTGGCCCCGCCCGTCGCGGCCGGCGCGCTCCGCAGCGCGCTCGCGACGAGTTACGCGCCTGAGCCCACTTCGGCGTGAGCGACCGTCGGCGGCGGGCCTAGCGAGGCGGCGTGTAGTTGGTCAGCAGCTCGGCGAACAGCCGCACGCCGTAGCCCGTCGAGCCCTTCGTGAAGATGCCGTCGTCGGCGTCGCTGTCCATGACGCCGGCGATGTCCAGGTGGGCCCAGGGCACGTCGCCGACGAACTCCCGCAGGAACAACCCGGCGAGGATCGCGCCCCCGTATGGGCCGCCGACGTTCTTCATGTCGGCCACGTTCGAGTCGAGCAGCTTGCGGTAGTCGTCGACCAACGGCAGTTGCCACGCCCGCTCGTCGGACCGCTCGGCGGCGGCGAGCACCTGATCCACCCAGGCCTGCTCGTTGCCAAACACGCCCGCCAGCTTCTTGCCCAGCGCGCCCAGCACGGCCCCGGTCAGCGTGGCGATGTCGACGATGGCGTCGACCTCGTCCTCGACGGCCAGCGACAGGCCATCGGCCAGCACCAACCGGCCCTCGGCGTCGGTGTTGTGGATCTCCACTGTCTTGCCGTTGCGGATGGTGAGCACGTCACCGAGCTTGAGTGCACTGCCCGACGGCATGTTGTCCGTGCAACACAGATAGCCGATGACCTTCACCTTGGGCCGGAGCACGGGCAGCAGCGACATCGTCGCGAGCACGACCGCGGCGCCGGTCATGTCCATCTTCATGAGGACGTGCATGCCGTCGGAGGGCTTCAGCGAGATCCCGCCGGAGTCGTACATGACGCCCTTGCCGACCAACGCCACCGTGCCCGCCGGGCGGCGCGGGGTGTAGGTCAGCTTGATCATGCGGGGCGGGGCGGTCGATCCGCGGTTGACGCCCAGCATCCCGCCGAGCGCAAGTTGGACATCGAGGTGCTGGACGAGTCGGACATGGCGGAGATGGGGCTCGGCGGCGATGGCGATGGCCCGCTCAGCCAGGTCGGCGGCATTGAGGTGGTCGGGCGGCGTGTTGGCCAGGTCGCGGGCGAGGGCGACCGCTTCGCCGACGGCCACGCCGCGCGCCGCGCCGGTGGCGATGGCCGCGCGGTCGCCGGCCGCCGCGGTGAGCACCACGCGGGACAGCCCGGGCTTCGGGGCTTCACTCTTGAACGACGAGAAGCGGTAGGTGCCCAGGACGAAGCCCTCAGCCACGGCCTGCCCGGCCGCGCCGGGCGTCAGACCGCGGGCCTCCACGTCCGCCAGGCTGGTGGCCAGGCTCGCGCGCGTGCCGGCGGCGCGAGCTAGCGCCGCGGCGGCGGACCGGAGCACACCCGCGCCGATGTCGGCCGGGGCACCGAGTCCCACGGCCACCAGCGACGGCCCCGACGGCGAGGCGACGGCCAGCGTCTGACCGGGTTTGGCCTCGAACCCCAACTCGGTGAGGCGGGCCCTGGACAGCCCGAGCTGGCGGGGGACGGGACCGGTGGCGGTCACCGGCACTCCGATGACGTCGACGTCACGCGGGGCGCCTGCCCCCACCTCGATGGCCAGCCCTGATGACGGGATCATTGCTGCTGCTCCTCTGGGTTGACGATGGATCGGGACGGCCGGGACGGCCCGGAACGGCTCTCCTGCCAGCGGGCCATGGTCCACAGCAGGTCGGACAGACGGTTGAGATAGACACCGACGTGGGACGGCGGCCCGGCCACGGCCAGCGCGTCGCGCTCGGCCCGGCGGGCGACGGTGCGGGCGAGGTCGAGCCAGGCCCCGGCCAGGGCCTCCCCGGGCACCACGAACTCCGTCGGTGGTGCGAACCTCGAGTCGAGGTCGTCGATCGTGCGCTCCAGCCGCTCGACCATCTCGACCGTCACCAGCGAGGTACCGGGCTTCAGCTTCGCCCGATTGGCGGGCTTGGTGGCCAGCTCGGCCATCACGACCCACAGGTCCCGCTCGAGCACGAGGACGAGTTCGGACAGCTCGGCGTCGTCGCTCGTGGCCCGGGCAAGACCGAGCACGGCCTGGACCTCGTCGACCGTGCCGTAGGCGGTGGGGTGCTCGCTGTCCTTGCGCACCCGGCCGCCGTAGAACAGCCCGGTCGTACCGTCATCGCCGGTCCTTGTGTAGATGCGATCGCGGGCCATGCGGCGGGCGACGCTACCGTGTCCGGTCCCTCCGGGGCCCGGTAGCGTTGACCGGATGCCGGTCCAGGACTACCTCGATTCGGTCAACGACCGCCTCGTCGTGTTCGACGGCGCCTTCGGTACCTTCATCCAGGCGCTGGACCTCACGGCAGACGACTTCGGCGGCGCGGAGCTCGAGGGCTGCAACGAGATGCTGTGCCTGACCAGGCCGGACGTCATCGCCGCCATGCACGACGACTTCTTCGCGGTGGGCGTGGACGTGGTCGAGACGGCCAGCTTCGGCTCGTTCAGCACCGTGCTCAAGGAGTACGGCATCGCCGACCGGACCCACGCGCTGAACGTGGCGTCGGCGCGCATCGCCAAGGAGGTGGCGTCCGGCTGGGCCGGCGACGGGCGGCCACGCTACGTGGCGGGATCGATCGGCCCCGGGACGAAGCTGCCGTCCATCGGTCACATCGGTTTCGTCGAGTTGCGGGACGCCTACGAGGAGCAGGCGCGCGGTCTGCTGGAGGGCGGCGTCGACCTGTTCATCATCGAGACCTGCATGGACCTGCTGCAGGCCAAGGCGGCCATGACCGCCTGCCGCCGGGCCATGAAGGCCGAGGGGCGCACCGTCCCCATGCAGGTGCAGGTGACCATCGAGACGACGGGTCGGATGCTCCTCGGTTCGGAGATCGGCGCGGCGATGACGTCGTTGCTGGCCATGAAGCCGGACGTGCTCGGCATCAACTGCGCCACAGGTCCGACGGAGATGCAGGAGCACCTGCGGTACCTCTCCCAGCACAGCCCGGTGCCCATCGCCGTGCTGCCCAACGCCGGGCTGCCGAGCGTGGTCGACGGGCGCACCCATTACGACCTCACGCCCGAGGAGCTGGCCCGCTTCCACCGCCACCACGTCGCCGACCTGGGCGTCGGAATCGTCGGCGGCTGCTGCGGCACCACGCCGGCCCACCTGGCCGCGGTGATCGAGGCCGTGAAGGACGTGGAGCCTGTCCGCCGCTCGCCGAACTACGAGCCGAGCGTCACCTCCATCTACTCGCCGGTCACGTTGCGGCAGGACCTCAGCTTCCTGATCATCGGCGAGCGGACGAACGCCAACGGGTCGAAGGCGTTCCGCGACGCCATGCTCGTCGAGGACTGGGACACGTGCACCCGGATGGCCACGGAGCAGATCCGGGAAGGCGCGCACGTGCTCGATGTGTGCGTTGACTACGTCGGGCGCGACGGCACGGCCGACATGGACGAGATCGCCCGCCGGTTCGCCACGCAGGCCAGCGTGCCGCTCGTCATCGACTCGACCGAGCCCCCGGTGCTGGAGGCCGCGCTGCAGCACATCGGCGGCCGGGCCATCCTCAACTCCGCCAACCTGGAGGACGGCGAGCTCCCGGGGAGCCGGCTCGACCGCGTGATGTCGCTGGCGCGGGAGTACGGCTGCGCCGTCATCTGTCTGCTCATCGACGAGCGCGGCCAGGCCCGCGACGTCGAGTGGAAGATGGAGATCGCCCACCGCATCCACCAGATCGCCTCTGAGCGCTACGGGCTGTCGGCCAGCGATCTGCTGTTCGACGCCCTGACGTTCCCGCTGTCGACCGGGGACGACGACCTCCGTCGTGACGCCATGTACACGATCGAGGCGATCAAGCGGATCAAGGAGGAGATCCCCGGCGCGCTCACGACCCTCGGCGTGTCGAACGTGAGCTTCGGCCTGTCGCCGGCGGCCCGCCACGTGCTCAACAGCGTGTTCCTCCACGAGTGCGTGCAGGCCGGTCTCGACTCCGCCATCGTCCATGCCGGCAAGATCGTGCCCCTGGCCAAGATCGCCGACGAGCAGCGGGACGTCTGCCTCGACCTCATCTACGACCGTCGCGGTGTCCGCGAGGACGGCCAAGCGTACGACCCGTTGCAGCACCTCCTCGAGGTCTTCGCCGACGTGAAGAGCGTGAAGGCGGTGCGGGAGGACCGGTCCGGTTGGCCGGTCGAGGAGCGCCTGAAGCACCGCATCATCGACGGCGAGCGCGACGGCCTCGTCGACGAACTCGATGAGGCGATGGACTCCGGGCTGCCGGCGCTCGACATCGTCAACGACGTCCTGCTCGACGGCATGCGGGTGGTGGGTGAGCTCTTCGGCTCCGGACAGATGCAGCTGCCGTTCGTGCTGCAATCGGCCGAGACGATGAAGTCCGCGGTCGCCCACCTCGAGCCGCACATGGAGAAGGTCGGCGGAGGGTCGGCCAAGGGCCGGCTGGTGCTGGCCACGGTCAAGTGCGACGTCCATGACATCGGCAAGAACCTCGTCGACATCATCTGCACCAACAACGGCTACGACGTGCACAACCTCGGCATCAAGGTCGGCATCTCGGACATGGTGGCCAAGGTGAAGGAGGTCGACGCCGATGCGCTCGGCATGAGCGGGCTCCTGGTCAAGTCGACGCTGATCATGCGGGAGAACCTGGAGGAGCTCAACGCCCTCGGGCTGACGGACATCCCCGTCCTGCTCGGCGGCGCGGCACTGACCCGCAGCTACGTGGAGCGCGACCTGCGACAGGTGTACGAAGGGCGGCTCTTCTACGGCCGGGACGCGTTCGAAGGGCTCAACACCCTCGAGAAGCTCATGGGGATGAAGCGCGCGGGCGAGTGGGACGAGGACTTCGGGCGCGTGCCGACCGGCCGCGTGCTGCCCGAGAAGACCGGCCGGGGCGGATCCGACGACGTCGAGCTGCCGGCGCGCTCGCCCGAGGTCGTGGTCGACAATCCCGTGTTCCGGCCGCCGTTCATCGGCAGCCGCGTCGTGAAGGGTCTTTCGCTGGACGACCTCGCGGCCTACGTCAACGAGACGGCGTTGTTCCGCAACCAGTGGCAGTTCCGGCCGGAGGGCGGCGAGACCGACGACGAGTTCAAGGCCCGCATCCGCCCGATGTTCCGCCAGCAGCTCGCCGAGGCCAAGGCCAGCGGAGTACTGGTGCCGCAGGTCGTGTACGGCTACTTCCCCGTGAACGGCGACGGCGAGGAGCTCATCGTCTGGGAGTCCGAGTCGCGTGACGCCGAGCTCTGCCGGTACCGGTTCCCGCGCCAGCGCCAGGAGCCCTTCCTGTGCATCAGTGACTTCTTCCGGCCGTGGGACGACGGCGCCGGCGAGGTCGACTTCGCGGCGTTCCACATCGTCACCATGGGCAGCGCGGTGAGCGAGGCGACCGCCAGGCTCTTCGCCGACAACCACTACCAGGAGTACCTGCTGCTCCACGGTCTGGGCGTCGAGATGGCCGAAGCGCTGGCCGAGTACTGGCACCACCGGATCCGCACCGAGTGGGGATTCGTCGACGAGGACGGGCCCACGCTGGGCGGCCTCTTCCGCCAGCAATACCGCGGCGGACGCTACTCGTGGGGCTACCCCGCCTGCCCCGACCTGGAAGACAACGCCACCGTCGCCCGCCTGCTCGGGGCCGACCGCCTCGGCATCGAGGTCAGCGAGGAGACCGGCTGGCAGTACCAGCCCGAGCAGACC
>Ga0247829_10001043_pt1 | contig 12047 bp, 9 predicted proteins | sample 12C_Control_Day4_FD_207765 | JGI IMG/M metagenome (GOLD analysis project Ga0247829, IMG submission 207765) | Soil microbial communities from agricultural site in Penn Yan, New York, United States - 12C_Control_Day4 | ecosystem: Environmental > Terrestrial > Soil > Agricultural land | place: USA... | reverse complement strand
TCGTGCACGCACCCGCGTCGCGACGCGCGCCGCCTCGTCGTCGCCCCCAACGCTCGCGACGACCGCGGTCCTCGCGACCGGCCGCACCACGAGCGTGCCCGCCGCTTCCTCGATGCGAACGAGCTCATCCGCACCGTCGTCCTGCAGCTGCACGCCCGCCGACGCGCCATGCCCGATCGCGATGCCCTTTCCTAGGGGCACGCGAACCCCATCGAGCACGACACTCACCGGCGCTCCACGCGCGATCAGTGCCGCACGCCCTTCCGAGGCCGTCGCCCCACCCCACGTCCAGCCGGCCGCGATCACGATCGCCGCATATGCGATCGCGACCGTCGCGATCACGCGACGCCCGACGATATCGGCCGGCGCAGTCCTCCCTCGGCTCGATGCGATCACCGTCGCGACGACGAACCCGCCGAGCGCGAGGAACCACAGCACGATCGCCATCACGCCCCCCTGTTCATGCACGCTCGTCCCGTTGGACCCTTTTCATCACTAATCCCTCCGGGGCGGAAGCATGGGTTTTGCGGCTGGCTTCTCCCGAGCATTCGTCGTGCCCGGCGAGGAATGTGGCGCCTTGCGCGTGGACGCGGCCGGCGCTGTCGCCGGCGCGGCGGTCGACGGTCTCGTCGGTTCGGCGCTCGGAGGTGCGGACGTCGCCCGCGCCGCTGCTGGCGCGCTGGTGTTGGGGCGCGCGCTGTCTGACGCGTTCGGATCCACGCCGCCGGCGTCCGCAGCCGCGGTGCTCGGCATGATCGATGGAGCCTCCGACGACGTTGTCAGCGGATCGATCTCGATCCGCGTCGCCTCCGGGGCCGGCGCGGCAGCGACGCGTGGCTGCCGCAGCAGCAGCACGACCAGCAGTGCGTTCGCGACGAGCACCCCGAGCACCAGCACACCGAGCAACCGGCGGTCGTGCGTGCGCTCGTCGGAGATCGCGCGCGCGGCGGTGCGTGCGCGGTGCTCGAGCTTCGTGAGCTCCGCGGTGAGTGAGGCCATCCGTGCGGTCAGCTGCTCGGGCACGGCGCGATCGACACCGGCGGCGACGGCACGTGCGACCGCGCCATCAACGGAGCTCGCGACGGTGGCGCCGATCGCGTTCGCCTCGCGCTCGACCTGCGCCTTGACCGATGCGCCGAACGCCGACCACTCGGCGAGCAGCGCGTCGGCGTGGCGCAGCACCTCGCCGAGGTCGGCGCTCACGTCGTCGAGGACAGCCTCGGAGCGCTGGCGAGCTTCACGCATGCACCCCTCCCACGAGCGCGCGCATGGCGGGGCACCGCAGCGCGCAGGTATCGAACAGCAGCGTGCGTCGAGCGGCGGGGAGCAGCGCGTGCCAGCGCGCGGCGGCGACGTGCGGCGTCGGGTCGCGATCAGCGGCGAGGCTCGCGAGCACGCGGAGCGCGAGCTCGTCGGCGAACCGGGCGGCAAGCTGGTCCGCGGGCGCCGTACCGTCGAGGCGGCCGCGCCCCCATCCGTGCAGCGCCGCAACGAAGCTCGTCACGCCGTCAGCCGCGGGGTTCGCACCGAGCGCGGAGGACGGCGAGCCGCTCGCACGCAGGGCCGCAGATCGCACGGCTTCGGAGTCGTGTGCCGCGTGCCACCCGCCAACCTCGTCCACGCTGCAGCTCCGCGCCTCCGCGAGCTCGCAGAGCAAGCGCCAGCCCTGCCCTGCGCGCGAGCTCGGCTCGATGCATGCGCGGGCGAGGAGCTGCGCGACATGATCCTCTCGCTTCGCACCTGAGGTACCGGCCAGCCACACACCGCGCCGCACGCGCGACTGTCTCGACGACGGCAGGCAGCGCTCGAGTGCCATCACCGCCGCGGGAAGCGAGGCGAACGCATCGGCGCCCACGTGGGCGCGCGCTGCCCCACCGTCGGCGAGCAGCGAACGCGCGAGTGCCGCGAGGTCGCCGGGAGGAACGAGTGCGAGCGCATAGGCTGCCGCGAGCACGTCCTCGGGCGACGGACGTGCGCCTCGTGCGAGCACCTGCATCCTCGCTTCGGTGTCCTCGCTCCACGGCGCGGCGGCGGGCACCGCGAGCTGCGCGAGCAACTCGCCGACAGGCGCACCGGTTCGCTCGACGATCGTGAGCACCATGCCGGTGTAGCGGCGGCGATCGCGTGGCGCCGTCGCGGCGAACACCTGCGCCCACGCGACGCGCCCCGGCGCGAGCTCCCACACGACGGCCGGTGGCTCGACGCCGCGTGCGCGCTCGACGAGCCCCGCGCGCAGCTCGCGATCTCCGTCGGCCGGATGCCAGTGAAACTCGCTGCCCGCTGCGCTCCGGGTCGGATGCTTCTGCAGCCACGCGTGCCGGATCATCGATGCTCCAGATCGCGCGGCCGCGCCCAGATCTGCGGCGGCGCGTAGCGGCTCTCGGGCGGAGGCTCGATGACGTGCGGCACCGGTGGCGTCGCCGGCGCGGCGACCGGCTCGCTGGCGACGACGGCGTGGGGCTCGACTGCCCGCGCGGGCTGCCACGCCGCGAGCGAGACGACCCAGTCGAGGAACCGGCGGCCTGCATCGCCGCTGAACGCGCTCGGGCCGTCGTCGAACTCGTAGCTGATCGTGCCCCCGGCTCGATCGACCTCGACCGACGAGCGGATGGCCGTGTCGTAGCGAAGATACGTGATGCGCACGCCCTGCTTGCGGCCGTCCTCGACGTCGAGGCAGTGCGCGCGCACTTGCTCGCGCGCGACCACGACCGGCGGCGCGAGCTCGTCGCCGCGCGCGCGCACGATCACCGAGACCGCCTCGTCCCGCAGTGCGCCGCGCTCGCAGATCGAATCGACGACGGACCAGCGATTGATCGCGATCAGCGCGCGCGGCGCGTTGCGATCGAGCGCGGCGAACACCGGCAACAGCTCTCGTAGCCGTTCATACGGGCTGCCTTCGACGCCTGTCCCGAGCGCGAGCGGGTTGCAGACCAGGATCGGCACGAACGCGTAGCTGCGCCCCATCGCCTCGGCCCGCCGCCGGCGCGCGTCGACGAGGCGTCCGAGGAGCGTGTGGTAGGCGGCGGCCTCCGCCGAGTAGACCTGCTCGCCGGCGATGTCCCAGAACACGACCTCGATATCGGCGAGGCGATCGATCCGACGGCGCGCCACGATCGCCGCACTCGCGCCCACGATCGCACCGGCGCCGATCAGCAGCACACTGCCCGCTGCTGCCCCGGCGATCCCCGCCGCGATCCCGCACACGATCATCGCCGCCGCGACGGTCACCATGCCCACGATCCGGCCTGCGCTACATGCGAGGCGAAACGCGCGCGCTGCACCGACGCGCTCGAGGATGCCGCCCATCCGCACGCGAAACGTGACGTGTGGCACCACGCCGGGCGGCGTCGCTTCCGGTCGCGGCGCGCGGGGATCGAGGACGAGGCGCATCACGTCCTCGTTGAGCCGCTGCTCGGCGCCGCTCAGCGCGGGAGCATGCGCGTGCAGCGCGCGCGCGGCGTGCACGATGAACTGCGTCTTCCCGTCGCCGCGCGCGCCGATCACGGCGAGATCGACGACCGCCGCAACGCCATCCTCCGGATCCGTCAGCGTCGCGAGCCCGCGCAGGCTCGCCACGGGGTCCTCCGCGAACAGCGCGGCTCGGCGTGGGACCGAGAACGGCACACTCGCGCGTGAGTCCATGGCCCCTGGATGCGCGAGCCCCCGGGCCGGTGGACAGCGACGCGCAACTACTTGACGGGACTGGGCCTGCGCGCGCGCTCTGCGAGCGGCCGGATCACGCATCCCTCGATGTGATCGTTGACGAGCCCCATCGCCTGCATGAACGCGTACACGGTCGTCGGCCCGACGAACGTCCAGCCGCGCCGCTTGAGATCCTTCGAGAGCCGCACCGACGTCGGCGTCTTGCCCAGTGCGCCGAGCGCCTCTCGCGTGAGCTTGCGCGGGCGCTCCTCCGGCGGCGGCACGAAGCTCCACGCGTACTTCGCGAGCGAGCCCATCTCGTCGACGAGCTCGAGCGCGCGCTGCGCGTTGTTGATCGTCGATTCGATCTTGCCGCGGTGACGCACGATGCCCGCGTCACCGAGGAGCCGCGTCACGTCGCGCGCGCCGAACCGCGCGACCTTCGCGAAGTCGAACCCCGCGAACGCCGCCCGGAACGCCTCGCGCTTGCGCAGGATCGTCAGCCACGACAGCCCGGCCTGGAAGCCCTCGAGGCACAGCTTCTCGAACAGCCGCTTGTCATCGACGACGGGGAAGCCCCACTCGCGGTCGTGATACGGCACGTAGTCCGCGGCGGACACGCCCCAGAAGCAACGCGGCTTGCCGTCGGGTCCGAGTGCGAGACCAGCTGCGAGCGCCTTGGCCATCTGCCGCGATGCTACACGTTAGTGCGCGAGGCGGCCTTCCTCGGGCGGATGCGCGTCGCCGAACCACAGGCGCCCGTCGCGCAGCGTGGTGTCTCGCAGCGTGATCGACAGCGCCTCCGCGAGCGTGTCGACCGCCGACACCGCCAGGCTCTCGCGCACGTCGGCCGGCAGGTCGTCGAGATCGGCCTCGTTGTCGCGCGGGATCACGATGTGTGTGATGCCCGCGCGCACCGCACCGAGGACCTTCTCCTTGAGCCCGCCGATCGGCAGCACGCGTCCCGACAGCGTGATCTCGCCGGTCATCGCGACGTCGTGACGCGCGGGGCGCCCCGACAGCGCCGACACCATGGCCGTCGCCATCGCGATGCCCGCCGAGGGACCATCCTTGGGGATCGCGCCCGCGGGCACGTGGACGTGCACGTCGCGCTCGAACACGCGCGCATCGATCGACAGCCAGTCCGCGTGCGCCCGCGCGAACGTCCACGCGGCGCGCGCGGACTCCTTCATCACGTCGCCGAGCTGGCCGGTGAGGATGAGGTCTCCCTTGCCGCGCATCGGCGCCGCCTCGACGAACATGATGTCGCCGCCCGCGGGCGTGTAGTACATGCCGGTCGCGATGCCGACCTGGTCCTCGCGCGCGGCCTGCTCGGGCCGCACGCGCGCACGCCCGAGCAACGGTCGCACGTCGGGGCGATCGATCGTCACGTGCTCGACCTCCTTCGCCGCGATCCGCCGCGCGACCTTGCGCGCCAGCCGCCCGAGCTCGCGCTCGAGATGCCGTACGCCGGCCTCGCGCGTGTACGCCGTGATCACCTCGCGCACCGCGTCGTCGGTCAGGGTGAGCTGATCGACCGTCAGGCCGTTCTCCTTCACCTGACGCGGCACCAGGTAGTGCTTGGCGATCTCGAGCTTCTCGCGCTCGGTGTACCCGGCGAAGTCGACGACCTCCATGCGATCGAGCAGCGGCCCCGAGATGTTCTGCAGGAAGTTCGCCGTCGCGATGAACATCACCTGCGACAGATCGAACGGCACGCCGAGGTAGTGATCGGTGAACGAGTCGTTCTGCGCGGGGTCGAGGACCTCGAGCAGCGCGCTCGCCGGATCGCCCTGGTACGAGACGCCGAGCTTGTCGACCTCGTCGAGCAGGAACACGGGGTTCATGCTGCCGGCCTGCTTCATGCCCTGCAGGATGCGACCGGGCAGCGCGCCGATGTACGTGCGCCGGTGGCCGCGGATATCGGCCTCGTCGCGCGCGCCGCCGAGCGCGATGCGGACGTACTTGCGCCCCATCGCGCGAGCGATCGACTTCGCGATCGACGTCTTGCCGACGCCGGGTGGCCCCGAGAACAGCAGGATGCGGCCCTTGTTGCTCGCGCCGCGGACGTCCCTGCCCTTCGCGAGCTGGTGCACCGCGAGGAACTCGAGCACGCGATCCTTCACGTCGCCGAGGCCGTGGTGATCCTCGTCGAGGATCTTCGCGGCGGCCTGGATGTCGAGCACCTCGTCGGTGCGCACACCCCACGGCAGCTCCGCGATCGTCTCGAGGTACGTCCGGATCACCTGCGACTCGACCGACTCGCGGCCGATGCGAGACAGCCGCGCCCACTCGCGCGAGACCTCCTTGCGCGCCTCCGCGGGCAGCGGCAGCTTGTCGAGCTTGGCCTCGAGTTCGGCGAGCGCGGCATCGCCGGCCTCGTCGCCCTCACCGAGCTCCTTCTGGATCGCGCGCATCTGCTCGCGCAGGTAGTGCTCGCGCTGCCGCTCGCCGAGCTCCTCCTTCACCTTCGACTGGATCTCCTCCTGCGCCGACAGCACCGCGATCTGACGCTGCACGAGGATCAGCACGCGGCGCAGCCGATCATCGATCGCCAGCGCCTCGAGCAGGGCCTGCCGCTCCGCGACGGGCGCGTCGAGGTAGCCCGCGACGAGGTCGGCGAGCTGCCCCGGGGCCTTGATCTGGGCGATCATCTGAGCGACGGCTTCCTCGGGGACGCCGCGCTTGGTCGCGAGCTCCGCGGCCCGCTGCGTCACCTCGCGATAGAGAGCGACGAACGTCGGGTCTTTCGGATCGAGCGGCTCCAGCTCGACGGCCGGCCCGACGGCCGCGACCAGGTAGCCCTCTTGCGGGGTCACGCGGATGGCGACGCCGCGCTCCTCGCCCTCGAGCGCGACGCGAATTCCGCCGAGCCCGCGCTGCACGGAGGTCAGCTTCGCGATCGTCCCGACGGTGTACAGCCCGTCGGGTGCGACCTCTTCGGTGTCTTCGCGCTGACCGACGACGAAGACCTTGTGCTCGGGATCGCGGAGCGCGACCTCGATCGCCTTGAGCGTCGGGGCGCGAGCTGCCGTGATGGGGAGGCTGGTGCCGGGGAACAGCACGCCATTGCGCATCGCTACGACCGGGAGGGACTTCGACATGACTATCGATGTGGCGACGCCGCGCCACCCCCGCAACTCGTCGAATTGTTAGGTCAACGCAGGAAGCGCGGGCCGTCGCCGGGCGTGTCGCCCTCGGAGGCGCTCGCAGCGCGCGGGGTCGGCGCGGTCGGCTGCGCCACGACGATCAAGGGCGCCGGCTGCGAGGGCCGAGGTGCGGGCTCCTCGGTCGCGACCTGCGGCGCCACGTGGGGCGCGACCTTTGGCATCGACGGCCGCGAGACCCGCGGCGCGGGCGGTTCTCCGGGCAGCTTCACCACCGTCGCGCCGGGGAGGTTGTGCGGCTGGTTGACGAACCACGACGAATCGAAGAGGAACCGCTGCAGTCTCCCGTGCAGCCAGACCCAGTAGGCCAGCATCGCGAGAGAGGCGAGCACGCCCGTGATCGCGAGCCCCACGTTGACGCCCTCCGCGAGGACCAGCTGGTAGAAGAGGTCACCGACGACCAGCACCAGCACCGCGCGGCTCATGCTGGCCGCGCGGTCTCGCAGTGCCAGCTGATCGTTGAGTGCGGCCGATGCCTTCACGGTCGTGGTCACGAAGTACAGCCCGGCTCCGTATGCGATGTCCCGGATCGCGAGCGTCAGGCCGGACTGGAGCTGCTCCGCGAGATCCTCGAGTTGGGCCGCGCGAAGCTCCACGACGTCCAGGGTGAAACGCGCCGTCGCGAGCTCGTAGAACTTCACGAGCAGGTGGTAGTGCCAAGCGAGGGCACCCGTCGCGATCGCGAATGCGACTGCGGCCAGGGCCACCGACGTGGTGCTCGTGCGGGACCGCACCAGCTCCGGCAACGAGCTCGCGACGCCGAGGAACATGGCTCCGACCGCGCCGATGTTCAGGAGCAGCAGATAGCGCGTCCAGTCGGCCAGCCACTGCCCGCCATCTCCGGCGAACGCCATGACCACGAGCACGATCGATCCGATGACGTGCACCAGCATCGCGATGACTCCGAGCCGCACCAGCTTGAGACCGCGCGAGAAGGTCGGGAGCGACGTCGCCACGCCTCGACACTATCGCACTCCCTGCGAACGGAGCGCCCCCTGGGCGCCGCGGCACCCGGCGCGTGCCGGTGTGTAGGCCAAGGTGGCCGGGATCGAGCCCGGCCGCAGGCGGGGATCGCGACGAATCGCCTCAACGATCCGGGCCTGCGGCCGAGTCATTCCGTGTGTTCCCGCGGACATCGATCCGGACCAAGCTCGTCGGCCTCACGCTGGCCTCGATGGTCGCGATCATCGCCTTCCTCGCGCTCTACTTTCCCTCGCGTCACGTCGAGGCGCTCGCGGACGCGAAGCACGCGCGGATGGAGACCTACGGAGCCCTGCTCGGGCGCGAGCTGCGGTCCGCGGTCGCCTCCTCCGATCGCGCGACCGCCGCGGAGCTCCTCCGAGCGCTCGACGTGGACCGTGACCTCGCCGCCACGGTGCTGTTCGATGGCGTTGGCACCACGCTGTTCTCCTCGGGCGCACCCGGCGCGTGGGTCGAGCAGGCACGCGCCGGCGTCGCGGCCCGCAGGATCTTTCAGCTCGGCGACCGGATCTGCCTCGTCGAGCCCATCGCGGCGAGCGACGGAGCGCGCGGGACGCTCGTGGTCGAGCTCTCGAATGCACGCGGCCGCGAGCAGACGCGCTGGACCGCGATCCGGGCGGTGGCCATGGCGATGGCCGTCATGCTCGTCGGCGGCTGCCTGGCGTGGATCATCGCACGCTCGCTCACGGAGCGCCTCCGCGCCCTCGCCTCGGTGGCGTCCACGGTCACGCACCCTGCCTCGCGTTCGTCGCGCGCAAACATCGACTCGCACGACGAGGTAGGCACGCTCGCGGCGGCGTTCAACTCGATGCTCACCGAGCTCGAGGACGAGCGCGTGCGGCTCCAGCAGACGGTCGAGCGCTTGCGCGCCGCCGAAGAGGAGCTCGAAGCGCGGGTCGCGCAGCGCACGGCGCAGCTGGACGAGGAGCTGACCCGACGGGCACAGATGGAGATCGATCTCCGCCAGGCCCAACGCCTCGAGTCGATCGGTCGGCTCGCGGCCGGCATCGCGCACGAGATCAACACGCCGGTGCAGTTCGCGAGCGACAGCTGCGTCTTCCTCGTCGATGCGGGCACTGACCTGGTCGGGGTCCTCGGCGGCTATCGCGAACTGTTCGCCGACGCCGTCGCGGGCCGCCTCGCGGGCGACGCCCTGGCCGCGGCCGTGGCCGCGTGCGAGGAGGCCGGCGACGTCGATTATCTCGTCGACCAGATCCCGCTCGCGGCGCGCCGGGCCCTCGAAGGTCTCGAGCGCGTCAGCTCGATCGTCCGCGCCCTCAAGGAGTTCTCGTACTCGGACCGCGCGGCCCACGCGGAGGCGGACCTCAACCGCGCGATCCTCGGGACGCTCACCGTCGCCAAGAACGAGTACAAGTACGTCGCCGACGTGAAGGTCGAGCTCGCCGAGCTGCCGCCGGTCGCGTGCAGCATCGGGGAGATCAACCAGGTCGTCCTCAACATGATCGTGAACGCCGCCCACGCGATCGAGACCGCGGTCGCGGGCACCGAGCGCCGCGGCCTCATCACGGTGCGCACGGCGCTCCTCGACGAGGAGGTCGCGATCGAGATCAGCGACGACGGCTGCGGCATTGCGCCCGAGCACCTCGACAAGATCTTCGAGCCATTCTTCACGACCAAGGAGCTCGGCAAGGGCACGGGCCAAGGCCTCGCGATCGCGCACACCGTCATCGTCGACAAGCACGGAGGCCACATCGACGTCCGCAGCTCGCCGAGCGGGACCACGTTCACGATCCGGCTGCCGCACGCCTCGGCGGCGCGAGCGAGAGACGCAGCGTGACCACCAAGCCACGCGTCCTGTTCGTCGACGACGAGCCGGCGATCCTCGCCGGCCTGCAGAACCTCCTGTACCGCGAGCGCAAGCGCTGGGACCTCGTGTTCGCGACGAGCGGCGCGGCGGGCCTCGCGGAGCTGGAGCGGCAGCCGGCCGACGTCGTCGTCTCCGACATCCAGATGCCCGGCATGGATGGCGCGTCGTTCCTGACCTCCGTGCGCGAGCGGTGCCCCGGCGCAGCGCGCATCGTGCTCTCCGGTCACGCGCATAGCGACGCGATCGTCCGCGTGCTGCCCGCCTCGCACCAGCTGCTCGGCAAGCCCTGCGAGGCGGCCGCGCTGCGCGCCGCGATCGAGCGCGGCCTCGTCTTGCGTTCGACCTCGCTCGACGCAGGCGTCACCGCCGCGATCGCCGGCCTCGACCGCCTGCCCTCACCTCGCAGCATCGTCGACGAGCTCCACGCGGCGCTCGCGTCGTCGGCGGACGTCGATGACCTCTCGCACATCATCAAGCGCGATCCGGGGCTCTCGGCGAAGGTGCTGCAGGTCGCGAACTTCCCGTACTTCGGCTCGGCCAGGACCTGCTCGATCGGAGACGCCATCGGCCGCCTCGGCTCGGCGCGCTTGCGGCAGCTAGCCGCGACCTCGACGGCGTTCACGTCGCTCGCATCACCGGATCACGAGGAGGCCTTCGGCCGGCTGCAGGCGAGCGCACGCCGCACCGCCCGTCTCGCCGCAGCGTTCGTGCCGGCGCCCCTGCGGAGCACGGTCTACGCCGCCGCGCTGCTTCACGACGTCGGCCACGTCGCCCTCTTCTTCGGCATGGGGGAGCGCTACCTCTCCGAGGTGCGACCGCACGAGGGTGGCTACCAGATCTCCACCGAGTGCGAGCTCCTCGGCAGCACCCACGCCGACCTCGGCGCCCGCCTGCTCGAGCTCTGGGGCCTCCCCGCCGAGATCACCGACGTGGTGCGCCACCACCACACGCCGGACCGCGCGGCCCCCGCGAACCTCCTCGCCACCGCCGCCGTCCACGTCGCCGACGCGCTCGGTCACCACCGCGGCGAGAACCACATCGACCGCCTCGCGCTCCAGCGCGCCGGGCTCGGCGACCGCGTCGACGAGTGGCTCGCGCTCAGCACTACACGCAGTAGCTGAAGCGAGGCGCGCGCTGCAGCCGCGCGAGGTGCGCATCCGCGACCGTGCCGGCGATCTGACGGATGACCTCCTCGAGGCGCGCGAACAGCGACAGCAGCATCGACGACGGACACGGCTTCTCGATCACCGCGTGCGCGATGGTCTGCGCCTGGGCTTCGATCTCGGGGGCGAGGCCACCCGACATCAGCACCCGGTAGATCGATGGGTCCATCGCCGTCACCCGCTGGAGCAGCTGGAGGCCGTTCTCGCCGGGCATCTGCATGTCGCTGATCACGACATCGAACTCGCCGTGCGCCATCAGCTCGACGGCCGCCGCCGCGTGCGAGGCAAACTGCAGGTCCAGACGGTCGCGATACTTGCGGAACACGCGCTGCATCGCGCCCTGAATGGCAACTTCATCGTCGACCACGAGGATTCTCAGCATCGAGCAATGGTTCGGCCGTCTCACGGACCGGTTGGGGAGGCATCGGGGTAATCCGCCTCGACGACGAAAACGCGCAAGCCGTTCGCGTGGCAGCGCCGTTTGCGCAAGGCCTGCGGACTTCTCACACCACGATGGCGGAGATCGCGATCGCGGCCGACGAAGCACAGACCAGGCCAACCCCGATGGCGCGCAGATGGCGCGCCGCAGGCGGATGCCAGACCAGGACGGCGGACACCGCGAGCAGCGGTAGGGCCACGAGCGCGATCGGGAGGCTCCGCGCGAGCAGTGCGGTGGCTGCCACCACGAGCACGGCGGAGACCGCCAGGACGCGGTCGATCGTCCCCGCGGAGGTCCGATGGCGCGCGATCACGCGATGCACCGCGACCACGCTCATCCCATAGCCGAGCCCCCACGCCGAGGATGCGAGGAGGGAGTCGATGGGCGCGACGCCCGACGCCGCGGCGACCGGCGCGGCGAGCGCAGGGAGCGCGACGGCGGCGAGCACCTCCCCCACCAGCGAGTGCTGCGCGCGGCGCACCGCGAAGCCGACGAGCACGAGCGGCAGCACCGCGGCCACCGCGGCGACGATGCGCGTATTCGGCGACGCGAGCGCGAGCCCCGCGATGCCGAGCGCGCCGGAGACGATCGCGAGCAGAGCCAGCCGCCTCCGCGCGCGCGCGCCGTCGACAGCCTTGGCTCGCGGCCCTCGGTGCCCGAGCACGACGAGTAGGGGCTCGTTGGCGAGGAACGCACCGATGGCCGCGAGCGCGAGGCACACGGCGGGGATCGACGGCGTCGCCATCAGCAGGGCTGCGGCGAGCGGCGCCCCGAGCTGCGCGTACGCGCCGTGCTCGCGGGGAAACAGCGTCTTGCGGCGGGCCATA
>Ga0247829_10001041_pt1 | contig 12049 bp, 14 predicted proteins | sample 12C_Control_Day4_FD_207765 | JGI IMG/M metagenome (GOLD analysis project Ga0247829, IMG submission 207765) | Soil microbial communities from agricultural site in Penn Yan, New York, United States - 12C_Control_Day4 | ecosystem: Environmental > Terrestrial > Soil > Agricultural land | place... | reverse complement strand
CTAGTAGACGTCGACTCAGTCGTCGATCTCTGCGATCGGCGCTTTCCGGGTAAGGGGCAGGCGCTCAGCGCACTCTGGCGACAGAAGCAGCTTGAGTACACATGGTTGCGGAGCTTGATGGGGCGCTACACGGCCTTCGAGCACGCGACGGAGCAGGCGCTGACCTACTGCGCCGCCTCCTTGGGTCTCGAGTTCGACGCGGCTCTTCACAGAGAGCTGTGCAATGCGTACTTCGACCTAAGGCCCCATGGAGACGCTCCGCCAGGCCTCAAGCTGCTCCGGCAGCGAGATATCCCCCTGGCTGTGCTCTCCAATGGTTCGAAGCGCTCTATCGAAGCTGTCGTGACGAATGCTGGACTGTCCGAGCATTTCACCCATCTGCTGAGCGTGGAGGACCTCCAGGTGTTCAAGCCCGACATGCGGGTGTACGAGCTGGCAGAACGGACCTTGGGAGTACCGCGTGGCTCCACGCTGTTCGTGTCGTCCAACGGCTGGGACGTTACGGGAGCGACGGCCTTCGGCTTCAACACCTGCTGGGTGAACCGCAGCGGAGGGCCCTTCGAGCAGATGGATGAGCGTCCAACCTGGACGGTCAGCCGGCTCGATGAGATCGACTCTCTCGCGCTTTGACCCGTTGGTCTGGATGCGTCCGTGCCCCGGCCTGCTGTCAGTGCAGCAGGTCGCGCAGCGCCGGGATCGCCATGTCGAGGAAGGCCCTCGACTTCATCGGAAGTCGCCCTCTGGCGGCGTACACAAGGCTTACTGGAACGCCGGGCGGCTCATGTCCAGTGAGGAGGCGAACGAGATCGCCTGACCTGCAAGCCTCGGTCACCTGGTACGAGAGCAGGCGCGTCAGGCCCAGCCCGGCCGACACGGCCGCAATCGCCGCGTCCGCTGTGTTGACCGTCAGCCGGGAATGAACCGGGACGCGCACCGTCCCTCGCTTCGAAGGGAAGGACCAGGTCGATGGCGATGACAGGCCCTCGAAGGTCACGCATTGGTGGTGTCGCAGGTCTTCTGGTGAAGCAGGCTCGCCGAAGCGCTGCAGATAGGCAGGGCTTGCGCAGACCACTCGCGTGATCTCCCCCAGCCGGGTCGCGACCAGACTGCTGTCCGGCAGCGAGCCGATGCGCAGAGCAATGTCGATGTGGTCCTCGACCAGGTTGGCATTGCGGTCGCTCAGGACCAGCCGTACGTCCACCTGAGGGTGCTGCTCGAGGTAGTGCGAGACCAGCGGCGCGATGTGCAGGCGACCGAACACCAGGGGCGCCGCGACGATCAGCTCGCCCTTGGCGCTCGCGTAAGCGCCGACGGCATGCTGCTCGGCCTCGGCGATGCGCGCCAGGATGTCCCGGCATGCCGCAAGGTACTCATGGCCGGACTCGGTCAGGACCAGTCGCCGGGTCGAGCGCGTCAGAAGGCGAGCGCCGAGATGATGTTCGAGGTCCGAGAGCTTCCGACTGACCGTGGCCAACGGCATGCTGAGCCGACGACCCGCGGCCGAGAGACTTCCTTCGTCGACGGCCGTGACGAACACGGTCATGGCTTCGATGCGGTCCATTCTTCCAAATATCGAGAGGTTGGTTCCCGACGGTCCAGTCTAGTTGCAATGACCGAGAGCGCCTAGATTGCTTGATCGTTACCAAGACGGAGAAGCACCATGTCACGTTCACCTGCTCCCGCCCTGCGTCAACCCAGCAGCGACACTGCGTTCAGCCCCGCGGTGAAGGCCGTCCAAGCGCTCAGGGGCTCCCGGTCGGCCTATGCCCGCATGGAGGAAGCCGGCGGTTTTCGGACCGTGATCGATGACGAGCTGCGCGACTTCATCGAGTCCATGGATAGCGTGTTCCTCGCCACGGCAAGTGCTGAGGGGCAGCCGTACGTCCAACACAGGGGCGGTCCTGCTGGCTTCCTGAAGGTGCTGGACGAGAGGACCCTCGCGTTCGCGGACTTCAAAGGCAATCGCCAGTACATCACCCAAGGCAATCTGAGCGAGAACCCGAAGGCCCAACTGTTCCTGTTGGACTACGCGACTCGTAGCCGCATCAAGATCTGGGGCACCGCGCGCGTGGTCGACAGTGACCAAGCGCTGGTGGACTCCTTGATGCCTGAGGGCTACCGAGCCAAGGCGGACCAGGCCATCGTGTTCACGGTAACAGCATGGGATGGCAACTGCTCTCAGCACATCCCTCAACGGCTCGACGCGGGGATCGTTCGCCATGCGTTCGAGCAGCGCGACAGCAGGATCGCCGAACTCGAAGCCGAGTTGGCCGGCTGGAAGCGATCAGCCTCCGGCGAGGCTCGAACTCTAGAAGCGACGGGCGCTTGACAAGGATCGAGAGCGCCTTGACAGACCCCCGCCGCCACTCGCACCGAGGTGGCGGCGGGGGGCGCTGTGGAACATTCAGCGGAAAGGAAGCATTCGGAATTCGAACTCCGCAACATCCTCCGGCTGCATCGGCCCGTAGATCTTCCACAGCTTCAGGCCCGTGTCGGTGAGCTTCTCCACGCACACTGGGGCTCCAAGCTGCACCATCCGCTCCTTGAACCTGAGGGCCCACTCCATCCGGTCCGAATGCAAGCGTGCTCGGCAACGATCCTGACCCGTCATCTCGGAGCTGCCGCTCGCTCGTAAGTGATGTCAGATACCCGCGCTCACCAAGATGTGAGCGCCTAGCGCAAGAGCGGTAGTCGTCCCGCGAAAGAACCTTGTCGGCTGCTACATGGCGCCGGGAAGGAAGTTCCTGATGGCCTGAGCGATCTCTTCGCAGTGCGTCTCGAGGGCGAAATGCCCTGTCGGGAAAAGCTTGATCTCAGCCTTCGGGATGTCGCGCTTGAAGGCTTCCGCTCCCGCAGGGAGGAAGAACGGGTCGCCGTCGCCCCACACGGCCAGCAGCGGCGGCTGGTGTTGGCGGAAGTAGTCCTGGAACGCGGGGTACATCTCGACGTTGCTCGCGTAGTCCAGGAACAGGTCCAGTTGGACCTCGTGAGCTCCGGGGCGCGTCATGTAGTAGTTGTCCAGGTTGTAGCCGTCGGGCGAGACCAGGGTCTTGTCGTTGACGCCCGTCGTGTACTGCCAGTAGGTCGTCTCCGGCGTCAGCAGCGTACGGATCGCGTGGCGGTTGGCAGCAGTCGGCTCCTTCCAATAGGCGCGAATCGGATTCCAACCTTCGCTCAAGCCTTCCACATAGGCGTTGCCGTTCTGCGTGATGAGAGCTGTCACGCGCTCGGGGTGCTCGACCGCCATCCGTAGACCGGTCGGCGAGCCGTAGTCGAAGATGTAGAGGGCGAAGCGCTCGAGCTTCAACACCTCGGTGAAGCGTGTCATCACCTTCGCGAGATTCGCGAACGTGTACTTGAACTGCTCGCGGGGCGGCAGATCGGACAGCCCGAAGCCTGGTAGATCGGGGGCGATGACGCGGTACCGGTCGCTCAGCTTCGGGATGAGGTCACGGAACATGTGGCTCGAGCTCGGGAAGCCGTGAAGCAGCAAGAGGACTGGAGCTGCCGTCGGACCGCTCTCTCGGTAAGCCACTCCGAACCCGTCGACATCCACTCGGTCGTACTTGATGACGCTCATGTCGCGCTCCTCACAAGTCAGTTGACCCGCACGCAACCGCACCTCACGGTTGGTTGGTTATAGTAACTTGCCTGCATTGGTGTCGGCGGTTACCATGCGCTTCCCGGGCATGGGGGCCTCCCGTCCGGGGCCATGTCGCGCGCGAGACCGGCCAGTGTGAGCAGGACCGATGCACCTTCTTGAGAGCGAAAATCCGCGGCCTTCCGCCAGTGAAGCCATTGAGCGCAGCTTCGTGCGCGTGCGGGCACTGACGGACGAACTGGCGGCTGGCCTCTCCGACGCGGACGCCCGTGTCCAAGCCCTGGCTGACACGTCACCCGCCAACTGGAAGCGCGAACGCGGCGGCCCCTGGAGCCACGAATTTGGGGTGGCGGGAGGTTGGCCGAACCCCTCCGCCGAAGACTGCGCGTGAGACTGGGAGGCGAGTGGATCGTGGACAGCGAGGACGTGGTTCTCCTCCACGAGCCATGCCGCTACCCCGTGGCGTACTTCCAGTTCGCCGATCCGGCCAGGGGCGCTCGTACTGGAAGAAGATCGGAAGACCCGGCACAGCGATCTCGGCGACACAGCATGGTTCACCGCGGCTGTGGCAGAGCGAAGCGCCCCGCACGGCGCTTGGCAGCATACGGACCTGCCGAGCTATGCGAGCGTGCTGCGGGGGCGGGTCGCGTTCGCCTGGCGGGCAATGGACGCCTTCTACGAAGAGGATGAGCGCATCGTGGGCCACGCGGCCGACGCCTACCACCGTATCGACATCCGGCAGAGTTCCCGCCACTTGGTCGTGCAGGACGGTAGCCGCGTCGTCGCCGATACGAAGCGTCCCCTCGTTCTTTACGAGTCCGGCTTCGCGCCGCGCTGGTACGTTCCACGCGAAGACATCGAGAAGGGCGCGCTGACGTCCGTCGAGTGCCAGACCTTCTGCCCCTACAAGGGCTTGGCCAGCTACTACGACATCGGCGCGCGCCAGAAGGCCGCATGGTCCTATCCGCAAGCCTGGCGCGAGGTCGCGCGCATCGCCAACATGGTCTCCTTCGAGCCGGACAAGATTGACGTGGTCCTCGATGACCGACAGCTAGCCCTCGAGCCAGGGCAAGGCGTCATGCCGCACGGCATCGACCGTGGTCTGGACCCCGAAGAGCTCTTGGAGCGCGGTCAGGACTCGGGACCCACCCGCTAGCAGGACGGGGCCGAGGCCACGGCGATCAAATATCGATCACCACGTCCCCGTTCGGGCGAGAGCAGCAGATCAAAACATTGCCTCCCGCAGGAGGATCGAGCGGATCGGGTTGGTAGCTCACCGCCCCGTAGATCAGCCCACTCTCGCAGTTGTGGCAGACGCCGGAGCGGCACGACCACCTGACCGGCACGTCGCAAGCTTCCGCCAGCTCGAGCAAGCTGCTGTCCTGCGAACGCCAGCGGACAGCGACGCCACTTCTGGCGAAGGACACCAGCGGCCCCGTGCCTGGCGTTCCCTCGGGCTGATGGGGTGCTCGTCGAGGACCCCCTGCCACACCCGGCGTCAGCGAAGGACCTCCGGAGAAAATCTCGGAATGGATGCGGTCGGAGGGCACGCCCCAGGCTCTCAGGCCCTCGCCCAGCTCGCTGAGGAAGCCCGCAGGTCCGCAGAGGTAGAAGTCCGCCTCGCGCGAGACGCCGAGGTCCGCCAGCGCGCCCGGCTCAACCCGGCCGGCGGCATCGTAGTCGCGACCTTCCGCATCATCGGACCCGGGACGGCTGTACCAGACGTGGCCATGCCCATGCTGCAGCCGCCCAAGCAGCCGCCGAACCTCGGCGGCGAACGGATGCGATCTACCGTTGCGCGCACCATGCAGCCACCAGACGTCGCGATGTGAGGCGCTGTCAGCCAGGGCGTAAAGCATCGCGAGAACGGGTGTCGCACCGATCCCCGCGCTGAGCAGCACGACGGGCCCGGGACCGGGCTGCAGGATGAAGCTGCCGCGCGGCTCGCTCACGTCGAGCACGTCGCCGGCCCGGACACTCTCGCTCACATAGGTACCAGCGGCCCCATCCGGCTCAACCTTGATGCTGACACGGTACTGCTGGTCGGACACCGGTCCCGAGAGCGAATAGCTTCGGATCAGCGCAGCATCGTCCGCTCGAGGCCGCAGACGGAGCACGACGAACTGGCCCGGGCGGGAACTCGTGAGGCGTAGTCCATCCGTCGGCTCCAGCGTCAGCGAGACCACGTCCGAGCACTCCCGATCGACGCGGGTGACGCGAAGGGGCCGGAAGCCGGGCGTGGCCGTCTGCGCCGCGGCCTGCGGCACGAGGCCCGCGTTGCCAGTCGCCCCTGAGCCAGCATCCTGACTGTGCAGCAGCGCCTCGAAGGACCAGCGCCAGCCCGGCGACAGTGCCGGGATCTGCAGCACTCGGACGAGCTGCACGCGGGGGTGATGCGACGAGTAAAGCAGTGCATTGGTCTCGGCGACGGTCATACGCTGAGGGCCTTGTGCGATCAACTCGATAGAGTCGCCTGCTCCGACCTCGCCCTCGTCGAGGACACGGAAGTAGAAGCCGGGCCGCCCGCTGGACGTCAGCAGGGCCGGCATCTGCGGCTCTCCAGTCCGGATCCCCACGCGATAGCAGGTCGTGCGGGGCTGTGTCACCTCGAACACCGCGCTCCCAATGCGGTAGCGGTCGCCGACGCAGACTCCGTTGTCCGGCAGGCCCTCCACGGTGAAGTTCTCCCCGAACTGCCCGTGCACCAGGTCGCTTCGACCCAACCGCTCACTCCAGTAGCGATAGGCCTCGACCTGATAGACGAAGATGGCGCGCTGCTCGCCCCCGTGGCCGTCTAGATCACCCTGTCCGTCGCCGTCGACATTGAGGCGCCGGACGCGTCGGCGTCCCTCGACCGGTTCCTTCCAGATGCCGGTGTGCACGATCCGCCCATTCCACTCCACGTCGCGGGGCAAGCCCACATTCAAAGAGATCAGCCGGGCCATCGGGATGCCTCCTCCTCTTTGGGCGGGTCAGCGCGACAGGCTCGATCCCGTCGCGAATCGATCCCCTACATGCCCGTGTCCGGCCTCAGGTACGTGATCAGGCAGCAACAGATCACTCCGAACCCCACCAGCGGATGCCAGAGGGCAACCAGGCCACCGAGCGCAAAGGCCGCCAGCGTGAGGAGTGAGCGCAGTCGCATCATCCCCCTCGCTCCCTGGGACAGTGCCGGCCTCTCCGGCTTGTCAACGGCTTCGTTGCATAGAGCGATGTAGGTCGCGTTGACCAGGACGAACACACCGGCATACGCGCAGACCGCAACCCCTCCGAAATGCGTCCTGGCCACCCAGGACGTCGCGAAGGGCAGCAGCGAAACCGAGAAGAGGTGGGCGAAGTTGACCCAGATCAAGCGCGGTGTCGCTACCTCGGCGAACCTCAGGACGTGATGATGGTTGATCCAGACGATCGCGATGAAGAGGTAGCTGACGACGTAGCTTAGGGCCTCTGGCCAGAGTTCGAGGAGCGCGGCCCATTGGCTTTCTGACGGCGCGTGAAGCTCCAGCACCAGGATGGTGATGATGATGGCGAACACACCATCGGAGAACAGCTGAAGTCGCTCCGGCGACGCGTGTTTCGTTGCCACCGTGTCTGGGCCTGCACAACGTGGACCGCCAGCGCCCGGCACGCGTTGTACCGAGCACCCCGCGCCGGATGAAAACTCCGGCTCATGATGCGTCGCACCCTTTAGAGCACAACACGCATATAACCGTTATACTATGGACCGTCAGGTTATGCCACTAGAGAAAAAACGTCAAGCCGCCTTGGTGTCGAAGCAGTCGCCGGGCAGTGATCCGCTTCCCAAGGGAAGTGCCGGTCGCGGCGTCACTGCGCAGGAGCGGCCGCCGCCCGTCTTTGTCGGGGGTGTCCCAGCGCTGGACTTCCTGAACTCGATCGCCTCCCCCGTGGACGTTCCGGTGGAGTGGATTGGTTCGGGCAAGGACTTCCTGGACTGGCTGTCGCAGGCTCAACTGGTCAAACCGGAGGTGCTCCGGAACATTGAGCGGACCGCGGGGCCGGGCGAACTGGACGCGGTAGCTGCGCAGGCGCGTGCACTGCGCGACTGGTTCCGCCGTTTTGTCACATCATGCATGGGTCGGCCGCTGGCCCCTGAGGCGATACGCGAGCTGGAGCCCTTGAATCGTCTGCTCGCGCGAGACGAGGTGTATGGCCAGATCGTGCCCCGGCAGGCCCCTGCAGACGGCGATGGGGCAATCGGGCTAGCGTTCGTTGCTGACCGGCGCTGGCGCTCTCCCGACAGCCTGCTGCTACCACTGGCCAAGGTCATGGCCGATCTGTTGACGACGGTGGACTTCACTCACGTCAAGGGTTGCGAGTGGCACAGCTGCACACTGCTTTTCGTTGACACGACGAAGGGGCACATGAGACGTTGGTGCAGCATGGCCGTGTGTGGCAACCGAGCCAAACAAGCGGCCCATCGCAAGCGTTCGGCGACAGGCGGGCCTCGCAGGGCCGACTCGACCACGACCTAAGCCTCCAGGACCAGGGCCTTCGGCGACGTAGCGCGCCGCTGGCGAGCCACCCCTTACTAGCGGCTAGCCGAATCGGCCGGCGACATTCGCATGCAGTTGCGCAGCCTCACGGCAGGTGCTTTGCGATACCGCTTGCCTCGAGCAACGCGACGCGGGTCTCGTCAAGGACCTGGACAAGCTCGGCCGCTGCGCACCGTGTGGATTCGCCATCGTGACCTCCTGTAGTACGAGCGCCAAGCGGTAAGCCCGCTCCAGCAGGGCGGCAAGCTGCTCCAGGTGAGCGGTGCCGTTCATGCTTCGTCATCCAGCTCGCATCAAGTTGGCCGCGCCGAGCGCGATGAAGACGAGGAACAGCGCCTTCTGGAACGCCGGTCCGGCCAGGCGCCCACGCAGCACCTCGCCGACTTTCAGTCCGGCGAACGCACCGGCCAGCGCCCCACAGGCGGCGACCGCCGCCGATATCGACGACCACTCCACCGATGCCTGCAGCCGCACCGCCAACGCCAGTGTCGCCACCGTGAACGACAGGCCGAGGGCTTGCACCATCGCATCTTTGTCCAGCCTCAGCGACTGCAGGTAAGGTACCCACGGCAGGACGAAGACGGCGGTCATTGCGGTGACCAGCCCGGTCGCCGCGCCGGCGGCGGCGCCCACCCAACGTCCACGTCCCGAGAGATCCGGAAGGACAGGTCGCCACAGACCCCACAACCCATAGCCCACGAGCACGCCGCCGAGCCAGCGGCTCGCCGACTCGGCTGGCGTCGCTCCTCCGAGGCCGGGCGCGAACGCTGTGACGACAGCGATTGCCGCCCATCCCGGCCACAGGCGCGCTATGAGTGGCCGCCAGTTCGGCCCGCGGCATTGAGCCACGTTGGTGGCGAGGGAGGGCACGACGAGCAGCGCCGCCGCTTGCGCCGCCGGCATCGACAATCCGAGCAGGCTCACCGCAACGGTTGGCAGGCCCATGCCGGTGACGCCCTTTACGATGCCCGCCAGGACGAACACCGCGACCACCATCAGCACCTGGATCGTTTCCATGGCCTCATGGTCTAGGTCGCTGGGTCCACTGTCCATTTGAATGACGCGAGCCTATCCTTCGGGAAATCCGAAGGATGCACGCCATGTCCACCGCTTCACGCCGTACAGTCGACTACCGCATCGATCCCTTCGACCTCCACCTCTTCGCCGCCGTGATGGAGCAAGGCACCATCACAGCCGCGGCCGAAGCGGTAAACCTGTCGCTCGGCGCGGCGAGTACACGGCTCAAGGCCCTTGAGGACGCCGCCGGCACCCGCCTGCTGGACCGCTCGAAGGCCGGTGCAACTCCAACCGACGCCGGGCGCGCTCTTGCACGCCACGCCAGCCGTGTGCTCGCGGAGCTCGAATCGCTACACGTGGAGATGGCGAGCTATGGACATGGCTTGCGAGGCACTGTGCGTCTGCTGTGCAACACCGCCGCGATGTCCGAAGCACTGCCGCGCACGATCGGAAGCTTCCTCATTCGTAACCCCGACCTAGATGTCGATGTGCAGGAGCTGCCGAGCGATGCCACACTCGACGCACTACGCCGCGGCACCGCCGACCTCGGCATCGTTGCTGACTACGTTGACACTTCCGGGCTCGTCGTACGTCCGTGGTTGGACGACTGCCTGGTGGCGCTGCTTCCCAGGGGCTGGCCAACCGGCAGGCGGCGTTCCGTCGCTTTCCGCGAGCTGCTGGACCATTCGTTAGTGGGCCTGACTCGGGACAGCGGACTTAGCCGCTTCCTCGCCGCCCAGGCGAGCCGCAGCGGCCGCGTGCCGCGCCACCGGGTACGTCTGAGTAGCTTCGACGCCATCGCGCAAGTGGTGGCCGCGGGCGTGGGCGCCGCGGTGATCCCGGAGAGAGCGGCGTCGCGCTACCGCGCAGAGGGCACCAGGATCGCCGCGTTGTCTGACGGCTGGGCCCGCAGGAAGCTGCTCGTCTGCATGACAGCACAGGGCGCCGAGCTCACGGGCGTCCGCGCGCTGGCGGAAGCGCTCACGGGTGCTTGAAGGAACGGGATGGACCAGGGACCTTCTGAGAGTCCACGGAGTTTCTCGCTCGACGTCTTGCGGGTGACGTCATGACGCTCGTCGCTCGCAGCGCTAGCCAGGGGCCTGGCCAAGGAGTCCGCGTCCAAGCCGCTGAAACAAGCCGATGATGGAGTGGTTCGCCAAGCACGCACTGCGTGGCGAAGCGGACAAGAAGGACCCGCGCATCGACCTCGTCAACGCGAACCTGAAGGGATTGCCGCCTGTCACGCTCATCAACGCCCAGATCGACCCCCCTTTGAGAAGCGACGCCGATCTGCTCGAGAGTCGCTGAGGAAGGCAGGCGTCAAGGTCGAGCACAAGGTCTACGACGGTGTGACGCACGAGTTCTTCGGCATGGCGGCGCTGGTCGACGACGCCAAGGACGCTCAGACGTGGGCCCGCGAGCGGCTGAGAGAGGCCTTCGAGCACCGGCGAAGCGAGGCCCACGGCGTCTCGCTGAGACACCGACACCTTCCGACGAGCCGCAGGCGATGCGAGCTCGGCCGCGTCAGCTGCCAGAGCTCGCCGAAGCGCCCGCTCACCGGACCGCGGCCTGGAAGGCTGGGTGGGCCCGACGGCGCTCGATGAAGCGCGGGCGCGCAGGGCCGCGAGAGCCGTAGGGCGCCCCGCCAAGCAGCGACATCCGGGCTTCCCCGGCGAGACCCTGTGACCCTTTGTCAACGGTCCCCTCGTCGAGGCACGAGGCGCGCTGCTCAATGCCTGCGGACTGGCGACTTCGGCATGTCCCCTGGCGAACCGTTTGGCCGGCACGTCGGCATGCCATGCAGCAAGTCCGCGAGTTGCTCCCGCAGTTCGGCAAAGTCCGTGCCCTTGGTGAAGCACAGGTCGAACAGGCTCGCTGTGGCCATGTCCCTCTGCCGGATGGTCAACTGACCGCTGTGGGCGACGAGGACGAGCGGCTGCGGCAGCCAAGCCCGCAGCGCTTTCGCGACCTCGTAGCCATCCCGGCGCGGCATCGTGATGTCCAGGATCGCCGCATCCGGCGGCCAGCGCTCCGCCAGCCGCACGGCCGCCTCGCCGTCATAGGCCACCCGGACCTCGTAGCCGCTCAACTCCAGCAGCAGCGCCAAGGTGTTGGCGGCATCTTCGTTGTCATCGGCCACAAGGACCCGGAATCGTCTGGCCACGCCGCAATGCAGCAAGGCGGGTGCCGGTTGCGCCCGCGGGGCGGAAGGATGGCGAAATCGTCGAGATCACCGCCGGCTCCTGCGTGGCCGAGCGCCTGGTCTGGCCGTGCTGCCAGACCGATGCTCTGGCGCGCTGCCGGCTGCCGAGCCTGACCTCCTCACGCCGGCGGAGCCTCGCTGCGTTCGCGGCGAATCTGGCACTGAAAGAACGTCCCTACCGTGGGTGGGAGCTGACGCACCCCAGACAGCTTGCCAGGTCCTGGAGGCAAATCACCTTTGCTTTGCAATGTCAGCTTCGCTGCGAGGCGGCTCTACTCCTATGGCGCGGGGACGGCACCGGATCGGCAGCAGGCGCTGCGGCTTCGGCCGGGACGGCCGCGCGCTAGGCGCTGCGGCGGGGCTGCCAGCGGCGGAAGTCTGCAGTCATGGGCGATCAGTTCAGCTCAGGCGTTGCAGACGCGCCGCTTCTTCGAGCCGCGCATCCTCGATCTCGCGCAACACGCCGGATAGATCCACCGCGCCGGGCTGTGGCTCGTAGCGGCCGGTCAGCCGCATGTCGGGCACCAGCACGCCGCCGGCGTAAAGCGCCCAGATCTCGGGACCGTATTGCGTGGAAAGCAAGGCCGGCGCATGCCGGCCGAAGAAGTTGCGCAGGTTGTCGACATCCCGGATCAGCATGCGCGGGGCGTGGTTGTTGCCGGCGGCATCCACCGCCTGCGGGAGATCGATGATCACCGGCCCGTCGGCGGCCAG
>Ga0247829_10001040_pt1 | contig 12049 bp, 7 predicted proteins | sample 12C_Control_Day4_FD_207765 | JGI IMG/M metagenome (GOLD analysis project Ga0247829, IMG submission 207765) | Soil microbial communities from agricultural site in Penn Yan, New York, United States - 12C_Control_Day4 | ecosystem: Environmental > Terrestrial > Soil > Agricultural land | place: USA... | reverse complement strand
GATGTCACCGACTCCTCCTCGGCCCCGAGGCAGCGCACCTCAATATCAGCGGCGTTTCAGGCCTGGCCACCAAGACCAGCGCCATTGCGTTCCTGCTGGGGAGCATCTTCCAGACGTTTCCCAGGCACAAAGGTTCGGTGGCCGCCGTCTGCCTCAACGTCAAAGGTCCCGACCTCTGCTTTCTCGATCAGCCCGGCGACATCACCGACGAAGACCGGCGGCTGTACGCTCGTCTGGGCCTCGTAGCCGAGCCGTTCACCGACGTGCGCTACTACGCCCCCTACAAGCCGGATGGGGTGAACCTCAACACGCTGCGGACCCACGAGGCGCTGGCGGAGCGCACCGAACCCCTGGTCTGGGGCCTGCGCGAGGTGCTGGACTACGCCGAGGTCGTGCTGAATCGCGACGACATCGACGCGAAGGCCGATGGGTTCATCGATTTCCTCGCCGAGCGGGTCGTCGGCCGGGAATACCAGGACGACATGCTCCGCCCCCGCCCGTTCCGGGTGCAGACGTTTGCCGAGCTGGAGGAGTTCTTCCGGGCCATCTTCCAGTTCATGGAGACGCTGGGCCGGGGCGGCGAGGTCTGGCGCACCCATCATCTCGCCACGATCCGAAAGGTCCGGAACCGGCTCGGCAACATCTCCACCCGCTCGAAAGGGCTCGTCACCGACGACGGCGGGTCCAACGATCTGCCGTGGGGGCGGTTCACCGACCGGAGCGTCTACGCCATTGACGTCGCCGGGCTCGATCCGCTGGCTCAGGATCTGGTCTTCGCACGGGTGGTTTCGATGCTGCGCGAGCACCTGGAGCGGCGAGACCTCGGGGTGGACCACGTGATTGTCTTCGTGGACGAGCTCAACAAGTACGCGCCGAGCGACGGCGCCGATACCTACGTGCGGCGCATGCTGATCGATCTGTCGGAGCGGGGACGCTACCTCGGTCTCGTGCTCTTCTCCGCGCAGCAATTCCGTTCGCAGGTGTTCCGCCGCGTCACCGGCAACGCCGGTACCGCGGTGTTCGGGCGGATGGACATGGAGGAGCTCGCTACCGCCGGCTACGCCACGCTGTCGGCCGCCACACGCATCAAGCTGGCCACGCTTCCCAAGGGCGAGCTCATGCTCCGGCACCCCCACTTCACTCAGCCGATCTTCGTGCGGTTTCCCCGGCCCGCGGTGTTGAGCGGACGGGACGGCGTCGAGCGATTTCCGCCCATGCCCGACCTCGCCTTCGCCGACGCGGTCGCGCGGCAGCTCCGCGCCCTCGACCGTCGCGTCGGGCTCGATGCGGTACGGGAGCTGGTGGAAGGACGCCGCGAGGCTGACGTTCGCCGCGCACTCGGCGCGACCCGGCGGGAGCGCCCCGCCGATCCGTTCGCCTACTTCCGCGCCGCCCTGGGGCGGCGAGTCGAGCCCGAAGTCGTAGGGGTCAGGCGGGGTGTGCCGGCCGTGCGCACCTCCGACGACCCGTACGCACCGTAGCGCCTTCCCGTTGTTCCAGACCGAGCCGATTCTCTTCTTGCAATCCCTGGCCAGCGATTGGCTGACCGCGCTCATGTCAGCGGTGACTCGCGCGGCCTATCCCGACGTGCTGGGCGCCCTGGTTCTCGTCGTGGCGTTCGGCGTCAACTACCGGGCCGGGCTGATACTCGGGCAAGCGGTGCTCTGGACCGAGCTCGTCACCGGCCTGCTCAAGGAGCTGGCGGCGCTTCCCCGTCCGTCGGACGTGGACAGCCGGGTAGGGACGATGCTCGGCGGCGTTCCCAATGGGGCGCCGTTCACCGCGGCCGGTGGCAAAGGGTTCTTCGACCTGCCCGATCCGCGCGCCACCGCCGCGGTGCGGCTCACTCCCAATGCCTCCTTCGGCTTCCCGTCCAGCGCGGTGAGCACGGCTACGGCGTTCTGGGGCGGCACGGCGCTGGCGTTCCGCTCGTCCCGCCTCCTCGCGATGTCCGGCGCGATCATCACGGTCACGGCGCTCTCGCGGCTGTACCTCGGCCGCCACTTCATCGCGGACGTTGCGGGTGGCATGGTGCTGGGCGGGGCGGTGCTCGGGAGTCTGCGCCGGAGCGCGGTGAAGCCGATGTGGTACTTCCGTTCGCCCCTGTGGCCGCCCGTTCTGGCACTGCTTCCGCTGGTCGCCCTCCTGGTGCTTCCGCACATCGACCCCGGCAGCGCCGGCGGACTGAGCGGGCTGTACGTGGCACGGATACTGACGGACGGGCGCAGACTGCCGGCGGATCGCGCGCGACTCTGGCAACGGATCGCGCGCGTCGGGATCGCGATCGCGCTGTACGTGGCTGTCGCCGCCTCGGTCGGATTGCTGCTCCGAACGGTGGCCATCGATGCGGATCCCGCAATGGCGGAATACCTCGGAACCGCCGTCACCGTCTTTACGGTATTCTGGGGCGGAGTCCGGGTGTCGGAGCTGCTCCACCTGTACCGCAGGCTCGCCTGAGTGCACCAGTGCGCCCTGTCCGCCCTGGCGCACGCCGTCGGCGGCACGCTGCACGGCACGGACGTCCGGATCAACGGCCTTGCCGTGGATTCGCGGGCGGTACGTCCAGGCGACCTCTTCGTCGCCCTTGCGGGCACCCGGGACGACGGAGTCCGATACGTCGCCGACGCGGCCCGGCGTGGCGCGGCCGCCGTGATGGCGCGGGATCCGGTAGCCGGGCTACGCACCCTGGTGGTGCCTGATCCACGGCACGCCCTCGGACCTGTGGCGGCCGCGTTTCACGGCTATCCAGCCCGGGACCTCCGACTCGTCGGCATCACCGGCACACTCGGCAAGACCTCTACCTCGCTGCTGCTCGAGGCTGCCCTGGCCGCCGGGGGTGTTGCCGCGGGCGCCATCGGTTCGCTGGGCGTTCGTCAGGGATCGCCGGACAGCCACGGAGCGGCGCGGACCGCGCGCCTGACGACGCCCGATGCTCCCGCGATTCATGCCGCCCTGGCCCGCTTCGTCGAATCCGGCGTGTCCATGGCGGTCCTGGAGGTCACCTCGCATGGCATCCTGCAGGAACGCGTCGCCGGACTCGAGCTGGCACTCGGGATCTTCACGAATCTCGTGCCGGACGAGCACCTGGAATACCACCCGACGGCCGAGCACTACGTGCAGACCAAGCTCGGTTTTCTCGATCTGCTCGAAGCGGGTGCGCCGCTGGTGTTCGACAACGCCAACACCCGCGTTGCCGCCCGCGCCGGTGCGCGCGGAGTGCCGGTGGCACTCGACGGCGCGGAGGATGCCCCGGTCCGCGTCCGCGCGGTCCAGCATCACCTCAACGGCGTGTCGTTTGTGCTTCACGTCACCCGCGAGCTGCGCGGGGCCGGGCGCCTGCTGCTGGCCCCCGCCGAACTGCCTCTCGCGCTGCCGCTGCTGGGACGGCATCAGCTCGCCAATGCCGCGCTCGCTGCGACTGCAGCCCTGCTGCTCGGGGTCGGCACCGAGGCCATCGCGGCGGCGTTCGAGACTCCGCCGCCGCTGCGGCGCCGGATGGAGGTGGTGTGGGGCGGGAGCCCGCTCGTGATCGATGACACCGTGGGCAATCCACGCAGCCTGCGGGCGGTGTTCGACAGCGTCCAGCGGCTGGGCCGCCGGGGCACGCGGGTCACCTTCGGTATTCGCGGTGGGCGGGGCCCCGCGATCAACCGCCAGCTCGCCGCCACCCTGGCCGAACAGATGGGACGGCTCGGCGCCGGCGCCCCCGCGCGCCTCGTCGTGACCGCCAGCGAGGACGGGACCGGCGCCGCGAACCGGGTGCGGGATGACGAGCGCGCGGCGGTCCTCGAGACGCTCGACCGGACCGGCGTTTCCTACGCGTTCGAGCCCACACTGGAGGGGGCGGTGCGGCGCACGCTCGAGGGATGCCGCCCCGAGGAGCTGGTGCTGCTGCTCGGCGCGCAGGGGATGGATGGCGCCGCCGAGTTGGTGCGCCGCACGCTGGCGGCGGCGTCGAGCCCTTGAAAACCCCCCGGCCTGCGCGACATTTCACCCGGTGAAGCTCGCCCACATCGCCGACCCCCACCTGGGCGTTCGCCAGTACCACCGCCAGACCGCCGCCGGGATCAACCAGCGTGAGGCCGACGTCGCGAACGCGTTTCGGGCGGCGGTGGACGGGGTCCTCGAGGAACGGCCCGATGCCGTGCTCATCGCCGGCGATCTGTTCCACAGCGTCCGCCCCACCAATGCCGCCATCGTGTTCGCGTTCCGTGAATTTCAGCGGCTCCGCGAGGCCTTGCCGAAGGCGCCCATCGTGCTGATCGCCGGCAACCACGACACGCCGCGCTCTACCGAGACCGGCTCGATCCTCCGCCTCTTCGCCGAGCTCGCGGTGGACGTGGCGGTGGACGAGGCGCGGCGCTTCGTCTATCCGGCACTCGAGCTGAGCGTGCTTGCGGCGCCCCACAACGCGCTGCTCGGCGAGGAGCGCCCATCGCTCCGCCCGGAGGGTGGGGCGCGGCGGCAGGTGCTGCTGGTGCACGGTGAGGTGGAAGGAGTGATCCCGGGCGACCGCGCGGCACTTGAATACGGCGGCGCCCCGCTCTCCGCCACCGAGCTGGGACTCGACGCCTGGACCTATGTGGCTTTGGGCCACTATCACGTGCGGCACCAGGTGGCTCCCCGCGCCTGGTACGCCGGCGCTCTCGAATACGTGAGCTCCAATCTCTGGGGCGAGCTGGCCGACGAGGCACGCCTCGGCGTGGCCAGCAAGGGGTGGCTCCTGGTTGACGTGGACTCCGGCGTGGTGGAGGCCCGCCCGGTGGCGGCGTCGCGCCGCGTGCTCGACCTCGAGCCGATCCGGGCGGAAGGCATGAACACGACCACGCTCGACGCCGCCATCGCCACGCGGCTGACATCGGTGCCGGGCGGCATCGCCGATCAGATTCTGCGCCTCAGGGTCTACGACGTCCCCCGGCATATCGCCCGCTCGCTCGATCACGGCGCCATCCGCGGCTGGAAGGCCACCGCGCTGCACCTCAACCTCGATCTCCGCCGTCCCGACGTGCATCGCCTGGTTGGGGTGGGCGCCCCCGGCCGCCGGCAGACGCTGCCCGAGCTCGTGCGCAGCTACCTCGAGCGCCGGCCGCTCCCGGGCGAGGTCGATCGCGCGCAGTTCGTCCGGACCGGCGCCGAGTTGATGGATGCTGTGGAGCGGGACGCCACCGCGGCGGGCTGATGCGCATCCAGCGGATTCGCCTCACCAACTTCCGTCAGCACGAGCTCACCGACCTCGAGTTGGGCACCGGCCTCACCGGCATCATCGGGCCCAACGGGGCGGGGAAGACCACTCTGCTGGAGGCCATCGCCTGGGCGATGTACGGCATGCCGGCCGCGCGGGGGAGCCGGGAGACGATTCGCCGCCGCAACGCACCGCCGAGAGCCAAGGTCGAGGTGGAGCTCCAGTTCGCCCTCGGCGCGCACGAGTATCGGGTGGTTCGCGGCCTCACCAGCGCCGAGTTGTATCAGGACGGCGCTGTGTCGCCGATGGTCACCAGTCTCGGCGCCGTCACCGAGCGCATCACCCGCCTTCTGGGGATGACCCGTGACGAGTTCTTCAACACCTACTTCACCGGCCAGAAGGAACTGGCGGTCATGGCCGCAATGAGCGCGCCGGAACGGGCCCAGTTCCTCTCCCGTGTGCTGGGCTACGAACGCCTCCGCGCCGCCCAGGAACGGCTCAAGGAGAAGCGGTCCTCGCTCCGGGCCCGGCTCGAGGCGCTGCGTGCCGGTCTGCCGGATCTCGCCGAGCTGGAGGAAGAGGATGCCCGTGCCCGCGAACGGCTCGCATGCGCGGAGGCGGCTGAAGAGGTGGCCTCCACCCGTTTCGTGGACACGTCCGCCGTGCTGGCCGAGCAACGTCCCCGGTGGGAAGCGCTGCAGCAGCTTCGCGAACGCGCGCTGGCGCTGGACAACGACCTCCGCATGGCCGAGCACGCACAGGCATCGGCCACCGAGCGCGCCACCCGGCTGGAGGGCCACGTCGCCGACGCGGCGGGGGCACGGGTGCAGCTCGACGCGCTGTGGCGCCGACTGGAGCCGCTTCCAGCGTTGCGCGAGGAGGCCGACCGGCTACGCCGGTTGGCAGAGGGCTTCGCCGCGCGTCAGGCGGCCGCGGCGCAGCTCGACGAGGTACGGACCACCCTCGCGCGTCTCAGGGAGCGCCTCGCGCGAGTGCCCGCGATTGCGGCCACAACCGCGGCCGAACGTCGCGTCGCGGACCTCCGGGCGGCGCATGCCGCCAGCTCGCTCGATACGGAGGAGCGGCGCACCGGCTGGGTGCGTGATGCCCAGGACGCCCGTACCAAACGGCAGGGGCTGCTCGACCAGTACCGCGACCTCAAGGAGCAGCGCGAGCGGCTGGTGGCCGCCGGGCCCGATGGAGTCTGTCCCACCTGCGCCCGTCCGCTCGGCGGTGAGTTCAGCAACGTGCTGGGGGTCCTCGATCGCCAGCTCGAAGACGTGCTCTTCAACGGCAACTTCTATAAGCAGCGGATCGAACAGCTCCAGCCGGAGCCGCCCGAGCTGCTCGAGGCGGAGCGCCAGCGCCTGGAGCTGGAAGCTGAGCTGGCTGGGGCCAACGCCGATCTGGTGCGACTCAGCCAGCAGGTGCAGGACGGGGTGGTGCTGGAGCGCGACGCGGCCCGGCTGGCGGAACGCGCCGCGAAGCTCGAGGTGGAGCTGGGACTTCTTCCATCGGCTCATGACCAGGGACGCTACGAGGAGATCGAGCGCCAGGTGCGGGCGCTGGAGCCCCTCATGCTCCAGGCCGAACGTCACCGGCTTGCCGCGGAACGGGCGGACGCGGTGCGGGCCGAGCACGCCGAGGCGGTGGCCGCCCAGCGTGCGGCCGAGAGTCGCGCGGCGGAGCTTCGCACTCAGGTGACGGCCCTGGGCTACGAGGAACGGGCATATCGCGAAACGCGCGAGGCGGAGCAGGCCGCAGATCGCGCCCGGCGCGAGGCGGAGCTGGCGCTGGTCCAGGCCCGTGCGGAGGCGGCGGCGGCCGCCGAGTCGCTGAGCGCGGTGGCGCGCCGGCGGGCCGAACGCGCCACCCGGGAGGCGGAGGCTCAGCGCACGGCCGGCGAGCTCGCGCTGCACCAGGAGCTGGACCGGGCGCTGGGCGACTTGCGCACCGAGCTGAATGCGCACCTGCGTCCCGATCTCTCCGATCTCGCGTCGGGCTTTCTTGCCGATCTGACCCGCGGCCGCTACGCCGAGCTCGAGCTGGACGACGACTACGTCGCCACCCTGCTGGATGAGGGAGATCCCAAACCGGTGATCTCCGGCGGCGAAGAGGACGTCGCCAACCTCGCGCTCCGCCTCGCCATCAGCCAGATGATCGCCGAGCGCGCCGGGCAGCCGCTGTCGCTGCTGGTGCTCGACGAGATCTTCGGCTCGCTGGACGAGGACCGGCGTATGGCGGTGGTGGAGCTGCTCCGGAGCCTGGCCGACCGCTTCCCGCAGGTCATTCTGATCACCCACATCGACTCCGTGCGGGAGGGCTTCGATCGGGTAGTACGGGTGGGATACGACGTCGCCCGCGGCGTCGCAGTAGTGCAGGACGACCCGTCGGTAGGAGCCCACGATGTGGCGGCCTGACCGGAGCGTACGCGGCCCCGAGCGAGCCAGCCTGCGCGACGTGGACCCGCTCAACCGGGTCTTCGCCGAGGCGTTCACCGACCGTTACAGCCGCGACGGCCTTGTGGGCGTCCGGGTTCCCCAGCTCAACAGCGCGATCTGGCGTTACGCCATCGAGGACGCGGGTGACGGCGCCATGGTCTGGCGCGACGCCGATGGCCAGCTGGCGGGCTTCAACATGGTCCACCGCTCCGGCGTGGAGGGGTGGATGGGGCCGATCGCCGTCCGGCCGGACCGGCAGAACGAGGGCCTCGGGTCCACGATGGTGCAGGCCGGCATTGACTGGCTCAAGGCGCAGGGCGCCCGAACCATCGGGCTCGAGACGATGCCCCGCACGGTCGATAATATCGGCTTCTACAGCCGGCTCGGATTCATCCCCGGACATCTGACCATCACGCTGGTGCGAGACGTCGGCCGCCGGAACGCCGATCCCGGCGAGCTCCTCTCCGCCCCGGGGGGCTCGCTCTCGAGCGGTCTCGCGGCGTGCCGCGCGCTCACCGACCGGTTGGCGCCCGGCATCGACTTCACTCGCGAGCTGGCCCTCACCCAGGAGCTTCGGATCGGCGACACCAGCCTGATCCGGCGTGACGGACGGCTGGTGGCGTTCGCGCTGTGGCATTCGGCCCCGCTGGCTGCGGGCCGCCCCAAGGAGGAGGTCCGCATCCTCAAGCTCGTCGCCGAGTCGCTCGACGAACTGGAGCAGGTGGTGGACGCGGTCCAGCACGCGGCGCAGCACGAGCGGGTGCGTCGGGTCGCGCTCCGGTGCCAGAGTGCGTTCGCCGACGCCTATCTCCGGCTGGTGGAACGCGGGTTCCGGGTCCACTGGACCGACCTGCGCATGATCTTGCGGGACTACGCCGTCGCCGGACAGCGCGCCGGCGTGGTGCTCTCCAACTGGGAAATCTGAGCGGTGTGACCGCGTCGCTACTCATACCGCGGAACTCCTCGCCCGAGTTCGCGGCCGGGTGGCGAGCTGGCGTGCGCGGGGAGCTGGCATTCGGGGAAGGGTTACCGGAGGTGGATGCGCTGGAGCGGCTGGTTGGCGCAATATGACTAGTGGCCAGCAGTGGGGCACTGACCCGCGCGTCTAGCTCGTGCCTTGTATCAGCCGCTCGAAGCGGGGGTTGCCTCGGAGCGGGGCGAAGGTGGGATCGATACGAAGCCAGCCGGGGGATAGGCGGTACGGGATCTTGAGCAGCGGCTCGAGCTGGTCGAGTGCCCGCTCGGGCTCACCCAGGAGCAGGTAGATTCGCACGAGTTGGAGCTGTTGGTACGGGCCCCCGAAGGCGTCCTTGGAGACCGGGAGTAGCTCTAAGCCATATTCGCCTTCGCGGATGGCGTCTGCCTTGCGGCCAAGATATGCCAGAGCCAAGCCAAAGAGGACGCGGAGCTGGGGATCTTGCGGTGCTGCCCGTAGCTGTTGCTCAAATGCGATGCGCGCCGAGTCGGCATACGCGCGGGCGCGCTCCCGGTCATGCCGGAGTGCGTACGCTCCGGCGAGCGCCAGACCCCAGGCCGTCCGGTTGCTGTCGAACGGCCGCGGGCTGAGGCGAAGCAGAAGCTGCTGCTGCGCCTCATCCAACACCCAGTACAAGTCGTCATAGGTGGCCATAAATGCGACGAGAGCGGTAGGCTCGACCTCGTCCGGTACCGCCCGGAGTGCTGCTTGTGCTCCGGGCAGGTCGCCCTGTGCCAGGTGCACCTCGACCTTGGTCTGGATGACTATCGGGTTTGCCGGGGCCAGCGCGACTGCCCGGTCGCTCATCCCGAGCGCCTCGGGGTAGCGCTTGAGCCACATGAGCACCCGGGCCAGCCGACGCGTGGTGGCGACCGATGCGGGGTCCAGGCTCTGCGCCCGGCGATAGTGTTCAACCGCCTCGTCCCAGCGTCCGAGACCCTCCTCGGTGAAGGCGGCGGCCGCGAGCAGATCGGCATTATTTGCAGCATGCCGCTGACCCAGAGTGTACTGCTCGAGCGCCCGGCGCTTGTCCCGCTGTACCGATTCGTAGTAGATGCCCAGTGCAAGTCGTCCTTCCGGGCGGTCCGGTGCCAGAGCGAGCGCTCGGTCGGCCGCTTCCCGGGCCGCCCGGTCACCCTGGGGCGTCGGCTCGCTGAGACCATAAAGAGCGGAATGAGTGCGCGAGAGCTGCGCCCAGGCCAGCGAGAAGGTGGAGTCGAGAGCCACGGCCTCCTCATAGTAGCCCAGCGCTCGGCGCAGGACGGTCGGGTCGATGTTTCCCAGGCTATTCGAGATCTCCTCGCCTTTGAGGAAGGCATCGTATGCCGCCAGGTTGCGGGTTGGCCGCGTCTCCAGTGCCTCGCGCTCGCCTGAGCCCAGCGTGGCCCCGAGCGCCTGGGCCACTCGGGCTGCCACGTCGGCCTGGACCTGGAACACGTCCGTGAGCGCAGCATCGAACGGTTCCTGCCACTTGGTCGAGGCCGTGGACACCTGGACCAGCTCGGGGCTTACCTGCACCCGATTCTGCCCGCCTGCCCCCTTCTCCCAGCGCACGGTCCCGGTGAGAAGGTACCGCACCCCTAACTCCTGTCCGATCTGCTGAGGGCTCTTGGTCGTGTGCTTGTACTGACTTGAGCTGCTGCGTGCTGTGACCTGAAGTCCAGGAAGGGCGGCGAGCTTGCCCCGAACAGCGTCTGTTAAACCGTCGGCGAAATATTCCTCGTCCGTGCGACCCAAGTTCTCGAATGGAAGCACGGCGAGCCGCGTGGCTTCGGTGGTTTCCTCGCCGGCATGCGAGCGTCGCCAGGCGAACAGGACCCCCAGGCCGATCAGAAAACCGAGCCCCAGCGCCCACGCGGCGGTGGGCACCCCCCGACGAGCCTTCCGCAGAGTAGTCGCAACAGCTCCGGTTGAAGCTATAGCTGTGCTGACCGGCGTGGCCGGTGCGGGCGGGACCAGCGCCCGAGCAAAGTCCGCGGCCGTGGCGTAGCGATCGGCCGGCACGGGGGCGAGCGCCTTCAGGATGGCTTGCTCGACCGCATCGGGCACCGCGGGGCGCACCGGCCGCACGCGGGGAATGTCGCCGGTAAACCGCCGCGCTAGGATGGCCTGGACCGTGGGGCCGGTGAACGGCGGCTCGCCGGCCAGCATCTCAAAAAGCACGGTGCCCAAGCTGTACACGTCGGTCCTGCCATCCGCCTGCCGGTCCGCCGATGCCTGCTCCGGGCTCATGTAGGTGGGCGTGCCGACGCTCATGCCTGTTTCTGTCAGGCGGTTATCGCCCCCGCTCAGGGCTCGGGCGATGCCGAAGTCGGCCACGAGCGTGCTGCCATCATTTGTCAGCAGCAAATTCTCGGGCTTGATGTCGCGGTGAATAACGCCGTGATCGTGGGCGTACTGGAGGGCCCGAGCCGCGTCGGTGGCAATGCGGAGTGCGACCTCTACGGGTAGCTGTTGCTCGCGCCGAAGTCGGTCCCGGAGAGACTCTCCCTCAACGAGGGGCATGGTGAACCAAAGCTGACCGGCGGTTTCACCTGAATCGTGGACCGAAAGGATATTGGGGTGCTGCAGCCGGGCTGCCAGGCGAATCTCCCGCTGAAAACGTTCCGGCCCCAAGGCGGCGGCGAGCTCGGGATGGAGCACCTTGAGCGCGATGGGGCGGTCGTGCTTCAGGTCGTGGGCGAGGTAGACCGTGGCCATGCCGCCGCGCCCAAGCTCACGCTCGAGGCGGTACCGGTCCTGCAGGGCCTGCGTCAGCGAGAGGGGCGGATCGGCCACAACGGCCTTGGTGAATTTGGATGGAATCTGCGCTTGCTGCGCGCCAGGCGCCATCGCACCTGAACAAGATCCACGGGGTGAGCGCCGCGAGAGGGCAGAATTACCCGTTAGTCACTTTCACATGCTTTCCGCAGCTACCGGGCAGCGTGACGGTTCGCCTCACCAGTAAGCGTTTATCGTCTTGTTCACTCGGCCCCGGCTGCCCGATCCGGCGTTCGTGTGGCAGGTGATGGCGCTCAGCGCCACGTTTGCGGGCAACTTCCTGCTGACCGGCTCGATGGCAAATCTCATCGTAGCCGAGCGTGCGGAGGCGCGAGGCTTCGGCTGGGCTACTGGGAGTATGCGAAGGCTGGCGTACCAGTGACGCTGATCACCCTCACGTGGGGTCTGGCCTGCCGGCTGCTGTTCCGGTGACGGTGGCGCCGTCGCTGACCGCGATCCAGCGAACCAGCAGCGTGGTGCCCACCGCCAGCGGAAGGTGAAGCCATCCGCTGGGTGGCAGGGTGGCGAGCAGGAAAGCCCAGAGGGCCAGGCTCGCCAGCGCACCGAACAGCGTCGCGTACATGCGATGCCCTTTCAGAAAACCTGTTGACTGACCCCGTACCTGATCCTATCTTGATGCTGCGGTCAGCGGCAACGGGGAATTTCCGTTATTGAGCCAACAGGTCCAGT
>Ga0247829_10001039_pt1 | contig 12051 bp, 8 predicted proteins | sample 12C_Control_Day4_FD_207765 | JGI IMG/M metagenome (GOLD analysis project Ga0247829, IMG submission 207765) | Soil microbial communities from agricultural site in Penn Yan, New York, United States - 12C_Control_Day4 | ecosystem: Environmental > Terrestrial > Soil > Agricultural land | place: USA... | reverse complement strand
CGATGGCCGGAAAGTACGAGCGCGTGCTCGCGTAAATGCTGAATCCAGCGCGGGCGAAGAGCTGGATCGTCGCCTCCTGCAGCGACCCTTTGGGCAGGCCGAGTTTGATGAGTGAGGTAGTCATCGTAGTTACAGCGACCGGAAACATGACCGTGATCCCGTGTGGCACACGTTGCCATCACCTTCGCGGGCGACTTTCAACAACACCGTGTCGTCGTCGCAATCGGCGAGAAGCGTCGTGACGCGGAGACGGTTGCCCGACGTTTCTCCCTTCGTCCACAGCGTGTTGCGCGTGCGGCTGAAGAACGTCGCATAGCCGGATGACTGCGTAATGGCGAGCGCGTCCTCGTTCATGAAGCCGACCATCAGCACCTCACCGGTGGCGCCGTCCTGCACGACCGCCGGGATCAATCCGCCGAGTTTCGAAAAATCCATGTCGCTGCCTCTGAAAGTCCGCGTACACGCAAAAAGGCCCTGCCGGATGCGCTCCAGCAGGGCCTCGGGATGGTGCGTTCGTTGATCAGTTCACATGCGACGCACGATGACCGGCCCGCCGGAGCAGGTGTGATGGTGGTGCCGGTGATGGTGCAGCGACGTGAACATGAACTTGTCTAACACTACCGATTGGCGGCAGAGGAAGTCAAGGCCGGGACAGACGCCTTGCCGTCCGAGGTGCGATTTTCCTTGATACCGTAGACGGTGCCGTCTGCCGCGATCCAGATCGAATGCGCATCACCCTGCCGTGCACCCAGTTCGAAGGTGTGCCCCATCGCTTTGAGCTTGTCGAGCACGTCGGGCGGCGGTGGATTCTGCTTCTCGAACGAGACCTCGTCGGGCAGCCACTGGTGGTGCATGCGTGCGAGATCGACCGCCTCCCGGCCAGTGAGGCCGTACTCGACGACGCCGAACACGATCGTGAACACCGTGTTGATGATCGTACGGCCGCCGGGTGATCCGGTGACGAGCACCAGCTTGCCGTCCTTGGCGACGATCGTCGGCGTCATCGAGCTCAACATCCTCTTGCCGGGGTCGATCAGGTTCGCGGGAGTGCCGATATCGCCGCGAACGTTCGTTTCTCCAGGCTTCTTGTTGAAGTCACCCATCTCGTTGTTGAGCAGGAAGCCTGTTCCCTTCACGACAACGTGCGAACCGAAACCGCCCTCCAGCGTCGTCGTCGTGGACACGGCCATGCCGTCTTTGTCGATCACGGAGTAATGGGTGGTCTCGTCGGGCTCCTCGGGGGTCGTGACGGTGACGATGTCTTTACCGAGCTCGACGCTGTTCGAAGCTGTGGCCGGATCGATCGATTCAGCAATCTTGCGCGCGTGCTCCTTCGACGTCAGCTCAGCGACGGGTATTTCGACGAAATCGGGATCGCCGAGAAATCGTGCGCGATCGAGATACGCGCGGCGCATGGCTTCGATCTGCAGGTGCAGTGCATCCGGCGTCAGCAAACCCCTGGACTTCACGTCCAGGGGCTCGAGGATGTTCAGCATCTCGATCAGCGCAACGCCTCCCGAACTGACGGGCGGCATCGAGATGATCTCGAATCCCTTGTAAGTACCGCGGACGGGTGTGCGCTCCTTCGCCTCGTATTGGGCGAGATCGTCCTTCGTGATGAGGCCGCCGTGCGCCTTCATGTCGGCGGCAATGGCGTCCGCGATCCAGCCCTTGTAGAAGACGTCGGGTCCCCTGGTCGCGATTGCGCGCAGCGTCTTGCCCAGGTCCTTCAGAACGATACGGTCGCCCGTCTTCCACTCGCCGCCTCCGGGCTTGCCGTAGGCCGCGACCGAGGCGGGGAACTTCGCCATCCGTCCCGCCACCTCGCCCTTGAGGCTGCGCGCGAGCGCCGGCGAGAGCACGAACCCGCGCTCCGCCAGCAGTACGCCGGGCATGACGACGTCCTTCCAGGGGAGCTTGCCGAACCTCTTGTGCGCCAGAGCCATCCCGCGAACGGAACCCGGAACTCCAGGAGCGAGGTAGCCTGCGGCTGTCAGGCTGCGCTCGATCTTCTGCTCCTTGTTCAGGTACATCGTCCGCGTCGACGCGAGCGGTGCGCGCTCGCGATAGTCGAAGCTCGTGACCTGTCCGTCGGGCGTGCGGATCACCATGAAGCCGCCGCCGCCGATGTTTCCAGCGGACGGATGGGTGACCGCCAGCGCGAAGCCGGTGGCGACCGCTGCGTCCACTGCATTGCCCCCCATAGCCAGCACTGACGCTCCCGCATCGCAGGCGGGCGCCGAGGTGCAGACGACGAGACCGTCCTTCGAAGGAACCCCGAGGTCCGACTGCGCGACAAGGCGAGGGTCGGCGCTGGCGACGACTACCAGAGCGAGAACCAGTATGAGTGGTCGTTTCATGAGTGGGTCACCGGATGCGCTGCGCGCTTCACGACGACGCGACGTCACGACGAGTCGACATTCTTTGCAGAAGCCGAAAGAGCGTCGTGCCGTCGAGTCGTCGCCGCAGGCGTAGCCTTATCGTCCTTCGTTCGACGTCGTCGTCCGCGTTCCGCCGCGCTTGTACTTATCGAACCAGTATCGCAAATACAGCTGCGTGCGCATGAAGTTCGACGGCTTGCTGGTCGTGCCATGCCATTCGTCGTTGAACCGCAGCATCGCAGTCGGCACCTTGAGGAGCTTCAGCGCGCTGTAGAACTGCTCGGTCTGCGGCATCGGCGTGCGCAGGTCGTTCACGCCCGTCATCAGCATCGTCGGTGTCTTCACATTGCCGACGTACGTGAGCGGCGAGCGCTTGATGTGCTCGGTCGGGTCTTCCCACGGCAGCTTCTCGAAGTTGTAGTACCAGCTCGCGCCGTCAGTCGTGCCCACGAACGACAGCCAGTCGATCACGGGACAGTTCGCGGATGCCGCGGCGAAGCGGTCGGTATGCCCTACCGTCCAGGCGGTGAGCACGCCACCGCCGCTGCAGCCGGTCACGAACATGTTCTGTGCATCGACGAAGCCCTTGGCGATCAGCGCATCGACGCCGGCCATCAGATCGTCGAAGTCCTTGCTCGGGTATGCGTTCTTGATCGCATTGCCGAACGCGCTGCCGTACCCCGTGCTGCCGCGCGGATTCGTGTAGAGGATCACGTAATCATTCGCCGCGTGCTCCTGCCAGCCGAAGTTGAACCCGACGTTGTACATGCTGTGCGGGCCGCCGTGGATGTGCAGTTGCATCGGGTACTTCTTCGATGGGTCGAAATCCGGCGGGGTGATGTACCAGCCCTGGATCTTCGTGCCGTCCGGCGACGTGTACCACATCTCCTTGACGTCGCCGAGCTTCTTGCCCATGAGGACGTCGTCGTTCACCGCCGTCAGTTGCTTCATCTTCGACGCGTCCAGCGTTGCCCCTGTGTTTCCCCTGTGGCTCAGGTCGAAGGACACGATGTCTGCGGGCTTCTGATAGGTGGTGAGCGTTCCGACGGCCATTCCCTTCGACGAGATGTCGGACACCGACAGCATCTGTACGCCTTTGGTGACCTGCGTCACCTTTCCGGCAGACGAGCCGAGCGGCAGGAAGTACAGGTTCTGGCTGCCTTCGTTCTGCGCGGTGAAGTACACCCCGCTCCCGTCTGCCGCCCAGTCGATATCGCTCGGGGAGCGGTCCCAATCACCCGACACGACTCGCGGGTTGGAGCCGTCGATGTTCATCACGTACAGCTTGCTGTCCACCCATGTGTCGCGGCTGTAGTCGTAACCGGTGTAGGCGACGCGCTTGCCGTCGGGGGAAACGGATGGATTGCCGTCTGGTCCCTTGCGCTTCGTCAGCTGCCGGATGTTGCCGCCGGCGACATCGACTGAATAGATCTCCGACTCGCGCCACTGATAGTCGTCGATCTCCGTACGAAGGCCGCTGAAGAGAATGCTCTTGCCGTCGGGCGTCCAGTCGGTCCCGTTGTGATCGTAGTTCCCCGACGTGATCTGGCGCGGCGTGCCGCCGATCGCGGGCACGACGAAGATGTGCCGGAAGCCGTCGTCAGTAAACCCGGTGCGATCTCGGCGATAGTTCAGGCGCTCGACGATGCGCGGAGGCTCCGTCCATTTGGCACCCTGGGGCGCCTTCGGCATCTTGATCGGCCACGAGTTCCGCTGTTCGACGAGCGCGGTGAACGAGAGCTGCGTCCCGTCGGGCGACCAGGCCAGCCCGCCCGGCGCCTGTTCGACGTGCGTTACCTGCGAGGTTGCGCCCTCGGCGTCCATCCAACGGACAAAAATCTGCGATCCGCGCGGTTCCCCCGTACCGACGTATGCGATGCGATCACCGGATGGCGACCATCGCGCATTGGAACCCTTCACCAGGAAACGGTTCCGGCTGCCATCGGCGTTCATGATCCACAACGCCGACTCGCGCCGATCGTTGATCTTGTCCACCCATCCACGCGTATAGAGGATCTGCGCTCCATCCGGGGAGAACTGGGGATCGGTTACCGTCTCCATCTCGAGAAACGTGTCGAGAGTGATCCGGTCGGTTCGCGCGCTCGTATCCTGACGCTGCGCGTCGAGAGGTCTGACCGCCACGGCGGCGGCCAGACAAGCAGCGGCCACAAAGACTGCTTTCGTCCTGTTCATTGAGCCATCCTCCAACGGCGAAGCTTACACCCACGGCACAAGACATGAATAGGGGCCCTCGACCTATGCAGATCTGGCCCGGCCAACCCTACCCGCTCGGCGCCACCTTCGATGGCGTCGGGACGAATTTCTCCATCTTTTCCGAGATCGCCACCCGCGTGGAGTTGTGCCTGTTCGACGAGGAGGGGAGGGAAACTCGGGTCGATCTGGCCGAGACGACGGCCCTCTGCTGGCACGCCTATCTGCCCAACGTCCGGCCGGGCGTGCGGTACGGTTTCCGCGTGCACGGACCGTGGGCACCCGAGCACGGCCAGTGGTGCAATCCCAGCAAGCTGCTGCTCGACCCGTATGCCAAGGCCATCGATGGTCTCTGCGAGTGGAACGAAGCGGTCTTCCCTTACCACTTCGACGCGCCCGAGTCGTCAAGAAACGATCACGACAGCGCGCCGTTCGTCGCCAAGAGCGTCGTGATCAATCCGTTCTTCGACTGGGGCGCCGATCGCCGCCCGAACACGCCGTGGCATCGCACAGTGGTTTACGAGACACACGTGAAGGGATTCACGAAACGCAATCCCGAGCTTCCACCCGAGATCCGCGGTACCTACGCGGGAATGGCGCATCCGGTCTCCGTCAGATATCTCCAGAAGGTCGGGATCACCGCCGTCGAATTGCTGCCCGTGCATCAGTTCGTGCAGGACTCGACGCTCGCCGACAAAGGGCTGCGCAACTACTGGGGATACAACTCGATCGGCTATCTCGCGCCGCACAACGAGTACACGTCGAGCGGCCAGCGCGGTGAGCAGGTTCAGGAGTTCAAGCACCTCGTGAAGACGATGCACGAGGCCGGGATCGAGGTGATCCTCGACGTGGTCTACAACCACACCGCCGAGGGGAACCACCTTGGGCCGATGCTCTCGTTCAAAGGCATCGACAACGCCGCCTACTACCGGCTCGTGGCCGATAACCGCCGGTACTACATGGACTACACCGGCACCGGTAACACGCTGAACATGCGTCACCCGCACGTGCTGCAGCTGCTCATGGACAGCCTGCGCTACTGGGTGCTCGAGATGCACGTGGACGGCTTCCGTTTCGATCTCGCCGCCACGCTTGCGCGAGAGCTGCACGACGTCGACCGTCTGTCGGCGTTCTTCGACCTGATCCAGCAGGACCCCGTTGTCAGTCAGGTGAAGCTGATCGCGGAGCCGTGGGACGTCGGCGAAGGCGGATATCAGGTTGGCAACTTCCCGCCGCTGTGGTCCGAGTGGAACGGAAAGTACCGCGACACCGTTCGAGATTTCTGGCGCGGCACGGACCAGACGCTCGCCGAGTTCGCGTATCGATTCACCGGCAGCTCGGATCTGTACGAGGGCACCGCCCGCCGTCCGTACGCGAGCATCAACTTCGTTACGGCGCACGATGGCTTCACGCTGCGCGACCTCGTTTCATACAACGAGAAGCACAACGAGGCGAACGGGGAAGGAAACCGCGACGGGGAGGGCCACAACCGGTCCTGGAACTGCGGCGTCGAAGGCGCGACCGACGCGCTGGAGGTGAATGCGTTGCGCGCACGGCAGACGCGCAACTTCCTCACGACACTGTTCCTCTCGCAGGGCGTGCCGATGCTGCTCGGCGGTGACGAGATCGGCCGCACACAGCTCGGTAACAACAACGGGTACTGTCAAGACAACGAGATCTCATGGTACGACTGGGACAATGCCGACGCGGCGCTGCTGCAGTTCACGCGACGGCTCGTCAGGCTGCGGCATCAGCATCCCGTGTTCTGCCGTCGCCGCTGGTTCCAGGGGCGGCCCATTCACGGCACCGCGGTCAGTGACATCGCGTGGTTCACGCCGGGGGCCGCGGAAATGTCGGAAGACGACTGGCGTGCGGGTTTTGCCAAATCGCTTGGCGTGTTCCTGAATGGCCGCGCCATCCCCACGCCCGACGAGCGCGGCGAGCACGTGTACGACGAGAGCTTCTACGCGATGTTCAACGCGGGGCACGAGCCGCTGGGGTTCACGATACCTGAAGAGAAGTGGGGCACCAGGTGGCGGTCGGTGATCAATACCTACGAAGAGTGCGATCACATGTCGGAAGAAGACGGCGGTGAGCAGTACGAGGCCGGCGCCAAGATCCAGGTACAGCCGTGGACGCTCGTCCTCCTCGAGCGCATCGCGTGGCGCAGCAGGCCCGCCACCGAGGACCTCCGCCTGCCGCCTTCAGATAGTTGAGCACCTGCGCCTGCGCATACCCCTCGAGAAACGAAGCGGCCTTCACTTCCAGCAGAACTGTGTTGTTGACGACGATGTCCGCGTAGAACCGGCCGATCAGGCGACCGCGAAACTGGACGTCGATCGGCACTTCGACGGCGACCTGAAGTCTCTTCTCGACGAGCACGATCAAGAGCGCGTTGCAGCACACCTTCTCGGAGAAACCGGATCCGAGCTCGTGGTGTGTTTCATGGATGCCTCGATGATGGTTCCGGTCAGTTCGCCGTGCGGGAAGTTCGTCTCATTCATACGTCCTCTCCTCGCAAGAATCGCCGCCGCAGGAAGACCTGCAGGAAACCGGTAGTTCGCCCGATGAGTACGCAATTTCAACAGCGCGTTACCTCGTCAAAGTTGGTGTCATGTGCAACGCGCAAGGACGAGCAGAGGTGCCTGTCATTGAGAGCCCGCGAGCCGTGAGCGACCAAGGAGCGGTGTACCGGTCCCCCAAGGTGAGCCTGTGTTTCTTCGGTGTCCTGCTGTGTTTCTTCTGTGGCATGTGTTTCCTCTGCGGCTGTCATAAAGTAATTGCGTGCCCCTAATCCTGTGTCTCGCGGCCCTGCTGGCATGTGCATCAGCATCGCCACGGGAGCCGCTTCTCGTGTCGGCGGCCATCAGCCTGACCGACGCGCTTCAGGAGGTCGAGAAGGCCTACTCGAACGCTGGCGGGGGGCCGCTGCGGTTCAACTTCGGCGGTTCCAACGTGCTCGCCCGGCAGATCGTCAACGGGGCGCCGGCCGACGTGTTCATCAGCGCGGACGAAGCGCAGATGAATTATGCCGACGAGCGCGGCGCGATCGATCGCGCGAGCCGCGTCGACCTGCTCTCGAATCGTCTCGCCGTCGTCACGCCGCGAGGCAGCGGCCGCGCCATCAAGGCCGTGAACGAGCTTGCGGAACTGAAGAGAATTGCCGTTGCGGATCCTGCGGCTGTGCCTGCGGGTGTGTACGCTCGCCAGTTTCTCGAGACGGCCGGCGTCTGGGACCGCATTCAGAGTCGGCTGGTGCCGCTCGGGAACGTGCGCGCCGCGCTGACGGCCGCTGAGTCCGGCGCAGCCGACGCCGCTATCGTCTACGAGTCCGATGCGGCGGCCTCTTCACGCGTCGACGTTTCGTTCGTCGTCACGGGGCCGGCCGCACCTCGCATCGTGTATCCCGCCGCCGTCGTCGCGGCATCGAAGAACCGAGAGCCAGCGGCAAAATTCCTGGCGTTCCTTCGCGGCCCTGAAGCCCGGGCGATCTTCCGCAAGTACAAGTTCTCATGAGCCTCGTGAACGTCACCCTGCTGACGGTCACCTGGGCGGCGGCGGCGACGGCGCTCGTGCTGCCTGCAGGGTTGCTGATTGCGTGGTGGCTCTCGCGCGGGAGATTCCGCGGGCGGGTGCTGCTGGAGACACTCGTCTCGCTGCCACTGGTGATGCCCCCGGTCGCGACCGGACTGATCCTGCTGTTGCTGTTCGCTCCTCGAGGTGTCATTGGCCGGGCCCTGGCGCCGCTCGGCATCGACATCGTGTTTACGTGGAAGGCGGTCGTCATGGCGATGGCCGTCATGGGGTTTCCGCTTCTCGTCCGGACGGCGCGGGCCGGCTTCGAACAGGTCGACCGCCGCTACGAGCAGGTCGCGTCCACTCTCGGGGCGAGCCCCCTGCGCGTGTTCCTCACCGTGACGCTTCCACTCGCGCTTCCCTCCGTAGCCGCCGCCGCAGTGCTCTGCTTTGCGCGCGCGATAGGCGAGTTCGGCGCGACGATGATGGTCGCGGGAAGCATCCCGGGATCCACGCGCACCCTCGCGGTGGCGATCTACTCCTTTGCTGAAACCGGGCGTGACGCCGACGCCGCCGCGCTCGTCGTCGTGTCGGCCGTCATCGCGTTCGCGGCACTTGCCCTCTCGAACTACATCACCACGCGGGCGGGTGTCAGGGCGTGATCACGCTGGACTTCACGCTTCAGCAGGGCTCGTTCGTTCTCGAACTCCACGAACAACTGAACGGCGGCATCACCGCCCTGTTTGGCCCGTCGGGATCGGGAAAGACCACCACACTCGATGCGATTGCCGGATTGCGGAGACCGCGGGTAGGGCGCATCGCCGTTGGCGATCACGTGCTCTTCGACCGATCGCACGGCGTGGATCTTCCGCCGCACGGCCGGCACGTCGGCTACGTGCCGCAGGACACCGCGCTCTTTCCTCACATGAACGTGCGCCGCAACGTCCTCTACGGGCGGCGCGCGGGGCAGAAGCTTTCGCTCGACGTCGTGGTGCGGATGCTGGAAGTCGGACAGCTGCTCGACCGCCGTGTGCCAGACCTGTCCGGCGGCGAGCGCCAGCGCGTCGCGCTCGCGCGCGCACTGATGTCGGCGCCGGACCTTCTGCTGCTCGACGAGCCGCTCGCCGCAGTCGACGTGGAGCGACGACGACGGATCCTGCCGTACCTGCTGCGAGTGCGCGACGTTCTCGGCGTCCCCGTCATCTATGTCAGTCACGACCGAGCCGAAATCGACCAGCTCGCCGACCGCGTCGTCGTGCTCGACGAGGGGCGGGTCGTTCCTCACGTCCGGGGAGCCTGAGGACTTCTGCCGCTCGGCAACACCGACATTTTGGATTGCTCGGGCGCCGTGAAATCCAACAGTTGCTGAGCAGTCTTCCTTGACCCCGCCGATCGCAATCGAGTGATAGCGGCCGGACACTGCGGCGGGTAGAAAGGCGACATGTTCATCAAGAGCTCGTGCTTCACCATCGCGACCGTGGTCGTGTGCGCCATGGCCGCCGGAGTCTCCCCCCGAACGCAGGCGCCGCAGGGTATCGCCGACGCACTTCGCGTCCAGCAGAAGGACCCGGCTGCCGCCGCGAGGATCCTCGAGGGTGTCACCGAGCGCGAACCGCAGAACGCACGCGCCTGGCGTCTGCTCGGGGTCGCACTCCAGCAGAGCAAGCAATTCGATCGCGCGATCGATGCGTATCTGAAGGCGATCGCCATTCAGCCGGATCCTGTCTCCACCTACAACATCGGCACCGCGTACGCCCGCAAGAACGATCCCGGGAAGGCATTCGAGTGGCTGGCCAGGGCGAAAGCCACGCGCCGCTTCGACATGACGCAGATGCAGATCGATCCGGATCTCGAGCCGCTTCGAAAAGATGCGCGCTATGCGGCGCTGCTTCCCAATGTGGAGGACTTTGCTGATCCCTTCGTCGAAGAAACGAAGATCCTCGCCGAGTGGCATGGCGAAGCGATGAACGACCAGTTCGGCTGGGTCGCGAGAGACATCGGGGATGTGGACAAGGATGGCGTTCGCGACTTCACGACGTCGGCGCCGGGCTCGTCGGCTGCTGCCGCCAACGCGGGGCGGATCTATGTGTATTCCACGAAGAGCCGCCGGCTGCTGTGGAAGGCGGATGGCGCTGCCGGCGATCGGCTGGGGACAACGATCGAAGCGGCCGGCGATGTGAACGCGGACGGGACGCCCGACGTGGTGGCGAGTGGGGGAGGCAAGGTACTGGTGTATTCCGGCCGCGATGGTGCCGTGCTGCGCACCTTCGCGTCGCCCGGCGAGCTGCCGTTGACCTCCACGTCGACGGCGGGTGACGTCGACAAGGACGGGCACGCCGATATCCTCGCCGGGTCGGCGCCTGCCCCTCCCGCGTCTGGCGCAAAGCCGCCGGCGTTGGCGGGAGCGGCGTACGTGTTCTCCGGTAAGGACGGAACGCTCCTGTTGACGCTCGCTGGTGAGCGCCCGGGTGATAACTTCGGCAGCGCGGTGGCTGGCTTCGCGGATGCGAAACAGATGCTGCTGGTCATCGGCGCACCGAATGCGGGGCCGCGCAATACCGGGCGCACGTATGTCTACGCGTCGCTGTCGAAAACGCCGGCGCATGTCATCGACGCCGACGAGACCGGCGCCGCGCTCGGCGCGATGTTCGTTGCCGTCGCGGGAGACGTGGACCAGGACGGCGCGGCGGATGTGTACGTCTCGGATTTTCCCAATCGAGCGAAGGGCCCGTCGACCGGCCGCGTCTACGTGCACTCCGGAAAGAGTGGCGCTCGCCTTCTGACGCTGACGGGCGAAGGGCCGGGCGAGGGGTTCGGCACGAGTGCCTCCGTCGCCGGCGATCTGGACGGTGATGGCCACGCAGACCTCGCTGTTGGCGCCTGGCAGTACGCCGGCGCGGCGCCGTCGGGAGGGCGTATCTATCTCTACTCAGGCAAGGATGGCCGGCTCCTCCGTACGATCACTTGCCGCATTCCCGGGGACACGCTCGGCTTCGATTCCGTCGGCGTCGGCGATAGCGATGGTGATGGCACCGTGGATCTCCTTGTGACATCCGCCTACAGCGGCATCAACGGCTATCACTCCGGCCGAGTGCTCATAGTCTCGAGCGGTATACGGCGGTAGGTACGGCAAGCCGCAAGCCTCGAGCCGCCAGCCGCAAGAATTGCGTCGAATGCGCTTTCTGCTACCATAAGCCGCTTTTTCTGAACGAGTTCCCCCCTTGCCAGTGAGGAAGAACATGAAGTCCACTCGCCTAAAAGTCTTTCTGACCATCGCACTCGTCACCGCGATCCCGGTGCTCGGGCCTGCGCCGCAGATGCAGCAGGCCGTGCCTGCGGCGGTGAAGAAGGCCCTCGGCGTCGACGACGTTACCGCGTGGAAGAACATCGCCACGACGGCGCTCTCCAAGAATGGCGAGTGGTTCGTGTATCGCGTCGCTCCGCAGGAAGGAGATGCCGAGCTCGTTGTTCGGAACGTCGTCTCCGGCAAGGAGACGAAGTTTCCGCTCGGCGAAGTAGGTGCGCCAGCGGGCGGCGGTGGTGGGGCGGCGGTCTTCGCCGGCGGTGCATCGCTGCAGTTTTCCGACGATTCCAAGTGGATTGCGTTCACGACCAGCCCCGCACGTGCCGAAGCGCAGCGGCTGCGGCGCCAGCGTCGTCCTGTTCAGAGCGGCGTGACGGTCGTGAATCTCGCGAGCGGTGACAAGAAGGAGTACCCGAACATTCGCCGGTTCTCCTTCAACGGCGATTCGGCGACGCACATTGCGCTGCACCGCGCACCCGCACAGCCGTCCGGCGGCGGAGCCGGGGCCGCGGCACCGGCACCAGGGGGCGGAAGAGGAGCGGCGCCCGGCGGCGCGGCTGGTGGTGCCAACGACAACCGTCCCCGCGGTACCGACCTGATCCTGCGCGAGCTCGCCGCTGGCGCCGAGCTGAATATGGG